>Ga0335078_10000276_pt1 | contig 82959 bp, 77 predicted proteins | sample Lox_Sample_32_FD_206711 | JGI IMG/M metagenome (GOLD analysis project Ga0335078, IMG submission 206711) | Soil microbial communities from Loxahatchee National Wildlife Refuge, Florida, United States - Lox_Sample_3.2 | ecosystem: Environmental > Terrestrial > Soil > Wetlands | place: USA... | reverse complement strand
CGGCGCAGAGCGCGAGGAGCCGGAGCCGGGTCGGCTCGGCGGCGGCGCGCAAGGCGGCGAGAAGCTGGTCCATGGCGAAGGTTCTGGTTTCGTAACTTGTCTATCTCGGTATATAAACATATTCGCATATATTAGTTCAATGGCAAAAACGGGCGACCCAAGCGATGACAAAGTTTGTCAACGCGATAATCGCCCAAAAACGGGGGGTCCCTCGCCCCGTCAAGGAGACGGCGGGCTAGAAGCCGGGCAAGACAAGGTGAAGCCCCGAGCGGCGTCCAGGAAGATCGCGCCGCTCACGAATCTCAGAAGGCGAACCCAGGGACAATCCTAAGACGGGCTCACGCGCTTCTCGCGGTGCACCAAACGGGAGCGCTCCCAAACTTCGAAGCCGGCGCAGGCCATGTCGCGCTCACTCGGTAAGATCGAGCGCGCGTTTTCGATTGCCGCCGCGTCCGTTGGCTCGTCGATTTCGAGCCGGGCCAGGATGCGGTTGTCCCGGTTGAGCCAATAGATGCGGTATCCCGCCATCGCCGCTTCGCCCTTTATCAGGCGAGAAGCGCGCGGCGTCTCTCAGGCGCTGTCCCAGCCTTCCAGGCCGGGGACGCTCTCGAAGGGTGATACCGGGCCCTTGCGCCAGCCCAGGTCACATCGGCAGAGGCTGCTTTACCGTCGCTTTTCGCGGTGATCGAGCTCCGCCAGCCTCTTCTCGATCTCAGCCATGATTTCGCGGATGGCGCGGGTCGCGCGCTCATCAGTGACTGTGCCGAGAAGCGACCTGAGGCTTTTGAGGCGCTCATTCATCCAATCTCGTTCCTGCTGCATGCATTGCTCTCTCCTTTCTATGCATAACCCCCAGAAAGAAGGCCTGTTCCAGCGCCGGGCTCCGATTTCGGTCGCCAAAAAGTGGGGGGCCTCACGCGACGTGCCGAGGTCCCGCACGCCCCGGATCCCATCGGGTCCGCGCCAATTGCGCGCTCGCGCGGGGCGCTCCGGCTACTTTGGGTCGTCAACCCCCTGTGAATACCGGGGAAAACTGGACTGGCACCTACCCCCATCCGGCGAGTTTTGGTAAAAAAGGGGCCGGAACCAGTGCGTTGGGGGTGGCCATGCGTCAGTGGATGATCGTCGCCGTGCTTCTGGCGGGGATTGGGCTCGCCCGCGCGGACGAGCCACAGAGCGCCGCCGCGTTCGTCGACAGTCTCGTGTCCGACGCGCTCGTCGTCATCAAGGACGGGAACCTCTCCGATGGCGACCGCCAGGCCCGCTTCGAGGCGCTGCTGCAGCGCGGCTTCGACATGCCGCGGATCGCGCGCTACGTCCTCGGCCGCTATTGGAACTCGGCCAGCGACAACGATCGCCAGGCCTTCGCCCAACTGTTCCAGCGCTGGGTCGTGCAGATCTACGCCATGCGCTTCAAGGGCTATTCCGGCGAGCAGGTGAAGGTGATCGGCGCGCGCGACGAGGGCCAGGGCGCGCTGGTGACGACCGAAATCGCCAGCCCGTCATCCGGAGCGCCGCCGGTGAAAGTCGACTGGCGCGTCGGGCACCAGGACGGCGCCTATCACGTGCTCGACATCGACGTCGAGGGCGTGAGCATGGCCTTGACCGAGCGCGAGGAGATCGCGTCGGTGATTCAGCGCAGCGGCGGCACGGTCGCGTCGCTGAACCGCACCTTTGCCGAGCGCCTCGGCATGGCCGGCACCGCCGACGCGGAGCACTGACCCGCAGGGTCAGCCAGGCGCGAGTTCAAGCGCGAGAGCCGGCGCGCCCGCGGCCAGCGCGAGCGCATCATCGAAGTCGTCGAGAGGAAGATCGAGAAGAAGGAGCGCGTCGCCGCTCAGACATTCTTCGTCGGTCGCGGCCGCGAGCTGATCGAGTGCGAGGATCATGGGCACCCCGAATGCGCTTGCCCCCGCCGCCGCGAACACGCAACCGCCGGTTTGGTTCCTCCGTTTCAGAGTGCGATCGGATTAGATGGATGCGGCCTCGCCTCCATCTAATCCGTGAATCGCACTCTGCATATTTGAGTAGGGTCGGATTCACGGTTCACATGAATCGTGGAGCGATTCGATGTGAACCGATCCGGCCCTAGGCCCGTGTCAGCGGCTTGTAGTGGATGCGGTGCGGCCGCTCGGCTTCGGCGCCGAGCCGGCGTTTCCTGTCTGCCTCGTAATCGGCGTAGTTGCCTTCGAACCATTCGACCGCGCTCATCCCCTCGAAGGCGAGGATGTGCGTCGCGATGCGGTCCAAGAACCAGCGATCGTGCGAAATGACGACGGCGCAGCCGGGAAAATCGACGAGCGCGTCCTCGAGCGCGCGCAGCGTGTCGACGTCGAGATCGTTCGTCGGCTCGTCGAGCAGAATGACGTTGGCGCCCGACTTGAGCATCTTGGCAAGATGGACGCGGTTCCTCTCGCCGCCAGAGAGCTGCCCCACCTTCTTCTGCTGATCGGAGCCGCGGAAATTGAAGAGCGCGCAATAAGCGCGGCTCGGCATCTTGCGCCGCGTCAGGTCGATCTCGTCCTGCCCGCCCGAAATTTCCTCGAACACGGTCTTCGCTCCGTCGAGCGTGTCACGCGACTGGTCGACATAGCCGAGCTTCACGGTCTCGCCGATCCGGATCGTGCCGCGGTCTGGCTTCTCTTGCCCGGTGATCATGCGGAAGAGCGTGGTCTTGCCGGCGCCGTTGGCGCCGATGACGCCGACGATGCCGCCGGGCGGCAGCCGGAACGACAGGTCCTCGATCAGAAGCTGGTCGCCATAGGCCTTGGCGATGTGAGTGGCCTCGATCACGAGGTCGCCGAGCCGCGGCCCCGGCGGCAGCACGATCTGCGCCGTCTCCGGCGCCTTCTCCCGGCTTTGCGAAACGAGCGTCTCGTAAGCGGTGATGCGCGCCTTGCTCTTCGCCTGGCGCGCGCGCGGGCTCTCGCGCACCCATTCGAGCTCGCGCTCCAAGGTGCGCTGACGCGCCGCCTCCTGCCGTCCCTCTTGCTCGAGCCGCTTCTGCTTCTGCTCGAGCCAGCCCGAGTAGTTGCCCTCGTATGGAATGCCGTGGCCGCGATCCAGTTCGAGGATCCAGCCCGCCACCTGGTCGAGGAAATAGCGGTCGTGCGTCACCGTCACGACCGTGCCGGGATAATCCGCGAGGAAGCGCTGCAGCCACGCCACCGATTCCGCGTCGAGATGGTTCGTCGGCTCGTCGAGCAGCAGGAGATCGGGCCGCTGCAGCAACAGGCGGCAGAGCGCGACGCGGCGGCGCTCGCCGCCCGAGAGCTTCGCCACGTCGGTGTCGCCGGGCGGACAGCGCAATGCGTCCATCGCGATCTCGACCGTGCGGTCGAGCTCCCAGCCGTTGACCGCCTCGATCTTCTCCTGCAGCTCGCCCTGCTCGGCGATGAGCGCGTTCATCTCGTCATCGCTCAGGCTTTCGCCGAACTTGGCGCTCACCGCCTCGAAGCGATCGAGCAGCCCTTTGATCTCGGCCAAGCCTTCGGTGACGTTGCCGGCGACATTCTTCGCCGGATCGAGCTGCGGCTCCTGCTGCAGGTAGCCGACCTTGACGCCCTCGGCCGCCCACGCCTCGCCGACGAAATCCTTGTCCTCGCCGGCCATGATGCGCAGCAAAGTCGACTTGCCGGCGCCGTTGAGGCCGAGGACGCCGATCTTCGCGCCCGGCAGGAACGACAGCCAGATGTCCTTCAAGACCTCGCGCCCGCCCGGATAGGTCTTGCCGAGGCCCTTCATCACGTAGATGTATTGGTATGCAGGCATGGCACACCTCTAGCAAAGCCACCCGCGCGCTTCAAACGACGGGGAGCGATGCGCAGAACGCGGGACGCCGCCTAGCCTCGTGCCGGTAGGATGGTGCCCGAATACCGCCTCGGGCGGCTGGAAAGGAGCGGGAGTGGAGGTTGCGCGCACGCCGACGCGGATCGAGACCATAAAGGTCGTGGCCGGCGCCTCGCTCATGCTTTCGATCGGCATGGGCATGCGCCAGTGCCTCGGCCTCTTCGTCGTGCCGATGACGCACTCTCTCGGCATCACCGTTTCCGACTTCACCTTCGCCATCGCCGTTCAGAATCTCGTTTGGGGCCTCACGCAGCCCTTCGCCGGCGCTTACGCCGACCGCTTTGGCCTGAAGCCAGTGATGGTCGCGGGCACCGTTCTCTACATCCTGAGCCTCGCCGCGACCGTGTTCGCGACGGGCTTGGTGAGCCTCACGCTCAGCGCCGGATTGCTGATGGGCATGTCGCTCGCCTGCACCGCCGCCAATCTCGGCATGACCGCGAGCCAGCGCAGCGTCGCGCCGCAGCACCGCAGCACCATCCTCGGCATGGTCTCGTCGATGGGCTCGGTCGGCTCGTTCGTGTGCGCGCCCTTGGCGCAAGGCCTCATCTCCGGCTTCGGCTGGCAGGTGGCACTCATCGGCTTCGTCGTCATCGCCTTCGCCATGCTGCCGGGCGCGTGGAGCGCCGGCCTCGCCGACCGCTTCCACGATCCGCGCGCGGGGAGGAAAGACGATCCGGGCTTCCGCGCCGTGATGAGCGAGGCGCTCCATCACCGCGCCTACATGACGATGGTCGGCGCCGTGTTCGTGTGCGGGCTGCAGCTCCTGTTCCTGACCGCGCACCTGCCGACATATCTCGCGCTCTGCGGCCAGAAGCCGATGCTGAGCGTCGAGGCTTTGGGCACGATCGGCGGCTTCAACATCATCGGCTGCTATCTGCTCGGCTGGCTCGGCGGGCGCTATCCGAAGCACATCCTCCTGGGCCTCGTCTATGTCATCCGCTCGATCGCACTCGCGGTCTATTTCGCAATGCCGGCGACCGAGGTCTCGACCCTCGTCTTCGCGGCGGTGATGGGGCTGTTGTGGCTCGGCGTCATCCCGCTGACGCAGGGGCTCGTGGCGCAGATGTTCGGCCTGCGCTATCTCGCGACGCTCTCGGGCTTCGCCTTCTTCAATCACCAGATCGGCTCGTTCATCGGCGTGTGGGGCGGCGGCCTCATCTTCGACGCGTTCGGCTCCTACGACCGCGCGTGGCAGATCGGCGTCACGATCGGCCTGATCGCCGGCGTCGCGCAAATGATGGCCGGCGGCGAGACACGGCGCGACGACGCGCTGCGCCCCGCGCCCGCCTGAGGGGCCGCTTGACAGAGGGGCCGCTCTTGCCGAAGCATTCGGCATGAGCGGACAGCGCCAACTCCGGCTCACCTGCTTCATGCGGCCGGTGAGCCTCCACACCGCGGCCTGGCGCTATCCCGGCGCCTTCCCCGACGCCAATTTCAATTTCGCGCACATCAAGCGCTTCGCCGAGACGCTCGAGCGCGGCCGCATCGACGCGTTCTTCATGGCCGACCACTTGGCCGTCCTCAACATGCCGATGGACGCGCTGAAGCGCAGCGCCACGCCCACCTCGTTCGAGCCGTTCACGCTCCTCTCCGCGCTCGCCATGGCGACGAAGCATCTGGGCCTCATGGCGACGGGCTCGACCACATACGATGCGCCCTATCACGTCGCGCGGCGCTTTGCCTCGCTCGACCATATCAGCGACGGGCGCGCGGGCTGGAACGTCGTCACCACGTCGAACCCTGACGCCTCGCGCAATTTCGGCTTCGAGGATCATTTGGAGCACGGCGAGCGCTACGCCCGCGCGCGCGAGTTCGTCGACGTCGTCACCGGCCTCTGGGACAGCTGGGCCGACGACGCCTTCATCCGCGATGTGGAGCGCGGCATCTATTTCGATCCCGACCGCCTCCACGTGCTCGATCACAAGGGCAAGTATCTCTCCGTGCGCGGGCCGTTGAACATCGCCCGGCCGGTGCAGGGCTGGCCCGTCATCGTCCAGGCCGGCGCGAGCGATGCGGGGCGGCAGCTCGCCGCCGAGACGGCCGAGGCGGTCTTCACCGGGCAAAGCTCGATCGAAGTGGGCCGCGCCTTCTATGCCGACGTGAAGGGCCGCATGCAGAAATTCGGGCGCGATCCCGAGCACATGAAGATTCTGCCCGGCTGCATGATTTATGTCGGGGATTCGCTCGAGGAGGCGAAAGCGAAGCGCGCGAAGCTCGATTCGCTCGTGCATTACGCGTCCTCCATCGCGGCGCTGTCGATCGCGATCGGCGCCGATGCGTCGAAGTTCGATCCCGACAAGCCGCTTCCGGAGATTCCGGAATCGAACGCGTCGAAAAGCGGGCGCGAGCGCGCGATCGAGCTCGGCAAGCGCGAGGGCTTGACCGTGCGCCAGATCGCACAGCGCCTGGGCGGCCACGGCGGTCTCGCCATGCTCGGCACGCCGCGCATGATCGCCGACGAGATGGAGGAATGGCTCGAGACGCGCGCAAGCGACGGCTTCACCCTGCAGATTCCCTATCTGCCGCAAGGGCTCGACGACGTGGTCGACCGGCTCATCCCGGAATTGCAGCGCCGCGGCCTTTTCCGCCGCGAGTACGAGGGCAAGACCTTGCGCGAGAATCTGGGCCTGCCGCGCCCGGAGAACCGCTTTTTTCCGAAACGCTGAAATGTTGGAGGAAACCATGGCCGCCAAGATCCGCCACATCGCCATCTTCTCGGAAAATCCGAAAAGGCTCGCCGACTTCTACGCCGAGGTCTTCGGCACCAGCACCACCGGCGTCGCCGACAACGGCGCCGCCTGGGTCACGGACGGCTACATGGACATCGCGCTCCTGCCGTGCCTCGGGCGCGCCAACCGCAAGCCCGGCATCCATCACTGGGGCTTCACCGTCGATGAGAGCGAGAAGCCCGCGATCGTCGCGCGCCTCAAGGAGCGCGGCAGCAAGATCTACAGCCCCTATGTCGATTCGCCCGAGGCGCACCGGCCATATGCCGAGGACGCGGTGATCGATCCTGACGGCAACCGCTTCGATCTCTCGACCGGCATGCGCAAGATGCGCGAGGGCGGCACGTCGGTGAGCTCGGCCGAGGCCAAGAGCGCCGCGCCCAAGGTGAAGCACATCGCTATCTTCTCAGACGACCCGTCGCGGCTCGCGAAATTCTATGGCGAGGTGTTCGGTCTTACGATCACCGGCGAAAGCCAAGGCGACGTGTGGGTGACCGACGGCTATGTCGATGTCGCCTTGATCAGCCGCAAGAACGCGAAGGCGCCGTCGGGTATCCATCATTGGGGCTTCACGCTGTCGCAGGAGGCAAAGCCGCAGATCTACGCGGCGCTGACCGCGAAGGGCCTGCCGCCCAAGGATCCGCGCGCGGAGAACCCGACGATCGACCGCCCCTTCGTCGAGCATGCCGGCTGGGACATCGACGGCAACCGTTACGACCTCACCACCGGCAAGCGCGACATGGACGTCGAGAAGGCGCGCACGAAGGAGCGCCTCGCCGCGCTCCAGCCGGCGAAATAGCGGCGCTCAGCGCTTCGGCGTCATCAGCCCGACCATCGCGCCCGTCGCGTCCTCGATGATGGCGATGCGGCCGACGTCGGGAATGTCGAACGGCGCGCGGTGCACTTTGCCGCCGTTCGCCTCGGCGTCTTTCGCACGCCGGTCGACATCGTCGACCTCGACATAGGAGAACCAGTGCGGCGGCGTGCCGGCCGGAACCATGCCCGTCATGTTCATCATGCCGGCGACCGGCGTGCCGCTGACCTTGGCGAGCCAGTAGCTGCCCTCCGGCATCTTCATCTCCTCGATCGCCCAGCCGAGCGTCTTGCCGTAGAAGGACTTTGCCTTCTCGACGTCCGCGGTCATGAGCTCGTTCCACATGAAAGCGCCGTGCGCCATCGTTGCCTCCGTTGCCGTTGCTGCGAGCCTAGCAAGTCTCCGTGGCGGCTGCGTGACCTCGCGCCCCAACTCTGCTACCACGCAAGGCAACTAACGAGGGCGGAGGCACAACATGGCCACATATCCCGAGATTCTTCTCCATATCGACGGCGAGTGGACGAAGGGAGCGGGCGGCAAATCGGAGCCCGTGCTCAATCCCGCGACGGGCGAGCCGATCGGCCAGGTGCCGCATGCAAGCCGCGCCGATCTCGATCGCGCGCTCGCCGCGGCGGCGAAGGGCTTCGCGCAATGGCGCAAGGTCTCGGCGCACGATCGCTACAAGCTCATGCGCAAGGCCGCCGACAATGTCCGCGCGCGGGCCGAGGAGATCGCCGAGTGGATGGTGCTGGAGCAGGGCAAGCCCCTTCTCGAGGCGCGGCTCGAGACGCTCGCGGGCGGCGACATCATTGATTGGTTCGCGGAGGAGGCGCGCCGCACTTATGGCCGCATCATTCCGGCGCGCGCCGACGGCGTGCAGCAGCTTGTCGTGAAGGAGCCGGTGGGCCCCGTCGCCGCCTTCACGCCGTGGAACTTCCCGATCAACCAGGCGGTGCGCAAGATCTCGGGCGCGGTCGCGGCCGGCTGCTCGATCATCTTGAAGGCGCCCGAGAACACGCCCGCATCAGTTCTGGGTCTCGTGCGCGCGTTCCTCGACGCGGGCCTTCCCGCGGGCGTCGTCAATCTCGTCTTCGGCGTGCCGGCGGAGATCTCCGAATATCTCATCCCGCACCCGACGATCCGCAAGGTCTCGTTCACGGGCTCGGTCGCGGTCGGCAAGCACCTCGCCGAGCTGGCGGGCCGCCACATGAAGCGCGTGACGATGGAATTGGGCGGGCACGCGCCGGCGATCGTGTTCGAGGACGCCGACATCGACAACGCGGTGAAGATCCTATCCGCCAACAAATACCGCAACGCCGGGCAGATCTGCATCGCGCCGACGCGCTTCCTCGTGCAGGAGAGCGTCTATCGCCCGTTCGTCGAGAAATTCATCGCCGCGACGAAGGCCGTGAAGGTGGGCGACGGCCTGCAAAAGGAAACGCGCATGGGGCCCTTGGCGCACGCGCGCCGGGTCGAGGCGATGGAGGGCTTCGTCGCCGATGCCGAGAAGCACGGCGCCAAGATCGAGACGGGCGGCCGCCGCAGCGGCAACAAGGGCTTCTTCTTCGAGCCCACGGTCATGACCGGCGTGCCGCTCTCGGCGCGCATCATGAACGAGGAGCCGTTCGGGCCGGTGGCGCCGATCGCGACCTTCGCCAAGGAGGAAGATGTCGTGGCCGAGGCGAACCGGCTCCCTTACGGGCTCGCGGCCTATGCCTATACGCGCTCGGCCAAGACCGCGGCGCGCCTCGGCGAGGCGATCGAAAGCGGCATGGTCTCGATCAATCACCACGGGCTCGCGCTGCCCGAGACGCCGTTCGGCGGCGTCAAGGATTCGGGCTACGGCTCCGAAGGCGGCTCCGAGGCGATCGAGGCTTTCCTCGCCACGAAGTTCATCACGCACCAGACCGCGGGCTGAGCGCCTTGAGCCGCCGCCGGAACTGGTGATATCCGAGGCCCAGCGCCGCCGCCGCGCGGCTCTGGTTGCCGCCGTTCGCGGCGAGCGCCGCGCGCAATAGCTCGGCCTCGTAGCGCCGCAGTTTCTCGCGGAAGCTTCCGTCCCCCTCACCCCAACCCTCTCCCCGGTGGGGAGAGGGAGTGGATCCGTGCGCGAACCCTCTCCCCTCTGGGGAGAGGGCAGGGTGAGGGGGAATCGCGGCCGCGTGCGACGCTGCCGGCCGCCATGGCGAGGCGAACGGATCGAGCAGGATGCGCTCCAACGGCTGCGCCGGATCGGGCGCGCGATAGAGGCTGCGCTCGACCGCGTTCTTCAGCTCGCGCACGTTGCCGGGCCAGTCGTGCTCCATGAGCTCGCTCATCGCGCGCTCGGAAAATCCGGCGAAATAGCCGCGGCCCAAGACGCGCGTCATGGCGCGCGCGAAATGCTCGGCAAGCAGCGGGATGTCTTCGCGCCGCGCGCGGAGCGGCGGCAACGTCACGACATCGAAGGCGAGGCGGTCCAACAGGTCGCTGCGGAATTTCTGCGCCTCGGCGAGCGCCGGCAGGTCGACGTTGGTGGCGGCGATGAGGCGCACATCGACGCTCAGCACCTCGTTGCCGCCGACGCGTGTGAAGCTGCCGTACTCGATGACGCGCAGCACCTTTTCTTGCACCGCGAGCGAGGCCGAGGCGATCTCGTCGAGGAAGATCGTGCCGCCGTCGGCGAGCTCGAAGCGCGATGGCCGCCGGCGCGTGGCGCCGGTGAAGGCGCCCGCCTCGTGCCCGAAGAGTTCGCTGTCGAGCAGCGTCTCGGCCAAGGCGGCGCAATTGACGGCATGGAACGGCTTGTCCCAGCGCGGCGAGAGGAGTGCCAACCGCGTCGCGATCAGCTCCTTGCCGGTGCCGCGCTCGCCGACCACGAGCACCGGCCGGTCCAGAGGCGCAAGCTGCGAGACCTGCGCCAGCACCTCGCGAAAGGCGGGCGCCTGCCCCACCAGCGGCGGCAGCTCAGGAATGGCGGAATCGGCCATGATATGGCGAATATAGTCACATTTTATGGCGAAATCCACCACATCTAAGAGACGGCCGAGACAATCTTTCCTGTTATTTCAAAGCGTTAACGATCTGGCACGGTCCCTGCAAAGACCCCGGCAGACCGATTTGCCGAGGACCGTCATGAGTATCTTCTCCCGCCTAGCCGACATCGTGAATTCCAACATCAACGCCATCCTCGACCGCGCGCAGGACCCGGAAAAGATCATCCGGCTCATCATCCAGGAGATGGAGGACACGCTCGTCGAGGTGCGTTCGCAGGCGGTGCGCACCATCGCCGAGAAGAAGGAGATGGAGCGCCGGCTCGAGGCGCTGCGGCGCGAGCGCGACGAATGGCAGCGCCGTGCCGAACTCGCACTGACGAAGGGGCGCGAGGATCTGGCGAAGGGCGCGCTCGGCGCGAAGGCGCGGCTTGAGGACAATCTCGCGCGCGAGGAGAACCAGCTCGCGCTCGTCGCATCGGCGCTCGACAAGCAGAACGACGACATCGCCCAGCTCCAGGCGAAGCTCGCCGACGCCAAGGCGCGCGAGAAGGGTCTGGCCGCGCGCCACAAGACCGCGTCCTCGCGCATCCGCATCCGCACCAATCTTTATGACGAGCGCATCGTCGACGCGTTCGCCCGCTTCGAGGAGGTCGAGCGCGCGCTCGACGAGGTCGAGGGCAAGGTTGAGGCGTTCGAGCTTGGCCGCAAGCCCGGCGTCGCCGACGAGATCGCCGGGCTCGAGAAGGACGCGCGCGTCGAGGAGGAGCTTGCCGCCTTGAAGGCGCGGCTCGGCAACCGGATCAAGCCGGCGTGATGGTCGTCCCATGATCCACGGAGCCTTCGTGTTCGTCCTCGGCATCATCTTCCTCGTCGTCGTCGCGCCCATCTGGATCGTCGCGCACTATCTCGTGCGCTGGCGCAAGAGCCGGCGGCTCTCGGCCGGCGACGAGAAGGCCCTGGCCGATCTCTACGACATCGCGCGCCGCATGGAGGGCCGCGTCGCCACGCTCGAGCGCGTGCTCGACGCCGAGGCGCCGGGCTGGCGCGCCAAGAGCGGAGACAAGTGATGTGGACCGATGCGCGCGCGCGCCTCTATCGCGATCCCGAGAACGGCATCATCGCCGGCGTCGCGGCCGGCATCGCGCGCTATTTCGGGGCCGAGCCGATCGCGATCCGGCTTGCCTTCGTGCTTGGGCTGTTCCTGTTCCTCGTGCCGGCGCTCGCGGCCTATATCGTGCTGTGGATCGCGCTGCCGCAGCGCCCGCCGGCGCTCTTCACCAATCGGGAGGACGAGGCGTTCTGGCGCGGCCTCGCCAACGAGCCCGATACGACGCTGCAGCATCTGCGCCATCGCTTCGGCGATCTCGAGGTGCGGCTGCGCGCGATGGAATCGCACGTTGCCTCGCCCGACTTCGACCTTCACCGCAAGTTCCGGGATCTGTGACGGAAATTGTCATTGCGAGGCGCCGCAGCAATCTCCCTCCGGGATTGCTTCGCTCCGCTCGCAATGACACAGAACACGAAGGTGATGCAATGCCGCTCATCTCATTCCTGCTCAATCTCGCCTGGCTCATCTGCGGCGGCGCGCTGATGGCGGTTGGCTGGCTCGTCGCATCAATCGTCATGGCGCTCACGATCGTGGGGCTGCCATGGGCGCGCTCGGCCTTCTCGATCGCGCGCTACAGCCTCCTGCCGTTCGGCCATCGCGTCGTCGAGCGCGCGCGCTGGACGGGCCATGAGGATCTCGGCACGGGCGCGCTCGGCGCCCTCGGCAACATCATCTGGCTCGTGCTCGCGGGCTGGTGGCTGGCACTCGGCCATCTCGGTGCGGCGCTCCTTCTCGCCGTGACGATCGTCGGATTGCCGTTCGCGTGGGCGCATCTCAAACTCGCGGGCCTCGCGCTCTGGCCGGTCGGGCGCATGGTGGTTCCGGCCGATGCGGTCCCGGCCTACGCGCGCTGGCGATGAGCGCGCGCGACCCGGCGGCGCTCGCGCGATGGGCGCTTGCGGCCTTCGCCAGCGGCAGCACGTTCGACGCTGAAAGCTTCATCGCGCCCGACTACGCCAATCTCGAAAGCGCGGACCGCTCGGACGCGCGCGGCGCGGACGAGTTCCGCGCGACGGTGGCGTGGTTTCACCGTGCCTTCGCCGATCTTCGCTACGACGAGGTGGCGCTTCTCGCCGATGACACGCAGGCGATCGCCTGGGTCGTGCTGCACGGCCGGCACGTGCACCCGTTCCTCGGCGTCCCGGCGGACGGGCGCACCTTCGCCGTCGAGCAGGTGCATCTCTTCCGCTGCGCCGGCGGCTGTCTCACCGGGCACCGCGCCGTGCGCGACGATCTACGGCTTCTGTTGCGGCTCGGCGCGCGCGTTGTGCTGCCCGACGGCAGCCCGCTCGCCGTCCATCACCGCGCCGCGAGCTGACGTGCCTCAGCGCGGGTCCATCGCGCCCGAATTCGCGGCGTAGTGCAGATGGACGGCAAGGCAGCGGTGGAACGAGGTCGGCGCCCGCCCCCGGCCCGGAGCGCGCGACACGACGATAGGGACGGGTGCAGGTGCGACCGCCGCGGCCGGAAACCGCGTCCAGGCGCGCTCATGCACGAAATACCAGCTCGTCTTGGTGAGTGCCTCGATGCCGACGATCGAGCTTGCCCATTTCCAGCTGTTGGTGACGAGCAAGCTGATGATGAAAGAGTCGAGCGTCGCGAAGAGCCGCCAGCTCAGGGTCTTCGCCATGGAGCGCTGCCACGACCGCGTGGCGACACGACGCGCGAATGGAATAACGAGATCGACGATCACCAAACCCCCGCAAGAATCCTAGCGGAGGCACGGCCATCTTCCTTCGTGTCAAATTTGGAGCCGCGCGAAGCGGCTCATCACGCTAGCGAACGATATCGAACTCGCGCTGGATCACGGTCATCGCCTCCTCGTAGGAGAAGGCTTCGCGCACCTCGGCCGCGAAATTGATGATGTCGTTCGGATGCCAGCCGTGCGCCTGCGCCACCGTCTGGCATGTCTCGAGCCGCCGCCAGATGTTGGCGCTGTCGAAGGAAACCTTGGGTCGCGTCATGACGGATGCCACCCGTGCAGAACGATCTTCAGTATATGCGGTTCCTGTGGCGGCGGCGATATCGCGGCCTTGGCGCGGGCCCTCCCACATTTTCAGGCCGCCGCGGTCGGCCAAGTTTAAATGGCGGCGCTTTTGTTTATTCGGCGCGATTTCTTCCTCAATCTCGCCCGTCGCGATCCGCCTGACATGAACCGCGTTGCCGATTACCTCGGCGGGCGCTTCTCGCTTCGGGTGCCGTGAGGGATCTACACGCGCCGGGAGAGAACGAGGGAGATGAGCATCGCCGCGCCCGCCAGAAGCATCATGACCGGGACGGTTTGGTGCTCGACCGACCGCCAGCGGCGGCGAGCTCTGGTAAGAAATCGCCTGTTCATCGCCGCGAAATGTGGCAGCGCTCAGGGCAGCGCGCAATGCGGCCATGCGACGCTGCCTGGCACGACTCCCGCCCGCCTCTTTCTTGTAAATGTTCTTGCTTTGTTCTAATATCGCGCCGCGATGCGCGCGGCCGTCAAAGCGGGAGTTCTGGCGCTTGCCGTGCTGCCCTGCGCCGAGGCCGAGGGCCCGGCGCCGGTCGGCGCGGCCGACGTATGCTTCACCTTGGCCGGCGAGGATTGCGGCGCCTTCGCCGTCGCGCGCATCAACGAGGCGCGCCGCACGCTCTTGGTCCAGGCCTATAACTTCACCGAGCCGCGCATCGTCGCAGCCGTGATCGCGGCGGCCGGGCGCGGCGTCGCCGTCACCGTGCTGGTCGACAAGATCACCGCCTCGCAGCGCGGCGAGGGCGTCGACGCGGTGGCCGCCGCCGGCATCCCGACCTTCGTCGATCGGAGCCCGCGCATCGCCCACAACAAGGTGATGGTGATCGACGGCGAGATCGTGCTGACCGGCTCCTTCAACTGGTCGGTCAGCGCCGAGCGCGTCAACGCCGAGAACCTTCTCGCGGTGCGCTCGTCCGAGCTTGCCGCCTACTATGCCGAGAACTTCGCCCGCCGCCGCGCCGCCTCGACCGCCTACGCGCGGGAGTGAATTTACCGAACGAACGGAATATTGCCTTTGACAGACCCAACGCTAAGGCCTGATGACGCTCACGATGGCGATGCAGCCAACTAACAGCGCAAAGCACTCTATTAGCCGCCTTCGGTATTGGCGTCCCCTCTCAGTTAGATCAGCCGGGTAAGTGACCGCGTTTAGAGGATTTACCGCAACCCAAGCCCGAAACGGCGCATCCGGCTTGCGGCATCGCGAGGCCCGGATCGTGTAGTACAGCATGGCCGGAATCGAGAACGCGATGCCCGCTTCAGCGAGGTCAGCGAGCGCCCATCTCATGGCTCGAACCCAATCCATTTCAAAAGCCCTGACGGTCATCAAATTTTATTTCCGATAGACCTTCCGCGCCGCCTCGGCGCTGACATAGCCGTCGGCCACGTCGTTACTGACCGCCTCGGCGCTGCGCTCGGCCGCGCCTCCATAGCCGCCGCCGCCGCTGCGCTCGAAGCGGATCACGTCGCCCGCCTTCAAGGCGCGTGTCTCGATCGGACCCAGCTCCTCCGCGCCGTTGCCGCCGGGATTGAGCACGACGCGCGAGGCCTTGGGCGACGATCCGCCGGCGAGGCCCCACGCGACGAAGCGGTGATTGGCCGAGCGTACGGTGAGCGTGCTGTCCTCCAGCATCTCGTACTCGCGCGCATAGCCCATGCCGCCGCGCTGGCGCCCGGCGCCCGCCGAGTCCGGCACGAGCTCGAAGGCGCGCACGCGGATCGGGTATTCGCTCTCGATGATCTCGACCGGCGTGCCGGGCGTGAAATGGCACATCGCCATCACCATCGGCGTGCCGTCATGCGTCGCGGTCCCGCCGAGCGAGGTGTTGAGGAGCTCGTAGAGCACCGCGGGCTTGCCCGTGCGCGCCTTGCGATAGCCGATCGAGATGGCGCCGGAGCCGAGGCCCGAGGGCGCCACCGCGCGCGCGGGATTGAGCTGGCCCAGCGCCGCGAGCACGACGTTGTATGTGAGATGCGCGCTCGGAAAATAATGGTTCACCGTGGCCGGATGGCGTGGGCTCACGACGAGGCCGGGTGGGATCACGAACTCGACCGCGGTTCCGATCCCGTCATTGACCGGGATGGTCGGATCGGTCGTCGCGAGCACGGCGAGCATGGAGACGGCCTTCGCGGTCGAGGTGACGAGGTTGACCGGACCCAAGGTCTGCGGCGAGGAGCCCGAGAAATCGAGCACGAGCCGGTCGCCCGTCTTCTTGGCGCGGACGTGAAAGCGCACGCGCTTGTCTTTTTGCGCCCCGTCGTGATCGAGGAAGCCCTCGGCTTCGCTCTCGCCGTCTTTCCAGCGCGCAAGCTCGGCCTTGAGGCGTTGTCCCGCAAGCTCCATCAGGCTCGCCATCACCGCGCGCACGGTTTCGGCGCCGTATTCCTCGCACAACGCCGCGAGCCGCTCGCCGCCGATGCGCGTCGCGCCCACCTGCGCGCGGAGATCGCCGAGCACGACTTCGGGGATGCGGCTGTTGTTGGCGATGATCGCCTCGACGTCGCGGTCGATGCCGGCGGCGCTCTGGAACCGCACCGGCGGGAGCAGCAGCCCGTCATGGAAGATCTCGCGCGCGGCCGCGCCCGACGAGCCCGGCACGAGCCCGCCGACATCGGCCTTGTGCGCGACGCTCACGCCAAATCCAACGACGCGGCCGTCGTGGAAGCATGGGCTCACCGCGACCATGTCGGGCACGTGCGAGCTGCCGGCGCGGTACGGGTCGTTGGTGATGAAGCTGTCGCCGGGCTTGAGCTCGGCAAGCGGCGTGCGCGCCAGTACCGCCTCGACCGCGAGCTTGTACTGCGCGTAGTGATACTGGATGCCGCCGCCGACGATGACGACACGCCCCGTCTCGTCGGTGAGGCCCGCGGTGCCGTCCTTCGATTCGCGCAGGATCGGCGAATAGCCGCTGTGATAGAGCACGTATTCCATGGTCGCCGCCGCCTCGCGCAGGCGGCTCGCCACGACCTCGGTGGTGACGGGATCGATCATGTGTCCTCGATGACGAGAAGCCCATAGGGATCGACGCGCGCCTCCTGGCCCGCGAGCACGATCGTGGTGGCGTCGAACTGCGCGACGATGGCGGGCCCGGCCATGCGGTCGCCGGGCGCGAGCCGTGCGCGGTCATAGATGGCGGCGGGTGCGAAGCGGTCCTCGTCGAGATCGAAGAGCGGGCGCTCGCCAAGCTTTGCCCGCGCCGCGTTGCCGTCGCCCGGCGGCAGCCGCTTCGGCTCGAAGCGCGGTACCTCGATCTCGGCCTGGACGCGGAAGGTCACGATCTCGGCGTCCTCGCGCGGCGCCGACTGGCCGTAGACGCGGCCGTGGAGCGCATCGAACGCCGCCTTCAGCGCGTCGCGCGTCGCGTCCCTCTGGCACTCGACGGGCAGCGTATAGCCCTGGTGCGGATAGCGCAGGTCGAGGAGCCGCGTGAGCCGCACGGCCTGCGGCGCGAACCCTTCCTCGCGCGCCTCGGCGAGCGCCGCATCCTCGAGCGCGCGGAAGAGTTCCTCCATGCGCGCCGCCGGGAACCGGCTCAGGACGCCCATCTCCGAGCGCAGATAGGAATGGCGCACGGATGTCTGCAGCATGCCGATGGCGCAGTTGATGCCTGGGTTCCGTGGCACCAGCACGGTCGGGATGCCGACGCTGCGCGCGAGCGTCGCGGCATGGATCGGCCCCGCGCCGCCGAACGCGACGAGCGCGAACTTGCGCGGGTCCTGTCCCTGCTCGCGCAACGCCAAGCGCAGATCGACGGCCATCTGCGTGTCGACGATGCGCCTTATGCCCTTTGCCGTCGCCACCGCGTCGAGGCCGAGTGCTGCGCCCAGCGTCTCGAGCGCGCGTCGTGCCGCCCCTTCGTCGAGCGTCAGCGTGCCGGCGAGCGGCGAGGCGCCGGAGAGCGCGCCCAGCACGAGGTTTGCGTCCGTCACGGTCGCGTCGGCGCCGCCCTTGCCGTAGCAGGCGGGGCCGGGCACCGACCCTGCGCTTTGCGGCCCGACCTTGAGCAGCCCGTCCTTGCCGATCGCCGCGATCGTGCCGCCGCCCGCGCCGAGCGTGCGCACGCGCAGCATCGGCGTGCCGATGTCCTGGCCCGCGATCTCGCCTTCCGTCGTTTCGAGCACGCGCCCGTCGGCGATGACGCTGATGTCGGTGCTCGTGCCGCCCATGTCGAAAGTGACGACGTTCCGTCGCTCGGCGCGCGCGGCGAGCGCGGTTCCGGCGATGACGCCCGCGGCCGGCCCCGACAGCAGCGTCTCGTTCGGATGGCGCGCGCCGGTCCTGAGCCGCGTCAGGCCGCCGTTCGACTGCATGAGATAGAGCTGCGGTGTCGCGACGCCCGCGATCTCGATGCGCTCGGCGAGGCGCATGAGATAGCGCTCAACCCGCGGTCCGACATAGGCGTCGATGACGGTCGTCGAGAGGCGCGGGTATTCGCGGATGACCGGCAGCACCGTCGACGAGAGCGATACGCGCGCGCGGGGCGCCTCCTCCGCGATGATGCGCGCGGCCGCGCGCTCGTCTGCCGGGTTCAGGAACGAGAAGAGAAAGCACACGGCGATCGCCTCGACGCCGGCGCTGGCGAGCCGCTGTACGGATCGGCGCAAGGCCGCCTCGTCAAGCGGCGTCAGCACGTGCCCCTCGAAGTCGAGCCGCTCGTCCGCCTCCTCGGTCAGGCGCTGCGGCACAAGCAGCGGCGGCTTGCGGTAGAACGTGTCGAGCAGATCGGCGCCGCGCGGCTGGCTCCAGCCGCGCGCCTCATAGACGGCACGAAACCCCTTGGTGATGAGAAGCCCGACTTTGGCGCCGTCGCCCTCGACGAGCGTGTTGGTGGCGACCGTGGTGCCGTGCACCAGCATCGCGACCTCGTCCGGCCGGATGCCGTCGGCGAAGAGCCGCGCGAGCGCGTCGAGCACGGCCGCGGAGGGATCGCCCGGCACCGACGGCACCTTGGCAAGCTTCAGCGCCCCCGTCTCCTGCTCGACCGCGACGAGATCGGTGAAGGTGCCGCCGGTATCGACGCCGACCATCCAAGCAGGCAAGGCCGGCGTCCTCCGGAACTTAGCCGACGAGTTCGCGCAGCGGCTTTACGCGCACGAAGATGAGCGCCGTGATCGACGCGATCACCATGATCGCCGCCGCGAGCTCCAAGGGCGCCACGAATGCTCCGGTCGCGTCGGCGATCACGCCGCTCACAAAGGGCGACAGCGTGGCGCCGATGATGCCGCAGAAATTCATGAGGCTGCTCAGGGATCCGTTCTGCGTCGGCGTCATGTCGGTGCAGATTGTCCAGAACGGGATGACGTAACAGGAGAGCCCCGCGTTGGCGACGATGATCATGGTGACGGCGAGTGTGCTCGACGCCGTGTTGGCCGCGATCAGCACTGTCACGACGTAGGTCGCGGCACCAAGGCCGATGAAGAGCTTGCGGTGGATCGCGCCGGCGCGCCAGCCTCGCGCGGCGAACCAGTCCATGCCCCAGCCGGTGAAATTCACCGCGAGGAAGGCGACGATATAGGGAAGCGCGCTCAGGTAGCTGGCGGTGGTGAGACTGATGTGCCGGTACTGCGTCAGGTAGATCGGCAGCCAGTTGAGGAAGATGTATTGGCAATAGGGCAGCGCGAAATAGCCGAAATAAAGCGGCCACAGCGCCGGCGAGGTGATGAGCTTGCGATAGGGCACGGGCGCCTGGGCGGCGCGCGCCCGCGCTTCCTCGGTCTGCGCCGCCGCGCCGACCGGCGCGGGATCGCTGAAGTTCCGGGCATAGAGCCACCACAGCGCCGCGACGGCGAGCCCAAGCAGGCCGAACACGATGAAGATCATCGCCGCCGAGCCGGAGGCCGCCAGGATGGCGCCGGCGGCGGCCACGCCCACCGCGGGCCCAAGCTGCGCGCCGGATTGGACGAAGGCGCCGAACCGGCCGCGCCGCGTGTCAGCGGAGACGGCACGGGCGACCGCGGCCGAGCTGCCTGGGATATAGGGTGCCTCGAACGAGCCCAGCAGCACGCGCCATAACGCCGTGAGCCAGATCACCGCCGGCGCGATGGGCGTGCACAGCACCCAGAGCGACCAGCCGGCCATGCAGCCGCCGAGCGTGCGCCGCGGCCCGAGACGATCGGTGAGCCAGCCGCCGATCGGCATGGCGATGAGGTAGCCGAACGAGAAGGCGCTCAGCATCAGCCCGGTCGTGGCCTTGGTCCAGCCGTAGGATTTCGACCACACCGCGGCGGCGACGCCGAAATTGCTGCGGTCGGCCCAGAGGATCACGCTGCCGATGAAGAATACGGTCGCGCAAATGGGCCAGCTCATGGGCCGCGAAGCGCCGCGCGCCGTGGCGCCGGATCCGATTTCGACACTGGTCATGAACACCCTCCCGCTCGTTCCGTTTTGTCCCGGCGGCGAGAAGGCAAACACCCTCGTCGCGCCGGCCTTATGCGGATTTGAGCACGAGGTCAGCGCGAGCGAAAGGGTCTAGCTGGATGGAGAAGGGATCCGCGGCCTCGGGGCGAGGCCGCGAAGCCCGGACGTTCAGATCGCTTCCTTGAGGTCCTTGGAAGCGCGGAACGCGACCTTCTTGCTGGCCTTGATCTTGATCGGCTCGCCGGTCGCGGGATTGCGGCCCATGCGGGCGGCGCGGCGGCGGACTTGAAGGATGCCGAGACCGCCGATGCGGATGCGGTCGCCCTTCTTCAGGTGCTTCGTCACGAGCGTGACGAGGTCGGCCATGATGGCGTCGGCCTGCTTCTTGGCGATCTCGTGGTTCTCGGCGAGCTGCGCCGCGAGGTGCTTCATGGTGACGGTGTTGCTAGCTTTGCTTGTTGCCATGGTGGCTCTCTTCCGTGGGGTTCTGGCGTTTGTTGTGGTCCCTCGAACCGCGCCAAGCTAGCAAAAATGGGGACTTCTCACCATCGCAATCGCAACTTATCCCCATAAACTCGGCGTTTTTTTCCTTCTCGGAATGGGCGCCCGGCAGCTTTTGCCGCGTGCGCGAGGTCGCGGGCACGCGTAAGAGCCAAATTCCGGTGGCACGAGTTTTGCCCATGCCATCGGCATGAAGTGCTTCTCGCGCCACGTTCTTCTCGCCGTGGCGGCGTTCGTTGCCGGCACCGTTGCGCCGGCGCGCGCCGACTTCTACGCGCTCGAAGGACGTTTTCAGTGCCTCGATCGTCCGGGCGCCGTCTGCTTCGATGCGACGCCCGATCTGGCCATCGCGCCGCCCGTTCCGAGCGACTCGGGCGCACCCGAATCGGCGCCCGCGCCCGTCGCTGCCGCGCCGCCTCCGCCCGTTGCTGCTCCACCGCCGCCGGTCGATCCGGTCGTGGTGGCCGCGCGTCACATCGCGCGCAACGCGCCCGCGGCCGGCGATCTCGACCTGCTGCGCCGCCGTGCCGACGAGGGCGACTCGCGCGCGCTCGAGCTCTTGGCCTGGTGCGCGCTCCACGGCATCGGCATGTCCGCTGACCCGGTCGCGGCCTATCTCCTTTACGGTCGCGCCGCCGCAGCCGGCGTCGCGCACGCTCACACCAATCAGGGGCTCGTCTACGAGCGCAATCTGAGCCAGGCGCAGCGCCAGCAGGTTCTCGATATGGCGGCGACATCGCGGCGCGCGACCGACGCGCTCGCGGCGCGTGCGCCGGGGGAGGGGCAAGATGGGCGCTGAGCCCGTGCTCCTTGGCGATCCCGCCCCTTGGTTCAGTGCGGAAACGCTCGCCGGCACACTGCTCGACCTCCACGTCGATGCCGGACGCTGGGTCGTGCTCGCTTTCGCCGGCGCGCCCGACGATCCGCGCGCGACGGCCGAACTCGCTCCACTTTTGGCGGCGGCGACGCCCGGCGCCGACGACCACCTCGTCGTGCTGGTGATCTATTCCACGATGCCGCGCGACCCGGCCTCGCTCGCACTTCATGCGGGGCCGGGCCTCGCCGTCATCGCCGATCGCGACGGCGGCATCGCCGCGCTTTATGGCGCGAGCGGCTCGCCGCGCACGATCGTGCTCGATCCGATGCTGCGCATCGTCGCCAATATCGGCTGGGATCACGCCGCCGGGCACGCCCAGACCGTGCAGAAGCTGCTCCAAAGCCTGCCCGAGGTCGACCAGTCATGCGGCGTGCCGCTTACCGCGCCCGCGCTCATCGTTCCGCGCGTCCTCGACTTCGCGCTGTGCGACCTTCTCGTCGGCCTATATGACCAGGTCGGCGGCGAGGATTCTGGATTCCTGCGCGACCGCGACGGCCGCACCGCCACCTTTATCGACCACCGTCTGAAGCAGCGCCGCGACCTTGTCATCGCCGTGCCCGAGGTGCGGCACGCCATCGCCGACCAGATCCGCCGCCGCCTTCTGCCGGCGATCGCGCGCTATTTCCAGTTCGCGGTGACGCGGATGGATCGCTACATCATCTCTTGCTACGACGCCGCGACCGGCGGCCATTTCTTCCGCCACCGCGACAACCTCAATGCCGGTGCCGAGCATCGGCGCTTCGCCGCCTCGATCAATCTCAACGGCGACTATGACGGCTGCGACCTCGTCTTTCCCGAGTTCGGCCGGCGGCCTTATCGCGCACCCGCAGGTGGCGCGATCGTATTCTCGTGCGGCGCGCTCCACGAGGTGACGCCGATCCGGCGCGGCCGGCGCTATGCCTTTCTGCCGTTCCTCTACGGCGATGCCGATGCGGCGCTGCGGACGCGCAACAACGAACGGCTCGCGGCCGGCGAGGCACCCTATCGCGCCGACGGCCACGACCTTCTTACCCCGGCCGCGGCGGGCGACTAACGATGGAGGGCTCGGCGGCCGCGCTCGCCGGTTGGACGCCGGTCTCGTTGTCGCTGGCGCAGGGCGAGCTGGCGATCGAGTGGGGTGATTTGCGCGGCGTGCGCTTTTCCGAGCCGTTCCTTCATCAGACCGTCGAGCACTGGGCCGCGCGCGATCCGGCGCCGCTCGTCCGCACCGGCCGAGATGCGCTCGAGGCGCTCGATCGCGAGCCGTCTCTCGATCCCGCCCTCATTATCTTCCACGTGTCGCGCTGCGGCTCGACCTTGTTGTCGCGGCTTCTCGGCGAGCTGCGCGGTGTGCTCGTGATCTCGGAGCCGGCGCCGGTCAATTCGTTGCTGCTCGCCAACGAGTTTGCGACACCTGACGCGCTCCGGCACCTCGTACGCGCGCTCGGCCGCAAGCGGTTCGGTGACGAGCGCCACTATGTGTTGAAGCTGTCGAGCTGGAACGTCACGCATGCCGAGCGCGTGCGCCAAGCCTTTCCCGCCGCAAAGATCCTGTGGCTCCAGCGCGCGCCCCAAGCGGTGGTGGCATCGATGCTCGCTGATCCGCCTGGCTGGATGAAGCTGCGTCGCGATGCCGCCGCCGTGCGTGCGCTCTTTGGGCTCGAGGCCGGCGCCGCGGACGACGAATCGTTTGCTGTTGCTGCCGTCGCGGTCCTGCTGCGCGCGGCGCAGAAGCTCGTCGCGGATCTCGTGCTCGACTATGCCGATCTGCCGGCGGCCGCTTGGGAAAAGGTCGCGACTCTTGCGGGCCTCGCGCCCGGCGCGGACGACATCGCCCGCATGGCGCGCGTTGCGTGCTTTGACGCCAAGGACGCGGCGGAGCGCCTCTTCGCCGCCGCCGCGCCCGAGGCGCGGCGCCTTCCGCCGGATCTCGCCGCGAAAGTGGCGGAAACGCTCGAGCCGCTTTACGCCTCGCTTGCCCTTCCGGGTGCCTCCGGCAGGGATTTGCGCCCCACCCCCCGCCTATAACCGCCCGAAGCTCCTGCCCGTCTGGGCCGCTTCCGGGCGTGGCGGGACTTCCTGTATGCTGTCGCCACCGCGCTGCGCCACGCGAGTCTTCCCCTTTATCCACCGACGGCCCGAGATGGACGAACTGCGCGTAGACCCGGAACGAAAATCTCGCGATGGCGAGCCGCCGCAGCAGCAGGCGCGAACGCCGACGCGGCGTCCATATCTCTGGGTCGGTCTCGTCCTTGTCGTGCTCGCGGCGCTGGCGTGGTGGGTGCACACGCGTCCCGCGCCGCAGGCGCCCGGCGGGCGCTTCGCCGCCAACGGCCTGCCCATGCCGGTCGTCGCCCAGCCCGTGGCGAAGGGCGATATCCCGGTTACCTATGACGCGCTCGGCACAGTGACGCCGCTCGCGACCGTGACCGTCACGACGCAGATCGCCGGCCAGATCGTCGACGTGGCCTTCAGAGAGGGGCAGGAGGTGAAGAAGGGCGACGTGTTGGTGCAGATCGATCCTCGCCCCTACCAGGCAGCGCTCGACCAGGCCACGGGCCAGCTCGCACGCGATCAGGCGATGCTCGCCGAGGCGCGCATCGATCTGGCGCGCTACCAGAAGCTGGCCGAGCAGAACTCGATCGCGCGTCAGCAGGCCGAGGACCAGGTCTATGTCGTGCAGCAGGACGAAGGTACGGTAAGGCTCGACCAGGCGCTGGTCGACAATGCGCGGCTGAATCTCGGCTATTGCCGCATTGTCGCGCCCGTAAGCGGCCGCATCGGGCTGCGCCAGATCGATCTCGGCAACTACGTGCAGGTGTCGAGCTCGACCGCGATCGCCGTCATCACCCAGATGCAGCCGATCACGGTCGTGTTCACGCTGCCGGAGGATGAGCTGCCGCAGGTGATGAAGCGTCTTGCCGCCGGCGCAAAGCTGCCGGTGACGGCCTACGATCGCAGCAATACGCAAAAGCTCGCCGAGGGCACGCTTTCCGCCGTCGACAGCGCCATCGACCCGACGACGGGCACGGTCAAGCTCAAGGCCGAGTTCCCGAACACGGACGAAGCACTCTTTCCCAACCAGTTCGTCAACGCAGAGCTCCTTATAGACACGGTGCAAGGGACGGCGGTGATCCCGACCGCGGCGGTGCAGCGCGGCCAGCCCGGAACCTTCGTCTATGTCGTCAAACCCGATAATACGGTGAGCGTGCAGAAGGTGACGCTCGGGCCGCAAGCGGGCGAGAACGTGGCGGTGAGCCAGGGGCTTTCGCCCGGCGACAAGATCGTGGTCGATGGCGCCGACAAGCTGCGCGAGGGCGCCAAGGTCGTGCTGCGCTCCGAGCAGGGCACGGCCGCGCCGGCGCAGCAGGGCGCTGGCGGAAAATCGGGGCAGGGCCGCAAGGGTGCCGCGCAAGGCGCGGCGCCGGCCGCACCGGCGACGCAAGGCACGGCGCCCCCGACAACTCCGGCCGCTCCTGCTACGCAAGGCACAGCACCGGCGGCACCGCCCGCGCCGGGAACGGGCGGCGGCCAGAAGCCAGCGGGCCAGTGAGTTCCGCTTGCGTCGAAAGGGATTGAGTCTCCGCGCATGAGTCCGTCGCGGCTTTTCATCCTGCGCCCGGTCGCGACCTCGCTGCTCATGGTCGCGGTCATGCTGGTCGGCGCACTCGCCTTCCAGTTCCTGCCGCTGTCGGCGCTGCCCGAGGTCGATTATCCGACGATCCAGGTGCAGACCTTCTATCCGGGCGCCAGCCCCGACGTGATGACTTCCTCGGTGACGGCGCCCTTGGAGCGCCAGTTCGGCGAGATGCCGGGCCTCGTGCAGATGTCGTCGACGAGTTCGGCCGGCGCCTCGGTCATCACCCTGCAGTTCAGCCTCGATCTCTCGCTCGACATCGCCGAGCAGGAGGTGCAGGCGGCAATCAACGCGTCCGGCAACCTTCTGCCGACCGACCTGCCGGCGCCGCCCATCTACGCCAAGGTCAACCCCGCGGACGCGCCGATCCTGACGCTCGCGCTTACCTCGAAGACGATGCCGTTGCCGCAGATCGAGGACGCCGCCGACACGCGGCTGGCGCAAAAGATCTCGCAGCTCCCGGGCGTCGGCCTCGTCATGATCAACGGCGGCCAGCGTCCGGCCGTGCGCATCGAGGCCGACACGCGCAAGCTCGCCGCCTACGGCCTCAACATCGACGACCTGCGCACGACGATCAACAACTCCAATACCGACACTCCCAAGGGCAGCTTCGACGGCCCGACGCGCGCTTACGCCATCAACGCCAATGATCAGCTGCAAAGCGCGGCCGAGTACATGAACCTCGTCGTTGCCTACAAGAACGGCAACCCGGTGCGGTTGAAGGACGTGGCGAGGGCGGTGCAGTCGTCCGAGAATACGCGTCTTACAGGCTGGTCCAACACGACGCCCGCGGTGATCCTCAACATCCAGCGTCAGCCTGGCGCCAACGTCATCCAGGTCGTCGACAATATCAAAGCGCTCCTGCCGCAATTCCAGTCGGCGCTTCCGGCCGATGTCGATCTCGCGGTGCTGACCGACCGCACCACGACGATCCGCGCCTCGGTGCACGACGTCGAGTTCGAGCTCTCGCTTGCGGTCGTGCTCGTCGTGCTCGTCATCTTCGTCTTCCTGCGCAGCACGCGCGCGACGCTCATCCCGAGCCTTTCGGTGCCGCTCTCGATCGTCGGCACATTCGGCGCCATGTATCTCCTCGGATTCAGCCTCAACAACCTGTCGCTCATGGCGCTCACCATCGCCTCGGGCTTCGTGGTCGACGATGCGATCGTCATGATCGAGAACATCGCCCGCTACATCGAGGAGGGCGAAGCCCCGCTCGCCGCTGCGCTCAAAGGATCCGAGCAGGTGGGCTTCACCATCATCTCGCTCACCATCTCGCTGATCGCCGTCCTCATTCCGCTTCTTTTCATGGGCGACGTGGTTGGACGGCTCTTCCGCGAGTTCGCGATCACGCTGTCGGTGACGATCCTCATCTCGGCCGTGGTCTCGCTCACTGTCGTGCCTATGGCGTGCGCGAAGCTCCTGCGGCCGCCCGCCGAGACCAAGGAGACCCGCTTTCAGCGCTGGGCACGGCTGCGCTTCGAGGCGCTCATCGAATCCTACGGCCGCGCGCTCACGTGGGTGCTCGAGCGCCAAGCTGCCACGCTCCTCGTTGCTGTGGGCACGCTGGTCCTCACCGTCCTTCTCTATGTCGTCATTCCCAAGGGCTTCTTCCCCGTCCAGGACACCGGTCTAATCCAGGGCATCACCCAGGCCGCGCAGACGATCTCCTACGCATCCATGGCGCAGGAGCAGGAGGCGCTCGCCACGGCGATCCTGAAAGACCCCGACGTCGTGAGCCTCTCCTCCTATATCGGCGTCGACGGCACCAACACCACCCTGAATAGCGGCCGTGTCCTCATCAACCTGAAGCCCAAGGACGATCGCTCCACGGACGTGACGGCGATCATGCAGCGCATCCAGCAGGAGACGGAGGATGTGCCCGGCATCTCGCTCTACATGCAGCCGGTGCAGGACCTCACCATCGACACGATCGTGAGCCGCACCCAGTACCAGTTCATCCTCGAGAGCGCCGACCCCGTGGCGCTCGCCAACTGGGTTCCGAAGCTCGTCGATAAGCTCAACGCCACGCCTGAGGTCGCCGACGTCGCGAGCGATCTCGAGGCGAACGGGCTCTCGGCTTATGTCGATATCGACCGCGAGACCGCAGCGCGCTTCGGCATCACGCCCGCGACGATCGACAACGCGCTCTACGATGCCTACGGCCAGCGCATCATCTCGACCATCTTCACGCAGTCGAACCAGTACCGTGTCATCCTCGAGACCAATCCGTCGCTGCAAAAGGCGGTGAGCGATCTTTCCGCGATCTATCTGCCATCCTCGACGGGGAGCGGCCAAGTGCCGCTTTCGGCAATCGCGCACGTCGAGGAGCAGATTGCGCCGCTGCAAGTCGACCATCTCAGCCAGTTTCCGGCGGCGCAAGTGTCGTTCAATCTGGCGCCCGGCGCTTCGCTCGGCGAGGCGGTCGATGCGATCCGCAGCACGGTACAGGCGATCGGCATGCCGCAAAGCATCACCGTCAATTTCCAGGGCGCGGCGCTCGCCTTCCAGTCGTCGCTCACCAACGAGCTCCTCCTCATCCTCGCCGCGGTCGTCACCGTCTATATCGTGCTTGGCGTGCTCTATGAGAGCTTCGTCCATCCGGTGACGATCCTCTCGACCCTGCCTTCGGCCGGCATCGGCGCGCTTCTTGCCCTCATCGCCGCCGGCAGCGACCTCACCGTCATCGCCATTATCGGCATCGTGCTGCTGATCGGCATCGTCAAGAAGAACGCGATCATGATGATCGACTTTGCCTTGGATGCGCAGCGGAACGAGCATATGAGCCCGCGCGATGCGATCTACCACGCCTCGCTTCTCCGCTTCCGGCCGATCCTGATGACGACGATGGCGGCGATCCTGGGCGCGCTGCCGCTCATGCTCGGCACGGGCACCGGCGCCGAGTTGCGTCATCCCTTGGGCCTTACCATCGTTGGCGGCCTTATCGTGAGCCAGATGCTGACGCTCTTCACGACGCCCGTCATCTATCTCGCCTTCGACCGGCTTGCGGCGCGGTTGGGCGCCGAGGGCGGCATCGTCGGCGGCGCGGGCGAGGGCGCGGCAGAGTGAAGCTCTCCGAGACCTTCATCCGCCGCCCCGTCGCGACGGTTCTCCTGACCTTCGGCGTGACGCTTGCCGGCGCCATCGCCTTCTTCCATCTGCCGGTGGCGCCGCTGCCGCAGGTCGATCTGCCGACCATCTCGGTCCAGGCGCAGATGCCGGGCGCCTCGCCCGAGGTGATGGCGACGAGCGTCGCGACGCCCTTGGAGCGCCATCTCGGCACCATCGCCGATGTCAGCGAGATGACCTCCTCGAGCGGCAACGGCTCGACCCGCATCACGCTGCAGTTCGGTCTCGACCGCGACATCGACGGCGCCGCGCGCGACGTGCAGGCGGCCATCAACGCCGCGCGCGCCGATCTGCCGGCGAACCTGCGCAGCAACCCGACCTACCGCAAGGTCAACACCGCCGACGCGCCGGTCCTGATCCTTGCGCTCACCTCGGACACGCTCTCCCGTGGCCAGATCTACGACGCCGCCACCACCGTGCTCGAGCAAAAGTTCTCGCAGGTCGAAGGCGTGGGCGAGGTCGATATCGGCGGCGGCGCGCTGCCGGCCGTTCGCGTCGAGCTCAATCCCGGGGCGCTCTTCAAGTACGGCATCGGGCTTGAGGATATCCGCGCCGCGCTCAACGCCGCCAACGCGCACAGCCCCAAGGGGGCGATCGAGGAGGGACGGTTCCACTTCCAGATCTACGATAACGACCAGAGCCGCCAGGCATCCGATTATCAGGATCTCGTCGTCGCCTATCGCAACGGCGGGGCCGTCCGCCTCACCGACGTCGCCGACGTGATCGATTCGGTCGAGAACGTGCGCAACGCCGGTATTGCCAACGGCAAGCCGTCGATCCTCGTCATCATCTACCGCGCCCCCAACGCCAACATCATCGACACGGTCGACCGTGTGAAGGACCTGATCCCCGAGCTCAAGGCGTCGATCTCGCCGGCGATCGACATCTCCGTCGCGGTCGACCGCTCGACCACCATCCGCGCCTCGCTTGCCGATATCGAGCGGACGCTCGTCATCGCCTCGTGCCTCGTCATCATGGTCGTGTTCCTGTTCCTCAGGAACGGGCGGGCGACGCTCATCCCCTCGATCGCGGTGCCCGTGTCGCTCATCGGCACGTTCGGGATCATGTATCTCTTGGGCTTCAGCATCGACAACCTGTCGCTGATGGCCTTGACCGTGGCGACGGGCTTCGTCGTCGACGACGCGATCGTCGTGCTCGAGAACATCACGCGCCACATGGAGGGAGGCATGGGGCGCTTCGCGGCGGCGCTCAAGGGCGCGCGCGAGGTGGGCTTCACCGTCTTATCGATGAGCCTGTCGCTCGTCGCCGTCTTCATCCCGATCATCTTGATGGGCGGCCTCGTCGGCCGCTTCTTCCGTGAGTTCGGCATCACGTTGTCAGTCGCGGTGCTCGTGTCGCTCGCCGTATCGCTGAGCCTGACGCCGATGATGTGCGCGCGCATCCTGAGGCCGGCGCAGGGCGCTGCGCACGAGGGCCGCTTCCTCGGTGCGGCGGCGCGCGCCTTCGACGCGATGCTCCATGGCTACGACCGTTCGCTGCGATGGGCGCTCGCGCATCCTTTGAGCGTCATGGTCGTGCTAGCGGCGACGGTGGCGCTCAACGTCTATCTTTTCGCAGCCGTGCCCAAAGGCATCTTTCCGCAGCAGGATACGGGCCGCGTCGTCGGCGGCATCCAGGCCGACCAGGCGATCTCGTTCCAGCTCATGCAGCAGAAGCTGGCGCAGTTCATCAACATCGTGCATAGCGACCCGGCGGTCGACAGCGTCGTGGGATTCACCGGCGGCGGCGCGGCCAATAGCGGCTTCGTCTTCATCTCGCTGAAACCGCTGTCGCAGCGCAACGTGTCTGCCGACCAGGTGATCGCGCGCTTGCGCCGCCAGCTTGGGCAAGTGCCGGGCGCATCGCTGTTCCTTCAGGCGGTGCAGGATTTCCGCACCGGCGGGCGGCAGTCGAACGCCCAATACCAATACACCCTGCAAGCTGAAACGACCGACGAGCTCAACGCCTGGGCGCCCAAGATCCTGGCGGCGATGCAGCAGCTTCCCGAGCTGAGCGACGTCAACACCGACCAGCAGAACAAGGGCCTCGAAAGCGATCTCGTGATCGACCGCGCCACGGCCGCACGCCTCGGCATCACCGCAAGCCAGATCGACAACACGCTCTACGACGCCTTTGGCCAGCGCCAAGTCTCGGTCATCTACAATCCGCTGAACCAGTATCACGTGGTCATGGAATTGGCGCCGCAATATTGGCAGAACCCCGAGACGCTGAAGGACATCTACATAAGTAAATCGGGTGGCGCGGTGGGCGGCGTGCAATCGTCGAACGCCGTTGCCGGAACCGTGACGAGCGCCAAGGCCGCATCGAGCGCGCAGACCGTGGCGGCCGACCAGGCGCGCAATGCCGCCACCAATTCGATCTCCTTGACCGGCCACGGCAGCGCCTCGACCGGCGCCGCGGTCAGCCCCGTTGCCGAGACCATGATCCCGCTCGCGGCGGTTGCCCATTTCGCACCCGGCAGCACGCCGCTCTCGGTCGCGCATCAGGGGCTCTTCGTCGCCTCCACCATCTCGTTCAATCTCGCGGCTGGCGCGGCACTGTCGGACGCCGACGCCGCGATCTCCCAGGTGCTCCCGAAGCTCGGCGCGCCCGCAACCATCCGCGGCACATTCCAAGGGACGGCGCAGGTCTACCAGCAATCGCTCGCGACCGAGCCTTACCTTGTCCTCGCCGCGATTGCCGCGGTCTATATCGTCCTGGGCGTGCTCTATGAGAGCTATGTTCACCCGATCACGATCCTCTCGACGCTTCCCTCGGCCGGCGTCGGCGCGGTGCTGGCGCTGATGGCGGCGGGGACGCAATTCACCCTCATCGCCTTGATCGGCGTCATCCTTCTCATCGGCATCGTCAAGAAGAATGCGATCATGATGATCGACTTTGCCCTCGATGCCGAGCGCAGCCGCGGCCTTGCCTCGCGCCAGGCGATCTACGAGGCCTGCCTCCTGCGCTTCCGCCCGATCATGATGACGACGATGGCGGCGCTCCTGGGCGCCGTGCCGTTGGCGTTCGGTTTCGGCGAGGGCGGCGAGCTGCGCCGGCCATTGGGCCTCTCGATCGTCGGCGGCCTCATCGTGAGCCAGATGCTGACGCTCTACACGACGCCGGTGGTGTATCTCTATCTCGACCGCTTCCGCCACTGGGCGCAGCGCCGCTGGCTCGGCGCAAAGCCGGGGCTCGCGTCGAACCCTGCGGGAGCAGCCGAATGAGAGTGCTCCTTGCCGTGGCCGCGCTCGGCGCGCTTGCCGCCTGTACTGTTGGCCCCGACTACGAGCGCCCGTCCGCGCCTCAGCCCGCGGCGGGCGCCTACAAGGAGATCGCTGGCTTCAAACCCGCGGCGCCAAGCGCGCCGCAAAGCGGCGCGCCGTGGTGGTCGATCTACGACGATCCGCTGCTCGCCTCGCTTGAAGGCGAGGTCGTGGTTTCGAACGAGACGCTGAAGGCCGACGAGGCCGCCTTCCGGGTCGCGAGCGCCATCGTCGACGAGGCGCGCGCCGGCTATTACCCGACCGTCACGGCCTCGGCGTCGGCGGCGCGCACGGCTGCGGCTTTTCAGGGCGGGAGCGTGACACGGGGCGGCGGTCGCGGCGGCTCGAGCACGATCTATCAGAACTCCTTCTCGATCGGGCCGGCCGCCACATGGGTTCCCGACATCTGGGGCAAGATCCGCCGTTCCGTCGAGAGCGACGTAGCCAACGCGCAGGCCTCGGCGGCCGATCTCGCCGCGGCGCAGCTCTCGGAGCAGGGGACGCTCGCCACCGACTATTTCGAGCTTCGTATCGCCGACGAGCAGAAGCGCGTACTCGAGCAGACGATCGCCGCCGACCAGCGCTCGCTCGAGATCGCGCGAAACCAGTTCAACGCCGGCTTCGTGGCCCAGACCGACGTCGCCACGGCCGAGACGCAGCTCGAGACGGCGCAAGCGCAGCTCATTGGCCTCGACGTGCAGCGCGCGACCTTGGAGCACGCGGTCGCCGTCCTCATCGGCAAGCCGCCTGCCGATTTCTCGATCGCGCGCGTCTCCTATCCGACGACCGTACCGGTGGTGCCGGCGGGCGTACCCTCGACCCTTCTCGAGCGGCGGCCCGACATCGCTGCGGCCGAGCGCGCCATGGCCTCGGAGAACGCCCTCATCGGCGTTGCGATCTCGGCCTACTATCCCGACATCACGCTGAGCGCCGATGCCACCTTCGCGAGTTCCATGATCCAGAACGTGCTGTCGCTTGCGAATGCCGGCTGGACCGCGGCGGCCGCTGCGAGCGGGACGGTGTTCGACGGCGGCCTGCGCTCGGCCCAGGTCGCGGCGGCGCGCGCGAGCTACGACGAAGCCGTGGCGAGCTATCGCAACACCGTGTTGGCCGCGTTCCAACAGGTCGAGGATGATCTCGCGAGCCTCCGCATCCTCCAGCAGCAGTACGCCGCCCAGGAGATCGCCGTGCGCTCGTCCGAGCAAGCGGTCACGCTCACAGTCAATCAATACCAAGCCGGTACGGTGGCCTACACCGCGGTCGTGGTGGCACAGACGACGGCGCTCGGCGACGAGCAGCAGCTTCTGAACATCCTGCAAAGCCGCCTCGTCGCCTCGGCCAACCTGATCGAGGCGTTGGGCGGCGGCTGGGACGCAAAGCAGCTTCCGGCGCTTTAGCGGCGCGTTCTCGTGCGCCGGTTGATGGACACGCCCTGCCGCGGACCGTAGACTCGAAGCGTTTGGGGCCAGGACCGCGAATGGCGGAAGAACGAATCCAGCGACGGCTCGCGGCGATCCTCGCCGCCGACGTGGTTGGCTATTCGCGCCTCATGGAAGCGGACGAGACCGGCACGCTCACGCGCCTCAAGGCGCTTCGGCGCGACGTCATCGACCCCCTCATTAGCGCCCATTCGGGACGCACCGTGAAGCTCATGGGCGATGGTGCGCTTGTCGAATTCGCAAGCGCCGTCGATGCCGTCACGTGCGCCATCGCGGTGCAGAAACAGGTGCGCGACATCAATGCGGGCCTGCCCGAGGGTGGCCGCATCGCCTTCCGCATCGGCATCAACGTTGGCGATGTCATCGTCGATGGCGACGACATCTACGGAGACGGCGTCAACGTCGCCGCGCGCATCGAGGCCCTGGCCGAGCCTGGCGGCATCTGTATCTCGCGCTCCGCCGCCGAGCAGGTGCGCGACAAGGTGCCGATCCGGATCGAGCCGCGAGGCGAGCAGACCGTCAAGAACATCGCCCGGCCGATCGAGGTGTTCCGCATTGTCGCGGAAGATTTCGCGGCGGACATCGTGGCCGGGCTTGCGGGCTCCAGCGCCACGGCAACGGACAAACCGGCGATCGTCGTGCTCCCGTTCGTCAACATGAGCGGTGACGCCGAACAGGAGTTCTTCACCGACGGGATTACCGAGGACATCATCACCGAGCTTTCGCGCTTCCGCGATCTGCTCGTCATCTCGCGCAACTCCGCCTTCACGTACAAGGGCAAGCCGATCAACGTTCAGACGGTGGCGAAGGAACTCGGCGTCCACTATGTCGTCGAGGGGAGCGTACGCAAGGCCGCGAGCCGTGTCCGTATCACGGTGCAGCTCATAGATGCCGAAAGCGACCGCCATCTGTGGGCCGAGCGCTTCGATCGCGAGCTCGCCGATATCTTCGCTATCCAGGACGAGGTGACGCGCGCCATCGTTTCCATTCTGCCCGGGCGCGTCGCGGCCGCGGCGGGCGATCGGGTGCAGCGCAAGGCGCCGGAAAGCCTCGCGGCCTATGAATGCGTGCTCGTCGGCAAGCGTCTTCACCATCGCTCCTCGCGCGATGACAACGCCGAGGCGCAGCGGGTGCTCGATAGGGCCATCGCGCTCGACCCGGCCTATGCCCACGCGCATGCCTGGAAGGGATGCGTGCTCGGGCAATCCTTCGTCAACGGGTGGTCTGCCGACTCGACAGCGACCGTGCGCGCGGCCGAGCGTGAGGTGACCTTGGCGCTCTCGCTCGACGAGAACGACAGCGACGTGCATCGCGTGCTGGCCGCCATCCAGCTCTCGATTCATCACGACTATGACAGGGCGCTTTACCATCAGGAACGCGCTTTGGCGCTCAACCCCAACGATGATCTCATCGTCGTGCAGCAGGGAGAAATGCTCACCTGGACGGGCCGTGCCGACGAAGGGATCGAGTGGATCGAGAAGGCGATGCGTCTCAATCCCTACCATCCCGAGCGCTTCTGGAATCACCTCGGCCGCGCCTTTTTCGTGGCGCGGCGCTATGGCGACGCGGTGAAGGCGTTCCAACGCATCACCCGCGCCGATGCAAGCCACATGGCCTTCCTCGCAGCCGCCTATGCGGCGCTTGGCGACGACGGGGCAGCCAAGCTGGCGGTCCAAGGCGTGCTAAAGCACGATCCGGCCTTTTCTGTCGCGCGCTACATCGAGACGCAGCATTACAAGCACGACGCCGACCGCGAGCACCATCGCGAGGCGCTGCTCAGGGCCGGCTTGCCGGCCTGAACGGCTCTCGGCGCCTGGACTTGGCTGTCGCGGAGGGCGATGGCCAGGCAATTGCGTAGCTCCCCGGACTCCGGTAGCATTTCCGCCGAGGATCACCGACCGAGAGGACGGCCCCGAAACGGGCCGGAATGCGCCATGACGATGACGATCGACATGCATTCCCACATTATTCCTAAGGGTCTCGCCGATGCGCTCCGCGCCCGCACCAAGCCGCCGATGATGATCCGCGGCGAGGACGGCAAGGAGTATATGAACTCGCTCTTGAACGCCCGCGCACCCATGACGCCGGGCTTCGACAGCGTCGAAAAGCGCCTCGAAGAGATGGACAAGGACGGCGTCACCCACGCCGTGCTGTCAAATCAGATGCAGGACATCTCGGCCCTGCCGCTTGAGGACTCGGTGCCGCTCTGCCGCGCCTACAACGACGGCATCTCGGCCGAGTGCCAGAAATATCCGAACCGCCTCCAAGCGTTTGCCGCGATCCCGATGAGTTCGGTCGAGGCCGCCGTGGCGGAGTTCGACCGCGCCATGAGCCTGCCCGGCATTGTCGGGGCCATCGTCCCGGGCGACGCGTTCCTTACCGCGAAACGCGCCGAGCATTGGGCGCCGCTTCTCGAGACGGCTGATCGCCATCGCGCCGTCATCCTCGCGCATTACGGGCGGCTGCCAAACGACCCCGAGGCACCCAAGCCCGATCTCACCGATAATCGCCGGCTCCGGATCGGCACGCTCGACATGCAGTCGCGCATCTCGTCGAGCATGCTGACCTTCTGCCTCACCGACTTCCTCGACAAGTACTCGAATCTCACGATGATGACGCACAATCTTGGCGGCAACATTCCGTTCGAGGTCGAGCGCATGGACCATCGCACCATGGTCGACGAGACGCTCGGCACCGAGCTGCCGTCGAAGCGCTTCAAGAAGGCGCGGCTCCTTGTCGACTGCAACTCGCTCGGGCCCCGCTCGATCGAGCGCGCGGTCGACGTCTATGGCGCCGACAAGATCGTGTTCGGCTCGGACGGTACGCATTTCGGCATGGACTGGACGCAGAAGGCAATCGACGAGGCGCGTATCAGCGATGCCGACAAGGCGCTGATCCGCGGCGGCAACGCCCAGCGCACGCTGGCCCGCGTCGTAGGCCGCATGGCCGTCGCCGCGCAGTAACGACCGTCACAACCGCGCCGCCGCCTCGGAGCACGGGGCGGCGGCGAATTTTTGCGAGGGGAGGTCGGCGGTGGCGGCACGGCGCGAGTCCGTGGTGGCCGGAATCGCCTTCATGGTCGCCTCGACCGTGGCCTTCGCCCTCGTCAACGCCGTCATCAAGTGGGAAGTCGCGTCCTACCCGGTGGGGGAGGTCGCGTTCTTCCGCTCGCTCTTCTCGCTCATCCCATGCTACGCGATCGTGCTGCCGCGCGCGGGTTTGCGCGCCTTCCGCACCGAGCGCCATTTCGATCATCTGAAGCGCGCCGTCTCACAGCTTTGCTCGATGTGCGCGATCTTCATCGCCTTCAAGCTCATGCCTTTGGGCGCCGCGGTCGCAATCAGCTTCGCCTCGCCGCTCTTCACCACGCTCTTCTCCTTCCTGATCCTGAAGGAGCCCGTGGGCGTCCATCGCTGGAGCGCGCTCGCCGTAGGCTTTCTGGGCGTGCTGCTCGTGACGAACCCGGGCGCCGGCGCATTCCAATGGGGCGCTCTCTTCGCGCTCGCCAACGCCGTTCTCATCTCCTCGGTCGCCGTCGCCATCCGCAAGATGAGCATCACGGAATCGGCCGAGACGCTGCTCGTCTACCAGCTCACGCTCTTGTCGCTGCTGACGGCGTGCCTGCTACCCTTTGGCTTCGTGCCGCCGCGGCTCGTCGATCTGTCGTTCCTCGCCACGGCCGGCATCGTCAACGGAATTGCACAATATTGGTGGACGAAGTCGCTCCATCTCGCACCCGCTTCGGCGGTGGTGCCGTTCAACTACCTCTCGCTTGTGTGGGCCTCGGGGATGGGCTTCCTGGTGTGGGACGAGATGCCGACGCCGAGCCTCATCGTGGGCTCGGCGATCGTGGTGGGCTCGGGCCTCTACATCCTCTGGCGCGAGACCGGGCTTCGGGCCCGCGCCCGCGCTGAGGCGTGACGATGGGCGGGCGCTCAATTATCCTCGCCGCATGACAGCGCGCCTGAAACATTTCGGTTGGGGCCGCGAGGGCGAGGGGCTCGATGCCGATGAGCGCGAATTCCTCCTCGCGCGCATCCGTGAGCGCTTCTCGGTCGATCGCTTCGACGAGAAGCATCCGCCGCTGCTCGCGGAGCTGAAGCTTGCGGCGCCTCGGCTGCAGCCGCCGGCAGTACTCGCACCCTTGTGTTCGAGCGCGCTCTACGACCGCGCCGCGCACGCCTATGGCAAGTCTTATCCCGACGCGGTGCACGGGCTCCTGGGCGATTACGCCGCCGCGCCCGACGTGGTCGCTTATCCGAAAAGCGAGGCCGATGTCGCGGCGCTGCTCGACTGGGCCGGGGGCGCCGACGCCGCGGTCGTGCCGTTCGGCGCCGGGTCGAGCGTCGTCGGCGGGATCGAGCCGCGCGGGGCCGCCGAGCGCAAGCGCGGCGTCGTCACCATCGATTTGGGCCAGATGGGCCGCGTCCTCGAGGTCGATCGCGCCGCGCGTGCCGCGCGCATCGAGGCGGGCGCCTTCGGCCCCGCGCTCGAGGCCCAGTTGAAGCCGCACGGCCTCACGCTCCGGCATTTCCCGCAGAGCTTCGAGTATTCGACTCTTGGCGGCTGGATCGCGACGCGCTCGGGCGGGCATTTCGCGTCGCTCTATACGCACATCGACGATTTCGTCGAAAGCGTGCGCATGGTGACGCCCAAGGGCGCGCTCGAGACGCGGCGTTTGCCCGGCTCCGGCGCCGGCCCCGCCCCCGAGCGGCTCGTGATCGGGTCCGAAGGCATTCTCGGCATCATCACCGAGGCGTGGATGCGGCTCCAGGACCGGCCGCGCTTCCGTGCAGGCTCATCGGTCGCGTTCGCCGATCTCTTCGCGGCGATGCGCGCGCTCCGCCTCGTCGCGCAGAGCGGGCTATTCCCCGCGAACTGCCGCGTCCTCGACTCGGACGAGGCCTACAACACCGGCGCGGGCGACGGCCGCTCCGCGATCATGGTGCTGGCGTTCGAGTCAGGCGACCATCCGGTCGACGGCGCGATGAAGCGCGCGCTCGATATCTGCGCCTCCGAAGGCGGCAAGGCCGAGGCGCCCGAAGCCGCCGACGCGCACTTGGCAGGCGCGGCCGGGCGCTGGCGCAACGCCTTCATCCGCATGCCCTATGCGCGCGAGATCACGGTCGGGCTCGCCATCATCAACGACACGTTCGAGACGGCGATCACCTGGGACCGGTTCGAGCGCTTCCACGACAGCGTGAAGAGCGCGGCGCTCGAGGCAATCCGTCGCGCCACCGGCCGCACAGGCCAGGTCACCTGTCGCATCACGCATGTCTATCCCGATGGGCCTGCGCCCTATTTCACCTTCCACGGCCTCGGCCGCCACGGCGAACTCTTGGCGCAATGGCACGAGGTGAAGAAGAGCGCGTCCGACGCGCTCATCGCCGCGGGCGGCACGATCACGCATCACCATGCGGTCGGGCGCCAGCACCGGCCCTGGTACGACCGCGAACGCCCCGATCTCTTCGCCGCTACCCTGCGGGCGGCGAAGCGCGCGCTCGACCCGCAGGGGCTTCTCAATCCCGGCGTGCTGATCGATCCTTAGCCCGCTCACCCTCCTTTGACTGTCATTGCGAGCGCAGCGAAGCAATCTCCTTGCCGGGAAAGGATTGCTTCGTCGCTGGTGCTCCTCGCAATGACAGGCCTGTCTCTCACTTCATCGGGCACTGGTCGTGATAGACGTCGTGCCAGTTCTCGACCGCGGTCCCGCGCAGCGCCAGACGCATCTTCCCGTCGGGGTCTTTCACCACTTCGGTCAGATAGATATTCTGCACCGGATAGTGGTTGTTGTCGAACGCGAAGGGCCCGCGCACCGACTGGAAGTCGGCTTTCTTCAAGGCGGCGCGGAAGGCGTCCTTGTTCGATAAATCCCCATGCACGGCTTTCACGGCGCTGTCGATCAGGTTTACGGCGTCGTATTGAAGCGCGGCATAGATCGCCGGGCGCCGGCCGTATTTCGCCACGAACTCCGAGACGAACTTCTTGTTGGCCGGGTTGTCGAGCTCGTAGGACCAGCTCGTGCTCTGCACGACGCCCAATGCCGAGTCGCCCTCGGCCCCGAACGTCAGGTCGGTCGCGAGCGTGTCCTCGGAATAGATCTTGATCTTGTCGTGCAATCCCGCTTGCGCGAACTGCTTCAGGAAGAGGATGCCGGTGCCGCCCGGAAGGAACACGAAGATCGACGAGGGATCGGCCGCGCGAACCTGCGAGAGCTGCGGCGCGAAATCGACCTGGCCCATCCACGGCGTATAGACAGGCCCAACCGTCTTGCCCTTGTAGAACTTCATCGCGCCGCCGATCTTCTCCCATCCGGCCTGATAGTCGGCGCCCATGAAATAGACGAGGCGCTCGTTCTGCTTGTTGAGATATTGCGCGAGCGCGTCGTCCCAATCCTCGTTCTCGAACGAGGCGAAGAACGCGTCCGCCTTGCAGTCCTTGCCGGCGAATTCCTCAGGACCCGAGAGCGCGCCCACGACCCAGACGCCCGCCTCGAGGAAGGTCGGCACGATCGGGATCGTCGTGTTCGAGCCGAGGAACCCGGTCATTATGTCGACCTTGTCCTCGTCGATGAATTTCGACGCCACCTGCACCGCGGCCGCGGGATCACTCTTGTCGTCCTCGCTGAAGAGCTTGACGTCGACGCCGCCGAGCTTGCCGCCGAGATCGCCGAAGGCGAGATCAAAGCCCCTTTGCATCTCCTCGCCGGGAAGCGCGGCCGCGCCGCTCTTGCTGAGGATGAGGCCGAGCTTCAATGGCCCGGCCGCCTGCGCCGCGCCGCCCAAGGCGACGAGCGCCGTCGCCGCCAGAAGAATTGCCCGCATCGCCGTCTCCCGATTGTTATCGGGCGATACTCAACTCACCGCGGGACTTGCGTCAAGCGTCCGGCGCGTGTGCCGGGGCGGGCGCTGCGGCATCGCGGAGTTGCTCCTTGAGGAGATGCCACAGTCGCTTGCGGTAGGCCACGAACTCGGGGCTCGCCTTGATCGCCTCATCGTTCGACCAGCGCGGCCGCGGCAGCTCAATTTCGACGGTTGCGAGCACGCGGCCCGGATTGGCCGAGAAGATCACGATGGTGTCGGAGAGAAAGATCGCCTCGTCGATCGAGTGCGTGACGAGCACGATGGTCTTGCCTTCGGCCTCGAGGAGCTTCAGGAGCTCGATCTGCATTATCTCGCGGATTTGCGGGTCGAGCGCGCCGAACGGCTCGTCCATCAGCAGGAACTTGGGATTGGTGCTGAGCGCGCGGGCAAGGCCGACGCGCTGCTTCATGCCGCCCGAGAGCTGGTGCGGATAGTAATTCGCGAAGCCCGCGAGCCCGACTCGCGCGAGCGCCGTGGCGGCGCGCGCTCGACGCTCGGTTGCGCCGAGCCCGTGCATCTCCGGCGCAAACTCTATGTTGCGCAGCGCCGTCCGCCACGGCAGCAAGTTGAACTCCTGGAACACCATGGTGCGGTCGGTTGCAGGCTTGCGCACGGTGGCGCCGTCGATGCGGATCTCGCCCGCGAGCGGCCGGACAAGCCCGTGCATCAGGCGCAAAAGCGTCGTCTTGCCGCAACCCGACGGCCCCAGGAGCGAGGCGATGCAGCCGTCGCGGATCGAAAAGCTGACATCGTTCAGGACCGGGAAAACGTCTTCGCTCTCGGGGGCGCGGGCGAAGCCGTGGCTGATGTGCTCGACCTCGATCATCCTGCGGCACCGGTCCAGGGTGCGACGCGCCGCTCGAGCGCGCGCAGGCCTGCGTTCATCAGCACCCCCGCCGCGGCGAGGATGACGACACCGACGAAGATCATCGACGTGTCGTAGCCGGCGCCCGCCTGGAAGATGAGATAGCCCACGCCCGCGGTCGAGGCGTACAGCTCGGCCACCACCACCATGATGAGAACGCGTGCCACGGCAAGCCGCATGCCGGAGATGATGTAGGGCAGCGCCGCCGGCAGCACGATCTTGGTGAGGATCGCAAATTCCGTCGCGGTGAAGGAGCGCGCGGTCTCGATGAGTCGTTTGTCGATGTTCTCGACGCCCGTCTCGGTGCTGACCACGATGACGAAGACGGCACCTACGAAGACGAGGGCGACGCGGGCCGGCGCGCCGATGCCGAGCCAGATGATGAAGAGCGGCAGAAGCGCCACGGTTGGCACCGAGGCTTGCGCCATGACGAAGGGCTCGAGCGTGTCGCGCACGATGCGCGAGCGCCCCATCAGCACGCCCAAGGGGATGCCGAAGACGCACGAGATGAGAAAGCCCCAGAACGCCGTCGACCCGCTCGCCAGGAGGTGCGGATAGATCGTGCCGTCGGTGAACACCTGGAAGAGCCTGACCGCCACCGCGCTCGGGCTCGACAGGAACAGCGGCTCGACCCAGTGGGCGCGCACGGCAAGCTCCCACACGCCGAGGAAGAGCGCGGCCGCGAGCGCGCGCGTGAGCGGCGTGCGCCGGCGCCTCGCCCATGCGGAAAAGCCCGATCCCGCGTGCGCCGTCGTTAGCCTTTCCCTCCCGGTGGCGGGGGAAGCCAACAGAGCGGCATCCCCTTTGAAGGGGGAGGGGTGGGGCGGGGGTGCCTGAACTGCCATTACCGCCCGGTACTAGCATGAGTTCGCGGAGTTCGCCTAGTCGCGAGGGTCAGCGCTGCGGCAAGGAAACGACGTAGCGGCGATCGATCAGCGACGCGGTGTCGACGTCGCCTTTCAGCAGATTCTGCGATTTGAACCACGCGATCTGGTGCGCCACATCGGCCGTGTCGAGCCGCGCGTCGGCATCGATGTAGGAGACCGCCTTGGCAAGCTGCTCGGGCGGCAGGCTGATATATTTCCCGAGGATCGCCAGGATCGCCGGCGCGGTCGGTCCGTCAACCCGCGCCCCATCGGGACCCGCAAACGCGTCGTGGTAGTCGCGCGCGCCCTTCTTATAGGCGCGCAGAAACCGCGCCACGAGATCCAGCTTCGTGTTGGCGGTCTGGGTCGAAGTGAACGCGATCCCGAACTGATAGGACCGCTCGTCGCCGAGATAAGCGAGGATCCGGCCTTTGCCGTCGCGCACCGCCGGCAGCTCCGCCGTTACCGAATTGAGCGTGATGTCGGCCCGCCCGCCGGCGACGGCGTTGACGGCATTGGAGATCGACTGCAGCGGCAGGATGCGCACCGAGCTCAGCGCGAATCCGTATTTGTCGGCGACGAGGCCGAGGGCGTATTGCGCGCTCGATCCGATCTGGCTCAGCGCATAGGAATGACCGGGAAAGTCCTTGAGCGACGTGAAGCCGGCATCGTACGCGGCGGTCGATACGAGGAACGCCTGCGATTCGAAATGCGGCACGTCCTCGGCCGCAGCGGCGATGATCCGCAGATCGCCTTGCCCCGCGAGGCTGTAGAACCCCGCCGAGATCGCGGTCGCGCCGAAATCGATCGCGCCCGATGTCGCCGCCACGGCGATCGGCTGGCCGGAATCGAAAAAGACAAGCTCGGCCGGAACGCCCTCGGCGGCGAAATATCCCTTCTCCTGCGCGATATAGACGGCGCCCGAGGCCGGCACCTTGACGGTGCCGATCTTGATCGCGTCGGCGGCAAGCGCGGGTGCGGCGCCCGTGAGCAAGGCAGGAAAAAGCGCTGCGAGCCCGGCCAGCGCACGGCGAAGATTCGAGTGAGGCATCGCTGCGGATTGTCGGACATGCGCTTTCACGCCGCAAGCCGAACTGCTACCCTCCGCGCGCCGTGAGGAGAAATCGATGCTTCCCGCCGCACGCAGCGTTGCGCTGACCGAAGTTCCCGTCGTCGACCTTGCGCCGGCGTGGTCGGGCGACGCGTTCGCCCGCCGCCAGGTGACGGGCGAGATCGCGGCGGCGTGCCACGAGATCGGCTTCTTCTATGTCCGCAATCACCGCATCGCGCGCGACGATATCGCGCGTATCTTCCAGACCGCGGCCGATTTCCACAATTTGCCACTCGAAGCGAAGATGGAAGTGTCGATCACCAGGAATGACCATTTCCAGGGCTATCTGCACGGAATGAGCAAGGGCAACGACAAGACCATCACAGAGAACCTTCAGGAAGCGTTCCAGATCCGCCGCCCCCTTGCCGCCGACGATCCCGATCTCCTGGCCGGGAAGAATTATCACGGCGTCATTCCGTGGCCGAGCGCGATGCCCGATCTGAAGCCGCGCATGATGGCCTATTTCGGGAAACTCGACGTGCTCGGCTATGCGCTGCTCGACATGTTCGAGGAGAGCCTCGATCTGCCGCCGGGCCACCTGAAGCAGTATTTCGCCAAGGACATGAATTCGCTGCGGCTCCTGCATTATCCGCCGCAAGCGCCCGATGCGCCGGCAGCCTTCCTGGGCGCGCGCGCCCATAGCGACACCAACGCCTTCACAATCCTCGCCCAGGACGACAATGGCGGGCTCGAGGTCCGCACGCGCGCCGGCGAATGGCTCGCGGTGCCACCGATCGCCGACACGCTCGTCGTCAATGTCGGCGAGGTCCTGAAGGTGTGGACCGACGGAATCTTCTCGTCGGCGGCCCATCGCGTCATCAATCGCTCGGGCCGCGAGCGCTACTCGATCCCCTATTTCATGTATCCAAGCTACGACGCCCTCATCATGCCGATCGTGCGCAATCCCGATCCGTCGAGCGTCGCGCCGGAGGATCTGCAGACTTCGATGCCGCGCGACCGGCCGTTCGTCTACGGCGAATTCAAGTCGCGTAACTCGGCGCGCATCAATCCAGGCCGCGCGGGATAGGCCCCGTTCGGCTGCACTCCTGCTTCCCTCCCATCCGGCCGCACTCTAGGCTCGGGCGCCAAGGGAAGCTGGGAGGCGCCCATGTACCGCGCAACCGACGGGATCGTTCTGCCGACCACAATCATCGGCTCGCTGCCGCGCCCGCATTGGTACACAGAAAACCTGGCCGGGCGCAGCTTCGTCGAGGCGATGATCAACGCGCATTTCCGCGAGCAATATACCGATGCGGTGTCGTGCTTCCTGCGCGACCAGGAGCTCGCCGGGCTCGATATCGTGACCGACGGCGACGCCCGCTTCGATACCGAGGTCGCCGGCTATAGCTGGTTTTCCTATGCACTGACACGGCTAGGCGGCGTCACGCTCGAAGCCGCCTACGGCCGCCCCGTGGTGTTCGGGCGCTTGCCGTTCCCGCGCGGCCACATCCTCAACGAAGGGATGGAGGCGCGCGTCAACCCGACGATCGTCGGCCCGGTTTCGCGCGGCATCCTGCAATACACGCCGCTCTTTCTCACGGCCCAGCGTCTGACGACGAAGCCGGTGAAATTCGGCACGATCACCGCCGAGTTGATCGCGCTCACGCTGCGCGATCAGCATTATAAGAGCCGGCGCGAGCGCATCATGGCGGTCGCCGAGGTGCTTCACGAGGAACTCACGGAATTGGCCGATGCCGGGTGTCCCGTCGTCCAGATGGAGGAGCCGCAGGTCCACCTGATCGGCCCGCGCGGCGGCGTCGATGCGGAGCTCAATCCCGACTTCTTCGTCGATGTCTTCAACACGACCGTCCGCGGTTTGCGGCAGAAGACCGAGGTGTGGTGCCACACCTGTTGGGGCAACCCGGCGCAGCAACGCATGTTCGCGCGCCCGCAAAGCTACGAGCCGGCGCTCGAAGCCTTGAACCGCATCGATTGCGATGTCATCACCTTCGAGACCTGCGCCTCCGACGGCATGGATCTCGCCGCCATTGGCAAGCGCATCACCGGCAAGAAGGTGGCGATCGGCGTCATCGACCATCACACGCTCCAGGTCGAGACGCCGGAGGATGTCGCAGCGCTGATCCGGCGCGCGCTCGAACACATCCCGCCCGAGCGTCTCGTCATTGCGTCCGACTGCGGCATGGGGCGCGAGGGGATGAGCCGCCGCCATGCCTTCTTCAAGATGGTGGCACTCGTCCAGGGCACCAATATCGTGCGGCGCGAATTGGGCGCGAAGGAGGCGCCGGTCCTGGCCGCGGACGAGCGCTTCTCGCTCCTCGAGCGCCGCTGAGCGAGAGCACTATGGCCGAGAAGAATCTTCAGGTCCTGCTCGCCGCGCGGCCGAAGGGCGCGCCGAAGGACAGCGACTTCCGCCTCGCCGAGGCGCCCGTGCCGGAGCCAGGGCCGGGCGAGATGCTGCTCCGGACGATTTATCTCTCGCTCGACCCTTACATGCGGCTCCGCATGAACGAAACCTCGCATCTGCCGCCGTTCGAGATCGGCAAGCCGCTCCTTGGTGCGACCGCCAGCGTCGTCGTCAAGTCGAACCTGCCCGAGTATCGCGAAGGCGAATTCGTCGTCGCACTCCACGGCTGGACGACGTATGCGCTCTCGAACGGCACGGGCATGTTCGGCCGGCCGCTGCAAAGGCTCGATCCGAAACGCGGGCCGCTCTCGGCGCAGATCTGGATCCTGGGATCGCCCGGCCTCACCGCCTACAAGGGTCTGCTCGCCGTGGCGCAGCCGAAGGAAGGCGAGACCGTCGTCGTCTCGGGCGCTTCGGGCGCGGTCGGCTCGATTGTGGGCCAGATCGCGCGCATGAAGGGCTGCCGCACCGTCGGCATCGCCGGCGGCGCGCAGAAAAGCGCCTATGTTACGGGCACGCTCGGCTTCGACTCGGCGGTCGATTATAAGGCGGGCGACCTCGCAGGCGCGCTCAAGGCCGCGTGCCCCAAGGGCGTCGACATCTATTACGAGAATGTGGGCGGCGCCGTGTTCGAAGCAGTGCTGCCGCTCCTCAACAATTTCGCGCGCGTGCCGGTGTGCGGCAATGTCGCCGAATATAACGCGGTCAAGCGCCGCGTCGGCCCCGACCGCATGCCCGACCTCATGCTCGCGATCCTCGGCCACCGCCTCACGCTTCGCGGCTTCGTCGTTTCCGACTTCATGAACGACATGCAGGATTTCGTGCGCGACATGGGGGCGTGGCTCGCGGAGGGAAAAATCCACTACCGCGAGGACATCGCCGACGGGCTCGCCGCGGCGCCGCAGGCCTTCATCCGCATGCTGGCCGCCCAGAATTTCGGCAAGCCGATCGTCCGTGTCTCGCCCGACCCGGGGGCGTAGCTGGACTAAGGCGGCGGGAAGCCGAAGCACTCGGCCGCGTTGTCCGCGAAGATGCGGTTGCGCGTCTTCTCGTCCGGGATCCAGTCGAGCATGATGTCGACGAGGTCGCCGTCGTTCGGCATCGGCTTGAAATATTGCGGATGCGGCCAGTCGCTGCACCACACGATGCGGTTGGGCGCGTGCTGGACAAGTTTCTGGACGAACGGCTTCGTGTCCGCGAACGGGAAATCGTTCTCCGCCGAGAAGCGCGGGTTGATCTTGACCCAACAGCGCCCGGTGTCGAGGCATTGCAGCACGAACTTGAACTCGGGACTGTCGAGCCCTTTCGCGGTCGGCGGGTGGCCTGCGTGCTCGATCACGAACTTGCCCGGCGAGGCGAGGATCTTCGGCCGCCGATCGGGCGTGGCGCCGAGATAACTCGACGACCAGCCATGCTCGGTGACGCGCGCGACAAGGCGCTCGTCAAGCACGGGATCGAGCCGGTGCGCGAAGCGCGCGCCCACGACGCCCGCCTTGGTCAGAAGCTCGAGCTCGCGGTCGGTGATGTTCGACCACGGCGAAATGATGCCGCGAAGCCGGTCAGGAAAGCGCCCGAGCCCGTTCAGCACGATCTCGTAATTGTGGCCGTACATCATCGAATTCGTCACGACCCCGCGCGACAGGCCCATCGCCTCCTGCATGACGAGCCAGTCGTCGATCGTGGTGTCCTCGAATTCGAGCTGGCTGAACACGTGGTCGGGCTTCAGCGGGAACTGCTCTTGCGGCCCGATGAAGTGGAAATGCGTGTCGCACGCGCCGGGCGGCAGCTTGCATTTGGGCTTCTTGTAGTTGCGGTCGATCGGCGGCGATTTGGCGCGGTTCATGCTTCCCCCCACACGGCGCGCGCCACTTCGACAACGCGCGCGAGCTTCTGCCACTGCATCTCGTAAAGCTCGGGATCGGCATCGCGGGCGCTCGTCGAGAAGCCGCAATGCGGCGAGAGGCCGAGCTGCTCCAAGGGCGCGAAGCGTGCCGCCTCGTCGATGCGGCGCTTCAGCATGTCTCCGTCCTCAAGTGCTTTCGCGCGCGAGGAGACGAGCCCCAGCACGACGCGCTTTCCCTTGGGCAGATGCTTCAGCGGCTCGAACGAGCCCGCCCTCGGCGTGTCCCATTCGAGGAAATAGGCGCCGATATTGATGCCGTTGAACATCGCGTCGGCGATCGGCTCATAGCTCGCGGTCGCCTGCCAGCTCGGGTCCTGGCTGCGGCAGACATGGATCGCGACGCGCATGCCCTTGGGGGCGCCGGCCACGACCGCGTTGATGGCCGCGACATAGCGCGGCAGGAGCTTCTGCCAATCGTCGCCGCGCGCCGCCAGCAGCTCCCGCGCGCGCGGGTCGCCAAGCTTTACGAGCGAGGTCTCGTCGAGCTGGACATAATCGCACCCGGCCTTGGCCAGCGCCGCGAGCTCGGCGTGATAGGCGGCGACAAGATCGGCCCAGAACGCCTCGAGATCGGGATATACCTCGCGGCTCACATGCTCGCGGCCGGTGCGGTAGTGGATATAGGCCGGGCCCGGCAGCGTTAGCTTGGGTGTGGCCGTGGTAACGCTCTTGAGGAAGGCGAAATCGCGCGCGTTTTCATCGCCTTTCCAGGCAATGCGCCCCACCACCCTCGGGATGCGGCGCGCCATGCGGTTGCCGTGCGCGGCCGATGCGCGCCACCCTTCCTCCTCGGTCAGCGTCACCGCGACACCCGCGAGGCCCGAGGTGGTGAAGCTGTCGGAGTAGGTGTCGCGGCGGAATTCGCCGTCCGTCACGGGCCCGAGGCCCAAGGCCTCCTGCCGGCGGACGACCTCGCGGATCGCCTTGTCCTCGGCCGCGCGCAGCTTCGCGGGGTCGCCGTCCGCCTCGAATGCGGTTCGGGCGGCCAGGAGTTCGGGCGGGCGCAGCAGGCTGCCGATGTGCTCGGCGCGGAAGGTCGGGGAGGGCGGGGGCGTTGGCATCCTATAATTATTGCCGCGACCCCGTCCGGCGCAACGGTCCCTTGCGCCGCCATGACGGGGGCGGGCGGTCTTGGTAACATAGGGCCGCCCTTTCTCGGAGGTTCGCGATGGGTGAGATTCTCGGCCTTGGCGTCACGCACTCGCCGCTCTTTCCGCAGCCCGCGGAAAAGATGGCCTTCATGCTGCAGCGTCGGCTCGACGATCCCGATATTCCGGCCGAAGCCAAGGACCAGGGCAAATGGCCCGACGCCATGCGCAAGGAATGGAGCACCGACAGCGGCGCCGCGGCCGGTGCCAAGCACCGCGAAGAGATGCTGGTGGGCCTGCGCCGCGCGCGGGCGCGGCTTGACGAGTTCAAGCCCGACTTCATCCTGATGTGGGGTGACGACCAGTACGAGAATTTCCGCGAGGACGTGATCCCGGCTTTCTCGCTCCTCGCCTACGAGCAGGTGAAGGCGCGGCCCTGGGCGCAGGCGATGGAATCGTCGGCGATGAAGGGCAAGCCCAACGTGTGGGGCGAGGGGCCCGACTTCGAGGTCACGATCAAGTGCCACCGCGAAGCCGCGAAATACCTGGCCGAGCACCTCCTCGAGGAGGAATTCGACATCGCCTACGCCTATGAGCCACTGCACCACAAGTCGCTGTCGCACGCGTTCCTCAACGCCATCCTCTATCTCGACTACGATCGCAAGGGCTTCCCGCATCGCGTCGTGCCGATGCCGATCAACTGCTACGGCCGCGAGGTGATCGGCTATCGCGGGTTCGCCGACAGTCTGGGCCACAAGCCGCCGCCCGATCCGCCGAGCCCGAGCCCCAAGCGCTGTTTCCGAATGGGCGCGGCGGTGGCGCGCATCTGCCGCGACAGCCCCTATCGCGTCGCGCTGATGGCGTCGTCCTCCTGGTCGCATTCCTTCCTCACCAAGAAGACTTGGCGCATGGTGCCCGACATCGAGACCGATACGCGCCTCTACAAGGCGATGCTCGCCGGCGACTACGACACCTGGCGCAACTTCACCTTGGCCGAGATCGAGGACAGCGGCGGGCAGGAGACGCTCAACTGGTTTGCGCTGATGGGGGCCATGAACGAGCTCGGTCACAAGGTCGCATGGTCGGATTTCCTGCCGACCTACATCTTCAACGCGACCAAGGTGACCGCGATCTTCGCTCCCAGGTGAGGTGAGACGGATGGCGCGCCGCCCGCATTGGACGCTCGACGATATCCCTTACGGCGAGATCGACCGCGATGCCATTGCGGGCGACCGGTGCGTGTTCCATCTCATCGCGTCGGCGAGCTTCATCGAGATCTCGTCGGACGCCTATACCAGGAACCTTGTCGAATACTGCTCCGACGAGCCAGAGGTCGTCGGTTGGTTGAAGCACGGCTGGGAGGGCGAGGAGGTGCAGCATGGGCTTGCGCTTCGCCGCTACGTCGAGACCGTGTGGCCCGAGTTCGATTGGGAGCGCGCCTACAATAGTTTTATGACAGAGTACGCGCGGCTTTGCTCGCTCGAGTTCTACGCGCCCACGCGCGCGCTCGAGATGGCGGCACGCTGCGTCGTCGAGACTGGTACGTCGAGCTTCTACCGCATGCTGGCTGACGCCTCGCACGAGCCAGTGCTGCGCAAGCTCGCCACCTTCATCAGCAACGACGAGATCGACCACTACAAGCATTTCTATCGCTACTTCCGGCTTTATGCCGTGAAGGAGCGGCCGAGCCGCTGGGCGATCGCGAAGACGCTTCTTGCGCGCATCGCCGAGGTCGATAACGAGGACGCGGCCATCGCCTTCAAGCACGTGCGGCTCGAGACCCATCCCGATACCCCCTATAGCGATGCCGAGTACGAGGATTTCCGCCGCTTCGTGCGCACCTGGGGCATGCCCCATTACAAGTTCGACCGCGCCGTGCGCATGGTGCTAAAGCCGATGCGGCTGCCGGGCGCGCTCGCGCGCGTGGCGGAGCAGGTCGGAGTCGGCATCGCCCGCCGCCGCCTCTGCGCCTGAGCCGCCGCTCTTCGCTGAGCGCCTGCCTCGACAAGACCGGGGCGCGCGCGACATACTCCGCCGAAATCGCAAGGGGGAACGTATGACGGTGCAGCAACCGGCGCACGGCACGGCTTCGGGCACGATGGAGCCGCTCGTCGTCATCACGATACTGGCGCTCGTCCTGAATCTCGCGATCACGTGGTTGAGCGCGACCGGCCACAACATTGTCTTCCCGATCAACATCCTCGGCGGGTTCAGCTTCAACGTCGCGCCGCTCTTGCCGGCCGCCACCGCGCTCATCATCGCTTTCGGGCTCTGGCGCTACGCCGGGTTGAGCCAGGGCCGCGCCTGGCTAGCCGCGCTCTTCATCTTCATCGCGCCGATCGTCCTCGTGCAGATCTGGAACGCTCTGACGGGGTTACTCCTCAATCTCCTGCCCGACTCGGTCGTCACCAACTCGCAGAATTTCTACGGCATCTTCTTCGTGCAGCGCGCCGTCTCGGCGGCGAGCGTGATTGTCGTCATGGCGATTGCCTCACCCATCTTCCGCGCCTGGTCGGCGTGGCTCTGGCTCATCGTCATTTGGGCCGGTGGCGATACGCTGCTCTTCGGCCTTTACCGCAATGCGGTGATGACGCGCGAGGTCTATCTCTGGATTTATCCGTTCGAGCGCGTGCTCGGCTTCATCGTCATCGCTTGGTACCTTCAGCGCTCGGCGCGCCGTCACGCCTGAGCCGCCGGCGTTCATGCCGCAACGCCTGACGCTGCTGGCGCTTCCGGGGATTGGCTTCGTCCGGCCGGGAGACGATCTCGCGGCGCTGCTGGCCGCGGCGCTCGAGCGCGCGGGCGAACGGATTTGCGCGTGCGACGTCCTCGTCGTGGCGCAGAAGGTCGTGTCGAAGGCCGAGGGGCGTTATGTCGATCTCGCCACGGTCACGCCCTCGGCGCGGGCCGAGACGCTCGGGCGCGAGACCGACAAGGATCCGCGCCTTGTCGAGCTGATCCTCCAGGAATCGCGCTCCGTGCTGCGCCAAAGCCCGGGCGTGCTCGTGGTCGAGCATCGTCTCGGCTACGTCATGGCGAATGCCGGGATCGACCGCTCGAACATCGATCCCGCCTCGGGCGCTGAGCCGGTGCTGCTGCTGCCGCGCGATCCCGAAGCCTCTGCCGAGGCGCTCCGCGCGCGCCTCGGCACGCATTTTGGCGTGGCGCCTGCGGTCATCGTCGCCGACAGTTTCGGCCGCGCCTGGCGCCGCGGCACGGTCGGCATCGCGCTGGGCGCGGCGGGATTGCCCGCGCTCGTCGATTTGCGCGGGCGCGCCGATCTCTACGGCCGCGCGCTGCGCGTGAGCGAGACCGGCTTCGCCGACGAGATCGCGACGGCCGCCTCGCTCCTCATGGGCCAGGCCGACGAGGCGCTGCCCGCGATCCTGGTGCGCGGCCTCGAATGGTCGGGCGAGGCACTGCCGGCGCGGCATTTGATCCGGCCGGAGGCCGAGGATCTGTTCCGCTGATGAGCGGGGGCGTGCTGCTGCTCTCGGGCGGGATCGGCGGCGCGAAGCTCGCGCTGGGCCTCGCGCGCGTGCTGCCGCCGGGCGATCTCACGGTCGTCGCCAACACGGGCGACGATTTCACGCATCTGGGTCTCGACGTGTCGCCCGATCTCGACACGCTCCTCTATACGCTCGCGGGGCTCGACAATCCCGCAACCGGCTGGGGCCGGCGCGATGAGACCTGGAACTTCATGGCGGCGCTCGAGGCCTTGGGCGGCGAGACGTGGTTCCGGCTCGGCGACCGCGATCTTGCGATCCATGTGGAGCGCACGCGGCGCCTCGCCGCGGGCGAGACGCTTGCCGCGATCACGGCCGATTTCGCCCGCCGCCTTGGTGTTTCCGCGCGGCTCCTGCCGATGTCCGATGATCCCGTGCGCACGCGTCTCCTGACTGACGAGGGCCGGCTCGACTTCCAGGACTATTTCGTGCGGTTGGCCGCGGTGCCCGTCGTGCACGAGATCGCCTATGCCGGTGCCGCTACGGCGCGGCCCAATCCGGATTTCCTTGCCGCGCTCGGGGATAAGAGCCTCCGCGCCATCGTTGTCGCGCCCTCGAACCCGTTTCTCAGCATCGAGCCGATCCTGGCGCTTGCGGGCGTACGCGCGGCCCTTACGGCGGCGCCCGCGCCCGTCCTTGCCGTCACGCCGATCATTGCCGGAGCCGCGGTCAAAGGCCCGACAGCGAAGCTCATGCGCGAATTGGGCCTCGTGCCGTCGGCCGTTGCTGTGGCCGAGCGTTACCATGACTTCCTCGATCTCTATGTGCTCGAACGTGCCGATGCGGCCGAGGCCGCGCGCCTCCCCGTCCGGGCCGTGATCGCGAACACACTGATGCGCACGCTCAGCGACCGCGAGGCGCTTGCGCGCGCCGTGCTCGACGCCGCCGACGCGGCACCCGCCCGCCCATGAGTGCGCTCTGGGCCGTCGTGCCGGTGAAGGAGCTCGATCTGGCGAAGACGCGCCTTGCCCCGGTGCTCGACGCCTCGGCGCGCCGGGCCCTCATGCTCGCCATGCTCGAGGACGTGCTCGCGGCGCTCGCCGGCGCGCGGCATCTCGCCGGCATCATCGTTGCGACGCTCGATCCCGTTGCCGCGGCGGTGGCGCGGCGCTTCGGCGCCGATATTTCGCGCGCGGATGCCGGGCGCGGCCACAGCGAGGCGGTCGCCGCCGTGGCGCGCGCGCTCGCCCGCAAGAACGCGGCCATGCTCACCCTCGCGGCCGATATTCCGCTCGCCTGTGCCGCCGATATCGACGCGCTCGCCCGTCGTGGGGCCGGGCGCCGGCGTTTCGTGATCGTGCCCTCGCGCGACGGGACCGGCACCAACGCCGCGCTTTGCAATCCGGCCGATCTCGTGCCGCTGCGCTTCGGCGCGCCGAGCTTCCGCGCCCACCTCGCCGCCGCCCGTGCGCGCGGCCTCAAGCCGGCCGTGTTGCGCCGGCCGCGCCTCGCGCTCGACATCGACGAACCCTCCGACCTCGCTGCCCTGCGGATCGCCCCGGGGCGCTCCCGCGCGAAAGCGCTGCTCCCGGCCGCGATAACGGGGAGGTGATCCGAACTCAGGTAAGGTTCGTAAAAAAGAGGTAACCGCGGCAATAAGTTAACGCCGCAGCCTATGGTTTCGCGAGTCGACAGGAATGGGGATTTGTGATTTAGTACCGCCCCGCGTGGATAATGACGGCTCGGATTGTTGGAAAACTTTACAACTTGCCCTCGTCTGTCTCCGTCGACACAAGCTTAGCCATTGAAGTTTCGAGATAATTTCTAGTCGGCACCGGTCTTGCATAGGTTGTTCCGGAGAATGAGCGTCAATGGTTCAGAATAGCCCGATCGAGCAAGACGGCGCCCAAAGCCCGGCCCGGGCCGACCTTCCGGCCGACGTGGCTGCGGTGCCTGCCGCGCCGGACAAGGCCCAAAAGGCCGTCAGCGGCCGCCGCAAGCTCCTGACCCGGGGCCTCGCGGGCGGCTCGATCGTTTTGTTCGCCTCGACGCATCGCGCGCTGGCGGGCGGCTCGTGCGATCTGCACACCTATTCCGGTTATCAGTCGCTGACGAACGCCGCGAAGAAGGGAAAGAAGGTAGGCAAGATAGCCTCGGGCGGCGGAAAGGCCTATTGCGGCGGGCTAACCCCTGGCTATTACAAGACACACACCACTTGGCCCAGCCCCTACGTAGCAAGCGGCTCGCACGCCACGAAATTCAACGCGGTGTTTTCGCCGAGCCCGTTCTCGAGCAGCACGACCATGTTGACGGTGCTCGGCATGGGCGGCGGAGGAACCACGGCCGCGGCGCGGGAGTTCATTGCGGCGCTTCTCAATGCCGCGGGTGGCGGTGGCGTCACCGACTATCCCTACACGACGACGCAGATCAAGACGATCTGGACGGAGAACTATTCCAACCTGAGCGCCTACCTGACCTACTTCAACACCTACCTCGACACGGCCTAAGCTCCACCGCTCCGGTAGAGCGATGGGCCCGATCTGCAAGCTCAACAGATTATCGTCGTTGTCGTGGCGCCAGTTCGGCGCCGAATGGGCGTTTTTCGACGAAGGATCGGGCGATACCCACGTCGTGGACGCAGTGGCTGCCGCGACTCTCATGTGCATTGAAGCGGGCACGTTCGATGCCAGCGCTCTGGCCGAGCAGGTGGCCGTTGAGCTCGACCTCGAACCGTCCGAGGCGTTGTCGCAGGGCGTGGCGGCGTCCGTGGAGCGCTTTACGATTCTCGGGCTGATCGAGCCTGCCGCCTCGTGAGAGTTTCGGATCTGAGCGCGGCTTCGCTCGCGCAACGCCTAGGCGGCGGGGAGTTACTGTTCCGCTGCGGCCCGTTCACGGCCCGCCCGACCACCGGGATTGCGAGCGTCGTCGATAATTTCCGGCTGCTCTATACGGATTACGACCTCGCCGAGGGGTTCGCGGATTTCCGCTTCGAGATCGCGCCGCCCGCCGGACTTCGGCGCTGGATCAGGCCACAGGTCTTGTTCTCCTTTGATGGCGACCGGCCATTCGAGCGTTTTCCTGCGGATCAAGCCTATCCACTATTCGAGTGGGGCTTCAACTGGTGCATCGCCTCAACGACAAACCGCTATCTCATCATCCATGCCGCCGCGGTCGAACGTGGTGGCCGTGTGCTCGTCCTGCCGGGCATGCCGGGCTCGGGCAAAAGTACGCTGACCGCGGCCCTTGTGAGCCGCGGCTGGCGGCTCTTCTCCGACGAGATGGCGCTCGTCGCGATCGAAGGCCGCGATATCGTGCCCATTCCGCGGCCGATTAGCCTCAAGAACGAATCAATCGCGGTGATCCAATCATTCGATCCGGCGGCGGTATTCGGCCACACCAGCCACAACACGGCGAAGGGATCAGTCTCGCATGTGCGCGTCCTCACCGCGGACGTGCGGCGCGCGGGGGAAGTCGCCCAGCCCGGCTGGATCGTCTTTCCGCACTACGAAAGTGGCGCCGCCGCTACGCTGACGCCGCGTGCGAAGCCCGCCACCATGCTCGATCTCGCGAGCAACAGCTTCAACTACCGGATCCTCGCCCGGCTTGGATTCGAGATGTTGTGCGACGTGGTCGAGCGCTGCGATTGCTATGACTTCCGCTATGGCAATCTCGATGAGGCAATCGCGATTTTCGAGCGGCTGAGCGAGCGCGGATGAACCGCAACGCGCTTATCGCGGGTGCGCTGCTGCGGCCCGAATCGCTGCGGCGCTTGTCGCTCGGCGATTGGGAGAACCTCGTTGGATGGTCTCGCGCCGAGCAACTCCTGCCGCGCATCGCATTCGCAGCGGAGCAGCTCAAAGGACTCGAAATTCCGCCGGCTGTGCGGCGGCATCTCGACTCCGCGCGTCTCGCATGGGAAGGCCATCGCCGCGCCATCCTCTGGGATGTGAACCGCATTGCGACGACGCTGGCGCCGATCGAGACGCCGGTTGTCCTGCTCAAGGGCGCCGCGTATCTCGTTGCGGGGCTCCGCCCGGCGCCTGGCCGCGCGTTCAGCGACATCGACATCATGGTTCGCCGCGAAACCCTCGATGCGGTCGAGACGGCGCTGCTGCAAACCGGCTGGCAGATGGAGGAACTCGACGCCTACGATCAGCACTATTACCGCACATGGATGCACGAATTGCCGCCGATGCAACATGCATTCCGGCGCACCGTTCTCGACGTGCATCACACGATTGCGCCGCTGACCGCGCGCCGCGCGGTCGATGCGGAGACGCTGTTCGCGGCTGCGGCGCCTGTTGCCGGCGGTCCCAAGCTCTACGTGCTCGCCCCGGTCGACATGCTGCTGCATGCCGTTATCCATCTCATGCAGGAGGGCGAGTTCGACAAGGGCTTGCGCGATCTCTTCGACATCGACCAGCTATTGCGGCAATTCGGCGAGGAGCCGCGCTTCTGGCCCGCGCTTCTCGCGCGCTCGGCCGAACACGGGCTCGACCGGCCGCTTTTCTATGCGGTGACGCAGCTGCGCCGCCAGTTCGAAACGCCGATGCCGGGCGAATTCCTCGAAGAGATCGCGCGCCGCGGACCGCCGTGGCCGGCCAAGCAGCTTATGAGCGCGATCTTCCATGCCGGGATCAGTGGCAACTCCCCACGTCTTGCGCGCGATTTTCTCTATATCCGCGGCCACTACATGCGCATGCCGCTGCGGCTCCTCGTGCCCCATCTCGCGCGAAAATTCCGCCACCGGTTCGACCCGGCGGAAGCATAGCTCACGCGGCGAAGCGCGCGCGATCGTTCGGCCGGTCGTACTCGACCGGCGTGCCCTTGGGGATGATGCCGGTGATATTGACCTTGCGGATCGACCAGTAATTCATGATGTAGTAGCGCGGCGTCACCGTCGCCGCCACGCCCGGGACCGTGTAGAGATCGCGCATATAGTTCGACAGGTTCGGATAGTCGGCGATGCGTTGGCGGTTGCACTTGAAGAGCGAGAAATAGGCCACATCGAAACGCACGAGTGTCGGGAAGAGGCGCCAGTCGGCCTCCGTGATGTGGCGTCCGACGAGATAGCGCTGGCGCGAGAGCCGCGCCTCGAGCTCGTCGAGCGTCTGGAACAGCGCGTCATAGGCCTCTTCGTAGGCCTCCTGCGTCCGGGCGAAGCCGCAGCGATAGACGCCGTTGTTGACGTTGCGATAGACGAGATCGTTGATGCGGTCGATCTCGGCGCGCAAGGGCGGTGGATAGAAATCCGTATCGTCCCCTGCGATGCCGCGGAACTCGGAATTCAGCATGCGGATGATTTCCGAGGATTCGTTGTTGACGATCCGCTTCGTCTTCTTGTCCCAGAGAGTCGGCACCGTCACCTTGCCGGTATAGCCGGGCTCGCTCGCGCTATAGGCCTCGTGGAGATAATGGAAACCGTTGACCGTGTCGGGCAGGCAGTCGGGATAGCGCTCGTCCTTCTCGTAGACCCAGCCCTGATCCTTGATCCCGGGCGTCGCGTGCGACACAGAGATTGCGCCCTCAAGCTTCTTCACCGCGCGATAGATCAGCGTGCGGTGCGCCCAGGGACATCCCAACGCGGTGTAGAGGTGATAGCGCCCCGGCTCGGCCTTGTAGCCGGACGAGCCGTCGGCCGTGATGGACTTGCGGAAGAGGCTGTCGCTGCGGCGGAAGTCGCCGATGGCGCCCGTCTCCTGCGGCAGCTCCTCGTCGCGCCATTTGCCGTTCACGAGAATTCCCATCGCACCCTCCGCTAGTTCCGTGTCGCCTCGGCCTGAAGCCGCCGGTCGGCCGCCTCGACGATGCTCAAATCGGCATATTGCGCCACCGCGAACGGCTCGGCGAGGAAGCCCAAGGCACGCTGCTCGTCGATGTTGTGCTGCATCGCCGCGAGGTTGGGCTTGCCGTCCGGGTCGCGGTACTGGTCGCCCTTCGTCAGCACCCACCGATCGAAACGCGAAGGATCGAGCTTGGTGAAATTGCTGACGATCGCGACCGCTTCCTTGTGGTTCGCGGGATTGAGATACCAGCGCAGCGAGCGCAGATAATCTTCCATGTAGTCGGTGAGCGCGGCGCGGTTCTTCTCGATGAAGGGCGCGCGCGCCGAAAGCGACAGGATCTGCGACACGCCCATCACATCGCGCAGCTCGAAGAGCGGGTGTGACTTCTGGCGCAGTTCCTCGGTCTGGAAGAACGGGATCGAGGTGATGAGGTCGGCCTTGTGGTCGAAGAGAAGCGCCGCCATGTTGGCGAAATTCGCCTCGATGATGGTGTAGTCGCGCTTATCCTCGAGCCCGTGCTTGCGCATCATCGCGCGCATGCCGATGTCGGTGCCGGTGCCGATGACGTTGGTGGCGAGGACCTTGCCCTTCAAATCATCGACGGACTTCACCGGCCCGTCATTGAGCACCCGGTACTCGGACGAGAAATAGCCGGGCACGCCGTCTTCAATCTCATCGGCGATGACGCGCAGGTCATTCATATGCCCGTTCTCGACCGCGAACGCGAACGAGGAATAGGAAAGCTCGGCGACGTCGAGATCGCCCGACGCCAGCGCCGTCGTCATCTGTGAGCTGCCGGCGAAGCGGGTGGGCTCGACCGTGTAGGAGGTGCCAAGATGGCGCGCGAGCTCGGGCTTCGCGAAGAGGATCGGCGCAAGCGAGGTCGGCACGGTGATCCACGCGACGCGGATCTTGAGCGGTTCGGCCGCGGCGCCGTGCGCGAGGAACGCGAGCGCCATCAGCGCGACAAGGGTGGTCCTAATGAGTGGCATCGCTGACCTCTCTTAGTCAAAGAGAGCGGCTACCGCTTCCGCTCGACTCCGTCGATGAAGCGCACCACGAGCCCGTTGACGCCGACCGGGTCCTCGAGATTGAGCCCATGGCCCGTCTCGGGCATCACCACGAGGTACGCTCCCGGTATCTTCTCCTCGAGGAAGCGGCTCGGATTGAGGCACGGCTCGTCGTCGCCGCCGACGAGAATCAGCGCCGGCACCTTCATCGCCTTGACCCGCGCCTCGTGCGCGTAAATGGGCGGGCGGCGTTTTTGCACGCCGCGCATGGTGTTGGTCATGCCGAGAAGCGAGAGCTTGCCGACCTCGCGGAGATAGCTCTCGTAGAGCGCCGGGTTCTTGGCCTTGAGGCGGATGCGCGTCGGCGAATTGCCGAAATTCTTCGCGGTATCGGCCATGCCGGCCTGCTCGATTGCTTGCGCGCGTGCCTCGGTATCGACCGCGTAAGCGGCGGTGCCGACGTCGGAGCCGCTGCCGATGCTGCACAGGATGACGGAGCGCGTGCGCTCGGGATGCGCGAGCGCGAATTGCAGCGCCGCGGCCGAGCCCATCGACACGCCCATCACATGCGCGGAGTCCACGCCGCAGGCGTCGAGCACGGCGCCGATATCCTCGGCCGCGATGTCCTGGGAATAGGATTCGATGTTGGGCGGCACGTCCGAGGGCGGATATCCGCGCGCATTGTAGGCGATGCAGCGGAAGCGATCCTTCATCGCCGCCACCTGCGGCGCGAAGGAATGGAGCGTGCCGGCCAACTCATGCACGAACACGATGGGCGGGCCGCTTCCCTCGCTTTCGTAATGAAGCTTCGTGCCATCTCTCGCGGTGGCTTGGGGCATCGAGACCTCAGCGGTTGCGGTGAAGCATCCCGCCATCCACGGTGACGACGGTGCCGCTCACATAGTTGGCGCGGTCGGAGGCGAGGAAGACGACCATCGGCGCGATCTCGTCGACATGCGCCGGGCGGCCATAGGGCATGCGCGCGAAATCCTCGCGCCAGCGCCCTTCCTCGCCCTTGGCGCGCCAGCGCTGCTTCGCCAGCGTGACGATGCGGTCGGTCTCGACCGGGCCGGGGTTCACGGCGACGACGCGGATGCCGTAATCGATGGCATGCGAGCCGAGCGAGCGCGAGAACGCCATGAGCGAGGCGTTGCCGGCCGCGCCGCAGACATAGCCGAAGCTCATGGTCTCGCCGCCGCCGCCGCAGATATTGATGATGACGCCGCGCTTCTTCTCCTTCATGCGCGTGAAATAGGCGCGCGCGAGGTTGACGTAGCCGAACACTTTGAGCTCCCAGCCCTCGCGCCACGCCTTGTCGTCGACGGCGAAGATATCGCCGCCGGGAATGGCCCCGGCGTTGTTGACGAGGATGTCGATGTCGGGATTGGCCGCGACGAGCTCGTCGCGCGCGCCTTGCTGCGACAGGTCGAGCGCCATCGTGCGGACGTTGACCTGCGCGCTCCTGCGGATCGTCTCGGCCGCGGTCTCGAGCTGATCTTTCGTGCGCGACGACAGCACGAGGTTGCAGCCCTCGGCCGCGAAATGTCGCGCGCAGCCCAAGCCAATGCCCTTCGATCCGCCGGTGATGAGCACCGTCCGGCCGGCCAGATGGAGGTCCATTCTCACTCCTCGACAATCGCTTTCTGTCCGCGCCATGGTATGGGAAAGTCGGGCCACCGGAAAGGCCATGCCAGGCGAGAGACATTTCGGCGCGCCGATGAAGCGGCTCGAGGACGACGCGCTCTTGCGTGGGCAGGGGCGTTTCGTCGACGACATCGATCTGCCCGGCGCGTGGCACGCGGCTTTCGTCCGGAGTCCGCACGCGCATGCGCGTATCCGCGCGATCGACACGGCGGCCGCGCGCGCATTGCCGGGCGTCCACGCTGTGCTGACGCACGCGGACCTGCCGCAGTCCCTGCGCGAGAACCGGATTCCGCTGCGTGTGCCCAACGCCGCGATCCGCGAGCCGCGCATGCCGTTCGCGCTCGTGCGCGACGAGGTGACGGTGGCGGGCGAGGGTGTGGCGGTCGTGCTCGCCGAAAGCCGCTACGTCGCCGAGGACGCAGCGGCGCTTGTTGATGTCGAGTACGAGCTTCTGCCCGCGGTCGCTGACTGCCGTACCGCGATGATGCCGGACGCGCCCTTGGCGCACACCGGCACCAAGGACAATATCTGCGCCCGCTTCGTTCAGTCCTACGGCACCATTGCCACTGCTTTCGAGCGCGCGGCCCATCGCGCCTCCGTTTCGCTTTGGCTTCATCGCGGCAGCGGCCACGCCATCGAATGCCGCGCCTGCCTTGGCCAGTACGATGCGGTGACCGACAAGCTCACGCTCTGGGTCGCGGGCCAGACGCCGCACGCGCAGCGCCGCGTCAACGAGCTGCTGTTCGGGCTCGATCCGGCGCAGGTGCGCGTCATCATGCCCGATGTCGGCGGCGGCTTCGGCACCAAGGCCAACTACTTCGTCGAGCAGGCGGTGATCGCGGCATGCGCCATGCGCTTCAAGCGGCCGGTCAAATGGGTCGAGGACCGGCGTGAGAATTTCCTCACGGCGACGCAGGAGCGCGATCAGTATTGGGACATGGAGATGGCGCTGGACCGCGACGGGAAGATTCTCGGCGTGCGCGGCAAGCTCCTCCACGATGGCGGCGCCTATGTGCCGCACGGCATCATCATGCCCCTGATCGCGTCGACAACCGTGCCCGGCCCCTATGTCGTGCCGGCCTATCACCTCGAGGTGACGGTCGCCTTCACCAACAAGCCGGGCACGGCGCCGGTGCGCGGTGCGGGGCGCCCGCAGGCCGCCTTCACGATGGAGCGGCTCATGGACAAGGCCGCGCGTGTCTCAGGCATCGATCCGGCCGAGCTGCGCCGCCGCAACCTGATCCCGCCGGAGCGCATGCCCTATCCAGTCGGCCTCACATTCCGCGACGGCCGTCCGCTCGTCTATGACAGCGGCGATTATCCCGCCGTGTTCGAGAAGGCGATGTCGCTTTCTGCCTACCGCGAGTTCCGGGAACGGCAAGCGAAGGCGCGGAGCGAAGGCCGCTTCATCGGCATCGGCATTGGCGCCTATGTCGAGGGGACGGGGCTGGGCCCATTTGAGGGCGCGACCTTGCGCGTGCTGCCATCGGGCAAGGTGCGGCTCATGACGGGTGCGGCGCCGCAAGGCCAGGGTCACCGCACGAGCTTCGCGCAGATCGCGGCCGATCATCTCGGCGTCGATCCCGCCTCGATCGACGTCGTGATGGCCGATACCGACGCGATCGCCATGGGCTGGGGCGCGTTTGCAAGCCGCCTGGCCGCCAATGCCGGACCAGCCATCCACATCGCTGGCGGGCGGCTCCGCGACAAGATCAGAAAGCTCGCGGCGCACGTGCTCGAGGCGGCCGAAGAGGATATCGAGCTAGCGGGCGGCCGCGCGCACGTGAAGGGCGTGCCGCAGATGGGCAAGGGCTTTGGCGAGCTCGCCGAGATGGCGGCCGGCATGTCGGGCTTTGCGCTGCCCAAGGATGTGAGTCCGGGCCTTGAGGAGACGCATTATTTTGGGCCCGAGCAGGCGGCCTATTGCAACGGCACGCACATCGCCGAGGTCGAGGTCGATGTCGAGACCGGCCATGTCAAAATCCTGCGCTATGTCATCGCGCATGATTGCGGCCGCCTCATCAATCCGCTGATCGTCGAGGGCCAGATCCAGGGCGGGCTCGCGCACGGCGTCGGCAACGCGCTCTTCGAGTGGATGGGCTATGACGGGAGCGCGCAGCCGACAACGGTATCGCTTGCCGACTATCTTTTGCCCGGCGCGTGCGACGTGCCGGACGCGGCGCTCGTGCATATCGAGACGCCGTGCCCGCTCAATCCGCTTGGTGTGAAGGGCGCGGGCGAGGGTGGCACGATCCCGGCGCCGGCCGCGATCGTTTCCGCGATCGAGGATGCGTTGCGGCCGTTCGGCATCGAGATCGCCGAGGCGCCGGTGACGCCGATGCGGCTTCGCGCGCTTCTGGCGGCGGCGACAAAGACGTAAGAGGGAGAGGCACATGGCAGAAGCACGTACGGCCGGCGAACCGAAACTCTATTTTCCCTTCCTCCGCTCGTTTTACGACGCGGTCACGCCCTTGGCGTGGCCGATCGTTCGAATCGCGGTCGGCTGGAACCTTACCGTGCACGGCTGGGAGAAGGTGATGGCGGGGCCGGCCGCGATCGGCGCGGGCTTCGGGAAGATGGGCTTCCATGCTCCGTTCTTTCTCGCCGTTCTCATCACCTGCATCGAGTTCGTCGGCGGCCTTTGCATCATGGCCGGCTTCTTCACCCGTTTCTTTGCCGCCGCGATCGCGATCGAGTTGGGCTACATCACGCTCATAATTTTCGGGCCCAACGGCTTCGACGCTTCGAAACGCGGCTACGAGTACCCGCTGATGTGGGGCGCGATCTTTTTCGCCATCGCGCTTCGCGGCGGCGGCCCGTATTCGCTCGACCGCCGCATCAATCGCGAGCTTTAAGGTACCTGTCATTGCGACGAGCGCGAGCGACGAAGCAGTCTCCGGGAGATTGCTTCGCTCCGCTCGCAATGACAGCCGAACCCTTCACCGCAGCAGCCTGGGCAGCGTCAGAGCGAGCGCCGGGAACAAAATCACGGCGGCGAGCCGCACGAAGTCGCTCACGAAAAACGGGATGACGCCCTTGAAGATTTCTTTGAGCGGGATCTCGGGCAGAATCGACTTCAGCACGTAGATGTTGATGCCCAAAGGCGGGTGCAGCACGCTCATCTCGACGACGATCACGAGCGCGACGCCCCACCACACGAGGTCGAAGCCGAGCGCCTGCACGATCGGCACGAAGATCGGCACGGTCAGGAATATCAGCGCGAAGCCCTCGATGAAGATGCCGAGCAGCACGTAGAACGCCATGATGATGAGGAGGACGGATGTCGCGCTCGCATGGAGATGGCGAATGAAGTCGAGCACCGCCTCGCTCAAGCCCGAGACGTTGACGAACTGAGTCAAGACGAGCGCGCCGAAGATCACGGTGAAGATCATGCCCGTGGTCGTCGCCGCCTCGACGAGCGCTTGCGCCAGGATCGTCCAGCTCATGCGCCCCCTGAGCCACGCAAGCACCAGCGCGCCGGTGGCCCCGATGCCGCCCGCCTCGGTCGCGGTGAAGATGCCGAAGGTGATGCCGCCCATGATGAGGAGGAAGAGCGCAAGCACGCCCCACACTTTCCTGAGCGCGCTGACGCGCTCGTGCCACGGCGCCTTTTCCGCGCGCGGGCCCGCCTCAGGCTTGAAGAATGTCACCGTGAGCACCACGCCCGAATAGACGAGCACTGACACCACCGCCGGCAGCAGTGCCGCCAGGAACAGCTTCGCCACGTCCTCCTCGGTCAGAAGCCCATAGACGATGAGCGCGCCCGACGGCGGCACAAGCATGCCGAGTGCGCCGCCCGCCGCGACCGTGCCGGTCGAGAGCCAGTCGGCATAGCGGTAGCGCCGCATCGACGGCACTGCGACCCGCGCCATCGTCGCCGCGGTTGCGAGCGAGGAGCCGCAGATTGCCGCGAACCCGGCGCAGGACGCGATCGTCGCGAGCGCGAGCCCGCCGCGAAAATGGCCGAGCCACCGGTGCGCCACCTCGTAGAGATCATCCGACAAGGCCGCGCGCGAGACGAACGTGCCCATGAGGATAAAGAGCGGCAGCACCGTGAACTGGAAATCGAGCGCGAGGCCGACGATCTGCTGTCCGGCCATCGCGGTCGCCGCGGTGAAGCCGTGCGGATGGACGAAGGCGAAGCCGAAATAGCCGACCGTCAGCAGCACAAGGCCCAACGGGATGCCGCTGAAAAATCCCGCAAGCAGGATCGGCAGTCCGATGAGCGCCGCGAACATTATTCCGGGCCGGCGTTGGGCGCGGCCAAGTCGCCGCCGCGGACGAGAAGAACCACGGCAAGGACGGCCGCCAGCGCGGCCAGCGCCGCGAAAAGGACGGCGAACGGCGCCTCCGGCAGGTCGAGATATGTGGTGAGCGTGCCGTCTGATGCCATCGCGCGCGCCTGGCCGGCGAGAAGGAAGGCCACGAAGGCAAGGCCCAACGCCGTGCCCGCCGCAACAATGCGGCGCTGGATCACAACCGCGCGGCCCTTCAAGAGCGCGGCGAGCGAGCGCACGGCGATGTGGCGCTGTTGCCACGTCACGAGCGGCAGCGCCGAAAAGATGGTGATGCCGAGCAGGAACGACTTCACCTCTTCGGCGCCCGAGAGCGGTGTTGCGAGGAAATAGCGCGCCACCACCTCGACGAAAGTGAGCACCATCATGAGCGCGAGCGCCGCCGCCGTCACCGCGGCCAAGGCGCGCTCGAGCAAGCGCTCCGCGCCGATCCTCACTTCTGCTCCGCCACTTCCCGCGCCGTCTTGGCGAAATAGTCGTAGGCCGCCTCGCCGTCGATGCCGCGCTCCTTGGCGCTCGCGAGCCAATCCTTCTTGAAGAACGCGATGCGCGGCTCGAGCTCGGCCATGAATTCGGGCGAGGCGTGCGCGACCGCGATGCCGTACTGCTTCACCGCGTCGTCGCCGCGGCGGTCCTGCGTGACGAATCCTTCCGCGGCCTCGCGGCTCACCGTCTCGTAGGAGGCGCGGTCGATCGCCACCTTGTCCTCGGGCGAAAGCTTGTCGTAGGCGCTCTGGCTCATGAAGAACGAGAACACGTTGTATCCGAGCTGCCCGGGGAAGATCGTCATATATTTGATGTAACGCGCGATCTGGAACGAGATGAGCGAGCCCTCGCCGGTCACCGAGCCGTCGACGATGCCGCCCGAGACATAGTCGAACATCGAGTTGCTGCCTTCCGACGGCACGGGCGTCGCGCCGAACGCGGCCACCGCGTCCTTCATGTTGGGCGTCGCCACCCAAAGCTTGAGGCCACGGAAATCCGCGAGCTTCGTCACCGCGCGCGGCACGGTCATCAGCGTATTGCCGCCATTGACCCATTGGCCCAGGAGCTTCATGCCCTTGTACTCGTGCGCGGCGTTGAAGAATTTCTGCTGCGTGCGCCAAATCGCGATCGAGGCCGCGACCGAGTTGGGCGCGAGGAAAGGAATCTCCGCGAGGAACGGCAGCTTGACGCGCTGGCGGATGAAATCGTCGGGCGTCATGGCGACGTCGGCCACGCCCGAGGCGACCATGTCCCACTGCCGCGCGAGCGGCGCCAACGATGCAGCGGGCATCTCGATCTTGATGCGGCCACCCGACTCCTTTTCCACCGCCTCCTTCCACGGCTCATAGAGGCCGAGAAAGAACGACGAGGTGCGCGGCATCGCGACGTTCATGGTGAGCGTCGCATCGGCCAGTGCGGCGGCGGGCGCGAGCAGCATCGCCGCGACGGCGGCGGCCCAAAGAATGCGCGGCGAAATCATCGGCAACCTCCCCGCCGCAACGCTACACGAGCCTCAGGCGCGAGACCAGCGTCGGCGCCAGCCTCCAGAGCGCGGCTAGCGTGTCGTCGGGTTCAGTTGCTCGAGCACGTGGCCTTTCGTCTCGATCGCGAACGAGAAGGTGATGACACAGCCCACGGCGGCGAAGATGCCGAACAGCACAAAGACGGCGTTGAGGCCCCAATGCGGCAGAATCCAGCCGACGAGGAGCGGGCCGGTCATCGATGCGAGACGCTGCCATGCGCCGGCGACACCGCCGCCCAGCGCGCGCATGTGCGTCGGATAGTTCTCGGCCGTGTATGTCGCGAGGCTCAGCGCCAGGAGACTCACGAAGATGAAGCTCGCCGACACGAGCGTCAGCACCATTTCCGCCGATGGCTTGCCGATGGCACCGAAATAAAGGAGCGGCAGCGCGCCGAGGCCGAGGCCCAGCACGAACATCGGCTTCCGCCCGATGCGGTCGATCAGCAGGATTGCCGAGAGCGCGCCCAGGAGCCCGATGAACTGCAGCACGAAGCCGTAAGTGTTCGCGGTCTGCACGTCGAGCTTGTAGACGAAGCGGAAGAGCGAGGGCGCCCAGGCCGTGAGCCCATAAGTGATGATGTAGGTGCAGATCCAGATGCCCCAGATGGTGAACGTGCGCTTGAGATATACGCCCTGGAACAGCTCGGCGAAGCGGGCGCGCGCCTCATTCACCACCGGTAGGTCCCGCGGCAAAGGCGGGATCGCCTTGCCCTCGCTCTCGGCGATGCGCTCGAGCCGCGTCAACGCGGCGTCGGCCTCGGTGGTACGGCCTTGGCTTGCGAGCCAGCGCGGCGATTCCGGCAGCATCGTGCGAAGCGGGAAGACAAGCAGTACCGGCACCGTGCCGATGAAGAACATCCATTGCCAGCCGAGATGCGGCACGACCCACAGCCCCGCGAACGCCGTCACCGTCAGCGCGATCGCGAAGAGGCATTGGATCGAGAGTGAGAAGATGCCGCGCCCCTGCGCCTTCGCGAACTCGTTGACGTAGGCCGCCATGAGCGGAACCTGGCCGCCCAGTCCCACACCCTGGACGAGCCTCATCCACCACATCGAGTCGTAGCTCCAGGCGAAGGCGCAGACGAACGAGGAGAGGGCGAAGATGACGAGCGTGATCTGCATCGCCATGAGCCGCCCGACGCGCTCGGCGAGCCACCCGGCGCCGATGGAGCCGATCGCCTGCCCGGCGAAGCCCACGGCGATTAGCCCGCCGATCTGCTCAGGCCCAAGCTTCCACATGCCGATCAGCACCGGTAGCACATAGGCGATGGTGATCGAATCGAACGCATCGAAGAACCATGCGGTCGAGATGATGAGCCGCATGGTGCGGTGCCACGATGAATATGGCAGGCGCTCGATCCGCGCCGCGATCACGCGCGCATCGCCCTGTCCCTGAACTGCCGCCATCGGTTCCCCCCCCCGTCCGGCTCTGGTTTTGCCGCCCTATTGGCCGCGCACGGGCCCGCGCCGTCAAGCGGCTTTACCCTCTCCCGCTGGCGGGAGGGGCTGCTCTATCATGCCGGCCAAGAGCAGGGAGGGTTCATGTCGCACAATCTGGCGCGCGACCGGCTGGCGCGGGACGAGCTTTCGATCGGTGTCGGCATCCGCCTCGTGCGCACGCCCGAGATCGCCAAGATCCTCCAGAGCGCCGGCTTTGACTGGCTCTGGACCGATCTCGAGCACGGGCCCCATTCGCTCGACCAGGCGTCGCAGATCTCGTGTGCCGCGCTCGATGCCGGCATCACGCCCCTGGTGCGCGTGCCCGAGGGGCAATACGACATGGCGGCGCGCGCCTTGGATGGCGGCGCCTGGGGCGTCGTCATGCCCCATGTCGAGACCGACGAGGAGGCGCGCGAGGTCGTGGCCCACGTCAAGTATCCGCCCTTGGGCCACCGCTCGAGCGGCGGCATGATCCCGCATTTCGGCTACAAGCAGATGAATGGCGGCGAGCAGGCACGGCGCGTCAACGAGGACGTGCTGACCGTCGTGATGCTCGAGACGCCCAACGCCATCATCAACGCCGACAAGATCGCCGCCGTCCCCGGCGTCGACGTGCTTCTGATCGGCACCGGCGACCTGACGCTCGAGCTCGGCATCTCCGGCGATTATGGCAATCCCCAGGTGCTCTCGGCCTACGAGACGGTGATCGCCGCTTGCCGCCGCCACCGCAAATGGCCGGGCATGGGCGGCGTCGGCTCCGACGAGTACATGCGCCGCTTCATCGCCATGGGGATGCGCATGATCCTCGCCGGCGGCGATCTCAATTTCCTGCTTGCGGGTGCGCAGCGTCGCGCGGCGATGTTGCGCGAGGCGAAATAGGCCGGGCGCCCTCTCGCGGACGGCAACGATCCCCCGCCTCACGGGCAACGAGCGCCAGGGCGGGCGCGCATCCCCACCTTGGCGCCGCGCTTTCGCTCCTCAGGCCTTCAGCACCTCTTGCACCCGCGTCGGCGTCATCGGCAGATGGCGGAGGCGCTTACCGGTGAGAACCGCGACCGCATTTGCGATCGCCGGCGCCACCGGCGGCGTCCCTGCCTCGCCCACACCGGTCGGGTGATCTTCGGTCGAGATCACGGCGATGTGCATCGGCGGGACGTCGGACATGCGCATCAAGCGGTAGGTGTCGAAGTTTTGCTGCTGAACGACGCCTTTCTTGATGTCCACGTGCTCGACGAGCCCGGCGCCCAGCCCCATGATGATGGCGCTCTCCATCTGCTGCTCGGTGTTCTTGGGATCGATCACGAACCCGGGGTTGGTGGCGGCCCAGATTTCGTGCACATGGATCCGACCAGAAGCGCGGTCGACCGAGCATTCGGCCGCGAGCGCATGGTGGCCCCGCAAGCAATCCGAATAGGCGAACCCGAGGGCCCGTCCGTTCGGCCGCTTCTTTCCCCACCCCGCCATCTTCGCGACCGTCTCGATCACGTGCTTGGCGCGCGGCTGTTCCTGCAAGAGCTTCAGCCGGAACTCGACGGGATCGACGTTCTTGATGGCGGCGATCTCGTCGATGAGCTGCTCTTGCGCGAACTTGGCGTAGCCGGCGGCGATGCTGCGCCACGCGCCGACGCTCACCCCTCCCTCGGCTCTCACATAGTCGATCGTGTGCGCCGGCAGCTTGTAGTTGAGCTCTGCGCCGAGGCCCGCGGTGACGATGTCCTGCCCGCCCATCTTCTCGAAGATCTCCGCGAGCGCACGGGCCGCGTAGGAGGCACCGACGATACGGTGGCGCCAGCCGACGATGTCGTTGTTCTGGTCGAGCCCGATTTCGAAATGCTGCGCGACGAGCGGCCGGAACGTGTCGTTGGTGATGTCGTCCTCTCGGCTCCAGATCACCTTGATCGGCGTTCCGGGCATCCCCTTCGCCAGCAGCAGCGCTTCCGCCACCTCCGGCCCGTCATCGCGCCGGCCGAAGCCGCCGCCGATGAAGGTCGAGTGCACGGCCACGTTCGCGGGCGAGGTCTTGCCCACGGCAGCGCAAATGAACTGCACGATGCTTGGCGACTGTTGGCCTGCCCACACCTCGACTTTGTCGCCATCGACGCGCACCGTGGCGTTCAACGGCTCCATGCAGGTATGTGCGACATGCTCCGACACGAAGTCGGCCTTGATCACCCTGGCGGCGCCGGCATTTGCCGCCGCGGCGTCGCCATGGCTCAGGCCGAATGCGACCATGTCGACGCCCTTCTGGCTCCAGTCGGCGGCGGTCTTGGCGTATTCCTGACCGACTGTTTCAGTGTCGTAAGTGCGCCCGGCCGCCTTGTTTGACCAGGTGACCTGCAACAGCGCCTTGGCTTTTTTGGTCGCCTCGTAGGTTTCGCCGACCACCGCGACGCCGCCCGCGGCGCCGAGCGGCCCGAGCGGAATCGGCAGCGGCACGACTGCCTTGACGCCCTTCACCGCTTTCGCGGCGCTATCGTCGATCTTCTCGGCGATCTCGCCCTGGACCGGCGGATGCAGGACCGAGGCATAGAGCATGCCCGGCAAGTTCACGTCCAAGCCGTAGGCGGCGCTGCCGTTCACCTTGTGCGGGATATCGACACGCTGGAAGTTTTTGCCGAGGTAGCGATAGTCCGCCGGCTTCTTGAGGTCGTCCTTGCCGGCTTCCGGCATCGGATCGGGCAGCTTCGCGTGGCGCGCGATCTCGCCATAGGAGAGGCGCTTCTTCGTGCCCTTGTGCACGACGAAGCCGGGCTCGGTCGTAAGCTCGCTCACCGGCACATTCATCATCTGCGCCGCGTTCCAGCACAGCACCTTGCGCGTCTGCGCGCCGATCGGGCGGAGCTTGTCCCAGTATCCCGTCACCGACTGGCTGCCGTGCGTCATCAGGAAACCCTGCTGCGCCGGATTGCCGAACGTCTTGCCGTCGGACGGCGATTGCACGACTTTCACCTTGTGCCAGTCGGCGTCCATCTCGTCCGCGATGATGAGCGGCAGGGATGTCATGACGCCTTGGCCCATTTCGGCCGCGGGCGACATGATTGTGACCGTGCCGTCGTGGGCGATGCTGATCCACGCATTGGCGGCAAAAGGCTGAGCCGTTGCGCCGGCGGCAGCGAAGGCTTCGGCTGGGCCGAAGGTGACGATCGCGCCGGTGGCGCCGACGGCAACGAGGAAGCTGCGCCGCGAGAGGGCGCGCGACTGCGTGAGGGCTGCGGTCATTGTCCGGTCCTCCCGCTTTGGGTGTCGGCGCTTGCGTGCTGCCCCTGCATTTGCGTTGCCTCGCCCGAACCATGGGCCGCGCGCTCGATGGCGCGGATGATGCGGGGATAGGTGCCACAGCGGCAGATGTGCCCGTCCATCGCTTTGACGATGTCCGCGCGTGTCGGCTTCGGGTGCTTCGCAAGGAAGGCCGCCGCCTCCATGATCTGGCCGGACTGGCAATAGCCGCAGGCCGGAACCTGCTCGGCGAGCCAAGCCTTCTGGACCGGGTGGCTCGCGTCGTGCGAGAGCCCCTCGATCGTCGTGACTTGGCGGCCCGCCGCCGCTTCGAGCGTGGTCTGGCACGAGCGCACCGGCTCGCCATCGAGATGCACGGTGCAGGCGCCGCACTGCGCGATGCCGCATCCGAACTTGGTGCCGTAGAGTTTCAAATGCTCGCGGACGACCCAGAGCAAAGGCGTGTCCGGCTCGGCCGCAACGTCGACGCTGCGGCCGTTGACTGTGAACGTCGTCATGGTTCCCTCCAAGCTTTTATAGGAGGAGCATAAGCTCAACCCGCGGCTTGGGGGAAGGTACGACTACTTCACGCGCTTGCCGGCTTCCTTGACGAGGCTCAGGTCGGCGTACTTCGCCATGTCGACGTGGCTCTTGATGAAGCCCAGCTTCTGCGTCAGGTCGACGTTGCGCTGCATCAGGGCCATGTCGGGGACGCCGTTGGGATCGCGCGAGAAGTCCTTGTTCGTGAAGGCCCAGCCAGTGACCCGTTCGGGCGGCTGCTTGAGGAAATCCGCCAGGATCTTGACGGCGGCGTCGTGGTTCGCGGGATCCGCATACCAGTGGTAGGCGCGGATCATGTCCTCCATGAGATCGACGAACGCCGCGCGGTGCTTCGCGATGAAGCCTGAGCGTGCAAGCCAGACCGAGAGCTCGGCCCCGCCCATGCCGTCGCGCATGGTGAACATCAGGCGGCTATTGTTGACGAAATCCGGGAACTGGTCGAACGGCACGGCAAGGGCGATGAGGTCCGCCTTGTGCTGCAGCAGCATGGGCGTCGCGACCGGCGGCAAGGCTTCGACCTCGGTGTAATCGCGCTGGAACTCAAGCCCGTGCTTCACGAGCGTGGCGCGCATCGCGATGTCGGTGGCCGTGCCGATGCCGATGGTCGCGAGCACCTTGCCCTTCAGGTCCTCGATCTTCTTGATCGGCGAGTCCTTCAGCACGGAGTATTTGACCGTCTCGTGATCGTCGATGCCGTCCTGGGTCTCGTCGGCGATGATGCGCAGGTCGGTCAGCCCCGCGTTGAGGATGGCGGTCGGGATCGAGATGAAGTTCAAGGTGGCGATCTCGATGTCGCCGTTCGCGATCGCCGTTATCTGGGTCGGCGAATTGGCGAAATGGACGGCATCGAGGTGATAGCTCTTGCCCTCGTGGCGGGCGACGCCCGGAGGTGCCACGAGGATCGGGATGAGCGAGGCCGGCGTGACGATCCACGCAGCGCGGATCGTGACCGGCCCGTCCGCCCGCGCGTTGCTGGCCGAAGCGATGAGCGTCGCAAATGCAGCGAATAAGACGAGTGATCTCGCCCTGATCATAGTTTCCTCCCTGACTTTTTTGAGTAACTTGAGCGGATGGCGCGGAAAAGCAAGCGCTGATTCCGTCGCGAGGCCGGGCGGGCTCCCGAGTGCCGGGAGTCCGCCCGTTCGTTCCAGCTTGCGTCAGGGAGGCGAAGCCCCCAACGCCAATGCTCAGCGAACGACGCGCGGCGCGCCGATAAGGCCGTAGGCGATCGAGGCTGCGACCGCAGTCTGCCAAGCCAGGAAGAGCGGTAGCACGCTGCCCAGGTGGATCGGCAGGGCATCGAGCGGCGAGGACTTCTCTCCGCATTCCAGCAACAGGCCGGCGAGGGTGCCGATGGCGAGCGTCCGCAGGAAATTGTCGATGGTGCGGAAGTTCGGGCTGGCGCAGGCAACGCCGCAGACCGTCAGGACCGCGCCGATCGCTCCGCCCACAAGCCCGCAACTCCAGAAAGAGTCGCCCCAGGGCGAAAGGAGCCTCTGAAAAGAGCTGTCGTAGAAGTGGAAGCTTGCGACATACGCCACCGCCCAGCCGGCATTGACCGCGGCGAAGAGGGCGAGAAGCCGCCACAAGTTTGTCGTTGCCAAGGAAGCGGCACCGAAGACGAGAACGAGACCGAAATAGATCCCCGGCAGGACGGGGAACTGGAAATAGCCAAGGCCGACTTCGGGGCCGGGCAGCGCGTTGGAAAGGAGCGCCGAGACCACGGACAAGCCGGCCAGAAGCGCCACGGGATGCAGGATCGATGAATGTTCTGCGCTGTGCGAGCGTGCCGCGTCGGGCTCAAGGAAAGCATGGGCGAAGGTCATCTTTCCCTCCAGATCCTTGGAGGCACGTTGCCTGCGCGTCTCCATGGGCCGTGAATTTGAACGAATTCCCGTGTAATGGGTGTGAGGCCACTCACAGTTCGCTAAAATTTTTTGGGCCGCCGTGGAGTTTTGCCTCGTTTTCGTGCGTCTTGCGCGGGGGAGGCGATGGCTGCACATTAACCAACCCGCACCCCCTGAACTCGCGAGACGGAGGAACCATGGCCACGACGACCGCGACCTTCACGACCGAGGACATCGAATACGCAAAGCCCGCGGGCAAGCCGCTGCTCCTGCGTTTTTTCCGCCCCGAAGGCCGCGGACCGTTCCCGGCCGTGGTGGAGATCCACGGCGGCGCCTGGCACAGCGGCGACCGGCTCGTCGAGAAGAACCGGCATGAGGCGCTGGCCGAGCGCGGCATCGCCGTTGCCTCGCTCGATTTCCGGCACGGCACCGAAGGGGCCTATCCGACCGGCGTCGCCGACATCAACTACGCCGTACGCTGGGTCAAGTCGCGCGCCAAGGACCTTGCGATCCGTCCAGAGGTCGCGATCTCGGGCCAGTCGAGCGGCGGCCACCTCGCCATGCTTGTCGCCATGCGGCCCAAGGACCCGCGCTACGCGGCGCAGGCGCTTGCCGGCGGGCCCGACGCGTCGGTCCGCTGCGTCGTCATGTCGTGGCCGGTTATCAACCCGCTTTCGCGCTACCGCATGGCTCAGCGCGGCAAGGCCGCCGGGGGCACTTGGGCCAACGACCTCATCGCCGGACACGACGAGTTCTGGCGCACCGAGGCAAATATGAGCGAGGGCAGCCCGACCCTCATCCTCGAGCGCGGCGAGAAGGTGGTGCTGCCGCCGGCGATGTGGCTCCAGGCGCCGGGCGACAACGTGCACGACTACCGCGATCCCGAGAGCCCGTTCGACGGCAACGAGCCGCAACGTTTTGCCCACGCCTATAAGAAGGCCGGCGGCGAGATCGATCTCGTCTATTTCGACGCCCCGCTGCGCTGGACCTCGGTGGCGCCCACCTCGCCCAAGGCGATCGAGGCATTCGACCGCATCGCCCAGTTCCTGAAAAAGCACCTCGCCTGATGCGCTGCGGTTTCGTTCTCCCTCTCCCCTCCGGGGAGAGGGTTGGGGTGCGGGGGTGAGCGAAGGGCGCGACATCGCGGTCGAGGTGATCTGCACCGGCGACGAGGTCCTGACCGGCAAGGTCGTCAACACCAACTACAACGCCATCGCTCAGCGCCTCGAGGAGGTGGGCATCCCGATCCTGCGGGCGCAGACGATCGGCGACGACCGCGCCACCTTGGCGGAGGCGTTCCGCCTCGCTGGGGCACGATCCGACGCCGTCATCGTCAATGGCGGGCTCGGCCCCACCGTCGATGACCTGTCGCAGGAGGTGGCGGCCGAGGTCGCGGGCGTGCCGCTTGTCCTCAACGAGCTTTGGCTCGCGCGCATGGAAGAACGCTTCCGCTTGCGCAGCCGCATCATGCCGGCGAACAACCGCAAGCAGGCGATGCTGCCCGAGGGCGCAGAGCTTGTCGACAATCCGATCGGCACGGCCTGCGGCTTCGCGCTCGACATCGGCAAGGCGCGCTTCTTCTTCACGCCGGGCGTGCCGCGCGAACTCTTCCGCATGCTCGACGAGCAGGTGGTGCCGCGGCTTCTCGCGCGCGCCGGCCGCACCGCCGCCATCTTCCTCAAGCGCTTCCACTCTTATGGGCTCGGCGAATCGCATGTCGACGCGCTCCTCAAAGGGGTCGAGGAGCTCGCTCCGGCCGGCGCGGTGAAATTGGGCTTCCGCGCGCATTATCCGCAGCTCGAGACGAAACTCGCGGTGCGCGGGCGCGACCGCGAAGAGGTGGCGCGGCTCTTGGCGCCGGTCGAGGCGGAAGTGAGGAAACGGCTCGGCAATTTCATCCTCGCCGAAGACGACGAGACGCTCGAAGGCAACATCCTCGCCGCCCTGAAGCGCGAACACCTCACCCTCGCCGTCGCCGAGACCTTCACCGGCGGCCAGATCTCGGCCCGCATCTCGCCTTTGCCCGGCGCCGAGACCGTGTTCCGACATGGCATCGTTCAGCGCCACTTCGAGACGGGGGCAAGCGCCCTTGCCGACAGCCTGCGCCGCGAATCCGGCGCCACGCATGCGCTCGCCGCCTTCGTCACGCCCGACGAGGGCACCGACCGGTTCGAATTCGGGGGCGCGATCGAGCTTGCGATCGCGTCGTCGGCGGGCGTCGCCACGCGCACGTCGCGCATCGTCGGCGGGCGCGACTGGGTCCGGCTCGGCGCGGTCGAGATGGGGCTCGACTGCCTCCGCCGCTACCTCTTGGGCTTGCCGGTCTCCGAGCGCATCGATTTCGAGAAAGTGTGAGTTCTCGTCGCCCCCGTTTCGCGGGGACGACGATCAGAATTGCAAGATGAGGCCCTAGGCCTTGATCAGCCGCCCGAGCCAGCCGCCCTTCATGCGCTCCACCTCGTTCGTGAGGCGGCGTCGCTCACTCTGCCAGTTGGTCTCATCGAGGTGCCGCTCCTGCCGCAGACGGAGCTGCTCGGCCTGAGCCTCGCTGGCGCTGCGTTCGAGCGAGTGCACGCGCCGCCGTTCCGCTTCGGCCGCGCGCTCGGCCGCCGCGAGCCGCTCCGCCGCCTCGTGCGCCGCGGCGCGCGCGGCGTCGCGCTCGGCGGTCAGCTCGGCCTCACGCCGGCGGAAGGTGTCGCGCTCGCTGATGGCGTGCTCAAGCGCGCTCACGCGCTCGTCCCAGCGGCTCTCCTGTGCGATCCAGCGGTCGAGCTCGCGCTCGCGCTCCTCGATCATCTCGTGCAGCAGAAGCGCGAGCCGATCGGCCGAATGATCGCGCAGCTGCTGGCGCAACGTATCGATCTGGCCGCCGAGATGCGCGATGTGAAGCTGGATGTCCTGGAGCGAGGGCTTGCCGCGCCGCGCGAGCGGTTCCGCGTCGAGGGTCTCGCCGCGGAAGAGGGCGAGCTGGCGCGAGGGCTCGGTGCGCTCGCTCTCATTCGGGGTCTCTTCTCTCGGGGTGATTTCGAACGGCATATTGTTGTTGGTCTTGTAGGGTTCGCGAGAAGGCGGCAAATTGCCAGAGAGCGATTCGCGCCCGCAAGCACAACAGGAAAATCTGTGTGGAAGGCGCTCTCTCTCGTGGAAAATCGCGTTCGCCCACCGCAATATCTGGTGTGCGTCCGGGTTGCGCGCGCAATTTGCGCGGCTCCGCGCGGCGAATCGAAGGGGTCGAGGCGATGAAATTCTCCGTCTTCAACGGCATGCCGTATGGCCGCACGCGCGAGCCCACGACGAAGTGGCCGGTACCCAATCGCTCCTACGAGCCGCAGCAGGCGTTGGACGCGGTCGCGCGCGCGCTCGACGACGTCGCGATGGAGGACGAGCTCGGCTACGACTGGATCGCGTGCGCCGAGCACCATTACTCGCCGTTCAACCTGGCTCCCAACGTGACCGTGCTGGCGAGCGCGCTGACGCAGCGCGTGAAGCGGGCCAAGATCGCCATCCTCGGCGCGCTCATCCCGCTGACCGGCAACCCGGTCCGCATCGCCGAGGAATACGCGATGATCGACAACCTGTCGGGCGGGCGGCTCGTCGCCGGGCTCCTGCGCGGCGCGCCTTACGAATATCTCGTCTACAACGTGCCGCCGTCTGAATCGCGCTCGCGCTTCGAGGAGGCGTGGGACCTGATCCTGCGTGCCTGGACCGACACGCTGCCGTTCGGCTGGGAAGGCCGGCACTATCATTACAAGCATGTGTCGATCTGGCCACGCCCGGTGCAGACACCGACCCCGCCCATCTATGTCTCGGGTTCGAGCCGGGAGTCGGGCGCCTTCGCTGCGAGGAAGCGCGTGGGGCTGGGCCTCGCCTTCACCAACCTCGCCTTGGCCGCCGATGCGGCGCGGCACTATCGCGAGCAGGCCGCGGCCGAGGGCTGGGAGCCGACGCCCGAACAAGTGATCTACCAGCTTCCCGTCCACGTGGATGAGTCCGACGAGGCAGCCTACGAGGCGGTGCGTCCGTTTTTCGCGCATGGCGGGGTCGTGACCGGCCTCGTCACGGCGAACCGGCTCGTCTCGAGCTCCGGCTTCTTCGGCTCGGGCGACCAGAAGCTCGTCAAGCGCTTCCACAACGTCGCCGCCGACGATCCACACTCGGTCGAGGAGGCGGTCGAGCGCGGCACCATGCTGGTGGGCAACCCCGACACGGTCGCGCGCCAGGTGAAGCGCCTCCGCGACGAGATCGGCTGCGGCGTTCTCAATCTCATCTTCGACCGCGGCGGGCCGCCGCAGCAGAAGCGCCGCGCGATCGAGCTGTTCGCGAAGGAAGTGATGCCGCAGGTGCGCGCGCTATGAGCGCTCCCGTCACGAGCAAGACTGCCTCCTGCGCCGGCATTCCGGTGGCCTATCTCGAAAGCGGCGCAGGCGCCAAGACCATCGTCTTCCTGCACGGCGCCGGCGGCGCGTCGCCGGAAGGAGTGTCGTTCATCCCGCTTCTCGGTGCGCGGCATCGGCTGCTGCTGCCGTCGCGTCCGGGCTTCGACGCGACGCCCGAGGGCAACTGCAAGAGCGTCGCGGACGTCGTCGATGTTCTCGCGGCGTTCGTGCGCGAGGTCGCGGGCGGGACGGCGCATGTCGTGGCGCAGTCGGCAGGCGGCGCCTATGGGTGCTGGCTCGCAATCCGTTATCCCGATCTCGTCGAAAGCCTGGTGCTGTCGGCGCCGGCGGCGTTCGCCGGCCATCGCGCCCCGCCCCCGCCGCAGGAGCTGGCGCGCATTCTCTATGGCGACAGCCCATCCTGGGCGGCACCACCGGACGAGGCCAACCGCCAGCGTATCGCCAAGAACGCGCAGGCGAACATGCGCCGCTTTCCCGATACGGCCGACGAACTGAAGGGCCGCCTCGGCGAAATCAAGGCGCCGACCCTTCTGCTGTGGGGCACGGGCGACCGCCTCATCCCCGAGGAGGCGCTGCAGCCCTATCAGCTCGCGATCCCCACCTGCACGCGCATCCTCATCCATGGCGCGGCGCACGAGCTGCCGATCGCGGCGTGCGAGCCATGGGTCCGTCTCGTTGCCGATTTCGTCGAGCGCGGCGAGCGCTTCGTCGTCAACCTCGGCGAGGGCTCATAGTTCGGATGGGCCCGGGGCGGCGGGTGCGGCCGGCCCCAGCTCGCCATAGATCATGGCGCACATCAGCATGTCGACTTGGGTGCCGTCTTCGCCCAGGGGCACCCACAGCGCCTCGTAGCGCGAGGTCCAGCCGTCGAGCATGAGGTCGTTCATGAGCAGAAGCGGTGCGCCGCTCGCGGCGAGGCCGCGGCAGCGCTCGATGACGTAGGCGCGCCATTCCGGCCGCGGCACCTCGTCAAGGAAGCGGCCGGTCATGTCGTAGTGCATGCGTGCGACGACGTTGGTGCCGTGAAGCCGGACGCGAAAGCGCAGCGGCTCGCGCAGCACCTCGATCAGCATCACGTTGCCGAGCAGGTAGGGAAAATCGACGGGGTCGATGTCGCGGCGCGCCGGCATGGGCCGTCCGCCGCATTTGCCGAGCCAGTAGTCGTGGAAGCGCTTGAGGCGCGGATCGCGCGGCACAACGCCAGGCGCCAGCGCTGCCTCGGGCACTTTCTCGAGCGGGGCCGGGCTCGCGGCCGCGGCCGGCAATGGCGGTGTCATTGTTATACGGTCTGCGATGACGAGCGGGGCCAGTGTCGCGCCCGCGCGTCAGGAAATGGTTAAGCGCGCCTCTGCAATCCTTGCCGCGGTGTTAATCCGCCTGCCTCACTCGGCCGCCGCGCGCGGGGCGGCGGCGCGGACCCGCGGCATCACCTCCGTGCCGAAAAGGCGGAGCGAGCGCTCGACCTTGTCATGCGGCATGGAGCCGAGCTGGAACGTGCCGACCAGGACGGCGAGGTCGAGCGCCTCGAGGTGGCGCAGGATCTGGCGCGCCACCCACTCGGGCGAGCCGGCAAGCACCATGCCGCTCTCGACGAGCTCCTCGAAGCTCATCGCGTAAAGCCGCGGCGCGCGCTGGTACCAGCTCTCGAAGCTCGCCGGGACCTGTCCTGCCGCGACGAACTGCGTGAAGCGGCCCCACAGGTTCCAATATTCGAGGAGGTGCGTCTTCGCTTCGGCGCGGGCCTCTGCGTCGGTGGGTGCGACGTAGATCTCGCGCGTGAGACAGAGGCGCGGGCGCTGGGCATGCCCGGCCTTGGCCGCGACGCCGCGATAGAACTCGATGTCGCGGCGGCAATCGTCGACGAGCGAATCGAGCTGCACGAATGGAAGATCGTGCTCGGCGGCAAAGGTCAGCGATTCCGCGCTGTTCGCCGTGACATAGAGCGGCGGGTGCGGCCGCTGCACGAATGCCGGCGACAGCGCCGCCGTCTTCTCGAGCTGGAAGAACCGCCCACGGTGGGCGAAGAGTTCGTCCGACCACAGGCGCTTCAGCACCGCGATCGACTCCGCGAACATGGCGCGCGAGTCCGCCGGATCGACCGCAAACGACTGGTACTCGATTGCCTTGCCACCGCGGCCAATGCCGATGTCGAGCCGTCCGCCCGTCATCTGGTCGAGCATCGCCGCCTCCTCGGCGACGAGGAGCGGATTGCGGAACGGCAACACGTTCACCATGACGCCCAGGCGCATCTTCGCCGTGCGCTGCGCCGCGGCCGCGATCATGAGGTTGGGCGCTGGCATCGGCGCCGTGGGCGAGAGGTGGTGCTCGAAGAACCAGTAGTGCGCGAAGCCCATCGCCTCCGCGAGCGCCGCCTCGTCGAGATGCTGGCGATAGATCACGCCGGCCGAAAGGCCCTTGCGGTAGCCTGTATTGTCCCAGATGCCGAATTCCATCGCGGGCGCGGCTCAATATTTCACGGGCACGAAGGCGGAGCTGAAGATCTGGTCGTTCGCGGGAACCGTTGGGAGCATGCCCATCGCGATCCACGACTTCTTCAAGACCTCGAGCGCCTTCGGATCGAACGTGCCGTCGTCGCGGAACATCGAGATCTCGGCATCATAGGTCTTCTCGCTCACGGCCGGGCTCGCGTCCAGGACCTTGCCGGAAATCTCGTCGGTCTTGGCCTTGTTCTCCTTCATGAAGTGGATGGTCGCGAAGAAGCCTTGAAGGAAGCGTTTCACGAGGTCGGGCTTCTCGGTCACGAGCGCCTTGCGCGCGTAGATCACGTGGGTGATGAAGTCGGGCGCGTATTTCGCAAGGCCGATGAGGTTGCGGCCCTTGTGCTTCTCCTCGAGCCGGTAGCCGGCCTCGGTCGCGGCGACGATGCCGTCGATCTGGTGCGCCTCGAGCGCGGCGAAGCTCGCATCGAACGTGCCGAGCGCCGCGGTCTTGACGCCGGTTTGGCCCCAGCCTTCCTGGATGCTCATCTGCTGGGCGAGCCATTCGGTGAGCGACCCTGCCGTGGTGACGGAAATAGTCTTGCCTTTCAGGTCCTGCACCGTCTTGATCGGCGAATCTGCGCCGACGAGGATGCTTATGTTTTTGGGCGCGCCGGCGAAGGCCGCGACCGCGATCTGCGGCGCACCCTTCACGGTGAAGGCCATCGACGGGCCCGAACCCAGACCGAAATCGGCACTGTCGGAGGCCAGCGCCTGCTGCACCTTGGCGTCGCCGCCAGCGGCGCTGATGTCGACGGTGATGCCGTATTTCTGGAAGATGCCCGCTTCCATGCCGATGTCGAGCACGGTGAAGGTCCAGGCGACATTGGCTGCCTTGACCGCGCGCACCGTGTCGAGCGCAAGCGCGGGGCGCGTGCCCCATGAACATGCGCCAATCACAAGTGCAAGCGCGAGAGCACGGCGGTGGAAATTCATGGCGGCCTCCCCGATGAGCTTTGCCGGGAAGCTAGACCGTGCCGCGCCGCGCGGCAACGCTGGCCTCACACTTTCTCCAGCACCTTCGACCAGTCGTTCAGCATGTCGAACTCGTGCCCGACGCGGAGCGTCACCGCGAACTGCGAGAATCCCGCTGCCTTGACCGAGCGCACGCCCTCCGCGAGCTCGGTTGCGGTTCCAGTCCAGGTCATGGTGCGGATGAGTTCGGCCGTGACGATCGCCTCCTCCTCTGGCCGCAGGAACATGAGATGTCCGCGATGGTTCTGGAGATAGCGCGCGTCGGCTGGCTCATAGGCCTGGTAGATCTTGCGGTAGGCTTCAAAGTTGCTCTGGAACTGCGGCGGAACCGGATGCCCAAGCGTGCCGAGCTCGTCCTCCTCGGCATGGTCATGGAACATCATGGTGGCCGACGGTCCGGCCTGGGCGCGGGCGCGCTTGCTGTCCGCTGCCTCGCCCTCCGCGAGCACGCAGCCATTGCCGAAGGTGGTGGCGTAAAGGGCCTTTGCATCGCGCCCGGCCGCGGTCCAGGCCTCGGTGACCGCTTTTAGCGCCGCCGCCGACCCGCGCGGATTGCCGCCCGCCATCCATCCCGTGCCAAGCTTCGCCACGAGCGCGCGGCCCTTCGGCCCGAACGCCGAGAGATGGATTGGGACGGGATCGTCGAGATTGATGAGGCCGAGCTCGGGATTGAGAAAGCGGATCTTGTGCGGGGCCCCTTCCTCGGTCCATTCGACCGTCTCGCGCGCGAGAAGCCCGCGCACGACGCGGATATAATCCTCGAGCCGCTTCAGCGTGATGGCCGGGAGCCCGACCGTGCGCCGCGCCGTGAAGCCCGTGCCCATGCCACAGATGATGCGCCCCGGTGCCAGGGCATTGAGCGACGCGAGCGCGGAGGCCGCGATCGGGGCGGTGCGGTTCGAGGGAATGAGCACGCCGCAGCAGAGCTTGATACGTGAGGTGTGCATCGCGGCGGCGGCCATCGCGACGAACATCTCGGCGTTCAGAAGCTCGGTGTCATAAAACCAGGCGTGGGTAAAGCCCCTCTCCTCGGCGCGCTTCACGACCTTCCAGTGGTGCGCCGAGGTGGCAAGCTGAATTCCGTATTCCATCGCGCGAGCCTCCCCGGCACTTTATAGCGCAAGCGACCGGAGTCCTTCGACTTCGCCGCGTCGCTCGGGGCGGGTTCCAGGATGGGTGCAGGGCGCCCACCCGCGGCTTACCCGCGATAGACCTTGATGCTGGCCGCGACCGAATCGGCGACGTGCTCCTTGGTGATGATGCCCAGTACGTCGCCGGGGCGCGGGATGCCCTTCCCGTCGACGACGAGCGCCATGTCGGCCTTCTTGCGCCAGATGCGGTCGATCACGTCGAACACGATGTCGTCGGCGCGCACGATGGTGAAATTGCGCGGCGCCACGTCGCCGAGCGTGACGCCCGTATCGGCGCTTTCGAGTCCCTGGCGGATGCCGGTGTTGATGCGCACCGCGCCACAGAGGTGTCCGCCATCTTCGACGAGCACGTGGCGCATACGGCCCTGGTGCTCGGGCATGCGCAAGAACTCGTCGAAACTCATCGCTGCCGGCAGCACCATGAATTCCCGATCCATCACGTCCTGCGCGCGCCGCACCAGGAACATGTTGGCATGGAGCGCCTTGGGGATGACCTGGCCGCGCCGGAACAGCTTCATCGTGTAAATGTTCTCAGGGCTCAGCATGCGCCGAACGCCGAGGCTCAGCGCAACCGCGAGGATCATCGGCATGACGATGCCGTAATCCCGCGTCATCTCGAAGATCATCGCGACCGCGGTCATCGCCGCGCCGGTGCCGCCTCCCACCATCGCGCCCATGCCCACCATGGCGAAGGACGGGACGTTGATATCGGCCGGAAGCCCGAGATGCGACAACAGCGCGGCGAACGAGCCGCCGATGGTCGCGCCCATGAACAAGGATGGCGAGAAGATGCCGCCGGACGAGCCCGAGCCGAGGCTCACCGACGTCGCCAGCGTCTTCGCGACGAAGAGCAGCGCGAGCAGGGCGGGCGCCGCCAACTGGCTCTGCAGAATCGCCTGGATCGTGGCGTAGCCGACGCCCTCGACATAATACTGGCCGAATGCGCGCTGCAACGCGTAGATCAGCACGCCCACGAGCAGCATGCCGAGAACGTGGCGCGGATAGCGCCACGGGATCTTGTCGAACAAATCCTCGGCGAAATGAAGCGCGCGTATGAAGAAGGTCGCCGCAAGGCCGGTGATGGCGCCCAGGAGCGCATAGAGCACGAGCGTCAGCGCCGCGCGCCAGTCGGTCGTGATCGGCATCATCGCCGGCACGTTGAAGGCCGGCTGGGGCCCAAAGAAGAGTCGGCCGATGAAGGTCGCGGTGCCGGTCGCGAGCGCCACCGGAAGAAAGGTGCGCACGCTCACTTCCGGCATCATCAGCTCGATCGCGAACAAGACGCCGCCGATGGGCGTGTTGAAGGTGGCGGCGATGCCGGCGCCCGCGCCGGCGGCGACGAGCGTGATGCGTTGGCCCGGCAGCATGCGCACGATCTGTCCGAGCGTCGAGCCCAGGGCCGAGCCGATCTGGATGATCGGCCCCTCGCGCCCGACCGCGGCGCCCGAGCCGATCGCAAGCGCCGAGG
>Ga0335078_10000275_pt1 | contig 83008 bp, 79 predicted proteins | sample Lox_Sample_32_FD_206711 | JGI IMG/M metagenome (GOLD analysis project Ga0335078, IMG submission 206711) | Soil microbial communities from Loxahatchee National Wildlife Refuge, Florida, United States - Lox_Sample_3.2 | ecosystem: Environmental > Terrestrial > Soil > Wetlands | place: USA... | reverse complement strand
AACAGTAGTGCGTCTCAGCCCGCTTCAGCGGGCGTAAGAAATATTGCCATATACACCGCGCGTCGAACTCCACACCGCAGCCTCGCAGGTTGACGCCTAGGCTCTGAAGCCGTTTACAACCTCGACAGATGCAAGTCTGTCGCGGATCAGAGACTCAACGCGGTCAACACCTTCAACGATCGAACGAAGGACGGTCTTACTCTCTGCTATGAACCGTTCCTCCCTTGTAACGTCAACTCCCTTGAGGAACTCAGTCATAGCGGTCAAATGCCTATCAAGGAGGCTTTTCGCTGCAATGTGTGTATCGTTTGCCGCCTCGCGAATTGGAGATGGATAGAACGGCGCATTCTCGTGAACGGCCAGAAGGAGACTTTGCGATGCCTTCGCGAATTTTTGGGTGAGATCTTTTTTGATTTCCACCCTGCCGGGGGATTCAAAATAGCCGTCGGGTAAGCCGAGCTCAGTCAGTTCCTCTTCGCGCAGCACCATCTTCGCTGCTAGGGTCCGAACGGCGACCATGCCCTTCCATATAGCTTGATAAGAGGTGAATTCAGCGCTCCATTGAGTTGTACTGACGATCTGCCCATGAGAGAGCTTCGCTTTCAGCATTTCTAATTCCCTATCAAGACCACCCTTTATCCTCACTATCTCGCGCGAGTTCGAATTGGCCTTAATGCCGCTCCACAGGGCAAACCCGCCCGAAAAGAGCGCCGCAATCCACGGTGACGCGGCGGACAAAAATGATCCGATACCAGTCCCCGTCATCCTACGGTCCCCCCTCGATCTCGATTTCTCTTCCCCTGTTTCATCATGCAGGAGAGGCCCAGGCACACTTCCGCCTGCATTTACAACCGGATACCATGAACATATTAGTCCTCTTGAAACGCGCATGTGACACGTTCCAAGGCTCTGCGGCGGGTTACCAATCTCCTGAGAAGAATCTTCATGCCGCCAATCGCGCAAGCTTCACGCGCCGCCCGCGCATGGCCTTTGCCAGATCGAAATTGGCCTGCAACCTGACCCACACTTCCAGTTCCAAACGCTTCCGGGAGGAGGCGCAAAGCCATTTCGACCGATTCGCCGCTTTTGCCATGAATGATCCGCGACAGATAGCGGTCGTTCCAGCGCGTCTGCGCCTGAAAACGAGATGGGGCAACTGAGCCGGCAACACGTTCCGCCCCGACGAAGCCGCCTGCGATGATGCACAATAGATGGGGCTTGAAGCCCCGCGAACGATGAACGCCCCAGACCAAATCACCGAACACATTTCCGACTGGGACCGCTACTGGATGCGGCGCGCCCTGGAGCTGGCCCGCCACGGCATCGGCGTGACTTCGCCCAACCCGGCGGTGGGCTGCGTCATTCTGGACCGCACCGGCCAGTTTGCGGGCGAGGGCTGGCACGAGTACGAGAAGCTCGACCACGCCGAAATTGCTGCCCTGCGCGTGGCCGGCGAGCATGCGCCCTCCGCCACCGGCATCGACCGCGTGCGCGGCGGCACCGCTTACGTCACGCTGGAGCCTTGCAGCATTACCGGCCGCACCCCGCCCTGCACCAACGCGCTCATCAAGGCGGGGCTGGCGCGCGTGGTGGTCGCCACTATCGATCCCAACCCCGCCATCGCCGGCAAAGGCATCGAGGCGCTGCGCGCCGCGGGCATTGAAGTGGCCGTGGGCGCATGCCAGGCCGATGCGCGCCGCCTCAACGAGGGCTTCGCGCGCTGGATCCAGCACCATCAGCCCCTGGTGCTGATGAAAGTGGCCATGACGCTGGACGCGCGCATTGCGCCGCCGCCCGGAATTCAGGAAGAGCACGCGCCCTATTGGATCACCAGCGAAGCCGCCCGCGCCGCCGTGCAGCCGCTGCGCTGGGCCGCCGACGCCACGCTCGTCGGCGTCGACACCGTGGTGGCCGATGATCCGTGGATGACCGACCGCAGTGGCCGCCGCCGCCGCCGCCCCTTGCTGCGCCTGGTGCTCGACTCCGCGCTGCGCATGCCGCTCGATTCCAAGCTGGTGAAAACTGCGCAGAACGACGTGGTCGTGTTCACCATCTCGCACGACCAAGACCGCGCCGCCGAGCTGCGCCGGCGCGGCGTGCGCGTGGAAGTACTGCCCGCCGAGCATGGGCGCGTTCCCCTCGGAGCGGTTCTCGACAAGCTCGGCCAGGAAGGCGTGCTCACGCTGCTCACCGAGTCGGGCACGCGCCTGAACACCGCCTTTCTTGTTGCCGGCCTCGTCGACCGCATTCATCTCTTCATTGCGCCGCAGATCATGGGCTCCGACGCGGTTCCCGCATTCCGCGGCATGCCCCACTTCGTTAACCTGAAGGACGTGGAGCTGGAGCGCTATGGCAACGACCTCGGTGTGAGCTCGCTGCTGCGCGATCCCTGGCCGGGAGAAAGTGGACGGTGATGCCGAGCCCCGCTTCCCAGCACCCCGTTAATAACACCTAAGTTGTACTCAATTTCATCCATTTCCGCAGATACTTAACTGCAGGGACCCCAGCGCGTATTCCAGCTCTGCCGATGAACGACGGATGCCCATTCGAGGCCCCGCGACCTCGCTGGCATCGGATGCTCAAAACTGGAGGGAACGCAATGAGCCGCTTGCCTCTGAAGGTCTATGTTGCCGCCTGCAGCCTCATCGACCGTGAGGAAGCTCAGAACCTGGTTGAATATGGGTTGGTCGTTTGTTTGATCGCCGTGGTTTGCATTGCGGGCATCGGCAATCTCGCCACAGCGATCGGCGCCGTATTCAACAACATCGACAAAAAACTCTTCTGATCTTAAATTCAAGAAACTCCCCAAATTACAAGGGCGCCTCTCACAACGGTGAATTCCCTGCCCAACGGCCGGGCGGCGGATAGCTTTTCGGCAGTCAAAAACATCAAAACAATCGAGCGGTTGACAAGGGTGGGCATCAGCCTTGAAGGCGAGTCGCGCTTCGCAGTTGATTTAAGATAGTGAAGGTGCCCTTGAGGCTCCGCCCCTCCTTGAACCGGATTCCGTAGCCGCCGCTCGCCGCAGCAAGATCGGAAAGGCAAAAATTCATGGTCTCCACTCCCGTCATCACGGCTGTTGTCTCGCTCACTGGTTTGGCCGGTGTGCTGGCCTGGCGCGTGCGCGAGGGGCGCTCGGCGGTGACGCTGAAAAAGATCGTGATGCCGCCGCTGGGCATGGCCACCGGATTCTGCATGTTCTTCTATCCACCGTGCCGCGTGCCGTGGACGTGGGGCCTGGGCGCGTTTCTCATCGGGGCCATCGTCTTCGCTTACCCACTGCTGCTCACTTCCGATCTGCACCTGCACAACGGCGAGATTCGCATGAAGCGCTCCAGCATGTTCTTCGCGGTGATCATTGTGCTGGCTCTCATCCGCTGGGCGGCGCGTGGCTATTTCGACCGCCTTCTCTCGCTCGAGCAGACCGGCGCGATCTTTTATCTGCTGGCATTCGGCATGATCCTGCGCTGGCGCTTGAAACTTCTGCTCGCCTGGCGCGCGCTTACGGGCAGCCGCGAAAAGCCTGCACTGAGCGAACTCGCAGCTTCAGGGCAACGTGTTCCTGGGCCGGGCCAAACCCTGCCCCGCCGAGTCGGAGCCGGTGGTCAGGCCGGCGCTCGATCACTGTAGCCGCAAGCCGGCAGGCCTCCCGCCAACCGCCCCGGCCCCGAGTCGTAACGCCGGCATCTTGCAAAGGACCCCGACGACAGGTCCTCGTCGTTGGGGTGGTTGCCGGCTGTCGTGCGGGCATCCATGCCCGATATTCCGGACCCAGAGCGCGGCGTAGAAGCGCCTGAGCGATTCAAGTCACGTCGAGCCCCACCTGCCAGCCGCACGCCCGAAACCCAGCCCTCGCGCCAACCAGCGAATCCGCGATTTACCACCAATTCTCCGCACAGGAAATGAATTCATTTTGACGGTCGAGCCTTGGCGTCCCGGACACAGAGCGCATTCATCGTGTCACCTTCCGCCCAATCCTCGAGGCCCTTCCACCTGCGCCCCTCATCGAACCAGAAGGACCAGAAGACGATGCCGGAAGGATGCCCATTCGCCTCAATGACCGGAGTGCTGCTCCATTGGCGTCCGTAGGTAAGCTGGAGACCTCCGCTTACTTGAAGGTCACCATTGCGATGCAGAATGTCGGAGCTACCTACATATTCGGTAGCGTAAGCCGGCAGGTTGACGAGACTCTCCAGTTCATCGATCGTCGCCAACCCCCAATCCGAATATCCTGCAAGTCGCAGCTTGCGGCAGTACTTCATTGCCTTGTGCCAACTCCCCCTTTTGCCGCTATCTTTTGCAGCCCACATGAGGCCATCGGACGGATCGATCCAGTACCCACGTGCCTGAGTCTCCAGAGCCACGCTGGGAGGCGTTTTTGAGAACTGATCTGGTGTCGCCCGCTTCGGGCGTGGCGGAACCTTACCTTCAGCGACACACATATCGGCTGTATCCGCAGTTCTCAAGACCGCACTCTTATCAACGCACCACACGGCTCCTGCACCACCGGAGGCAGGAACAGCTATGACCTGGTAGTCGTCAGGCGTGCAATTCAATCGAATGTGATAGCCTGCGAACTCGCCGGATGCGAGTTCTTCGTCAATCAAGCCCGCAGCCTGAGGGGAAGGCTTGGCGCCCTTCTGTGGTGGCCCGAGTTGCTCCAGCCGACACGCGAAGCCTTCGCCATAAACTCGATACTCTATTTGCACCCTATTGAAGGTGCGCAGAGCGCGCAGGATTCTCTGGTCGCCGTCATCACTCGCCCCTTGTGCGTACGCCGCCCCGCAAACTGCGATGACAAACCACCCAATCCATCGCTGCATACGCCGTTTCCCCTCGTTCAGGAACGTTGATGCACACCTTGTTCAGCTTAGCCAAATGGCAAACGAGCGCGCCGGCGTAATGTGGCAGTTCCGGAACTGTCACAATCCAGTAGTTCGCCCGACGAGTGATTACATCCCAACCCACCATCGACCGGCCCCACCAGGAGCACACCCCAACCCGCTGTCAAGCCCCTCGCTCCCGCCCCTGGAAGCCCAGCCGTCCCGTAAACCGCTGATTCCGTGCACCCTTGCTCCCTCGCCCCCTCGTTCCCTGTTTTTGCAGATAATTTCCCCCTCCCGCCGCACAATGAACGCATGCAAGCTGAATCCAGACACGCGAATCCACGACCCGGACCGGCCGCGCCGGCGGAAATAAATAAAAGAATTCTCGCCCTATACCCGGGAGGGGTACATCTCGCAGGCCAACCCTTTTGGAATCAATAAACCGCTCCCGAAAAAGTCTCGAAATGGGTCCAAAAACGGTCACAGGATGCTCGCTCCAGCAGGGTTCGACCGCCGAAAACCGCTTCGACTTTTCACCCCCGGGCCAGTTTTGGTTCCTATCCGCTCTTTCGCCCGGCCCCTGCTTCTCGCTCCGTTGTTCCCTTGCTCCCCGTGTTCCCGTCTTTCCAGATTCCCCCCGTTCCCTGCCTCTCCAGGCGAGACATCGCCGAAAGTCAGGATCCAGAAAAAATTCCCATGTACTCCAGGGGGGGTATCACTCGGAATATAAAGCCTTTAGAATCAGAAAATCGACCCGAAAGCGGCCCTTGAATTGCGTTGTTTTCGCCCCTGTTTTCGCCTCGATTTTGAGCATTTTCGGGCCATTTTCCAGCAAAAAACAGGCCAAAATCGGCTAAATCGAGCCAGTTATCCGCCGGCAATAGGGGAGCCATACTCTCCGGCCCAGCAAGGCGTCCTCCTCTATGCCCGGCCTTCTTCCCCCGGGTCCTTTGTTCCCTGTTTCTCTATGAGAGAATCAGGGGCAGCAGTTTTCCCGGCAAACTTTCCCATCGAGGCCATCCGCATGACGAAGCCACATGTTGCGCGCTCGCTCACGCTCGAAGTGGAACACAAAGGCACATCCGCCGTGGTGCACTGCCGCGGCCACCTGGTGTCGGGGCTGTGCGATCACCTTTACGGCAAGGTTCATCCGCTGATACCGCACCACAAGCGCATCATTCTCGACCTCACCGACCTCGTTTTTGTCGACAGCATGGGGCTGGGCACGCTGGTGCGCCTCTACGTCTCGGCCAGGTCGGCTGGATCATGCCTGGAGCTGATCAATCTGGGCAAGCAGGTGCGACAAATCCTGGGCATCACCCACCTGCTCGGCCTCTTCGGCGATATGTGCGAGAAGGGCGTAGCAGTGAAGTTCTGAGCTTCGCCCCCGTCGCGGCACGTTCGCCGAAAACGCGAAAAGCATGGGGCAACAATTTGGGGGGAATTGGCACCAAAAGACACTGCGGCCCTACGCATTCGGGGCCATGCCACTTGCCGGGTCCGCCGCTCTCGCGTTGCGTAGAACTCCATCAAGTCAGATCAAAGCGGCCGTATGCGTCCTAACCTGAAAAAGGAGCGCGCATACGGCCTTTTCCTGCTCCGGCGGCACGGACGCAGGCTCCGCTGCTGCCTGTTTTCCCACTCCCGCCTGGCCACCCTGATTCCCAGTCTTGTTGCTCCCTTGCTCGCCGGCTGCCTACAATCATTCCATGTTTACGGGCATCATCGAGCAGACCGGCACGCTGGTCAGCCTTACTGATCGCGGCGGCGTACGCCGCATCACCGTGGAAGCGCCGGGCATTGCGCCGCGCCTTCGCGAAGGCGACTCGCTGGCTGTCTCCGGCGTTTGCCTTACTGCGCTTGAGCCCGATCCCACCTACTTCCACGCCGACCTTGCCCGGGAAACACTCGACCGCACTTCACTGGGCCGTCTCGCTGCCGGCGCCCGATTGAACCTGGAACTGCCCACCGCCGCCGGCAGCCCGCTGGGCGGCCACATCGTGCAGGGCCACGTGGACGGCACCGGGACGATGACCGCGCTCGACCCCGTCGTCCCCGAATCCAGCCCCGGCTTCGATCGCAGAACCACCGACTGGACGCTCAAGGTGCGCGTCCCGGATCGCGTGCGCCAGTGGATGGTGCTGAAAGGCTCCGTGGCCATCGAAGGCATCAGCCTGACCATTGCCGACTTCGACCTCAAGGAGATCTCCATCGCCATCCTGCCGCTGACCTATTGGCGCACCAACCTGCACACGCTCAAAGTGGGCGCGCCCATGAACATCGAGGCCGATGTGCTGGTGAAGCTCGCGTCGATGCAGTTGCAGTCGGGCAAGCCGCAAATGCTCAACCTGACGGAGGCTTGGCTGGTGGCGAACGGGTATTGAAAGGCAGAGAACAAGGGAGCAAGAGACCAAGGGAGCTTCCCGCGACTCGCCAGCTCGCTGACCTGCTGGTTTACTCGCCCGGATCGTGCGGCAGAATCTCTGGCGGGGCCACCTCAACCCATCGCGCCGCGTTGGCATCCGACCGGCACTCCGACCACAGCGTGTAGATGTCCCGCTTGGCCACGGCAAAGGTATCCACCAGCAACGCGCTGCCGCCATTCTCGCTGGTGTAGCGCTCGCGGCACCACAAGACGAATGCCACCGAGCGCCGGCCCTTGCGCATGGTGAACCAGTCGATGATCTCGTAAGGTGACTGCGCGTGCACGTCCTCTGGTGTCCACCAGAAGCGCACCGGGCCTTTGGGCGAAAAGCGCTCTTCAATGCACGTTCCACCGGTGGTGCGCATGTGGCGCAGAAATTCCTGCCACGAAATCAGGCGTCGCTGCGACTTCATGAGCATGCGGAAGCGGTGCTCGCGGTGCCCCCGCACCCAGCGCGCCCCGAAGTGGAAGGGCAGCGCCACGCACGCGCCGGCCACGATCACGGGGACGGCCAGGAAGCCCAGCACGGCGCCCAGGCTGCCGCCGCGTTGCCTCATTTCCCGCCAGTTGTCCGCTTCCGGCGTCTGCATGGGGTCTTTCTCCCTTACCAGGCCGTGGCAAAAATCGAAGCCTGGAAAATGACCATTCCTTAAGGGGCTGCGGACGGCTGCATGCGTAATGTCCTGGGAATCGCGCCGGAGGCGCAACGTTTGCCAGCCCCGCGCTTCAGCGTGGGGAAATGTGATTCCCTCATCGCGCCACCCAGTCCCGTAGGGACGGCGCAGGGACATTTCTCGTGCAGGAGTCCATCAAGCCCCGTCGATTTAGAGTCGTCTACGGCCCGCCCCCTGCCGGGCCCTTTCAAAACGAGATCGATCTTTTCGCAGGCCCTACGGTTTCACTTGCAGTTTGGGTGGCGCGGTCACATAATCTTCGCCCACGCGCGCCAGAATCTGGTTGCGCCGGTCGGTCAGCAGCTTCAGCCGGTTGGTGACCCCGATGAACTCCTTCTTCTGCTCCGGCGTCAGCGAAGGGCTTCCCTGCTCCGGCGTAGCGCCTTTCGCCGGCGGCGGCATGTCGCTGCCGGGTCCACCCACGGCGACGGGCGGCGCTGCCGCACTCACGCCTGCAGCCTTGTCGAGCGCGTCAAGTTGCGCCTCCAGCGCAGGAATCTCGCGGTCGATCAGGACGGGCTTGATCACCGGCTGCTTCTCGCGCCCGGCGGCAATTTGGTTGCGATTGTTGTCTTCCCAAACCGGCAGCACGCCCACGTGTCCCACTTCCACGCGGATTCCGGCCGGCCCGTAGTCCTTCTTCACCGCGGCAAACTGCACCATCATCTCGTCGCGCGGCTCGCCGTTCGCGTCAGGATTCAGCCCGTCCACGTAACTCCGCGACTGGTTCGACAAGAAATTACCCAGCGAATAAAAGATGACCGTGTCGCGCCCGTCCTGCGTCTTGTAGGTTTCGATGGGCTGCAGCACGTGCGGGTGCGCGCCCACGATCACGCTCGCGCCGGCTTCCAGCATCTTGTGGGCGATGTCCACGTCTTCGGGGCGCGGCGCCGTGACGTACTCAATGCCCCAATGAATCGAGATCACGAGCAGATCGCACTGCGCGCGCGCGGCCTTCACCGCGGCCAGCACCTGCGCTTCGTCGGCCCCGGGCGCGCCGTTGGCCTCACCGGGATAGGGGAAAAAGTTCACGTGCGGCTGGTCGTCTTTGTCGGGATTGCGATTGCCATTGAGCCAGCGCGTCATGCCCAGCCAGCCCACCTTGATGCCGTTGGCCTCGGTGATTACCGGCTGCCACGCGGTGGCTGTATTGTCCGACGTGCCCACAAACTGCAGCCCGATTTCGCGCAGGTGGTCGCGGGTCTCGTCGAAGCCCGCCCACCCCTGGTCCATCACGTGGTTGTTGGCAAACGAAACCACGGTGATGCCGCTGGCCTTGAGCGCCTGCGGCAGCGCCACGGGTGCATCGAACAGGAACGGCTTGGTGCCATGCGAATGGTCGGGCGCAACCGGCGTTTCCATGTTGACGAATCCGAAATCCGCATCGTGAAACACGTCGGCCACGTCAGCGAATAGCGCCGCCCATCCCTGCTCGCCGTCGCCAGCCGCAGCCGCAGAGGCTTTCACCGCCTCATGCGGAATCACGTCGCCGGCCACGGCGAAGCTTACCTGGGCCAACTCATGCGGATATGGGACGACCACCGCAGCCTGCCGCGGAGCGTGGTGTGCTGCCAGCAGAGCCGCACCCAGGACGCAAGCCCCGAGCACTTCAGCCGCCAGCCGCCAGTGCCGGCGCAGCAATGGCGCGAGCCTCAGTCCGCTGCCTTCCCCCATCGGCCTTCCCTCGATCGCCAAGTCCATCGTCCGCCCCAGTCCGCACCAGGTGGGCGCGTTTCAGCGCCGATTGCAAACCGGAATGCCTTATAGAATACAGGTTCAACAATGAGGCGAAGCGGATTCGGAGGCGCCGAAACGATGACTAAAGGGTGACTAAGGGGTTGGGCGCGCCTGCGATCGCGAAGGCGGCCACGGCTTGCGCAAGGACGGGAGCAGCGCCGTCTTTGCGCATTCATCTGACTTGAAGACAAGCGCGGACTCTCAGAGTCCAACGGAGATCCAGAAGAGGCGCGATCGGAAATATCGACTGCGCCCGGCGCCCTCATCAGTGCAGCCGTCCATCGACTTTCGGATGGCCGGTGACCCAAGCGTAACTTCTAAAACGGAGCGCCTGGGGCATTGCACTCCCCGTTCGGTCTCAATCGGATCACCCCTCCGCGCCATTGAGGGTTGCCCGCGGACGAGGCAGGATTCCCGTATGCGCGTCAACCTCATCACTCGACCGTCCAATTGCCCCGCATTGAGCAAGGGGGCCATTCCGGTCTCTTTGACCATTCGGCCCTCGTGCGGTTTGCCCGGCGACTATGATTGGCAAACCGACAGCAAGGCGCTGCTGCGGCTGCTCCGGCAGCAAACGGACCTGCCTGCGTACGCCCTTGAGCAATTTGAAGAGGGCCTCCGCAATCGGCTTGGGGCGAAGCTGATGGGCGTGGATCTGAGTGACAGGGTCCTTACAGATATGGGCTACTTCATAGACTAGTTGTCAGCCTTTGGCAGGACACCCCGTACTTCTGGCATTGGAGAAGACTAGCCGGTGATCCGCCCGGGCCGGCGACGTCATCCCTCATGAAGCCGTGAAGGCCGCGGCCGCAGCCGCGGGCGACGGCGAACAGGGAGGACGGTGCGCCGCCAGCACAGCCGCAAGCATCACGCCCATGCCGAGCGCCTCAGCGCCCAGTCGCCAATGGCGGCGCAGGCCGGCCGCCAGCGCGCCTGCGATGCGCGCGCCACTCCGGGCGGTCCCTCCGCTCATCGCTCTGGCTGCGCTTCCGCTCAAAACGGAATCCATCGCTTGCCCCGCCCGATTATCCGCTTTCCGGCTGTCGTTCCGGATCCCGTTCCGGTCACGCGGAGTGCAATCAAAATACAGGTTCGTCGAATAATATAGAGATTCATGCGGCAAAAAGTATGCGACCGGTAGCGACCGGCTGAATCGCCCCAAAACCTGATGGAACATCATGTCTTGATTCTCATTTTCAGCCGGTTTGCGAAAGCAGGTAAGGGCGCGCCGGCCGGCTCCGCAGGAGTTCTTCCCCATGGCTTTCGATGTATTCATAAGCTACGCCACCGAAGACAGGGTCGTCGCCAATGCCGTCTGCGCCCGGCTGGAGTCGGCCGGCATTCGCTGCTGGATCGCGCCCCGCGACATCACCGCCGGCAGATCCTACGGCGAAGCCATTATTGAGGCCATCCATGAAGTGAAAGTGATGGTGCTGGTCTTCTCGTCGAATGCCAATGCCTCGGGGCACATTCCCAAGGAAGTGGAACGCGCGGTGAGCAATAGCCTCACCATCATCCCCTTCCGCATTGAAGACGTCATGCCGGGCAAGTCGCTGGATTATTTCATCGGGTCGGTGCACTGGCTCGATGCCATGTCGCCTCCGCTGGACCGGCATCTCGACAACCTGGCCAACACGGTGCAAAAGCTTCTGCCTGGGCAGGATGGCAGGCCCGTGCCGCCGCGGCCTGGGCCGCAGCCATCGCCGGTGCCTGCTCCGCCGGGGCGCGCCATTTCCATCAAAACTCTTGGCATCGGCGCCGTGGTGCTGGCGGCCATTGTCCTGGCCGCGATCCACTTCTGGCCCAAGCCGCCGGTGAACCCCGGGCCGAATCCTCCGACCCCGACCCCTGCTCCTCAACCTGTTCCGACGCCTCCCGGCCCGGTGCCGCCCGAGCCCGTGCCCAATGCCGGCACCGACCCCATCGTGGGCTGCTATCACTGGTTCAACAACGGCACGGTGGTGATTCGCGCCAATGGCACCATGACGGGCGGACCGTTCCCGGGGCATTGGCGGCGAGTGAGCGCCGCCGGCAGGGAGTACACCTTCAGTTGGCCGACCACCCTGTTCTCGGTCACCGTATCGGCCGACGAGCGCTCGCTGAGCGGAATGAATCAATATCAATATCCGCTCTCGGCCACTCGCACCGCGGGCGCAGCCGGCCTCATCGGCGCTTGGAATCTCTCGAACAATGTTCCCATGGTCGTTTTTCCCAATGGCGCGTTGACGGTGGGCAATTTGAAGGGCACCTGGCGCACCGTCAATGCCTCGGGCGGGAGCTATTCACTCACCTGGCCGGGCCCGGTCGACACCGTCACGCTTTCTGCCGACGATCAGAGGATCAGCGGGGCCAACCAGTACGGGGTGGCGATCTCAGGAACGAGGACGGAGGCCTGTGCGGCAAAGTAGTTGCCATGATTTGCCGGGAAAATCTTCTCCACCCTGTGCTCACATGTGGCGGGCTACCCGCATCTAAGCGCTCATAGCGTCACTGAGAAGATATGGCAAGCCAAAGTGCGAGATTGGAACGCGGCAACCCTGAAAGGCGGAAGCGCGCCGTCATCATTGCCCTCTGCGCCGCCGCGGCATTCTCGGGACTTGCTGGTTGCGGATTCATCAACAGTTTGACCAACCCAAGCACCCCCACCAGCACCACGCCGGCCTTCGACACCACCGTGGTCATCGGCGACTCGCTCAGCGCCGGATTCCAGAACGGCTCGTTACTCGATTCGCAGCAGCCCAATGGTTGGGCCAGCCTGGTGGCAAAACAGGCAGGCTTTTCGCTCCCTCTGCCTTTGATCCTGTCACCGGGCGCCCCGGCGGTCCTCCAGCTTGTCAGCCTTGGGCCGCCCCCGGTCATTCAGCAGGAATCGGGCATCACCCTCGGCCGCAGCAATCCCCTTACGCAGCCCTACGACCTCGCCGTTCCCGGTCACCTTCTCAACGACGTCATCAATACCACGCCGGTGCTCATCCCCACGACCGACGAGGAGATTGTCACCGATCTCGTGCTTGGCTTCCCCCTCGGCGACACCAGGAGCCAGATGAATGAGGCCGTCGCGCTCAATCCCACCGCGATTTTTGTCTGGGCAGGAAACTTCGACGCCCTCGAAGCCGATGAAAGCGGCACGCCCGGCGCCATGACCTCCGTCGCCACTTTCACCCAGGAGTTTGCGCAACTGCTGAACACGCTTCACTCCCAAACCAAGGCCACGCTGATTGTCGCCAATATTCCCGACGTGACCGAGATTCCGTATCTCACGCCGGCGGCCGCCGTCATCGCGACGGTGGCAACCCAGGCGGGCTTGAGCCAGTCGCAGGCTGCCGCGGACCTCGGTCTCGCCGGCGGAGACCTTGTGAATGCCACCGGCCAAAGCGAGGCTGAAACCGCTATCAATCAAATCAAGCAGGGCCAGACCCCCACCCCGCTGACCGATTCCGGTTTTCTCACCCCGGCGGAGATTGCCCAGGTGCAGGCCACGGTGAATCAGTACAACGCCGCCATCAGCCAGCAGGTGTCTGCCGTCGGCGGCATCCTCGTCGACATTCACGCCTACTTCCAGACCCTGCAGAGCGGCATCACCATCAACAACTACAACGCCACCACGGCATTTCTCGGCGGCCTCTTCAGCCTCGACGGCATCCACCCCACCAATACCGGCTATGCGCTCATCGCCAACCAGTACATCGCCGCATTGAATACCAGCCTGAAAACCAGCATCGCCCCGGTCGATGTTTCGGCCATCGCTGCTTCCGACCCGCTTTTCGGCCCCAATATCAAGCCGGCGGGCGCATCCATCTCGATTCCGCTCGATGCCGCGCGCCAAGCCGACGCCCTGATGAAGGGCTGCAAACAAGGCTGCCGGTAAGCCGGGAATCGACAGGTGACGCCGGTCTCCACACCCGCACCCGGTGCAAGCGCGCACGCCGCCATTCTCGCCGGCCGCCGATTCGGGTGACTTCCAGGGAATGTCGGCTTAGCCCCGAGCGCCCGGGCCATCCCACCCGTCTTTTAAGCAGCGAAGGCTGTTAACCTGAGCAAGGTGCAACCTCTAGAGGAGCCGTCCGCGCCCGGCGCGCGGAAAGCGCAGAATCACCATGGCAGAGTTCGTCATCAAGCTGGCAGACGAGCGCGGCCGCGTGCAGGAGCAGATCCAGTCCGCGGCCACGGCCGAGGAGCTGCGCGCCCGCTTCTCCCACGCCGGCTACCACGTATTCTCGGTGCGCGCGCGCAGCATGGTTGCGGTGGGGCGGCGCAAGGTCAAGCTGGAGTCGTTCCTCATCTTCAACGCGCAATTCCTCACCCTGATTCGTGCCGGCCTGCCCATCCTCAGCTCCATCCAAATGCTGGGCAAGATCCAGAAAAGCGCGGCCTTTCGCAGCCAGCTTGACGATGTGTCTACGCGCGTCAAGGCCGGCGAGGCGCTCTCCGCGGCCTTCGAGGCGCAAAGCGGATTTCCGCTCATGTACACCACTACGCTGCTGGCCGGCGAGCGCTCCGGCAATCTGCCCGAGGTCCTTGAGCGCTACGTCAACTTCCAGAAGGTCGCCCTCACCCTGCGCAAAAAGCTCATCGGCTCGCTCATTTATCCCTGCGTGCTGATGGTGCTGGTTTGCTGCCTGCTCACGTTTCTGATCACGGTGGTGGTGCCCAAGTTTGCTGAGCTCTACGACCAGCTCGGCAGCAAGCTGCCGGCCATGACGCTCGACCTGCTGGCGTTCGGCACGTGGATGCAGCACAACTTTCTCTGGGTGTTGCTGGGCGTCGTTGCGCTGATCGCGCTGCTTTACCGCTTTTCGCTCGCCGAGCGCGGCAAAGAGTTCTTCGACAGCGTGCGCGTGCGCCTGCCGGTCTTCGGCAAAATCTGGCTCAAGTACCAGGTGGCGCTGTTCGCGCGCACCCTTTCCACGCTGCTCACGGGCGGTTTGCCGCTGGTGCCGTCGCTGGAGACGGCGGCCCGCTCCATCTCCTCGCGCAAGGTCTCCAACGCCGTCATGGCCTCCATCGGCACCGTGCGCGAAGGCAAGAGCCTGGCCGATTCTCTCACCAAAACCGGCGTCTTCCCTGACCTCGCCGCGGAAATGATCACCGTGGGCGAGCAGACCGGCGCTTTGCCGCAGATGCTCAACTCCGTCTCCGAATTTTTTGAGGAGGATGTGGCCACGGCGCTGGCCGCGGCCCTGGCGCTGATTGAGCCCGCCATCCTCATCATCATGGGAGTCGTGGTCGTCTTCATTCTGATTTCGCTTTACCTGCCCATCTTTTCGCTGGGGCAGAACTCGGGAATGTAGGAGGTTATTTAAATATATGGCCGGGTCCCATGTCGCCACGCCCCTCGCCTCGCCCATGAACGGCGACGAGCGCACCCACGCTGAAGCGCTCGCGGCGCGCTATCACGCTGAATTCGTCGACCTGAAGAACTTCAAGATCCAGCACGAGTTGCTGCGCACCGTGCCCGTGGAGCTGATGTTCCGCTACAACTTCGTTCCCATCGAGCAGACCGGCGATTCGCTGCTGATCGCCGTCAGCGATCCCTCCCGCCTCATGGTCCTGGATGAAATCTCGGGCCTGCTGGGCCAGCGCATCGTCGCCCGCGTAGCCACCCTCTCGCAGATCACCGACCTGCTCAAGAAAACCGAGCAGTCGCAGCGCGTCCTCGACGAAGCCAGCGAAGGCCTCACCTTCGACGTGCTCACCGGCGACGAAAACTCCGACGAGAACATCTCCATCGAGAAGCTGACCAGCGAAGAAGACATCAGCCCCATCATCCGCCTCGTCGACACCACCATTTTCACCGCGCTGGAGCGCCGCGCTTCCGACATCCACATCGAAAGCTACGACGACTCGGTGCACATCAAGTACCGCATCGACGGCGTACTGCAGGAAGCCATGGCGCCCATCGCGCGCGAGCATCACGGCACCATCCTGGGCCGCATCAAGATCATGAGCGAGCTCGACATTGCCGAAAAGCGCGTGCCCCAGGACGGCCGCTTCCGCGTGCGCTACAAAAACCGCCTCATCGATTTCCGCGTCTCCATCATGCCCACCATCTACGGCGAAAACGCCGTGCTGCGCGTGCTCGACAAGGAGTCGATGAGCGAAAAGTTCAAGCACCTGACGCTCGACGTGGTGGGCTTTGCCGACGAGGACCTGCGCCGCTTCCGCCGCTACATCCGAGAGCCCTACGGCATGGTGCTGGTCACCGGCCCCACCGGCTCCGGCAAAACCACTACCCTCTACGCCGCCCTCAACGAGATCAAGAGCGACGAAGACAAGATCATCACCATTGAGGACCCGGTCGAATACCAGATCCGCGGCATCACGCAGATTCCCGTCAACGAGAAGAAGGGACTCACTTTTGCGCGCGGGCTGCGCTCCATCCTGCGCCACGATCCCGACAAAATCCTGGTGGGCGAAATTCGCGACCAGGAGACGGCGCAGATCGCCATCAACTCCGCGCTCACCGGCCATCTCGTCTTTACGACGGTGCACGCCAACAACGTGGTCGACGTCCTGGGCCGCTTTCTCAACATGGGCGTCGAAGCCTACAACTTCGTTTCCGCGCTCAACTGCATCCTGGCGCAGCGGCTGGTGCGCACCATTTGCGAGTACTGCGCCCGCAGCGTGCGCTACAACGACGACGCGCTGTGGGCCAGCGGCATGGACCCGGCGGAGTGGCGCGACTTCAACTTCCGCGAGGGCGCCGGCTGCATGGAGTGCGGCGGCACCGGCTACCGCGGCCGCACCGCCATCCACGAACTGCTCGACTTGACCGATAACGTGCGCGAGATCATTCTGGCCAAAAAGCCGACTTCGGAGATTCGCAAGCAGGCGCAGAAGGAAGGCATGAGCTTCCTGCGCGAGTCCGCGCTCGATCGCGTCCGCCGCGGCATCACCACGCTGAAGGAGATCAATAAGGTAACGTTTATTGAAGCGTCGAGATAAGAGCAGGGACTGAAAGGCAGCCGGTAGCCCGTGGCCAGTAGCCGGTAGAAGAGGCCGGCAGAGTTACGGGTTACAAGCTACAAGCTAGCCAGGGACTGAGGGACTAAGGAAAAGCGGAACGATGAGCGCGCAATTCAGGAAAAACTCGGCAAACGCGCAGAGCGGCGGCCGTCCGCCGGCGGCCATTGAGATCATGCCTGAAGGCGTACTGGCAGCGGTGCGCCCCGGAGGCACCGGCAAGCGCGGCGCGCAGGACGACGACACTTTCACGTTTGCTCCCCTGCCCCCTGGCGCGCTGGTGCCCGGCATCGACGAGCCCAACCTGCGCGCTCCCGACGCGGTCACAGCGGCCATTCGTTCCGCGCTCTCTGAAGTTTCGCCGCGCACCCGCGCCGTCACCGTGGTGCTGCCCGACACCGTGGTCCGCGTTTTCGTTCTCGACTTTGATGCCCTTCCCGAGAAAGCCGCCGAAGCCCTCTCCGTGGTGCGCTTCCGTTTGCGCAAAATGGTTCCCTTCGACGTGGAGCAGGCCGGCGTCAGCTACCAGGTGATCGCGCAGGCTGAATCCGGATACAAGGTGCTGGCCGCAGTGTTGCCGGGGCCCATCCTGGCTGAATACGAGGCCGCCGTGCGCGACGCAGGCTACGAACCAGGCGCGCTTCTGCCCTCAAGTCTGGCCGCGCTTGAAACCGCCGACCTGATGGAAGCCTTTCTGGCCGCCAATCTGAGCGCACAAGCTCTCACCACCTCCATCGCCAACGGCCAGGACCTGCTGCTCTATCGCACCATTGACCTGCCCACTGAACCGGCGCTGCGCATTGAAGAAATCCAGCGCTGCATCGCCGTGGCCGTGGCCTATTTTGAAGACAAGTTGGGCGCACGCCCGCGCCGCATTCATTACGCGGGCATCTTCCGGCCCGAGGATTTTGCCAGCATGATGGGCGATCCCGAGTTGGCCGTGGTGGAGTGGTCGCCGCATCCCGACGAGGGCGCCATGACCGCGCTGCCTCAAATTAACTTTGCCGGCGTGGCCGGCGCGCTGGCCGGAGCGGCCTGACCAATGAGAATCACGCTCAATCTCGCCACTCGCCCCTACGCCGACCTGGGCCCGGCCATCAAACGCCTGCGCGTGGCAATGGCCATCCTCGCTGTCGTCTGCATTCTCTTCGGCATCGGCCTGCATCTGCTCGATCGCCGCGCCGATGCCGCCCGCGCCCGCGAGCAATCCGTCGATGCCCAGATCGCGCGCGTCGAGGCCGAGCACCAGCGCGCCGACGCCTTCATGCACCGGCCCGCTAACGCCCAGTTGCTCGAACAGACTGAGGTGCTCAACGAGCTCTTCGACCGGAAGGCCTTTTCCTGGACGCTGGCCATGGAAGCCTTGGAGACGGTGCTTCCCGCCGGCGTGCAGGTGACCGGCATCGAGCCCGTCCGCGACAAGGACGGCCACATCACTGTGCACATGCACGTGGTGGGCCCGCGCGACCGCGCCGTCGACCTGGTGCGCAACCTCGAACACTCGCGGCGCTTTCTCGCCCCGCGCATCGTGGGCGAAACTTCTGAGACAGGCACCGGCAACGGCGCCAACACCCGCCCCGAGCCGGTGAGCGCCACCAACCGCTTCCAGTACGATCTCCAGGCTGACTACAATCCGCCCCAGCCCGGCGAGCGCTTCTCACCGGGGCCTGTGGCGGCAGCCGCACCCGGCGAAGGATCCGCTTCGGGAGAAAGAGCTCTTCGGCCCAAAGCGGTCGGCCACCCCAATCCCCATCCCTTCCAGGAGATTCCGGCACTGCCGCAGCATATGAACCGTTCGCCCTACACAGAAGCGGCCCCCAATTCACAAGTACGCACGTCGGGAGGTCCGCAATGAGCGCGCAGCCCGCCACCACCTGGCGCGAGCGCCTGGCCTCGCCGCTCACCTGGCACGTCGCCGGCTTCGCTGTGCTGCTTCTGCTGGCCATCGGGCTCGCCATCCGTCTGGGCATGGACTGGGCCGCCACCAACAGCCACTCCAGCGACGTGCTGGCCGGAAAGCAAATCCATTTGCAGGCCATGGAGCACGAAACCGCTCCCCTGCGCGGCTTGGATCAGCGCGTGGAGAAAACCCGCGAGCAGATGCTTGCCTTTTACGACAAGCGCATCCCCCCCAACTACTCTTCCATCGACGAGCGCATCGGCGATCTGCAGGTGGCCTCGCTGGTGCGCCTCACCCGACAGCAGTATGCGCAGAACCCTCCCGGCGCCGGATTGGTTGAAATCACCATGGACGCCGGCATCAGCGGCGAATATCCCGCCATCATGCGCTTCATCAACAGCGTTGAGCGCGATCAGATCTTTTTCGTCATCAAGAGCATGTCGCTCACCGGCCAGCAGGGCGGCCAGGTGAACCTGCGTCTCCAGCTTTCCACGTGGCTGCGCCCGGCCGACGCCGCGGCCAGCGGGTTGCCGATGAATGCCCCGCCCGCCGCACCGCCTCCGCCGCCGCCCGCGCCCGCCGGAAGGGAGGGCGAATAGTCATGGCCCTCGCTCTCGGCGCGGAAAACAAGCGCAACGTCATCATCGCCGGCGTGCTCTTTGCCGTTCTTATCGGTCTCGGCATCTATGTGTTTCGTGACTATGTCGGTGGCCCTTCTGCGCCGCCCGTTGCACCGCCGTCTGCGCCTCCAGGAGCGGCACGCGGCGGACCGAATGCGCAACCAGGTGGAGGCGACGAGGCGCAGAGGCTCACCAACGCGGGCATCGATCCCACCCTGCACTTTGAAAAGCTCGTTGCAAGCGAAGATGTGCGCTACGAGGGCACGGGCAGAAACATCTTTTCCATGGAGTCGGCTCCCGTGATTCCGAACCCCATCGCCCCCGGACGCCCCAACGGAACCAATCCCGCGCAACCGCTTCCCACCGGGCCGCCTCCGCCGCCCAAGCCTCCCAGCATCGATCTGACCTACTTCGGCTACTCGCAGGACAGCAGCAGGTCGCTGCAGGCCTTCTTTGTCCATGGCGACGACATTTTTATGGCCAGGACGGGTCAGATCGTCGACCATCGCTACCGGGTGGGCACCATTCGCCCGCTGAGCGTCGACGTCACCGACCTGGCCTATAACAATACGCAGACACTCACGCTGGCCCCGTTCTGAAGACAGGGACCGAGGCAACAAGATACCGGGGAACGAGGGACCGGGGGAACAAGGAAGCTGGAACTGGTTGCATAATCCGGCTTTGAAAGGGCACGACTTCAGCCGTGCCGGAGAGGCCGCATAAACACTGGGGCTTTAGCCCCTGAGGGATGATCTTCGGGCGCGTTTATGCAACCAGTCATAGGGACTGAGGGAGCGAAGGCACAGGAGATGAAGGGCTCGAAACCAAATCGGCGTTACCCCATCCCCGGCGTGGATTCGCCATGCGCATCCGCGCCAAGTGTGGGAGAAGACCATCGCGCCGGCTCCCCAAACCCTGCCCACCCCGGCGAAGAAGGCTACGTTCTTCTGGTCGCCATCTTCCTCATGGCGCTGCTGGTGATTGCGCTCGCTCTTGCTGCGCCCAGGATCGCCCGGTCTATCCAGCGCGACCGCGACCTGGAAACCTACCATCGCGGCCTGCAATACCGGCGCGCCATTCAGCTCTATTACCGCCGATTCAACGCCTATCCGCCCAACGTCGACGCGCTCGTCCAAACCAACAACATGCGCTTTCTGCGCAGAAAATACATCGATCCCAGCACCGGCAAGGACGACTGGAAGCCCATCCAGTTTGGCCAGAATAAGACGCCCACGGCCATGGGGTTCTTTGGCCAGCCGCTTTCGGGCGGCGCGTCCACCATCGCCGGCATCGGGCCATCCGGCGGTAACGGGGTCAATGCCTCTGGCGGCTCGCTGCCCGGCCCCATGGCCACGCTCTTCGGCGGCAGTCCTTCCCCCAGTCCTTCCAATCCCGGCGGTTCCAGCTTCATGGGCGGCCCGACGAGTGGTTCCACCGGCACCTCCGGCGCGACCGGCGCAACGGGCGGCGGATCGACCGACAACCCGGGCAGTTCGGGCAGTGGTACCGGTGGAGTCGGCGGCCTCAATTCAAGCCCGGGCGCGGGGGGTACCGGTTCGCCCACCTCCGGCTTTGGCGCCGGCCAGACCTTCGGCGGGGCTGGAATCATCGGCTTTTCGCCCGCCAGCCCGAACTTGTCCATCCTGATCTACAAGAAGAAGCAGCACTACAACGAGTGGGAGTTCACCTGGGACCCGATCTCCGAGTTGAAGGGCATCGCCGGCGCACTGGGCGGGCAGCCCGGTGGCACCAATCCATTTGGCAACCCCGGCGGAATTGGCCCCCAGAGCCCAGGCGGAATCGGCTCCCAAAGCCCCGGAGGACTCAACTCCCCAGGCTCCGGTCCCCTCCCCATGAATCCGGCTCCCATGCCGCCTGATATGTCGGCCCCGCCGCAGCAATAAAGGTGTGTGGCGGCCCGCCCGGACCTGCCACCCTGCCCTGTTTCGCTGAAAACTCATCGCAAGACGCAAAAGGCTCGCCCCATGGGGCGAGCCTTGGTTTCCCGTTGCCTGTTCCCTGCTTTTTACACGTTGAACGACGAACCGCAGCCGCAGGTCGACTTTACCTGGGGATTGTCGAACTTGAAGCCGGCCGCTTCCAGGGTTTCCACGTAGTCCACCGTGCAGCCGTTCAGGTACATCAGCGACGTGGCGTCGACAAAGACTTTCAGGTCGTCAAACTGAAAGACCTTGTCCATCATTCCGGCCTGGTTCTCAAAGGCCATCGAATACTGGAAGCCGGAGCAGCCTCCGCCCACCACGCCGATGCGCAGCCCGGCCGGCAGCGGGTCCTGCGTGGCCATGATCTCGCGCACCTTGGCAATCGCCGTGGCACTCAGTACAAGCGGCGGTTTCTTTACGGTTTCCTGGGTCGGTGCTGAGGCTGTCGTAGCCATGAATTCTCCTTGTTGTGGGCTGAAAATGCGTGCCCTCTTTCACTCTACCGTCATACGGACAGCGGCACAAGTCCTCCAGACGGCTCACTATTTAGATGCGTCTGAAGGCGGCGGGTCGCAGCAACCGGCCTCCAGGGCCGTTTCCGACTCAGGAAAGGTACCTTTGTTCCTATCGAATTTCACACAAAAGCGGTTCACAACCGCACCTCTTCGGAGCTATGATACAGACCCGTAAGGGGCCCTCTGACCGCGAGACCGCGATTCCTCACGACCCACGGTTCCCAGGGACCGGAAATCGTTCGGAGGTGGAGCATGCCGGCTTCAGCAATAGTGATCTGGTGCGTTTGGGCAGTTCTCGTCCTTTTTGCGGCTGTTCTCTACATCTATCGCTCAAGCCTGACCCGGGACGAAGAGGACCAGATCTTCCTCGACGACTCATTCAACCAGGAAAGAGCGGCACAGGCAGTGATTGTGTCGAAGGTGGCGAGAGTCGAGCCCATGCTCAAGTTGGCGCGCTGGCTGGTGGTCGCGATGACTGTCGTAGTGGCCGCCTACTACGTCGTCGACATGGTCCGGCAATTCCAGTAGGAGCGGACTCTCTTCGCTGCCTGCGGCTTGCAGGCCAGCGAACCGCCCCGGCGGCTGATGATGCAGCGCAGCCTGTGTTTGCCCAGGTTTTCCGTGTGCCTGGTTTCGCGTGAGGGCATGCTGCCCCGCTGCAGGCCAAGCGTCCCCTGCGCTGTCTAGCTGCCTTGCGCCCACCAATCCGGCTCGGTTGCCATCCGCCTAGCGCGCTCGTTGGCTACCTGAACTGGTGGATCATATCCAGGATGTAGTAGATCGCCACAACAATCGACATGGCCCCAACCAGCGCCAGCGCCGTCCGCTTCACCGGCCTGATCTTGTCCAGCCGCGCCGCGATTGCTGCTTGCTCCACGCGCTCGTGGCTCGAAGAATCGGCCAGAAACAGCTGATCCTCCTCGTTCTTCCCCAGTCTTGCCGCATAAATGCTGACGCTTGCCATTACCAGGACCATGAGGCCCCAAACACACCAAAGAATAAGAGCCATGCCGTTCTCCCCGGATAAAAGTCTGTCGTGGCCCTCAACACGGTGAATGCGCGGAACCTGCGCTTTTTCACAGGGATTCAGGCTGTCCGACTGTCCATCATAGGGTCGAACGGAGGTTGCGGCCGGTGACCGGAATCACAGGGACGCGAGAGGCATACCAGATTGAAACACGCCTCCGCAACTGTTCCCTGCTCTTATTCCACTTCCTGCTTGGCCTTGTAACTGTCGCGGTACTGGAGGTCGTATTTCAGCTGTTTGTGCTTCTCGTCCTGGAAGCGCAGCGGCTGGCCCTCCTCGTCCACCAGTTCCACGTGGATCTTGCGCACGGTTCCGTCCTGCTTGGAATTGCTGGGGTGATAGACAAGCTCGTACTTGGCGCGAATGCCTTCGTTGATGGCGCGCATATCGTCGGGCAGCTCGCCCACGAAGCGCGGCGCAAAGTGCATGCCGCCGGTCAGGTCGCTGAAGGTCTTCATCTGGTTTTCGGCTTGCAGGTAGGTCATATCGCGCATCCCGGCCATCATTCCCGGGTTGCCCTCGGTCATGGCCAGCAGCAGCCCGCCGGTGGAGATGGTGAAGATGGAGACGCCGCTCGAGGCCTTCACGCGCTTCAGAATCTGGTCGAGCGTCAGCTTGGAGAAGGTGTCCACGCCTGAGGCGACCAGCAGAATGTACTTTTCGCCCTCAATGCGCGAAAGCCGGTCCAGCGATTCGTTGAGCGCGTCAAAAATGTCGGTTTCCTGGAAAGCAGCCGGCATCCACACTTCGTTGGCCAGTTCGTTGATGCCCTCCAGGATCTGCTGCTTGTTCTGGGTGAAATCGCTCACGATGTGCGTGTTCAGATCGAAGGTCATCATGGCCACGTAATCCTGCGGCCGCAGCTGCTGCGTAAACGCCCACGCCGAGTTGAGTGCGTCCACTCTGAACATGAACCCGCGCGCCGCATATTCCATCAGGATGAGCACCGTGATGGGCGCTTCCGTGCGCTTGAATCCCAGAATCTGCTGTTCCACGCCGTCTTCGTAGACCCTGAAGTTCGAGGGCTTCAATCCGGGTACGAACTGGTGGTTTTTTTCGAGCAGCACGCCTACGTCGAGCGTGACCTCAGGCACCTCAATGCGGATGCTGGTGTTGGGCATTCCCGCGGGGTTCTTGAACTTGGGCTCGGCGGGAGCGGGCGGAGGCGGAGCTTCGTCGGCGTCCTTCTTTTTGGGCAGAGCGATGGGGCCGTTGTCGCCGCTGGGTCCACCGGAGTCGGGCGCGGCCTGCTGTTGCTGCTGTCCCGGCTGTTGCTGCTGTCCCGGCTGTTGCTGCTGTCCCGGCTGCTGCTGTCCCGGCTGCTGCTGGCTCTGCTGTCCCGAGGACTGCGCGCGGCACAGCGGCGCGGCCGTATAGGCCAGCATCGCCAGGAACAAAAATCCCGGCGACAGACGGCGAAAAATGCTTGCATTCAGGCGCGGCATTGACATGACCACCTCTCGACCTCACAAGGATACGCGATGCGCATCCTCTGCGGCTGCTTGCCCCGGCGTCGGCCGTAAGGCTGTACTCTAATAGACGTGAAAACGCCTCCGAAGGGAACCAGAAGGCCCCTCCCCGCGCCCGCCGTTCTGCTCGGTTTGTTGCTCGCAAACACCTTTCCGGCATGGCTCGCAGCGCAAAACGCCGCGCTTGCGAGGCCATCAACAGGCGCATCGCAACCGCCCTCGCAAAGCGCCGCCGGCCCGCCGCAAAATGCCGCAATCTTTCCCTTGAGCCAGGTGCGCGCCGGCCTTACCGGAACCGCGTGGACCGTCTTTCAGGGCGCCACGCCCGAGCCCATGCAGGTTGAGATTCTGGGCGTGCTGCGCGGCGCGCGCGGCCCCGGCCAGGACCTGATCGTCGTCCAGCTCCACGGCGCCAAGCCGGAATACACTGGCGTGGTCGAGGGCATGAGCGGCAGCCCGGTTTACATCGACGGCAAGCTGGTGGGCGCGCTCTCCGTCCGCATCGGCGAATTCGCCAAGGATCCCATTGCCGGCATCACGCCCATCGAGCAGATGCTCCAGGTGCGCGATCTCGACGCGCGCGGTGGCGGCGCCGATCTCGCAGTTGCCCCATCCTTTTCCCCGGATTCGCATGGCGATGGCGCGGCAAGGGTGGCAAGCGATTCCCCAGCCTCGTCCCCGTTCGAAGTCAATCAAAGGGCTTTCCGGCCGCTGGAAACTCCCGTCGTCATGTCCGGATTCCAGCCCGAGGCCATCCGCTTCTGGCAGCAGCAGACCGCGGGGAGCTCGCTTGCGGCGGTCGCCGCGGGCGGCTCGTCCGCACCCGGCCAGACCGATGCCGGCGCTGTGGCCGCCGCGCGCGCCAGCCTCGAGCCCGGTTCTGCCGTCAGCATGCAGCTCATCCGCGGCGATCTTGAGGCTTCAGCCACCTGCACCGTCACTTATATCGATCCCAGGCAACTGCTGGCCTGCGGTCATCCCGTTCTCGGCGCGGGCCCGGTCTCGCTGCCCATGACGACTGCCGACGTGGTCACCACGCTGGCCTCGCCGCTCGAAGCTTTCAAAATCATCAATACCGGCGTCGTCGTGGGCGCCTTCACCCAGGATCGCGAGTCGGCCATTGCCGGCGTTCTCGGCGCACAGGCGCACATGATCCCCATGCACGTAGCCATCGACGCTCCCACCGGTCCGCGCAAGATCAATGTCGAGATTCTCGATCTGCCCTCCATCACACCCGTAGCCGTGGCCGCGGTCCTTCTGGAATCGCTGCTTGAAACCAATGAGAGCACCTCCTCGCTGAGCTATCACGTCACCGGCAACGTCGATCTCTCGGAATTTCCGCCGGTTCCGCTGGACGTGTGGGCCTCGGCCGGAGACAGCGCGCCCGCTCCGCTCGAAGCCGCCATCCTGGCCGGCCAGAATTTTAATCGCCTGTACACCAACGGCGCGCGCCAGGGCGAGGTGCGCGACATCAATCTTCACATCCAGGCCGTCCCCCGCCGCGTGCAGGTGACACTGGAGCAGGCGCACCTGGTGTCAAGCGATATCGCCCACGCCGGCGACACCATCGAGGTTGAGGCAACCCTCCGCCCCTGGCAGCAGCCCGAGCGCAACGTGCGCATCGCTGTCAAGCTCCCCGCCCGGCTGGCCGAGGGCAATTTGCGCCTGCTGGTTTCTGACGGCGCCACCCTCGATCGCACCCTCCTGCAGCCGCGCCTGAGCGCCACGCAGCCGGATCTGGCAACAGTCCTCGCCCAGGCCCGCGACCAGCACCCCGCCGATCGCATCTACGTGAGCCTGCTGGCCCCTGAAACGCAGGGTGAAATCGATGGCCAAACCCTCACCAGTCTTCCCCTTTCCATGGCCAACGCCCTGGAGCCGCTGCGCAACGCGCAAAATGCAGGCCTCAATGGCGAATCGGCCGAACTGGCCGCCGAAGCTCCTGCCGGAGGCGTCCTCTCCGGCTTCCAGATCCTCAACCTCCACATCGAGTCAGGCGGTGGTTTAAACTAAAAGGCAAGCAAGCGTACAACCTCTTCCACTCCGGACCCGCTTTTGGGGAATTACGGCGTTGCGGGAGAAAGCGTAGGTTTGGCTTGTGAGCATGCGCCGCGTCGTCGCTCTCTGGCGGCTGCGCATCTGTCTCGCTGGCTTTGCCTCACACTAGTTCCTGAAGCGGCATGGCGGGCCCGGGGTCAGCCAGAGAGGCGATCGGGGTCATGTAACTATGCAAATCCAAGGACTCGCAGCACACGCAGCGGGAGCAGAGCTTCTGCCCTTGCGCTATGACCCGGGAAAACTGGGCGCGCGCGAAGTCGAAATCGCCATCACCCACTGCGGTATCGGCCACAGTGATCTGCACCTGATTGCCAACGACTGGGGCATCAGCCAGTTTCCCTTCATTCCCGGCCATGAAGTCATCGGCACAGTTGCGGCCGTCGGCGCTGAGGTCATGTCGTTCTCTGTCGGCCAGCGCGTGGGCCTGGGCTGGCAGTCCAACTCCTGCGGCGAGTGCGAGTGGTGTATGAAGGGCCAGGAAAACCTCTGCCCGTTTTCTGAAGGCACCTGCGTGCATCGCCACGGCGGCTATGCCGATCGCATCCGCGCCAATGCCCGCTTCGTCGTGCCCATTCCCGAAGCCCTCGACAGCGAGCAGACCGCGCCGCTGCTTTGCGGCGGCATCACCGTCTACAATCCCATGCGCGCCTTTGGCGTCAACCCCTCGTCGCGCGTCGGCATCGTCGGCATCGGCGGCCTCGGTCATCTTGCCATCCAGTTCGCGCGCGTTTTTGGCGCTGAAGTCACGGCGTTCTCCACCACCGCGGCCAAGGAAGAGGAAGCGCGCGCGCTCGGCGCCCACCACTTCGTCAACAGCCGCGAGTCGAAAGCCATGAAGGAAGTGGCCGGCTCGCTCGATTTCATCCTCACCACCGTGAACGCCGACCAGGATTGGGGAACCTTTGCGCAGGTCCTGCGTCCCAACGGAACCCTCTGGTTCGTGGGTGTTCCGCCTTCGCCCGTGTCGGTGCACGCCTTCCCGCTCATCTCCGGCGCGCGCACCATTGCCGGCAGTCCCGTGGGCAGCCCCTGGCGCCTCCGCGAAATGCTCGACGTGGCTGCCCGCCACGGCGTCAAAGCCATCACCGAGCGCTTCCCCATGAACAAGGCCAACGAGGCCATCGAGAAAGTGAAGAAAAGCAAGGTGCGGTATCGCGCCGTGCTGGCGAACTAAACCGGGCAACTCCGTCTCAATGACCTGGAAGAGCCTTCAATTCGCGGGTGTGGCTGCAGTTTGCCTGGCCTGTGTTGCGCCGCCACGGCCGCTTCCCTGCGCGCAGGAACCGAACGCTCCCGCGTCCGAAATCTACGCGCCGCCAACCTTTGAGCAAACGAGATTTAAGGACGGCTCCTACGAGTATGCTGACCGGGAGACGGGTGTTTCTTTCAGGCTGGGGCGCGAGTGGGGGCTCGGAAATAATGGAATGCGCTCTCTAGACCGCGGATGGAAAGGAAACGGCGAGGGCGACCTCGCGACCAACATCCTGCTTCACCACCGGAAAACCGACGAGAACATTTGGCTCTACTACTGCGTCTTTCGCCGCGTGTATCGCTTGACGCCTGACCAGGTCGACAGGTGGTACGACGAGGAAGTGGACGACAAGGTCTCGGAGCGTCGGGTGCAGGAACGGCTCAAAGAGTATCGCGTCCGGCCGTCCAGTTATGAGCGGGGGGAAATCGATGGCCGTCGCACGCTGACCTGGGTGGCTGATTTCACCGAGGGCAAGAGCAAAATGGTCGAATACCTGGTTTGGGTGCGGAGTGACAGGATTCTTGTGGAGTTTTCGATCCGCTGCCCTGCAGCCGAACTCGATGCGGTGCGGGCGCATGTTGAACCTGTCATCCGCAGCGTGAGAATCCAGTAGCCGCGGCTGACTTGCTGACTCGCTAACTCGCCGACTCTCTGGCTTGCTGACTCGCTCACTCGCTCCCTGTTTTTCGTTCCCGTTTTTCCACAGCCCACTCGCGCCGGACTTTGGCTACTATAGATGGCGCAGTGCCCTTTCCCGTCAAAATCTGCGTCGTGTGCCAGGAGGAATTCGAGTTGCGCCCTGACAAGCCGGGCTTTGCCAATCGTTGCCCCTCCTGCAGCGAACCCGAAACCGCGCCCGAGCCGGTGCCGCGCCGCTCCACCGACTACGCCGATCGCCGCGCCGAGCACGATGTGAACGCCGCCAGACGCAAGGCCATGCGCGACCTGCTTTATCGCAAAGACAGTTAGAACTGCTTGCATAAATCCGGTTTTGAAAGAGCACGGCTATTAGTCGTGGCGAACGCGCCGGAGGCGCAAGGTTTGTTAGCCCCGCGCTTTAGCGTGGGGTTGAGAGCAACCCCATGCGCCAAGCCCCGTAGGGGCGGCGCAGGTTTTGGAAGGGCACGGCTTTAGCCGTGCCGTAGAGGCCGAATTAAAATCGGGGCTTCAGCCCCTGTGGGATGCTTTTCCGTCGGCCGAACGTATCTATGCAACCGGTTCCATTGTCCTGAGCCTGAAGTTCGCAACATGAATCAACGGGCCATCCTGGTTTCTTCACTTCTTCACTCAGGGCTGTTCCCGCACCTCGTAATGCGCCGCGAGCGGATCGATGCGGCTGAGAAACGTCTTCGCCTCCGGCTCGAAAACAGCAATCGCGTAGTCCTCGCCGGCAAAGCGCTTCACCGCTTCTAGGGAATCGAAGAAGTTCATGACGACGAACTCGGTCTCCGCGCCGGCGTCACGTCGCAAGACATAACCACCGCGATAGCCGTCGATCGTGCGCAACCGGGGTATCACCTTTCCCTTCAGGAATTGCTCGTAACCATCTGCAGCTTCAGCCTTTGTCCATCCCCTCCAATGCCTCGCGATCATGCCCTCGCTCCTTCGCTCCCTTCGCTCCCTCACTGCTTGACTCTCACACTCAACTAAAATAAACCTGTGACCAGAATCTCCCCGCCCGCGGCCCCTTCCGTGGGCTTCGTCTCGCTCGGCTGCCCCAAAAACCTCGTCGATTCCGAGGTCATGATGGGCCTGCTCGACCGCGCCGGCGCGCGCCTGACCGCGCGGCCTGAAGAAGCCGAGATCCTCGTCGTCAACACCTGCTCGTTTATCGACACCGCCAGACAGGAGTCGGTCGACACCATCCTCGAGATGGCGCGCCACAAAACCTCAGGCCGCGCCCGCAAGCTCATCGTGGCGGGCTGCCTGGTGGAGCGCTACCGAGACGAAATTCGCAAAAACATCCCTGAAGTCGACGCCGTGGTCGGAACCGGCGAGCTGCAATCGATTCTCGAAGCCGCCGGCCTCGCGTCGGCTCCCGCCGCGTCACCATCGCCCTTCAACATTCTCACCGGCTCCGCTGTCGATGTCCGCTCCGGCCGCGAATCCCAGGCCGGCACGCACAAGGGTAGAGCTGAAGGCGACCATCGCGCGCGCCAAGGGCGCTTCGATCGCGACGAATGGCAGGGCGCCTCGCACCTGCTGCCCACCTATCTCTACGACGAAACCACCCCGCGGCTGCTCACGACGCCGCGCGCTTCGGCCTACATCAAAATCGCCGAGGGCTGCGACCACCCCTGCAGCTTCTGCGTGATCCCCAACCTGCGCGGCAAATTCCGCTCGCGGCGCTTCGAGTCGGTCGTCGCCGAAGCCGAAGCGCTTGTCGCCCGCGGCACGTGCGAGATCACTCTCATCGGTCAGGACACCACCTGTTACGGCGAAGACCTGGGCCTGAAGGACGGCCTGGCGACGCTGCTCGACACCCTGGCCCGCATTGAAGGCCTGCGCTGGCTCCGCTTTCTCTACGCCTATCCCAACCGCATCACCGGCCGCCTGCTTGAAACCATCGCCCGCCACGGGAACATCTGCAAATATCTCGACCTGCCCCTCCAGCACGCCGCGCCCGAGGTGCTGAAGCGCATGAAGCGCGGCGCCGGCGCCGGCATTTTCTTGAAGACTCTCGCCAAAGTCCGCGCCGCCGTGCCCGGCATCGCCCTGCGCACCAGCTTCATCGTCGGCTTCCCCGGCGAGTCCTCCTCCGACTTTCAGGTTCTGGAGGAGTTCATCAGCGAAGCCAGATTCGACTGGCTCGGCGTCTTCAACTACTCCGACGAGGAAGGCTCCGGCGCGCACACGCTCGACGGCAAGCTCGCAAAGCGCACCATCGAGTCGCGGCGAAAGCGGCTGATGAAATTGCAGCAGTCCATCTCGCGCCGCGCAAAACAAAACTGGATCGGCCGCGAACTCACGCTGCTCGCCGAAGGCCCCAGCGAAGAAACTCCGCTGTTGTGGGAGGGCCGCACCCAGTACCACGCGCCTGAGATCGACGGCAAAGTCTACATCAACGACTTCGGCCCGCTCGCCAATCTCGAGCCCGGCCGCTTCTACCGCGCTCGGATTACCGAAGCCCACGACTACGACGTGGTGGCGCGGGTGGTCTCGCCGGAGGCCTGATTCCAATCGATTTCTTGTTTCGCGCTGCGGTCGTGGCACCGTATGATCCGAGTATGACTATCCCACGCCGCAGCTTCCTCAAATCCGCAGCCTCTGTCCTTCCCGCCGCAGCCCTTCCCGAGCTGCTTGCGCAAGGCTCTTCGGCGCCCTCGACCGCGCTCGACGTTCATCCGGTCCGCCGGGGACAGGACCGCGCAGGCGCTCCGCACTCGCTCGGATTCAGCACGCTTTGCTTCAAGACCCTGAGCTCCGAGGCTGGCGGTAATCTTTTCATCATCGAGCACACGAACCTCATGCCCGGCAAAGGGCCCGCCCTGCATCTGCACTACGGGCAGGAAGAGTGGTTCTACGTGATGGAAGGCGCGGTGACGGTTCAGGTCGCCGATCAGCGCGTCACCTTGCACGCCGGCGATTCTGTTCTGGCCCCGCGCCGCATTGCGCATACTTTCTCGGCCATCGGCGCGCCGGCTCACATGCTCATCGCCTTTACTCCCGCCGACAAAATGGAGCAGTACTTCATCGATGCTGCGGCGCAGCCGCAACTGGCGGCGACTGAAGCCTTCATGAACCGCTACGACATGAAATGGCTCGGGCCGTCGCCGTTTTGGGAGGGGTAACGGCAGGGAGCAGTGAACAATGGTCAGCGACACGTCACAGCATAGGCCAATTGCGCGGTGGGCCTGAGCGAAGTCCAGCGAGCTATGCCGAGCGCGCCGTAGGCGCAATGGTTGTTATGGTTGTTCGCCCCGCGCTTTACTGGGGGTCCCCAAGAAGCGGTCTTTGCTTCTTGGGGTGGTTGAGCGTGGGGAAATCGGAACCATGATGGTCGGGAGCCCCGCAAGGGCGGCGCAGCTTTGAAGCGGCACCACTTCAGAACTTGCGGAAAAACTCCATCAGGGGCGGCTTTGTAACATGGGCACGGCTTCAGTCGTGCCTTAAGTTCCGCAAAAAGATCGCGGGCTTTAGCCCCTGAGGGACGTTTCTGAACCAGGCCCGGGTATTTATGCAACCAGCTCCAGGCACTAGGGATTGGGCGGGAGGATTTGCGGAAACTCCGCCGGCCGCGACTCCGCGCCGGTTTCCAGCGCCGCCAGCCACGCGCCGGCTTCCTTGCGCAGTTGCCCCAGGTCGATGCCTCCGAATGATTCGGGATATGGTTCGAGCCGGTGCAACGCCCTGCGCAGCAGCGACACCGTGCCGCGCGTGTTTCCCGTTTGCAGGTGGTGGAAGGCCGCCGCGGTTTGAATCAGCGCCTGCAGAAAAGTCTTCTCCGGCTCTTTGATGCGCAGCCACACGCTCTCCCAATGCTCGTGCGCCTGCCAGAACTCCCGGCTGCGGTAGCACCGCACGCCCTCGGCCAGTTCTCCGCATTGCCAGTCGAGTGACACGTCATCAGCATAGCGAATCGCAAGGTCGGTGAAGCTCTCAATTCGCGCCGAACCGGGTACTGTCGCCGCCCAGCTTTTCAATTTCCGCCCGCGCCATGCTCACCGGCTGGCTGAATCCAGAATGTTCAGCGTCGTCAAATCGCGCCACAACCTCCTGATAGCTGGCCAGCGCCTCTTCGCGTCTGCCCAGCTCTCCACAGGCGTGGCCCTTGTTGATGAGCGCCATGGCGACCTGCGCCTGCAGTTCGGGCTCCGCAGCTTCGCCGAAGCGGCTGAGCAATTCGTCGTAGGCCGCAAGCCCCTCCTCGCTGCGCTGCGCCTCCACCAGTTCTGCCCCCTTGTTGAGAAGCGCGCCGGCGATCTCCTTCCGTATGGCGGGCTCAGCGGCATCGCCAAAACGGCGGATCAGGTCGTCGAAAAGCGCAATCGCTTCTTCGCTGGCGCCGGCACCGGCGCGTCTCATTGCCTTGCTCGAGAGCGCCCATGCAGTCATTTCGCGCAGCTTCTCGTCCGTGGCGTCGCCAAAACGGCTAAGCAGCCTGTCGTAAGCTTCGATTTCTTTTTCGCTGCGATGGAGAGTGCCCAGCGTGAATCCCTTGTTATAAAGCGCATAGGCCACCTGCTTCTGGATTTCGGGCTCCGCGGCGAAGAAAAAATGGCCGTCCAGGTCGCCATACGCCGCGATGGCTTCTTCGCTGCGGCCGAGAGCAAACAGGGTGTCGCCCTTGTTGAACAACGCCTTGGCGACACACAACCGTATTCTGGACTCCTTGGCGTAGTAAAACCGGTCGATCAAATCGTCGAAAACCGTGATTGACTCTTCGCGGCGGCCGAGATCGGCGAGAACGTAACCCTTATTGAGCAGCGCATCGGCCACCTGCGCCCGGGATTCGGGTGGAACAGCGCCGGGGAAACGGCGGATCAATTCATCGTAAGCCGCAATGGCCTCCTGGTTGCGGCGCTGCCTGGTGAGGATGAGCCCCTTGTTGAAGAGCGCATTGGCGACTCTGAACCTGGCGTCCTGGTCAGCCATGCCCTCGCGCTCGAGCTGGTCGCCTATTTGCACCATCAGGTCATCCGCCAACTGCTCCTCTTCCGAGTCATCCGCCAATTCCGCGGTCGCCTCCATCAAGGCAAAGTGCAGCTCGACGCGATCCTCCGCCGCGAGCGCGCCAAGGTCCATCGCCGCGGCCAGTTTGATGGCGCTGCGATAATCCCCGCGGCTCACCGCCTCGCGAAAGTTGTCCATGGGCGGAACCGCTTCGTTCAAGGCCTTGTCTGGCATGTGCGTGTGTTTGCACATAGCCTATACCCAAAACAGCGCCCTCGGCCAACCCGCCGGAATTTGAGCCGGGCTTTCTCGGTCCCGCGATCCGAAAACACTTCGGAGGAGGTTGTAAATTCGGACCCAAATACGAACCGCCCAAGCGCGTATCAGGCGCCTGGGCGGAACGGGAAAGGCGGAACCGGCAATGCGCATCACGATTCGGATCGTCAGCACTGCGGCAGGCAAACGGTAGAAATCACCGTTGACCCACCGGGATAGATTTCGCCTCTCAATCAACGCCCCGCTTCCTGTTTGAACAGGTCGCGGGGCTAATCCAAACCGCGGAGTAAGCCACGGCCTAGACCCGTAGAGATTGTGGCTCTTTTCTCCGCCCAACGCAAGGAGAAAGAGCCCATGACTTGCATCCGCTGCAAGCACAATACAGCCTACAAGTTTGGAACCTACGGCAAGCGCAAAGTCCAGCTGCTCGATTCTCGCATTCGGGCGATCCGCGCGAAGTGGTCGCGCGATCCCTTGTTCCCTCGGTCCCTGCCTTTGTGTAGTACACTTCCGCCATGAAAAACCGGCTTCCCTTTTCTCGCTCCCTTGCTGCCTTGCTCGCTTGCTCCCTTGCCCTCCTGCTCGCGCTCACTGCAACGACTGCTCACAGCCAGGACTGGGCCAAAGCCATCCTGAACAAGTCGCCGCGCCACCAGGAATGGGTGAAGGTCAAGTACGGTTCGCGCACCGTGAATGCCTTCGTGGTCTATCCCGAGGTCAGCCACAAGGCGCCCGTGGTGCTGCTCATCCACGAAATCTTCGGGCTCAGCGACTGGGCGCGCTCCATGGCCGACGATATTGCCGCCATGGGCTACATCGTCATCGCGCCCGACCTGCTTTCGGGCTTCGGGCCCAACGGCGGCGACACCAGTTCGTTTCCCGATATGCAGTCGACCACCAAGGCGGTCAGCGGCCTCGATCGCGCCGTGGTGACCGCCGACCTGAACGCCACGGCCGACTACGCGCTCAAATTTCCTGCGGCCAACGGCAAGCTGGCCGTCATCGGCTTCTGCTGGGGCGGAGGCAAATCGTTCCTCTACGCCACGCAGCGCGCCGGTCTGAGCGCGGCCTTCGTCTTCTACGGCCCTCCGCCGCCCGCCGACGCCATGAAGAACATTACCGCGCCGGTGTATGGCTTTTACGCGGGCAACGACGCGCGCATTTCGGCCACGGTTCCCGATACCAAAACCGCCATGGCTGCCGCAGGCAAGAGCTACGATCCGGTGATCTACGATGGCGCGGGCCACGGCTTTATGCGCGCCGGCGAGGACCCCGCCAATACCAATGCGGCCAACACCACCGCCCGCACCGAGGCGCTCAAGCGGCTTGAAACCCTGCTGAATGGGATGTGAAGAAGCGGGCCGCGGCTCGTGAGTCGTGGTCCGGGTTTACATCGCTGGTTTCACGCTCCATCGCTGCACCGTCTTTTGCCATCCGCCAACCACGATCCGCGATTCACGCCCCTCCGCCCCCGCGTTAACATAGTCTGTTGAGTGCGGCTCGATTGGCCGCACTGCCATCCATGCCTGCCAAAAAGAAACCCGCCAAAGTGCTGCGCTGCCCCACCTGCGGCATGCTGGTCCGCGCTACAGACGCCGACTTCCCCTTCTGCAGCGATCGCTGCCGCCTCATCGACCTGGGCAAGTGGGCATCGGGCGCCTACAAGATCAGCTCGCCGGTCGTCGATCCCGAAGTGCTCGAAGACCTCGACAATCCCAGCGCGCAGCGCAGCGCAAGGGGCGGAGGCTCAAGTGAAAGGTGAGGGTCCGTCCGCAAGTCTGACCCCTGGCACGAACAAGGTCCAGCACCAGCACGGTACGAAATACTGGGCCTTCGCCGTCGCCACGTTTTTCGGCGCAGGCTACCTCAAGCCCGGTCCGGGCACATGGGGCTCGGTCGCCGCGGTGCTTTTGTGGGCCGCCGTGGCCTGGGGACTTCATCCTTCGCCTCATGTTCTGCTTCTTCTCCTGCTCATCGCCATCGCTTTCGCACTCATCCTCGGCGTTCCTGCGGCCACCGTCGTCGAGCGCGCCAGCGGCCGCACCGATCCCGGCTTTGTCGTTATCGACGAGGTGATCGGCCAGTGGATCGCATTGCTCTGGAGCCCGGTCGACTGGCGCGCCGGTCTCATCGCGCTCCTCCTGTTTCGCATCTTTGATATCACCAAGCCCTTTCCCGTGCGTCGGCTGGAGCGGCTGCCCGGCGGCTGGGGCATCGTCTTCGACGACGTGGGCGCGGGCCTGTATGCTTTGGGTATAGCCTCGCTCGTGCGCATCTGGATCCAATACGCCTGATGCGCATCGGCATCGCATGGGTTTGGAAATGGCTCGCCCTTCCCCGCAATCCGGTTCCGGCGTCAACCAATTGCCCCGCGTGGACGATGTGGTTCCCGCTGCGGCATTGCCCAGTGGCGAAGTAGCGCTGATGGGCGTGCACCTGGGCCCCAACAGCCACAGCCTGCCCGTGGTGATGGTTGACGGCGAGAAGGCGCACATCCTCATGAGCCGTCCCTCGCGGCTGGAGTTTCGCGTGCCCGACCAGGCCTCCACCGGCCTCATCGAAGTCCGCACCCCGGCGGGAGCGGCCAACGCCGCAGCCCTGCGCGTGGCCCGCCAGCTCAACGACGGCCTGCATCCTGTCACCAGTCCCGCGGTCAGCCGCTCGGCGATGATCTACGCCACCATCTCAGGCCAGCGCGGCAAGCCCACCCCGGTTTCGGTGGTGCGCATCAGTCCCGACGGCCGCGCCACACCTTTCGTCACCGGCATCATGAACGCCACCGGCCTGGCTTTCAACCCCGATGGCGACCTCTTCGTCACCTCGCGCGCCGAGGGCACGGTGTACCGCGTCGATGCGGCCGGCGAATTTACCACCTATGCCGAGGGCATGGGCGTAGCCACGGGCGCGGCCTTCGACGCCGAGGGCAACCTCTTTGTCGGTGACCGCAGCGGCACCGTCTTCAAGATCAACCCGGAGCGCAAGATCTTCGTCCACGCCACGCTCGAGCCGAGTGTTTCTGCCTATCACTTGGCGGTCGGCGCCCAGGGCACGCTGTTCGTAACCGCGCCCGCGCTTTCGTCGAACGAAGCCATCTGGGCGGTTGAGCCTAATGGCGACACGCGCGTGTGGTATCGCGGCCTGGGACGTCCCCAGGGGCTGGCCATCGCCGGCGATGGCGATGTCTACGTGACCGCATGTCTGCACGGCCGCCACGGCCTGGTGCGCGTCACCCCCAAGGGCGAGGCCACCCTGGTCCTGGCCGGAAACAACCTCGTCGGCGTGGCATTCTCTCCGCTCGGCACCGCCGTTCTCGCCACCAACGACGCCGTTTATGATGTGGACTTGGGAGTCGAAGGGCTGAATCTTTTCTAGCTTCTGGCTGCTGGCTCCTGGCTTCTAGCCTGGCCGCTCCGAAATCTGCTGTTCCGGGTTCAGTCGATACCGCTCTCTGCGCACAAAAGGGCGAGCAGCAGAGAGCTGCCAAAAAGGAGCCGCCATGGCTATTGAATCTTGCATCCCAGTCATTCCCAGCGCAAGCCTGGAGAAGAGTCTCCGCCTGTGGGTCGATGGTCTCGGATTCTCGACGAGTTCGGAAACGCGCAAAGAAAACAAGCTCACCTTCTGCATGCTCCGGAAGGACAATCTGTGGTTTATGCTGAATCAGCGCGCGGGGACCGCGGTCAAACCCAAAGATTACGAGGGCATTCGACTCTACTGGGCCCCCACGGACATCAACGAAACCAGGGAGCGATTAAAGAGTCTGGGATTCGCGGTTTCAGGGCTCGAAAATCGAGACTACGGCCAGACCGAGTTTTTCCTTACCGATGATGACGGCTATTCTCATTGCTTCGGAGTTCCGACGCAAAAGTAAACCAAGCCGCTGGCTCCTGGCTTCTGGCGTGGCTTTGCGGATTCTCGCATCCATGAATCTGTTGAAGCACTTCCTTTTGCGCAATTCGAGCTAGAAGCTAGGAGCTGGAAGCCGCTTCTATGAAATGCGAAATCATCGCCGTCGGCTCCGAGCTGCTCACCCCATTCCGGCAGGACACCAATTCTCTTTACCTCACGGAAAAGCTCAACGAAATCGGCGTTGCCGTCGCATATAAAACCATCGTCGGCGACCGGCGCAAAGACCTGGTGATCGCGATGCACGCCGCGTTCGGCCGCGCCGACATTGTCATTCTGATGGGCGGCCTGGGACCCACAGAGGACGATCTGACGCGCGAAGCCGTGGCCGAAGCTCTTTCCCTCACGCTGCGCCGCGACGCCAACCAGGTGGCCGCGCTGCACGCCCGCGCCGCCACCTGGCGCATCACCATGCCGGCCAACAACCTGAAGCAGGCTGACGTGCTGGAGGGCGCCACGCTGTTGCCCAACCCTAACGGCAGCGCGCCCGGCCAATGGCTCGACACCACCTTCGGCGGCTATCGCAAGCTCATCTTGCTGCTTCCCGGCCCGCCCCACGAGTGCCGGCCCATGTTCGACGCCGAATGCCTGCCGCGCCTGCGCCAGGCGGCGCCTGCGCGCGCCATCGCCGTGCGCACTCTCAAGGCGGCCATGATTCCCGAGTCCCAGGCCGACAAGCTCATCGCGCCCATCTACTCCACCTATGGCGACGTCGAAACCACGCTGCTGGCGCACACCGGCGACCTGCAGATTACGCTCATCTGCTCCAAGCCCAGGCGCGATGTCGCACAGCAACGCGTCGACGAGCTTGCCGGGCGCATTGAAGAAGCGCTTGAAGGCTGGATTTACTCCTCGCAGGGCGATGCGCTGGAGCAGATCGTGCTCTACTATCTCGGCCTGCGCCAGGCCACGCTGGCCGTGGCCGAAAGCTGCACCGGCGGCCTGGTGGCGCAGCGTATCACATCGGTTCCCGGCGCCTCGCGCTCGTTTCTCGGCGGCGCGGTGGTCTACTCTGACGCCCTGAAGATTGAATTGGCCGGCGTGCCTGCGGAACTGATCGCGCAGCACGGCGCCGTGTCTGAGGAAGTCGCCAAGGCGCTCGCCGTGGGCATCCGCTCCATTACCGGCGCCACCCTGGGCCTGGGCGTCACCGGCATCGCCGGCCCCACAGGAGGGTCGGAGTCGAAGCCCGTCGGCCTGGTGCACTTTGCCGCGGCCGACGCGCAGGGAGCCGCCACTGTCGAACGCAGCTTCCGCGGCGACCGCACCCGCATCCGCGAATGGGCCGCGCAGCAGGCGCTTGACCTGGTGCGCCGGCGGCTGATGTAACCTGGATCCTCAGCGCTACTCGGCTCCTACCGGCTTGTAGCCGGTGTTTCCCGCCTTCTTGAACGCGGCCATGCCCTCCTCCATGCCGAGCAGCGGCGTGGTTTTCACCGCTTTGCATGAGCCGCCCGCGGAAATAGCCAGGGCAAACGCTGCCGCGGCCACGTTATCGGGCATGTCAACAACCGTGATGGTGTCGTACTCGCCAAACGCCATCCAGGCGCCTGTCAGCTTGCCGCCAAGCTTCTTGATTACCTTGCGCACCACATCGATGCGATTCTCCTGCTTTGCGATGATGGTGCTCATCGCTTCAGACGTGTACGCTACCTGCACAAGATAACTGGGCATTGCAATTCTCCTTGCGTTTTGGGATTCGTTTGGGGGAAGGTTGACCCAGCAAAGTATACATCCCGAATTCGGCCCTCGCGCGATGATCTTCTCTCGGGCGCCGCAGCGGACCCCCTTTGGACGCTTGGCTTCGACGGGATCACTGACCCCGCTAACTCCGCTGGCTCTGCTTGGACTCCGTCCAGATTGCTCGGGCGCGGTCGGCCTTTGTTACACTGCTCCTTACACTGGCCCTGATTCCCGTCCCCAATTCCGCCCCCCGCCAGGAGCAACCATGCCCGTCGTCCAACTCGCAGGAGTCACCAAGGCCTACGAGAATAAAGTCGCCGTGCGCGATCTCAGCCTCAGCATCGACGCCGGCCAGATGTTCGGCCTGCTGGGCCCCAACGGCGCCGGCAAAACCAGCTCCATTCGCATGATGATGGGCATCACCCTGCCCGACTCCGGCCGCATCGATCTTTTTGAGAAGCCCTTCGAGCGCAAGAGCCTCAACCGCGTGGGCTACATGCCCGAGGAGCGCGGCCTCTACAAGAAGATGAAAGTCCTCGACCAGCTCATCTTCTTTGGCGAGCTCCACGGCCTCGCCGCCGCCGACGCCCGCGCGCGCGCCGCCAGTTGGGCCGCGCGCATGGACATCGCCGACTCGCTCGACAAGAAAACCGAGGAGCTGTCGAAGGGCATGCAGCAGAAGATCCAGTTCATCGGAACCGTGCTGCACTCGCCCAAGCTCATCGTCATGGACGAGCCCTTCAGCGGCCTCGATCCCGTCAACGCCGTGCTGCTGGAGCGCACCCTCCTCGAGCTCAAGGACGAAGGCAGCGCCATTCTCTTCTCCACGCACCGCATGGACCAGGTGGAGAAGCTCTGCGACTCCATCTGCCTCATCAATAACGGCGCGGCGGTGCTTTCCGGCCGCATGCGCGAAATCAAAAGCCGCTACGAGCGCAATCACGTGATCGTGGAATTCGAAGGCAGCGCCGATTTTCTCAAGAGCCCCGAGATCGCCGAAGCCAAGAATTTTTCCGGCCACGCCGAAATTCGCCTCAAGGAGCATGGCGACGCACAAAAGCTGCTGCACCAAGCCGCGGCCGCCGCCATCATCTACCGCTTCGAGCTGGTCGAACCTTCGCTCGAGGAAATTTTCATCCGCACCGTGGGAGGCAAAGCCGATGCCTGAAGCCTTGCGCAACATGCTGCTCATCGCCAGGCGCGAGTACTTGGAACAGATTCGCGGCCGCGCCTTTCGTATGTCCACCATCGGCCTGCCCGCGCTGTTCGCGGTGATTCTCGGCGTCGCATGGCTCGCCAGCAAGGGCATGGGGTCGCACAAACACTACGTCATCGCCTCGCAGGATACCGCGCTGGCCAACGCCGTGCGCGCCCAGTTGCGCGGCAGCAAGGAAGAGAAGCCCGCCGTTGACGTCATCGATCCGACCGCGCCCGGCGCGCGCGATCTGGTCGCCCAGCTCGCCCAAACCAAGTCCGTCGACGGCGTTCTCATCATCCACGCCCATGACGGCGAGCTGCCCACCGCCTCCTACTACTCCAATTCCTCCGGTGACTTCATCACCGGCGCAAAACTCACTGAGGCGCTCGACAACGGCCTCGTCGACGAGAACCTGACCGCCAAGGGAATGTCTAAGGCCGACGCCGACGCTATCGTCAAAGGCGTCAACATTGCCACCTTCCAGGTGAAGAGAGACGGCTCCATCGTCAAGAGCAACGCCGAAGCCACCTTCTGGAAGGGCTACGTCATGGCCATCCTGCTCTCCATGACCACCCTCATCTACGGGCTCAACGTGGCCCGCTCCATCATCCAGGAGAAGACCTCGCGCATCTTTGAAGTGATGCTGGCCACTGTCAAGCCCAGCGATATGCTGGCCGGCAAGCTCATCGGCGCAGGCTCGGTTGGACTGACGCAAATCCTCATCTGGCTGATCGCCGGAGCCGCACTCGTGGCCACGCCTCTGGCCGCGGCCATCCTCACCGGACAGTACGCGGTTCACTTCTCCCTCGCCGAGGGTATTCTCTTCGCGGTCTACTTCGTCCTCGGATTCCTGCTTTACAGCTCGCTCTTCGCCGGCCTGGCCGCCACCTGCGAAACCGAGCAGGAACTGCAGATGTACATGCCGCTGGCTGCCGCGCCCACCTGGCTCAGCTTCGCCCTCATCGTCGTCATCATGAACGACTCCAACTCCGTGTGGGCTATCGCCGCATCGCTCTTTCCGCCTACCGCGCCCATCATCATGTTCCTGCGCATGGCCGCTGAAATGCCGCCCGCGTGGCAGTTCGCCGCTTCCATCGGCCTCATGATCGTCAGCATCTGGGCGATTCTCTGGATCTCGTCGCGCCTCTACCGCGTCGGCATCCTCATGTACGGCAAGCGCGCCACACTGCCCGAGCTGGTGCGCTGGCTGCGCTACTCCTGAGCCAGCCTCTTGACCCTCGGACCATCCGGCGTGCCCCATGCAGCCGGTTATAGGACTTGATCCCTAAATCCGGTTTTGAAAGAGCACGGCTCTGCCGGTCGCGGAAAAACCCAATCGGAGATGGCTTTGTAACAAGGGCGCGGCTTCCGCCGCACATGTCGCAATAGGAAGGTGCCCTGCTCATCTCGATCCTGCCACTTTCTCTCCCCATTTCTCACTTTTCCCAAATGCTCTAATGCCGAGCGCGCTGTAGCCAACACAACCCTCGCCGCACCCCACCGTTTTACCCGCGCCGGAAAAACTTCAACAGCGGCCACGGCTTCTTGTCGTGTTCGATGGTCGCCCCCAGGTTGAAGCCGTAGAGTTCCTCCTTCACGATCGCTTCGATCGCCTCCACGCTCCACGCAGGATGGCTCTCCATGGCATCAAAAAAGTGGCCGTCGGGCATTTGCCCTCCGGCAACAAAGCGATGCGACCCCGCGTCGAACAGCTCCCGGATAATCTTCTCCCGCTTCGTGTCCACAAATCGGAAACTTCCCTCACCGTTTTTCACATCGATAATGCAATACAGCCGGTTCTTATCGATCACATGCCCCCTGAGGCTGGGCTTGAGTTCGTACACCTTGACGCGCATGGTTTCGCTCACTCGTTCCCTCCGTTCCCTCTCTCATTCCCACCACTTCTTCGCTCCCTTGTCTTTCTGCTCCCTGGCGGCCACTCTCTGCCCCCCGTCTTTTTTGTCAACCCCTCCGCCCAGGCGTCTCTCTATATCCAATTCATTCCAAACCACTTATGCACAACCCCAAATTGCATATCATCTCCATCTGATTCCTTAGACTCATCAATAGAGGTGATCAACCATGAATTCTTCGCAAGGGCTAACTATCTCCGCAATTGCCGCCAGCGCGCCACGGCCTTACCACCGCGCCGCCGACTTTCCCCCCATAGCGCGCTGCATTCGTGCCTGGCGGCGCGCCTACAACAAGGAGTTCGACGCCAGCCAGAACGACGGTGAAGCCGAAAAGAAAGCTGAGAAGGCCTTCCGCTCCGCCATGCCCGTGCTTTGCAGCCGCCAGAACATCAGCGCCTTCATCGCCTGCCTCGTCTACGCCATGTTGACCCAAAAATTGCGCGATCGCGAAGCCGACCAGCTCATGGAGGCGGCAAATCTTGCCATCGCGAATTTCCGTCACCGGGCGTGAGAATAGAAATAAAAAAATCCGGCAAATTTTTCGGGGCACATTTTCCATGTTAACTCTTTTATTTGCAACACAACGCACTGAAAATCATGGTCAAAAACGGTCCTAAATGGTCCTCAAAAGGGCGAAAACTGCCCCGCCCGCAGGCCAATTTGCCGCTTCGCGAAGCCACGCCAACCTGCCGGGAAACGAACGGCCTCTTCCACCGTGCCTCATCCTGGTGTCGTTTGCTGCAACGGCGGGAGGGCTCGCTCGCTGGCTTGCCTTCTGGCTCCGCTGGCGCCGCTGACTCCGCTACCATCATCCCAGTGACCATCGAAGCCCGAACCGGATTCACTCTCGCCCAGCGATTCATGCTGGCGGTCGTTCCGCCTCTGATCTGGCTGCTGCTCCAAATCGCCGGCCGCACTTGGCGCTTCGAAACCATCGCCGAGGAGGGCGCCACGCCGCTGCCCTTCGGCGCCGGCGCGCAGGGCGAAATTTTTTGCTTCTGGCATCAGTGCGTGCTGCCCTGCACTTTCTACTTTCGTCGTACCCACGCCACCATCATCGTCAGCCGCAGCTTCGATGGCGAGCTCATTACGCGCATTCTCGAGCGCTTCGGCTACCGCACCTCGCGCGGCTCCAGCTCGCGCGGCGCGCGCGAAGGCCTGCTCGGCCTGATGCAGGAAATCGAGGCCGGCAATCCCGCCATCTTCACCGCCGATGGCCCGCGCGGTCCCATCCATCAAACCAAGATGGGGCCCGTCAAACTGGCCAGCGTAACCGGCGCGCGCATCGGCGCCTTCCACCTCGAACCCAAACGCGCGTGGACCATGCGCTCCTGGGATCGCTTTCTGGTGCCCATGCCGTTCACGCGCATCGTGGTCAGCTGGTCGCGCTGGAGCGAAGTTCCTCGCGGCCTGCCCCCCGAAGGCTTCGAAAAAGAGCGCGAGTTCCTCAACGCCGCTCTCGAGCGCGCGCGCCTCCGCGCCCTGGCGCATTTCGGAAAACCCGATGCCTGATGATGCCGCGGAGCGCCTAAAAGCGAGTGCCCCCGGTCCCTCGCCTTTGGGAACCGGGGAAACCGAGATGTCCGCGAAGCGTACTCACGATCCAAGACCGAGTTTGAGCATCACGGATTTCGACTACGATCTCCCCGCCGAGCTCATCGCGCAGCAGCCGCCTGCCGAGCGCGGCGCCAGCCGCATGCTGGTGATGAATCGCGCCACCGGCGGCTACGAAGACGACTTTTTCGCAAACCTCGGCGCGCATCTCCACGCAGGCGATCTTCTCGTCCTCAACGACAGCCGCGTGATTCCCGCGCGTCTCTATGCGCGCCGCACTCTGCGCCGCGATCGCGAAAAACCCACCGGCCGCATCGAAGTCATGCTCACCGAGTCCGTTCCCGGCACCGCGGGCGAAAACCAGTGGCGCGCGCTGGTGCGTCCGGGCCGCAAGGTGGCCATCGGCGAGCGCCTCGTCTTTCCCGCGCCCACCGGCGAAATCCTGCTCGAAGCCGAGGTGCTCGAGCGCGGCCAGTACGGCGAGCGGCTGCTCGAGTTTGCGCCGGTTGACGCCCGAGCGGGCGGCGATTTCTTCGCCATTCTCGACCGCATCGGCCACACCCCGCTTCCGCCCTACATTCATCGCGAAGATTCCGGCGCCGACCGCGAGCGCTACCAGACCGTCTTCGCGCGCCAGCGCGGCTCCGTGGCCGCGCCCACTGCCGGACTGCACTTCACGCGAGAGATGCTCGACGCGCTCTCCGCGCAGGGCGTGGAGATTGCGCGTGTCACGCTGCACGTCGGCCTGGGCACCTTTGCGCCGCTGCGCGTCGACCGCGTGGACCAGGTCCGCCTGCACAGCGAGCGCTACACAATCGACGCCGCTGCCGCCGAAGCGATCAATCGCGCCATCGCCGAGGGCCGGCGAATTGTCGCCGTCGGCACCACCGTGGTCCGCACGCTCGAATCCGCCGCGCTCGTCGCCAACCGCAACCCCATCGCGCCCCACTCGGGCTCAACCGGCATCTTCATCTCGCCCGGCTTCGAGTTCCGCCTCGCCGGCGCGCTGCTCACCAACTTCCACCTTCCGCAATCGAGCCTGCTCATGCTCGTCAGCGCCTTCGCTGGCCGCGAACGAATTCTGGCCGCCTATGCGCACGCTATCCAGCAGCGCTACCGTTTCTACAGTTACGGCGACTGCATGTTGATCGCGTGACAGGTTTCAGGGTTCAGGGTCAGTTGAAAGGCGACGGCTATGCGTGGCGGCCGGAAGTGAACCGGGGGCGGTCCATGTACGCGACGCATCGGGCTGCGCCCTCTGATCCCTGGCACCTGAGCCCTGACGCCTAGCTGCCCTGCTATTCTCACTACCGATGCCCGATCAATCCAAGCCTCCCGTCTTCCTGCTCGACGCCATGTCGTTCATCTTCCGCGCTTACCACGCCATGCAGCGCTCGCGGCCCATGTCTACGCGCACCGGCCTGCCCACGGCGGCCACCTACGTCTTCGTCAACATGATCAAAAAGCTGCGCCAGGACTTCGACCCCAGGTACTTTGCCGCCGTCTTCGACCCCAGTGGCGAGGTCTTTCGCGACGAACGCGCCCGTGCCATCGGTACCCTGCGCCGCTGGAACGCCAAAACGCAGAGCTTCGACGACGTGAGCTACGAGGGCTACAAAGCCAAGCGCGAATCTATGCCCGAAGACCTGCGCCGCCAGATTCCCTACATCCGCCGCGCGCTTGAAGCGTTCCGCATTCCTATCCTCATGGTTGAGGGCTTTGAGGCCGACGACGTCATCGGCACGCTGGCCTGCGCGGCAGCCGAACAGCGGCACGAAGTCTTCATCGTCTCCGGCGACAAGGACATGATGCAGTTGGTCACGGCCCACGTGAAGATTCTCAATCCGCAGAAGGACAACCTCGTTCTCGATCCCGCCAAGGTCGAAGAAACGCTGGGCGTGCCGCCCGGGAAAGTCGTTGACGTGATGGCGCTGCGCGGCGATCCGGTCGACAACATTCCTGGCGCGCCCGGCATCGGCGACAAGGGCAGCGTGGAGCTGATCAGGGAGTTCGGCAGCGTGGAGGCCGTGCTTGACCGGGCATCAGAAGTCAAGCGCAAGGCCTATCGCGAATCGCTCCAGCAAAACCGCGAAACCGTGCTGCTTTCGAAGGAGCTCGTCACCATCGACTGCCACGTGCCGCTCCAGCTCGACCTGGGTGCCATGGAAACGCAGCAGCCCGACATCGAGGCCGCGCGCGCGCTGTTCACCGAGCTTGAGTTCACTTCAATGCTCCGAGAGCTGGCTCCGGCGGTAAGCGCCGTCCAGGCCGAGCTGATCGAAGAACCTACATTGGAGCAATCCGCCGCATTCTACGCCGCCGCTCGCCGGCACGGATTCGCTCTTGCGCTCGATGCCGCCGAGCCCGTTGATGAGGAGGAAGAAGACGAAGCGGAAACCGCCATGCCCTCCCTCCTCGACGCCGCCGAGGCTGCCGAGAAAAAAGCGCATTTTTCCGTGGGCGTCTCTGTCGATCCGGCGCGCGCGCTGCGCCTGCCGCTTACGGCCGAGCTGCGCGCGCTCCTTGAAGATGCCTCGGTGCCCAAGCGCGTGCACGACTGGAAACTGGCGCTGCACGTCCTGGGCGAGCAGGGCCTCGCCCTGCGCGGCCCAGTCGACGACACCATGCTGCTTTCCTACGCGCTCAATCCCACGCACGCCACGCAGGCCCTGGCCGACGTGGCTGCGCGCCACAACCAGTCGCCGCCTTCGTCGCTGCCCGCCGCGGCCGCGGCCGTTCACGCGCTCGTTCCCGCGCTGCGCGAGGAGGCTGAGAAAGCCGCCGTGCTCGGCGTCTACACCGGCATCGACCTGCCGCTGGCGCCGGTGCTCTTTCGCATGGAAATTGCCGGCGTCCGCATCGACGGCGCCGTCCTCGAATCGCTCGCCAGGCACCTCGGCGCCGAAATCGTGCGCGTCGGCGAGCGCATCTTCGATCTGGCCGGCGAGCGCTTCAACGTCAACTCGCCCAAGCAGCTCGGCGTGGTGCTTTTCACCAAGCTCCAATTGCCGCCTCCGCCCAGCCGCGGCAAAGCCAAAGCCATTTCTACCGCCGTGGATGTGCTCGAATCGCTCGCCGAAAAGCACGAGGTGCCGCGCCTCGTGCTTGAGTACCGGCATCTGGCAAAACTGAAGTCCAACTACGTCGACGCGCTGCCGCTGCTGGCCGATGCCGAGTCGCGCGTGCATACGACCTTTCAGGCCGCGGGCACGGCCACGGGCCGCCTTTCCTCGGTCAATCCCAACCTGCAGAACATTCCCATCCGCACCGAGCTGGGCCGCGAAATTCGCGCCGCCTTTATCGCCGCGCCGGGCACCGAGCTGCTGTCTGCAGATTATTCCCAGATCGAGCTGCGGCTGCTGGCGCACTTCAGCGGCGACCCGCTGCTCACGCGCGCCTATATCGAGAACACCGACATTCACACGCTGACGGCCAGCGAAGTCTTCGGCGTCGCCACCGACAAGATGGACAAGGAGACGCGCAATCGCGCCAAGGCTGTCAACTTCGGCATCGTTTATGGCATTTCAGCCTTCGGGCTGGCCGCGCAACTCGGCATTTCGCAGGCTGAAGCCAGGGCCTACATCGATCGCTATTTTGCGCGCTACCGGGGCGTCCGCGCCTTTATTGAAAAAACCCTCGACGAGACGCGGCGCCAGGGCAGTGTGCGCACCATGTTCGGGCGCATGCGGCCCATCCCCGACATCGAGAGCCGCAACCCCAACCAGCGCGGCTTTGCCGAGCGCACTGCCATCAACACGCCGTTGCAGGGCACCGGCGCCGACCTCATCAAGCTGGCCATGATCTCGCTCGACCGCAAGCTCGCCGAGCGCAAGCTCAAAACGCGCATGGTGCTGCAAGTGCACGACGAGCTGTTGTTCGAGGTGCCGCGCGCCGAGAAGGACGAAGTGGCCAAGTTGGTGCGCGCCGAGATGGAAGGCGTGGTCAAGCTGAGCGTGCCGCTGGTCGCCGACCTGGCCTTCGGCCCCAACTGGCGTGATTTGAAGTAAGCCCGGCCGCCGGTTGTAACGCCGGTCTCCAGACCGGGGCCCCCGGCGAGCTCGTTCTTGGCTCGTTGGGGTGGTAGACCGGCTTTCGTGCGGGCCTACAGGCTCGCACCGCCCGCGATCCCGAAAACTAACCCTAAATAACGCTTGCATACTTATTCAGATCCGTTGTATATTTATTCAAGCGCGGTTTCCGCCCTGCGGGCCGCGCTCTTGCTTTGCCCCAAGAGGGCAGCCGAACATGAAGACCGAACGCCTCAATGTGATCCGCCAGGTGCTCACCGGCACGCCCGTCGCCAGCCAGGACGAGCTGCGCCGCAAGCTGCGCCGCCGTGGCATTCGCGTCACCCAGGCCACCCTGTCGCGCGACATGCACGAGCTGCGCCTCTCCAAGGGGCCCGGCGGCTACGCCCTGCCCAACGGCAATGGCGCGGCCATTGCTGCCGCCGCTGAAGACGACGCGCCGCCGTCGCTGGCTGAAGTGCTCGAAAGCTTTGGCCTGCGCGTGCGCCGGGCCATGAACCAGGTGGTGGTGCGCACGGTGATGGGCGGCGCGCAGCCCGTGGCTGCGGCCATGGACCGCGAAGAGTGGGCTGAAGTGGTCGGCACCATCGCCGGCGACGACACTGTCCTGGTGATCTGTGCCGACGCCCGCACCGCGGCCGACGCGGAATCCCGCATAAGGACCATGCTGGGCGCATGACCAAAGCCATCCAAACCGCGGTGCTGGGAGTGAGCGGCTACGCCGGCGCAGAACTGGCGCGCCTCCTGCTCAATCATCCCCACCTCAAAGGCAAGCCGCCGGTCTTTGCCGGCCGCGTCGACGCCAGGGACCTTGAGCACGGCGGCGTTGCGCTCACCCACGTGCATCCCCAGCTTGCCGGCACGCACGGCGCGGCGGGCCTGAAACTCGAGCCCTTCTCGTGGGAACTGCTGGCCACGCTCGGCGTCGATACGCTGTTTCTGGCCACGCCCCACGAGCAGTCGCGCCAATGGGTTCCCTCGGCGCTGGAGCGGGGCATGCGCGTGATCGATTTGAGCGGAGCGTGGCGGCTGACCGACGCCGATCATCGCACCGTATATGGGTTCGACGACGAAGGCAGCGAGTGGGCCGCAACCACGCAGGCCCAGGCCGTGTACGGCATGCCCGAGCTGCATCGCCGCCACATCGCCGGCGCGCGCCTCATCGCCAATCCCGGCTGCTACGCGACCTCGATTATTCTGGCCCTCAAGCCGCTGCTTGCAGCGGGGCTCGTTGACATCAGCCACGGCATTGTGGCCGACGCCAAGAGCGGCGTCAGCGGCGCCGGCAAAGCGCCGACGCCACGCACGCATTTCATGTACGCTGCCGACAATCTCTCCACCTACAGCGTCTTCAGCCATCGTCATACCGGCGAAATCCTGGAGCAGGTTGGCATCGGCCCCTGCGACATCGTCTTCACGCCGCACCTGCTGCCTATTCCGCGCGGCATCCTGTCCACCATCTACGTGCGCTTCAAGAAGGCGCAGACGCGCGACAGCGTGCTGCATGCTTATCGCGAGTTTTTTGCGGGCAGCCCCATGGTGCGCATCTACGACAAGACGCTGCCGCAGATTCAGTACTCGCTGCGCACCAACTATGCCGATATCGGTTTCCAGCTCGACGCCGGCGGCACGCGCGCCGTCATCGTGAGCTGCCTCGACAATCTGCTCAAAGGGGCAGCCGGCCAGGCCGTGCAAAACCTGAATCTCATGAACGGCTGGAGCGAATCGGAGGGTCTCGCATGAAAATCCCCGCGGAGGTCCTTGCATGAGGTACGTTGTGAAACTGGGCGGCGCGGGCCTTGAAGATCCAACCCTGCTCGAGGGCTGCATGCGGGCCATCGCCGAACTGGTGCGCGACGGCAACCAGGTGGCCGTGGTGCACGGCGGCGGCCTGCAGTTGACGCGCACACTCGAGGCGCTGGGCAAGAAGAGCGAGTTCATCGACGGCCTCCGCGTGACCGATGCGGAAACCCGCGATACCGCGCTGATGGTGTTCGCGGGGCGCGTCAACAAGGGACTGGTGGCCGCGCTGGGCGCGCTGGGCCAGCCCGCGGTCGGTCTTTCCGGCGGCGACGGACTGCTCTTTCGCGCGCGCAAAAAGCGCACCTCACCCGATCTCGGCTACGTGGGCGAAATTGCGGCCAGCGATCCACGCTGGATCGAGGCTGTGTGGCAGTTGAACGGCGTGCCGGTGCTCTGCTCCATGGCGCTCGGCTTCGACGGCCAGTACTACAACATCAACGCCGACGAAATGGCCGCGGCCTGCGCCATCGCCTGCCGCGCCGATGCGCTGGTGTTTCTTACCGACGTTCCCGGGGTGAAGGGCGCCAGCGGCGAGGTATTGCGCTGGCTCTCGATCGATCAGATTGCGGAGATGGCCAAGAGCGCCATCATTTCCGGCGGCATGTTGCCCAAGCTGGGCGCCTGCCGCGAGGCGTTGCTGAACGGTGTGAAACGCGTGCGCATTTTGCCTGCGGAAGCTGCCGGCTCGCTGCCGGATCTGTGCAGCTCGCGCGTGGCCCAGGGCACTGAAGTGATGGTGGCGTAGAAGATGTCACTGGTTTTGAAAGGGCACGGCTTCAGCCGTGCCGGACGACGGACCTAAGGGAGCGGGGCTTTAGCCCGTGAGGTTTTGTAACAAGGGCACGGCTTTAGCCGGGCCGAAAAAGCGCCAGGAATAGACCCCGGGGGCTTTAGCCCCGGACAGAATTTCGCAGGGAGGTTGGTTGAAAAACACGATGAAACTCGAAGAAATTCGCGCTGCGGAATCACGGTTGCTGCTTTCCACTTACGACCGGAGCCCCGTGCTCTTCACCGGCGGCGAGGGCGTGCACATCATCGACGAGAACGGCGCCAGGTATCTCGACCTGCTCACCGGCATCGGCGTGAACGCGCTGGGCTACAACCACCCCGCGATTGTCGACGCCATCGCGCGCCAGGGCCGCAAGCTCGTCCACACGTCGAACCTCTACTATCACGAGGGCCAGGCGGAGTTGGCGCTGCGGCTCAGCGAGCGCACCGGCCTCGACCGCGTCTTCTTTGCCAACAGCGGCACGGAAGCCTGCGAGGGCGCGCTCAAGCTGGCGCGCGCTTACGCGGGATTGAAGCGCAGCGAAGGCGCGAACATCGGCACCAAGCTCCTCGCACTCGAGCAGAGCTTCCACGGCCGCACCTTCGGCGCCATGTCGGTCACCTACAAAGCCAAGTACCGCGAGCCGTTTGCTCCCGTGGTTCCCGGCGTCGAGTTCGTGCGCTTCAACGACGTGGCTGACCTGCGCGCCAAGTTTTCCAGCGACGTATGCGCCATCCTTGTTGAAGCCATCCAGGGCGAGGGGGGCATCCGTCCGCTCACGCAGGAGTTCTTTGCGGAGGCACGCGCCCTGGCCGACTCTACCGGCGCGCTGCTCATCGCCGACGAGATTCAGGCCGGCATGGGCCGCACCGGCAAGTGGTGCGCTTACCAGCACTACGGAATTCTGCCGGACATCACCATGCTGGCCAAGCCCCTTGCGGGCGGCATTCCTCTCGGGGCAGTTCTATGCACAGAAGAAGTGGCGCGCGTGATGCATGCCGGCATGCACGGAACGACTTTCGGCGGCGGGCCGCTGGCCTGCGCCGTCGGCATCGCCGTGATCGACACCATCGAAAAAGAAGGATTGCTCGTGCATAACACCGAAGTGGGAGTTTATTTTGAGGAACGACTGCGCTGGCTCGCCTCGCGCCACGATACCATGATCGACGTGCGCGGCAAGGGCCTGATGCTCGCTGTCGAGCTCGATTCGGCTGATCTGGCCAAGCTCACCGTGGCTGAGATGCTCAAACGCCACATTCTTATCAACTGCACCAGCGACACCGTATTACGCTTTTTGCCGCCCTACATTCTGCAGCGCGCCCACGTGGACACAGCCGTTGCTGCATTGGACGAAATTTTTACCGAACACGCCGCGGCGCACAGCGCGCCCGCAGGAGGAGAGCATCATGGCTAGCAAAGCCACCATGGAAAGCAAGGAAGCTGCCCTTCCCGTGCAGAAGGATCCCGATGTGCTGGCCGCGGCAGCGCGCATGGCCGGCGAAGACCTGTGTTCTGTCGCCGACCTTTCCAGCGGCGAAGTGCGCGCCATTCTCAAGCTCGGGCACGAAGTCAAGCGCAATCCCCACGAGTACCTCCACGCGCTCGACTCCAGGCAGATGGTGCTGATGTTCGAGAAGGCCAGCCTGCGCACGCGGCTGGCATTCGAAACCGGCATCAACACCATGGGCGGCAACGCCATCTTCGTCGACCAGACCAGCGCGCCGCTGGGCGAGCGTGAAACCATCGCCGACGTGGCGCGCAACCTGGAGCGTTGGGTCGACGTTATCGTACTGCGCACCTATGCGCACGACACCATTACCGAGATGGCCGCCAACTCGCGCGTGCCGGTCATCAACGCGCTCTCTGACTTCGAGCATCCCTGCCAGGCGCTGGCCGACTTCATGACCATCCAGGAGCACTTCGGCACCGCCGCGGGAGTCAACTTCACCTACGTGGGCGACGGCAACAACGTGTGCCACTCGCTGATGCTCGCGGGCGCGCAACTCGGCGCCAACGTCACCGTGGCCACGCCGCGCGGCTACTCGCCCGACATTGAGATCGTGACCAAGGCGCGCGAAATCGCCGAGGCCAATCGTTGCGAGATTCGCTTGCTGCAGGACCCGCAGGCCGCCGCCGATGGCGCCGACGCGATTTACACCGACGTGTGCGTCAGCATGGGCATGGAGCACGAGTCCACCAAGCGCGCGCCCATTTTCCGTCCGTTCCAGGTGAACGAGGCGCTGATGTCGAAAGCCGCGCCGCACGCGGTCTTCATGCACTGCCTGCCCGCGCGCCGCGGTGAAGAAGTGACCGACGCGGTGATCGACAGCCCGCAATCCATCGTCTTCGATCAGGCTGAAAACCGTCTCCACGCGCAGAAGGCGCTGCTGCTGTTGCTGCTGGGCGGGTTGGCGAATGTTGAAAGCTTTCAATGAGCAGGGACTGAGGGACTAGGGACTGAGGGACGAATGGTGCAGCAACACACATTGGAATTTCTCATCGATTGGAAGGCACTTCAATGCAAGATCAGTGGTACGGAGACAATCGGGATCTGGTTAAATGGGGAACCTTGCTTGAGCTCGCTCATAGGTATCAAGCCAAACACATTCTTCAGGTTCTCTACTACCGGCCAAATGAGTGGAAGCAGATTCTAGTTGACGGGGAAAAGGTGGACATTGCTGAGGAAGTCATTCAACACTTTCGAAACGTAAACTCAATCTGCAATCTGACAGCTAAGACTAAACAGGAAAAGCTGCCGAGGATTACCCATAAATGCCTTTGCGGTTGCGGTCGCGAGACTTCCGGCCTTTATGCCCCTGGCCACGATGCCAAGGTGAAAGGCATCCTCCTCAAGATCGAGCGCGGCAATTTGGAGAAGTCTGATTGTCCTAATACTGTTGCCCCATTCGTCAAATGGTCCGGTCAGTGGAAGTCAAAAGGGTTTAAGCTCGCAGCCGCCCCCGTCAGGATTCCCGGACGCGGCGAGGTGGAGAATACCAGCGAGAAAGCTCTAAGTGGCACGGTCTCCATCGAGGTCTTGAAGGAAGAATTCGCTGATCGGGGTGACTATTTGGACTCAATTCTGGCTGCAATTAAGGCGGGGAACAATCGTAAGGGTATTGTCTTCCTTGATCCCGATATTGGGCTCGCGCCTCCAGGCGGAAGACCTAGCCTTGAACATGTGCTCGAAGATGAACTCAAAACGATCTGGAAATCTTTGTCACCCGGAGATGTCTTCGTGTTTTATCAACACCAGCCTCGTATCGATGATTGGATCAAGACAAAGATGGATCAGTTCGCAAGTGCGATTGAGATCAAATCCGGAAATGTAAAAACTGCATACGCGAAGGGGATTGCGCCGGACGTCGTGTTCTTTTTTGCACAAAGGGAATGAACTCGCGCTTGACGCAGGTTTGAAGCAGTTTTTCCTAGTCCCTTAGTCCCTAGTCCCTGTTTTTCTGAGGTTTTGCAATCATGTCCGTCATTCTCGAATCGTTGCCCGTCGGCCAAAAAATCGGCATCGCCTTCTCCGGCGGGCTCGACACCTCCGCCGCTCTGCACTGGATGAAGCAGAAGGGCGCGATCCCCTACGCCTATACGGCCAACCTGGGCCAGCCCGACGAAGCCGACTACGACGAAATTCCGCGCAAGGCTCTCGAATACGGCGCCGCGAACGCCCGCCTCATCGATTGCCGCGGCCCGCTGGTTCGCGAAGGCATCGCCGCGCTGCAGGCGGGCGCCTTTCACATCTCCACCGCCGGTGTTCCCTACTTCAACACCACGCCCATTGGCCGCGCCGTCACCGGCACCATGCTGGTGGCCGCCATGAAGGAGGACGACGTCCACATCTGGGGCGACGGTTCCACCTTCAAGGGCAACGACATCGAGCGCTTCTACCGCTATGGCCTGCTCGTCAATCCCAATCTCCAGGTATACAAGCCCTGGCTCGACGCCGCTTTCATCGACGAGCTCGGCGGCCGCGCCGAGATGTCTGCCTTCATGCAGCGCCACGGCTTCGCTTACAAGATGTCCGCTGAGAAGGCCTACTCTACCGACTCCAATCTCCTCGGCGCGACGCACGAAGCCAAGGATCTGGAGCATCTGTCGTCGTCAATCCGGATTGTCGAACCGATCATGGGCGTAGCTTTCTGGCGCGATGATTTGGAGATCCGTCGCGAAGAGGTCACCATTCGCTTTGACGAGGGCTCGCCAGTCGCCCTCAACGGCCGACAATTCTCCGACGCCGTCGAACTGCTTCTTGAAGCCAACCGCATCGGCGGAAGGCACGGCCTCGGTATGAGCGATCAGATTGAGAACCGCATCATCGAAGCGAAGTCCCGCGGCATATACGAGGCCCCGGGCCTGGCGCTGCTCTTTATCGCCTACGAACGCCTCATCACCGGCATCCACAACGAGGACACCATCGAGCAGTACCGCGAGAATGGCCGCAAGCTCGGCCGCCTGCTCTACCAGGGCCGCTGGTTCGACTCGCAGGCCATCATGCTGCGCGAATCGGCGCAGCGCTGGGTGGCCAAGCCCCTCACCGGCGAAGTCACGCTCGAACTTCGCCGCGGCAACGACTATTCGATTTTGAACACCGAGTCGCCCAATCTTACATTTCATCCCGAGCGACTCAGCATGGAGAAGACCGAATCGACGTTCTCGCCGCGCGACCGCATCGGGCAACTCACCATGCGCAACCTCGACATCACCGACACGCGCGAAAAGTTGCTCACCTACGCCCAGGCCGGCCTGCTTACGCTGAGCAAGGGAAGCGAAATGCCGCAGCTCAACAACGGCAAGGAGAAGCAATAGCATGAGGTGCGCTTAGCCATGTCGAACCAGCAACCATCCGGCAAGATGTGGTCTGGCCGCTTCCGCGAGCCGTTGAACCCGCGCTTCGAGCAATGGCAGCGCTCGCTGCCGTTCGACTGGCGCTTGCTGCCCTACGAAATCGCGGCCAGCAAGGCGCACGCGTACATGATTGCGGCGGCGGGCGTGCTCACATCGGAGGAACTTTCCACCATCTTGAGCGGCCTCGATTCCATCCTTCCGCGCACCGCGAAGCACGCAGCCGCACTCTACACCGAAGACTTCCTGAAGACGACGAGCGAGCCCGGCGTGGGCCGCGTGATGAGCGTGATGCCCGGCATTTTGGCTTCGAAGGCCGAGGATATACATCATTACGTCGAGCTCGAACTCACCGAGGAAATCGGCGGCCTGGCGTTGAAGCTGCACACCGGCCGTAGCCGCAACGAGCAGATCGCGACCGATCTGCGGCTCTACATCCGCGCGAAGATCGAACACACCATCGCCGGCATCGCCGCATGGTCGCAGGCTTTGGTTGAGCAGGCGCGCTCCGCCGGCGACGCCGTCATGCCCAGCTACACGCACCTGCAGCGCGCCGAGCCCGTGCTCGTCGCGCATTGGCTGCTGGCCTACGTGGAAATGGCCCTCCGCGACGCATCGCGTTTTGCCGATTGCGCACAGCGCCTCAACCTTTGCCCGCTCGGTTCGGGCGCAGTCGCCGGCGCCACGCTTGCGCTCGACCGCAGCCTCGCTGCGCGCGAGCTTGGATTTGATGCGCCCACCGCCAACTCCATCGACGCCACCAGCGACCGCGATTTCGCGCTCGAATTTGCGCAGGCCGCCGCCACCGCCGGCATTCACCTTTCGCGCTTCGCCGAAGAAATTACGCTCTTCGCCACCAGCGAGTACGGCTTCGTCGATCTGCCTGAGAGTTATTCCACTGGTTCGAGCGCCATGCCGCAAAAAAAGAACCCCGATCTCACCGAGCTGCTGCGTGGCAAATCCGGCCGCCTGCTTGGTACTTTCGTCACGCTCTCGGCGCTTTTGAAAGGCCTGCCCCTTGCGTACAATAAAGACCTGCAGGAGACGCAGGAGCCGGTCTTCGAAGCAGCCGACACGCTGGAGGGAATGTTGCAGGTTTTGCCGGGATTCACACGCGCGCTGCGGTTCCGCACTGACCGGATGCAAGCCGCCGCGCAGTCGGGCTATCTGAACGCCATGGCCGCGGCCACCTACCTGGTCCACAAAGGCGTTCCCTTCCGCAAAGCGCATGAAAAAGTCGGGAACTCCGTTCGCTATGCTTTGGAAAAGGGTGTCGAACTGGGAGAGCTGACCCTCGACGAGCTGCGCCAGTTCGGCGCCGAGTTCGGCGAAGACTTCTACGAAGCCATCACACTCGACGCCACCATCGACTGCCACGATGTGATCGGCGGCACTGCGCGCCGGCGCGTGCAGGAAGCGCTCGATGCCACCGCGGCGCGCATCGCGGCCCTGCAAAAATCCCCGGCAATGGAGGCTGCACATGCAGGTGCGTAAGGCACTTTTGCACGACGCCTCCAACATCTACGACCTGGTGAACTCGCTCTCCGCCGACGGCACGCTTCTCAAGCGGCCCTTCGCCGAGGTCTGCGAGAACATTCGCGACTTCACCATCGCCGAGTCCGACGGCGGCGTGTTTCTCGGTTGCGGCGCGCTGCACCTCTACGGGCCACACCTGTGCGAAGTGCGATCCATCGTGGTCAAGCCCGAGGCCAAGAGCCAGGGCGCTGGCGGCGCCATCCTCAAAGCGCTCATCGAAGAAGCCGAGACGCACGGCATCCAGTCCGTGTGCCTCTTCACGCGCATTCCCGATTTCTTCTTCAAATACGGCTTCCGCGCCGTTGAAGACAAATCGGAGCTGCCCGACAAGATCTTCAAGGACTGCCAGATGTGTCCGCGTCTGCACCGCTGCGACGAAGTCGCCATGGTGCGTGGCCGCATCCCACGTATGTCCATCCTCGGCCCGCGCGAAGAGGCGCAGGAGCTGGTGAAGCTCTCCGCCTGATTTTGTAGCGCCGGTCTCAAGACCGGCTGTTGTGCGGGGCTCCAGACCCGCACGCGCCAGCAGCCGCTGCCGACCGGTCTTGCGCTCCCTTGATAGCCGATAATGGACTCTTCGAAACAGGTGAACCGTGTCTTTCAACGACCAATTCCGCATCCCGACGGGCTGGATGGGCCGCTGGCTGCTGCGCAACATGAACAAGCGCCATTCCACCGTGACTGATTGGGGGCTTTCACACCTATCCATCCCGCGCGGCGGCGCAATTCTTGACGTGGGCTGCGGCGGAGGAAGGACCATCGCCAAGCTGGCGGCCGCATCGGGCTCAGGAAGGGTCTGCGGCCTCGACCATTCAACCGCCAGCATGAGTGTCGCTGCGAAGACCAATGCGAAGATGATTCAGGCCGGCCGCGTCGAAATCCGCGCAGGCACGGTTTCGCAGCTCCCCTACGCCAGCGGCGCATTCGACCTGGTGACCGCAGTGGAGACCATTTACTTCTGGCCCGACCTGCCCGCCGATGTGCGCGAGGTCGGTCGCGTGGTTAAGCCGGGCGGCCTGTTTGCGGTGATTTGTGAAGTGTACAAGGGCGCGCCCGCCGCGATGTCGAAGATGGTGGAGAAGCACGCGCCCAAAACCGGGATGAAGGTGCTCTCGCCCCAGGATCTGTGCGACCTCCTGGCGGGCGCTGGTTTCGCTGAGGTGCAGATATTCACTGATCCGCCCAAGGGCTGGGTGTGCGCAACGGGCCGCAAGCCGCTCAGCGTTTTGTGAGCAGCGCCGCCGCGATCAGGCTGCAAATCGCCGCGCCAAAAAACGCCAGGACCGGCATCGTTGTGAATGTGATCCAAACCGTGGCTCCCACGCTGGAGCAGTCGCCAAGCGAGCGGCACGTTCTCCAGTTCAACGCCGCGTAGGCAGCCAGGAAAGCAATCGCCATCGCCGGCTGCAGCGCCGCCATCTTTCGCAGCCAACGCCCGATGAGGAAAACCGGAAAGCTCGCGATCGGCAGCGCGCAGAAAAGGATCGAGAGCGCGGGATTGAAGCGCGCGTCAATGCTCGTCGCCCAGTACAATCCATAGCCTGTCACTACGAAGCTCAGAATCCCCGCAATCCACACCACAAAGATTCTCACAATGCGTTTCGTCATCGGTACCGCCCGACCATCGGCTCACTTCTTCGCGAGAATCGCCGCCGCGACCAGTGCTTGCCCATAGCTCAGTCCGCCATCACCGGGACTGACGTTGCGATGCTGGAAGACCTGGAATCCCCGCGCATCGAGCCCGCTTCGCAGTAGGCGTGCTAGGCGCCGGTTGTGCAGGCACCCGCCGGAGAGCGCGACCAGCTGAATTCCTGTAGCGTTGCGCGCTGCGACTGCCGCGCCGATGAATGCCGCGGCCACACCGGCATGAAAGCGCGCAGAGATGCGCGGCTTGCTCACTCTGGCGCGCAAGTCCTCGAGCAGTTCGCGCCACAGCGGCGCCGCGGAGATGCGCGCCGGCTCGCGCGCATCCCAGTTTCCGGGGTGCATTTCCAGCGCATAGACCGATTCGGGCGCGTCGGGCTCGTCCACGGCGAGTCCCTCCAACTCAATCGCTGCCTGCGCCTCGTAATCCACTACGCCGCGCCCCAGCACCACCGCCGCCACGGCATCGAACAGCCGCCCGCAACTCGACGTGAGCGGCGTATTCAAGCCGCGCTCGATCATGCGCCCAAGAATGCGTGCATCCTGCGCCTTCGCACGCATCAGCGCCAGCACATGGTGCGATTCAGTATCGAATCCAGCCGCATGCAATGCCCCCAGCGCCATGCGCCACGGCTCGCGAATGGCCGCTTCGCCACCGGGCATGGGCACATAATCAAGATGCGCAAAGCGATCGAACCCATCCAGGCGCGTGATCAACACTTCCCCGCCCCAGATTTTCCCATCCGTACCGTAGCCAGTGCCGTCGAGCGAAAGTCCTATGACCGCCTCCTCGATTTCGTGCTCGGCCATGCACGCCGCAATATGCGCGTGATGATGCTGCACCGCGATCAGCGGCAATCCGCGCTCCTCGGCCCATTGTTTTGCCCACGATGTCGACAAATACCCGGGATGCAGATCGTGCACCACGGTCTCCGGCTCGATTTCGAAGGTATGCATCAGATGCGCCAGCGATTCGCGAAAAAAATCGAGGCCGGTGAGATTCTCAAGATCGCCCAGGTGCTGACTCTGGTAGGCGAATCGCCCCCGCGCCAGCGCAAACACGTTCTTTAAGTGCCCGCCCACGGCCAGCAGCGGCGGCACATCGCCAAGTGACGGCGGCAACTCCACGCCCAGCGGCACAAATCCGCGCGCGCGGCGAATCAACTGTGGCGCGCCATCCACGACCGCCATCACCGAATCGTCGCAGCGCTGCAGAATTTCGCGGTCGTGCATCAGGAACGCGTCGGCAATGTTGCCCAGCCGCGCCAGGGCCTCGTCGTTGTCGATGGCGATCGGCTCTTCGCTGAGGTTGGCGCTGGTCATCACCAGCGCTTTCACGCGGGTATCGGCAAAAAGCAGGTGCTGCAACGGCGCGTAAGGCAAAAAGACGCCCAGCCACGGAATTCCCGGCGCCACCGCGGGTGCAATGCCGCATCCTTCCCGTGCCCGCGCCAGGACAATTGGCCGCGAAACCGCCAGCAGCAGCCTTTCTTCCTCGGCGGTCAATTCGCAGATGGCGCGTGCCGCATCCAGGTCGCGCACCATCACCGCCAGCGGCTTGCCGTAGCGGTGCTTGCGCTTGCGCAGGCGCATCACTGCGGCTTCATTGGTCGCGTCAACACTCAGATGAAATCCGCCGATGCCCTTGATGGCCACGGTCCAGCCGGCCATCAGCCAATCGATCCCCGCCGTGACGGGATCCTGCGACGGAAGTTCCACACCGTCGGCGCGCAGCAGCCACACCCGCGGGCCGCACACAGCGCAGGCGTTGGGCTGCGCGTGAAAGCGCCGGTTCAGCGGATCGTCGTACTCCGCCTGGCACGCCGTGCACATGTTGAACTTCGCCATCGAGGTCTGCGGCCGGTCGTAGGGAATGCGCCGCGTGATGGTGAAGCGTGGGCCGCAGTTGGTGCAGTTCAGAAACGGATAGCGATGGCGCCGGTCGTGGGGGTCGAGCAGTTCGCGCAGGCAATCGGCGCAGGTGGCGGCGTCGGCGGGAATGCCCGTGCTCACCTGGCCGTGCGCTTCGCTGGCGACGATACGGAATTCTTTTTCTCGTTTGGGAAGAGTTTCCCGGGCCACAACGGAGTCGATCCGCGCCAACGGCGGCGCCTCGGCCTGCAAGCGGCGGCGAAACGCCTCCACGCGCTCCGCCGGCCCCTCAATCTCGATGGTTACCCCGCCGGTATCGTTGCCGATGAAGCCGGCGAGATTCTCCTCTGAGGCTAGCCGAAAGACAAAGGGGCGGAAGCCTACGCCCTGCACCACGCCGCGTACCGTCAGCGCTTCGCGCCGCAGCACTTCGGGCCGTCCCGGTCGCACTTCGTGCCCTTCTTGATCTGGATGAGGTTCGTGCATTGAAATGGCAATCTTCGCCAGCATAAACCGTCGGCGCATCGCGTTCCTACACCGGCCGGCGAGGCGGCTCGAGACGGGCAACCATTGGATTTGTTGAAGCTTCCAATCCACAGCGGTGGATGAGGTGCGGCCGGCTGGCGCGAAGCGCTGAGCCGGCCATGGTTCTTGTGCCGTCGCGCGATGGCGGTAAGCGCTTGACAACTAAATGAATTAGAGCGGAGGAGATCATGAAGAAGATCCTGTTTGTCATAGCAATGATTGGTATGGGCGCGATGAGCGCAATGACCTGGGCCGACCAGACCAAGGACACGGTTGATGACCGGCTGCATCAGGCCGCTGAGGTGTTGCGGCAGGTGATGGCCACGCCGGATAAGGGCATTCCCCAGGAGGTGCTCGATCACGCCAAGTGCATCGCCGTGATCCCACACCTGATCAAGGGTGGATTCATCTTCGGCGCCGAGGGCGGGCGCGGCGTAGCCACGTGCCGCACCGATCATGGATGGAGCGCGCCGGCGTTTTTCGACGTGGAAGGTGGAAACTGGGGATTGCAAATCGGCGCTGAAGGAATTGATGTGGTGATGGTGGTCCAAAATGATCGCGGCATGCAGCGACTGCTGGGAGACAAGTTTGAGCTCGGGGCAGACGCGTCGGTTGCGGCCGGCCCCATCGGGCGCCACGCCTCCGCCGACACCGACTGGAAGATGAACGCCGAGATCCTTACCTATTCGCGCGCCAAGGGCATTTTTGCCGGGCTTACCCTCGACGGCGCGGCTGTGCACCAGGACCATGACGCGATGCGTGCGTTCTACGGGCACGACGTCAATTTCCACGAGGCATTGTATGGCCATGTGCCCGCGCCGCCGGACTCGATGGGATTCCTGAATGCTGTCCGCCAGGCGCGCGAACAGGCACGTCAGGCGGCACAACGTTAGCTTTGCTCGCGGGGCTCCGGGCGCGGGCCGTGAGAGAATTCGGAGCATGATGAAGTGCGCCCGTGAAGCAGCGGCCTCAGCGGCGTTGATCCTTGCGCCGGTTTTACAAGCCGCCGCTACGCCCGCCCAGCAGCCCGATGCCGCCGCCATCATTCACCGCATTGATGTGGCGACGCAATCCCGCTACGACAACGTTCTCGGCTTCACCGATATCGAGCACTACGCTATCTTCCGCGGCAGCGACGAATCTCATCCCGCCGCGGAGATGACGGTCAAAACCACGTATCGCAGGGGCTCCGGCAAAACCTACCAGATCCTTTCCGAGAGCGGGTCGTCGTTCCTGCTCCGCATCGGTTTGCATCCTCTCCTCGACAATGAAAAAGACATCAACGTGCCCGGCCATGTCGAACAGTCCTGGTTCACTTCAGCTAACTACGACATGAGATTGAAATCCGCCGCCGCGCAGCGCATCAACGGGCACGATTGCTACGCGTTCGATGTGACTGCGAAACGCAAGGCCCCCAACATGATCGATGGAACCGTGTGGGCGGACGGGCAGAATGGGCTCCTGATGCGCATTGACGGCATCGCCACTAAAAGCCCCTCGATGTTTACCGGAGCGCCCCACATGACGCGCGACTATATGGTCCTGCAGGGTTTCTCCATGTCGATGCACGCGCGTGCCGAGTCGAACGGCGCCATCGTTGGCCGCACCGTGGTTACCATCGATTACAGCCAGTATCAACTGCAGGTTCGGCAGAACAGCCGGTAGCGGCGCCACACTGCTCAGCTACCGGCTGAAAGCTGCCGGCTACAGGCTTCCCCTCGTGATCTTTTGCACAGGCTAAGAGCCGTCCGCATTTGGCGCTGTGCGCCTCCGCACCCGAGGCGGAAATGCGCAGCCCTGTGCATCGCCGTTTCGGGACGCCCCAAACTCATGCCAAACAAATGAGATAGCCACAGACCCTCGTGACAGCTATCACGGATTGCGAAAGCCTCCGCCTCGTACAACAATGGTAGCGACTCTCGTTTTGCGGCAAACTCGCCGCTCGACGGCCGCTTGGAACCCCTGGGAGGAATTGTGCCAGCCTTTACGCCCCCGCCGCTGCCCAGCGAAGACAAACGTTGGAAGATCGTCAACGGAACCATGCGCAAAAACGGTTTTGCCCGTCATGCGCTCATTGAAACGCTGCACACGGTGCAATCCTCTTTCGGCTACCTCGATGACGAGTCGATCCGGTTTGTCGCGCTTACGCTGCGCGTGCCGTTGAGCCAGGCCTACGGCGTGGCCACGTTCTATCACTACTTCACGCTCAAGCCTCCGGGCAGGCACACCTGCACCATCTGCGCCGGCACGGCCTGCTATATCAAGGGCGCGGATAAGCTGATCGCCGCCGCGGAAAAGAAACTGTGCATCAAGCAGGGGCAAACCACGCCCGACGGCCAGATCAGCCTCATGACCGCGCGCTGCGTAGGCGCCTGCAGCCGCGCGCCGGTGGTGCTTTATGACGGCGAAGTGCGGGGCGAAATGACATCTGAACAGGTGCTCGGGCAACTGGAAGGGTGGGCCGCTGAATGACAATCGAAGAGCTCGAACAGATCGCCAAAAACGCCAGGCAGGAACAGGAAAAGTTCGACTACGAAGTCAAAGTGTGCATGGACCTGGCCTGCGCCAGCCAGGGCGCAGGCGAGTTGAAAGACGCCCTGGAGAAGGCTGCCCAGTCGTGCGGCAAAAAAGTTTGCGTGCGCCGCACCGGCTGCATGGGGCCGTGCTCGCATGGGCCCCTGGTGCGCGTCGATCCCGAGGAAACGCTCTATCACCACGTGAAGCAGGCAGACGCCCCAGCCATTGTCGACAGCCTGGGCGGCGAGCCGGTAAAGAAGCTTGCGTGCGATCTGCACGAGCATTTCGACAAGCAGGTGCGCGTGGTGCTCGAGAATGCCGGCTACATCGATCCCGAGAAGATTGAAGACTACATTGCGCGCGACGGCTACAAGGCGCTTTTGACGGTGCTGACGGAGATGACGCCCAATGGGGTGGTTCACCGCGTGACCGAAAGCGGCCTGCGCGGGCGCGGCGGCGGCGGTTATCCCACGGGGCTGAAGTGGGGCACCGTGGCCAAGGCCAAGGGCGACCTGAAATACGTGGTCTGCAACGGCGATGAAGGCGACCCCGGCGCGTTTATGGATCGCAGCGTGATGGAGGGCGACCCGCATCGCGTCATCGAGGGCATGGCCATCGCGGCCTACGCGGTGGGCGCGAGCAAGGGATTCATCTACGTGCGCGCTGAGTATCCCGTGGCCGTTTCGCGCCTCACCACCGCGCTGCGCGAGGCGCGCCGCCACGGCCTGCTGGGCAACGGTATTTGCAACACGCCCTTCAACTTCGATGTGGAGATCCGTCTCGGCGCCGGCGCTTTTGTGTGCGGCGAAGAAACGGCGCTCATCGCATCCATCGAAGGCAAGCGAGGCACGCCCAAGCCGCGGCCGCCGTATCCTGCATCGAGCGGGCTGTGGGGCAAGCCCACGCTCATCAACAATGTTGAAACCTACGCCAACATCGCGCCCATCGTGCGCAACGGCGGCAAGTGGTTCCACGACATGGGATCGGAACGCAGCAAGGGCACCAAGGTCTTTGCGCTCACCGGCAAGATCGCCACCACCGGATTGGTTGAAGTACCCATGGGCATCAAGCTGCGCGAAATCATTGAAGTCATCGGCGGCGGCGTGCCCACCGGGCACAAATTCAAGGCCGTGCAAACCGGCGGCCCGTCGGGCGGCTGCATCCCTGCAGAGATGCTCGATATCGGCGTCAGCTACGATGCGCTGCTCAAGATGGGCTCCATTATGGGCTCCGGCGGCATGATCGTGATGGACGATACCTCCTGCATGGTCAACGTGGCGCGCTTCTTCATCGAGTTCTGCATGACCGAGTCGTGCGGCAAGTGCATTCCCTGCCGCGCGGGCACGGCGCAGATGTACAACCTGCTCACGCGCATCTGCACCGGCGCCGGCACCATGGACGACCTGGCGCTGCTTGAGGATCTCTGCTCCACGGTGAAGGAGACCAGCCTGTGCGGCCTCGGCCAGACCGCGCCCAATCCCGTGCTGAGCACGCTCAAGTATTTCCGCAACGAGTACCTCGAGCACATCCTGCACAAACGCTGTCGGGCGGGCGTCTGCAACATGGAAGCGATCAACTCTGAGACTCCGAGCGAGGTGACGGCATGAGCCAGGTTGAATCGGACGTCAAAACCTTAACCATCGACGAACAGGAAGTGAGCGCCCGCGCCGGCCAGACCATCCTTGAGGTCGCGCTGGAGAACGAGATCAAAATCCCCACTCTCTGCCACCTTGAAGGCCTGAGCGATGTGGGCGCATGCCGCCTGTGCGTGGTTGAAATCAAGGGCAACAACAAGCTGCTGCCCGCCTGCGTCACCACCGTGCAGGAAGGCATGGAAGTGAGCACCAACACCGAGCGGCTGCAGAAGCACCGGCACACCATCCTCGAGTTGCTTTTCGCCGAGCGCAACCACATCTGCTCGGTCTGCGTCTCCAACGGCCATTGCGAGCTGCAGACGCTGGGCCAGGAGCAGGGCCTGACGCACGTACGCCTGCCCTATCGCAATCCCGAACTCGGCGTCGACGCTTCGCACGAGCGCTTTACTGTCGACCACAACCGCTGCATCCTGTGCACGCGTTGCGTGCGTGTCTGCGCCGAGATTGAGGGCGCGCACGTGTGGGACGTGATGGGGCGCGGCATCAACTCCACCGTCATCACCGATCTGCATGAGGAGTGGGGCTCGTCGACGTGCACGCGCTGCGGCAAGTGTGTGCAGGTGTGCCCCACCGGAGCCCTTTTCGACAAGAGCAAGATCGGCTCCGATCATCCCAAGTACCCCGATTTTCTGCCCTTACTGAACCTGATGAGGGAGGCGCAATGAGCAAGCTGAAACTGGCGACCGTATGGCTCGACGGATGTTCCGGATGCCACATGTCGATTCTCGACATGGACGAGCGGCTGCTGGAGCTGGCCGAAGTGATCGACCTGGTCTACAGCCCTCTCGTCGACACCAAGCAGTTCCCTGACGATGTGGACATCACGCTGGTTGAGGGGGCGGTCGCGTCGGTCGATGACGAAAAGAAGATTCGCAAAATCCGCGACCACTCGAAAACGCTGGTGGCCATGGGCGATTGCGCCATCACAGGAAATGTTCCTTCCATGCGCAATCCCATCGGCCCTGAGGCGATTCTCGACCGCGCTTACATTCAGAACGCCAGCGCGCAGGCGCAGATTCCCTGTGTCGTGGTGCCCAAGCTGCTGCGCGTGGTGCGTCCCGTTCACGAATTTGTGAAAGTCGATGTGTTTCTGCCCGGCTGTCCGCCCTCGGCCGAAACCTTTCACATCGCGCTCACCGCTCTCATTAACGGCGGCCCGCTGGACATTCCGGCGCTCACCCGCTTTGGAGCGTGATGCATGTTTCCTCCGTTTGCATTGCCTCAGCCCGCAGCCCCGCGCTCGATGCGGAAATTCGTTGGAGCCGGCTTTGGCAATAGGGAGGACTTTCGTCGTGCCGCGCGCGCCGCAGGCGCAACGGTTGTTAGCCCCGCGCTTCAGCGTGGGGAAGGAAACGGGTTGAACGGCAAAGCCCCGCAGGGGCGACGCCGGTTTTGAAAGGGCATGGCTTTAGCCGTGCCCATGAGGGCCAAGAGAAGCAAGGGGCTTTAGCCCCTGAGGGGTTTATGAGCCAGACCATCACCATCGATCCGGTAACGCGCCTTGAAGGCCACGGCAAGATCACCATCCAGCTCAACGCCAAGGGCGAGGTCGAGGACGCGCATTTCCACGTCACCCAGGTGCGTGGCTTCGAGCGCTTCAGTGAGGGCCGTCCGTTTTACGAGATGCCCAGCCTGATGGCGCGCATCTGCGGCATCTGCCCGGTGTCGCACCTCATCGCCTCGGCCAAGGCCTGCGAGGCCATCATGTCGGTGCGCATTCCGCACACCGCGGCGCAACTGCGGCGCATGCTCAACCTGGCGCAGATGGTGCAGTCGCACGCGCTCAGCTTTTTCTATCTTGCCTCGCCCGACCTGCTGCTGGGCATGGAAGCCGATCCCGCGGTGCGCAACATCCTGGGCGTGGCGGCCTCCAAGCCCGAGCTGGGCCGCGCTGGCGTGGGCTTGCGCCGCTTTGGCCAGAGCATCATCGAGCTGCTCGGCGACAAGCGCGTGCACCCCGGTTGGGTTGTGCCCGGCGGCGTCACCGAACCGCTTTCCCCGCAGAAGCGCGACAAGATTTTGGCCATGATTCCCGAAGCCTACGCCAACCTTGCCCTGGCGCTCGACGCCTACAAGCAGATCGCCGCCACCTTCAAAGACGAGATTGCGGTCTTTGCCAACTTCCCATCGAATTATCTGAGCCTGATCAACGAAGACGACTCCATCGAGTTTACCGATGGCGCGCTGCGCCTGGTCGATGCCACGGGCAGCATCATTGAAGACGGCATGACCTCCGCGCGCTACGCCGAAGCCATCGGCGAGGCGGTGGAACCATACAGCTACACGAAATTCGCCTACTACAAGCCGCTCGGCTATCCCGCGGGCTGCTACCGCGTCGGACCGCTGGCGCGGCTCAACATCGTCAAGACCATGGGCACGCCCAAGGCCGGCGCCGAGCTGGTTGCATTCAAGCAGCTCGCGCCGGGCCCGGTCGAGAGTTCCTTCCACTACCATCACGCGCGCCTGGTTGAAATGCTCTACGGCATCGAAAAAATCGAGCAGATCCTCGCCGATCCGCGCATCCTCGACAAGCACGTGCGCGCCACCGCCGGCGTCAACCGCCAGGAAGGCACGGGACAGGCCGAGGCGCCGCGCGGCGTGCTCCACCACCACTACAAGGTGGACGACAACGGCAAAATCACTTGGGCCAACCTGGTAATTGCCACCGGACAGAACAACAACGCCATGAACCTGGGCGTGTTGCAGGCTGCCCAGCGCTACGTGAAGAAAGGCAAGTTCACCGAAGGCATTCTCAATCGCGTCGAAGCCGTGGTGCGCACCTTCGACCCCTGCCTGAGCTGCTCTTCGCACGCCGCCGGCCAGATGCCGCTGGAGATTTCGCTGCTGTCGGCCGATGGAGAAGTGGTTGACCGCGTGGCCCGGGACTGACGTGATGACAGAGATCTGATCGGGTGAGTTGCTCCGATCGACGAGATGTCATCCTGAGCGAGTTCGTCCTCGCGGCGGACGAACAGGTCGAAGGATCTGCGGTTGCTTTTATCGGTGCCGCCTGGTTGAACCATCAACAGCGGCACATCACAATCATTGTTCCGGGACGACGTCCTAGAGACCAGAGAATGGATTCGATTCGGAGAACAGACAAAATGGATACGAAAGCGCATTGCCTTGTCCTTGCCTGCGGAAACACTCTGCGCAGTGACGACGGCGTGGGGCCGCGGTTGGCGCAATGGGCCGCAGAGCGATTTCAACAGGACGCAAAAGTGCGCGTGGTTACGCGCCAGCAATATACACCCGAACTGGCCGCCGACATCGCCGCCGCCGACTCGGTTCTTTTTCTCGACGCCTCGATCAAATCTCCGCCGGGCCGCGTGCGCCTCACGCCCGTCTCCTCGCGCGCCAACGCCGATCCGGCTTCGCACGACCTGAGCGCTACCCAGCTTCTGGCCTTGACGCGTTCCCTCTACGGCTCCATCAAATCCCATGCCATGCTGTTGACGGTCGGGGTGGGCTCGACGGAGCTCGGCGAGTCCTTCAGCGCCCCCGTCGAAGCCGCCCTGCCCCGCGCGCAGGGCGTGCTCGAAAAAGCGGTGCTGCGCTTCCTTGAAAACTGAACCGCTCTACCCTGTCGAAAAGGCTGGCGTAGGGACGGCGCTGGTTTTGAAAGGGCACGGCTTCAGCCGTGCCGCGAAAGCCGCATGATGATTGGGGCCTTAGCCCCCGCGGGATGTTTTCCCGTCGCCCGGTGCTAAAACGCCGCCACCGTCTGTCTCAAGCTATACGAGCTCAGTGTCTTGATGTAGTTGCCGCGGTCGTAGGGCGAAGTGTCGGGCACGGACCGGCGGCTCAGGCAGCCGCGGATCTCGGCCAGCGATGCGTACTCGTGCTTCTCGAGCCAGTAGCGCAGGTCCGCCAGCACCCGGTTGATGTGCTCGATGCCGTGAATATGCAGCGCCGAGGCCATTTGCGCCACGCTGGCGCCCGCCATCACGCTCTTCAACACGTCTTCGGCTGAATGCACGCCGCCCGTGATGGCGATGTCGCCGTTCAGGTGTCCGTAGAGAATTGCCGTCCAGTGCAGCCGCGGCAGAAGCTCCGAGGGCGTGGAAAAATGCAGCGTGGGCCTTACTTCCAGCGTCTCGATATCGAAATCGGGCTGGTAGAAGCGATTGAAAAGCACTACGCCATGAGCCCCCGCTTCTTCGAGCCGCGCGCACAGATGCGGCAGGCTGGTGAATGATTGCGAGAGCTTGACGGCCACGGGAATCTTCACCGCTTTGCAGACGTTCTCGACCAGCTCCAGCAGTTGCAGCTCCAGCGCGGCCGAAGTTTGCGTGCGGTCAGTGGCCAGCGCGAAGGTGTTCAGCTCGATGGCGCAGGCGCCGGCTTGCTCCACTTCTTTAGCAAGGCGCACCCAGCCGCCGCTGGTGATGCCGTTCAGGCTGGCCAGAATGGGAATGCCGACGGCTTCGCGCGCGCGCCGCAGATGCTCCAGGTAGCCCTCGTGCGTCATGCGGTAGTCGCGCAGATCGGGAAGAAAATCCAGCGACTCGGCGAAGGAATCGGTGCCGCGCGACAGATCTTCGTCCAGCGTTCGCGACTCCAGCGCCAGCTGTTCCTCAAAGAGCGAGGTGAGCACGATGACCGAAGCGCCCGCATCCTCCATGTGGCGAACATTGTCGATCGACTCGGACAGGGGTGTGGACGCGACCACGATGGGCCCGCTCAGTTTCATTCCCAGATACTGCATGGAAATATCGATCATTCTTCACCTCCGGCGGCCTTTTCCGCCAGCTTTTCTTGAGGCTTCTGTTCGGGTTCTTCCCGCGGCGCGATGTGCGGCGTCTCGCCGCGGCCCGGCATCGCGGCGCGAGCCGAATAAACGCGCCACTCGCGCTCCACGTCGTCCTGTGCTTCGGTCAGCAGTTCCGCGGCCCGCTCGGGATTGCTGCGCACCAGCATGGTGTAGCGCGCTTCGCGATAGATATAGTCCTTGAGCCGGATCGACGGCGCCCTCGAATCGAGCTGGAAGGGATTCTTGCCTTCCCCGCGCAGCGCCGGGTTATACCGTATCAGCGGCCAATAGCCCGACTGCACGGCAAGTTTCTGCTGCTCCAGGCCGTGTACCAGGTCGTAGCCATGCGCAATGCAGCTTGCATACGCGATGATGATCGACGGGCCGTCGTGCGCTTCGGCCTCCTGGAACGCTTTCACGACGTGCATGTCGTTGCCGCCAAGAGCCACCTGGGCCACGTAGACCGAACCGTAGCTGAGCGCCTCCATGGCCAGATCCTTGCGGCTGTTGCCCTTGCCGCTGGTGGCAAACTTGGCCACCGCGCCGCGCGGCGTGGCCTTCGATGCCTGCCCGCCCGTGTTGGAGTAGACCTCGGTGTCGAGCACCAGCACGTTGACGTTCTGGCCCGAGCCGAGCACGTGGTCGAGACCGCCGAAGCCGATATCGTAAGCCCAGCCGTCGCCGCCCAGAATCCATACGCTCTTGCGGACGAGCACATCGGCAATGGCCAGCAGGTTGCGCGCATCCGACGATTGCATCTGTTTAAGCCGCGCCGTCAGCATTTTCACGCGTTCCCGCTGCTGGTTGATTTCGGGTTCGGTTTTTTGCGCGGCGCTGATCAGGCCCGCAGCCAGTTCCTCGCCAATTTGCGGCGCCAGCCGCGTCACCAGCATTTCCGCAAAGGCCTTCTGCTGATTGAGCGCCACGCGCATCCCGAAGCCGAACTCCGCGTTGTCTTCAAACAGCGAGTTCGACCACGTGGGCCCGCGGCCCTGCGCGTTGAACGTGTAGGGCGTGGTGGGCAGGTTGCCGCCGTAGATCGACGAACAGCCGGTGGCGTTGGCAATGTAAAGCCGGTCGCCGAACAACTGCGTCAGCAGCTTGATGTAAGGCGTTTCGCCACACCCCGCGCAGGCGCCTGAGAACTCGAAGAGCGGCTGCAAAAGCTGGAGATCCTTCACCTGCGTGTGCGAGAGCTTGGTGCGATCGACTTCGGGCAAGCCTAGGAAGAACTCCCAGTTTTCCCGCTCCGTCGCGCGCAGCGGCTCCTGCGCCGCCATGTTGATGGCCTTCTTGCTGGCGTCGCTCTTGTTCTTCACCGGGCAGGTTTCCACGCACAGGGCGCAGCCGGTGCAATCCTCGGGCGCCACCTGCAGCGTGTAACGCTCGTTCTCCATGCCGCGCCATTTGGGCTTGGCCCACTTGAGCGTGACCGGAGCCTTGTCGCCCAGCTCGGGACTGTAAATTTTGGCGCGGATCACCGCGTGCGGGCACACCATCACGCACTTGCCGCACTGGATGCACAGATTCTCGTCCCACACCGGTATGAACTGCGCGATGTTGCGCTTCTCCCACTCGGCCGTACCCGACGGGAAGGCGCCGCCGGCGGGAATCGCGCTCACCGGAATCTGGTCGCCCTTGCCCTCGGCGATCTTGCCCAGCACGTCGTGCACGAATTTCGGCGCTTTGGTTGAGAACGCGCCGGTGAGATCGAAGCTCGACGTGGATGCGGCAGGCAGCGCCACTTTTTCAAGGTGCGCCAGCGCATGATCGACCGCGGCAAAGTTTTTCTGCACCACCGCCTCGCCGCGCTTGCCGTAGGTCTTCTGGATCGCCTTCTTGATCTGCGCGATGGCTTCCTCGCGCGGCAGCACGCCGCTGATGGCGAAGAAGCACGTCTGCATGATGGTGTTGATGCGCGTGCCCATACCGGCATCGCGCGCCACCTTGTAGCCGTCAATCACGTAGAACTCGATCTTCTTGGCGATCATCTCCTCCTGCATGCTGCGCGGCAGCTTGTCCCAAACCTCGGCCGCCGCATACGGCGAGTTGAGCAGAAAAACTGCGCCCGGCACCGCCGCCTCCAGCACGTTCATCCTTTCGAGGAAGCTGAAGTTATGGCAGGCCACGAAGCTGGCGCGCGTGATCAGGTACGTTGACCGGATGGGATTTGGACCGAAGCGCAGGTGCGACGTGGTCATCGAGCCCGACTTCTTGGAGTCGTAAACAAAGTAGCCCTGCGCGTAGTTGTCGGTCTCGCTGCCGATGATCTTGATGGAGTTCTTGTTGGCGCCGACGGTGCCGTCGGAGCCCAGGCCGTAGAACAGCGCCCGCACGGTCTTCGGGTCCTCAGTGGAAAACGCCGCATCGTAGCTCAGGCTCGAGTGGCTCACATCGTCGTTAATGCCGACGGTGAAGTGGTTTTTCGAGGAGGGCTTGCTCAACTCGTCGAGAACGCCTTTCACCATCGCCGGCGTGAACTCTTTCGACGAAAGTCCATAGCGTCCACCGATGACTTTGGGCGCGGCAAACGGCAGGCTGGCCGCATTCTCCGCCAGCACGGTCATGATGTCTTGATACAGTGGCTCCCCTGCGCCGCCGGGTTCTTTGCAGCGGTCGAGGACGGCGACGGACTTGACCGTCTCCGGCAGCGCGGCCAGAAACGCCTTGCCGTCGAAGGGCCGGTAGAGGCGAACCTTCACCATGCCCACCTTTTCGCCTTGGCGCACCAGCGCATCTACGGCTTCCTCGGCCGCTTCGGCGCCCGAACCCATCAGCACCATCACGCGCTCGGCATCCGGCGCGCCGTAGTAATCGAACAGGTGATAAGCACGGCCGGTCTGCTTGGCAAAGCGATCCATCACTGCCTGCACCACGCCGGGAACCGCGGCGTGGAACGGCGAGCAGGCTTCGCGCGCCTGGAAAAACACGTCGGGGTTCTGCGCCGAGCCGCGGATGAAAGGCCGATCAGGCGAGAGAGCGTTTTTGCGGAAGGCGATGAGGTACTTGTCGTCGACCAGCGCGCGCAGCGTTTCGTCGCTGATGGGAGCAATCTTGCCCACTTCGTGCGAGGTGCGGAAGCCGTCGAAGAAATGAATAAAGGGAATGCGCGACTCCAGTGTGGCGATCTGCGCGACGGTGGCGAGGTCGGCGACTTCCTGCACGGAATTTGAGGCCAGCATGGCCCAGCCCGTAGCGCGGCACGCCATCACGTCGGAGTGGTCGCCGAAGATCGACAGCGCGTGCGTGGCCAGGGTGCGCGCCGAAACGTGCATCGTGGCCGGCGTCAGCTCGCCGGCAATCTTGAACATATTGGGGATCATCAGCAGCAGGCCCTGCGAAGCCGTAAACGTCGTGCCAAATGCGCCGGCTTGCAACGCGCCGTGCAGCGCGCCCGCGGCACCGCCCTCGCTCTGCATTTCTTCCACGATCGGCAACGCGCCCCACAGATTCCTCTTCCCTTCCGAAAGCCATTGATCGGCCCACTCCGCCATGGGCGAGGAGGGGGTGATGGGGTAGATGGCAACAACTTCGGAGAGCCGGTAAGCCACTGAGGCCGCAGCCTCGTTCCCGTCCATAATCGAGGTCGACGTCACATGCTTCTGTTCACTCATTCGCTTTGCTCCACAATGCGGCTTTGAGGGAGTTCTGCCGCTATCGTGAGTCTCAGCTTTGAGGCAGGTAGCCGCTGTGATGCGCCGCACACGGAGAGGCCAAAATCCCACTTTATGGAACTATGTTTATAAAGCGCACCGCAGTGCGGGGGGCGTGTGGCAAGTCCCTCAGGGCAGTCATTTGTCCGCCGCCAGGCTGCCAATTCGCCCCCTCTGACGCGCCATTCGGTTAGCGATTGATAATCAGCCTCGATCATTTCCCTGGTTTTCGCAATCCTGAATAGTCGGCCAGTGGTAAGATGGCTGCCAAATTATTCGCAATCATCGCATGCTCTCTTTGGCGGGGAAGACGATGACCCGCTCAGCTCGATCGCGTGGACGATCTGCGAAAGCTCAAAAAGTGAACTGCCCAGGGAGGTAGCCTCTTGTCGAACGAACCCTCCATCTTTAGCGCACTGAGTTTTGCGAGCTTCTTCAGCGCGCTGAGCTTCTTTGTGGGCCTCATCCTATGCGCGCTGATCGTCGGGTTTTACGCCGGGCGGCGCGGAAGGCCCCTCATCCCGGCACTTTTTCCGGCCATCCCGCTCCTTCTTACGGCCCTGTGCATCCAGGTGTTTGCCGCCGTCCTCATCGTCCTCAACGGTTTCAATGAGATTGCGGCAGAAGGTGCCTCCGGCGTCGCCCCGGTCTTTGCATTCCTTATCAGAAGCCAGCAATTCCTCTTCTGGCGCGTGGTTGAAGTTGACGTTTGCATCCTGGTAGTCGCCCTGGTGCAAATCATCAGGATCGTGCGAGGAATGGACGCGGGGTTTCCGGCGGCTCAGGAACCCGCTCCTGCCGCGCTCCCTCTGAATTGGATCACCGCCAGCCTGGTGTTTCTCGCCATCGTTGCCACCGCCTGGCTGGTGTGGGGCGGCTCGGATATCAACGCTTTCATTGCGCTTCTGGTGGATCCGTCGAAAGTGGCGGAAGCCAACGCCCGTCTCGGTCACATGGATCTTGCTGGGGTGTCGTCGTACATCTCCCGCCACCAGCTCATTCTTGCGATGGCCGCGCTCAACGTGATCCTGGGATTGATTGCTCTGGGAATCCACTCCATCGAGGACGACCGGCCCCGCCGGTACGATGCGCACGTCTCGGCCCTCCTGGCACTCCTCGTTCTTGGATTGTCGTGTGCCAACATCGTGGGCAGCCTGAGAGCCATCAAGTACATGCGCAGTCAGATGATGGCTCACGATGCGGCGCCCCCGTCCTGGCTAGTCGGGCTCGTCCCCTTTGCCGAACTTGCGCCGCTTTTTCCGGAGCCGGCGGCCACGCAATCGGATAATCCAGCCGGCAGCGGCCAGCAACTGGAACCTCCGCCGCCTCCACCTCCGCCGCCCCCGCCACTGCCGCCGCCGCCGCCGCCGCAACCGCCGGGCACTTCACCATCTCCGTGGCCTCCACAGTCCCCCTGAGATACACCGAGCGGCCAGATCGCCTCATTTCTGGTGGGGTTGCGGCTCCGATCCAGTCCTTCTCAGCTTCGCGGCCGCCCTCCTTCTTCCGAGCGGGGCGGCTTTCCGGGGCTCCAAACCAGCATCGCGGCAATGCCGGCGCCGAACAGCAGCCCGACAAGCCATTCATGACCCCGAAGAATAAACAGCACCAGCCCAAAAAAGACACTCGCCTGAAAATACGTGAGGCTAAGCATGCCTTTCGACCTCCATATTTTGAGCGCAGTCAAAGTGGGATTGCTTTGAGGCCTGCGCTCTGCCGCGCGGAAAACGAATCGGGGCAGCAAAAAACCGCCCAGGACACTGCCCAGGCCCGCAAATGTGATGGCGATCTCGACCGGCACGCTCACCGGCACGTGCGCCGGCACCGGGATCTTGAGTCCCATATAGATGAACAAGAGCGCGGCCACAATAAAGCCGTACTTCATGACACGCATCACGAGCGCGGGCGATTGCACTTTTCTTTCCATCGGCAGAGGTCCTCGAGGACAGGTGTATCACATGCGAGCCGCGAGCGGAGCGCAGGCTTGACGGCCGCCGACTTGCTTGCTCGCTGCCCCCCTGTCGTACCATGATCCCAGTTCCCCGCGAGGTCAGAACCTGAACGCCACCGCCCGGGCGAGGGAGATGCATACTCTCCACCCAGACCGGGAGGCTGCACCGCCGGAGGGAATCATGGAAGCGGAAGCTCAAGCGAAACATCCGCAGAAGATACAAATCCAGCAGCACACCTTCATGGGAATGGCGTGGTGCGGCGCGTGGCTGTTCACCATCGGCTACCTGCACCTGAATTTCTGGAGAGGCGTGCTGGCCATTCTCTTGTGGCCGTACTATATCGGCACCCACTTCAGCGTGCCGATGCACTGATCGGCAAATTGATCCGAAGTTGGTCACTGCGTCATGGCAGGACCGGGCGATCCGTCGGACCATCGCCCGACTACCACGATGAGAATGGTCGCCCGCTCTTCGGGGTCATTCGCCGACATAACCGGCGAACCCGGCAGGTCGGCTCCCCATGTTTTGGCCGCATCGCCGGAGACGAAAAACATCAGATGCGGGTGCCAGTTTCCGGCGTCGTCGTTCAGGTACTGCTGCTTCGACATCATGTAGCACATGGCGCCGGGCTCCAGCGCGGGGAGTTCCTTGCGATCCAGCGCCGTCGTCACCGCCTGCACGATCTCGCTCTTCGATTTGCCCGCCAGTACCAGCCTGGTCTTCATCAGGTAGAGGGGAACATAAGATCTTGCGGCCGCTGGATTGAAGCAAATGGGAGAGCGGTTCTTGTAATTCCAGAAGACGGGATCATCAGTCGAAGCGCCCCACCCTCGTTCCACGATGCAAAGAAATCCGTTGCTGCCCTTCTCGGCGGTCCTGTATCCCTCGGGCGTAAGCACCATCACCTCAGCTGCGTCGGAAATGGATGGCGGCGCGGCCGTGCGAGCCAGCGCGATTTCAGCTTTCTCATCGGTCATCAAATACTGGCTTAGAGGAGCCATCGACGGATACAGCGTCTTGCCCGCCTGCGCTCCCGCTGTCGCTGCTCCCGGCAAGACAGCTAAAACGATGAATACCGACGCCACGAATCTTGCCTGATGGTTCTGCATGTACCCTCCGGTTCCGCGCCGAACTCCACCCCTCGCGCAACCTGTGCGCCAAAAAGAACGGCCTGTCCGCTGACCTGCCGGCTCGCTCCCTCGCTCCCTGTCTTTCCATCCCCTATTCCCTAATCCCTATTCCCTGCTTTCACATTCCCGCGTACCACGCGTAGCCGAAATCGGGCGAAACTGAACCCTTTCCCTTGCCGAACTTCTTGATGTTGTCGGTCACCGTGATGCGGTTGACGTACTTCACGCTCTTGTACCCGAGCTGGCGCGGCAGGCGCAGGCGCAATGGGCCGCCGTGCCCGACAGGCAAATCGCCGTCGTTCATCCCCATGGTCAGCAGCGTGTGCGCGTCCCATGCATCGGCCATGTCCATGCTGTCCCAAATCACCTTGTCGACCGAGAAGTAAGCAACGTAGCGCGACTGCGGCAGCACGCCGGCTTCGCGCAGCACTGCGCCGAGCGGCGTCCCGATCCACTCCGCGATATACGACCAACCCTCCTCGCACGCCACCTCGGTGATCTGGCTGCGCACCGGCAGGGTTTTCAGATCGGCAAGCGAAAGCGACATAGGATGCGCCACGGTTCCATCCACCACCAGCCGCCAATCTTTGAACCCGCCCGCCAGCAGCTTCTTGAACTCGTCTCCGGGCGGGTAGGCTTCGTTGGCGAAGGGCTTTTCTGAGATCATGCTGCGCGGAAACTCGCGTGCCGGTGTGCGCACGTTCAGTAACCGTTGGCACGCGTAGGTGAGCGTCTCGCCTGGACCATAAATGCCGCCGCTGTCAGGCGGGATCAGCCCGTAGCGTTTTGCCATGCGGTCGGCTATTGCCACGCCGCCAGCCGCCGCGACGGCGGCAACGCCTCCACGAATCAGCCTGCGTCGTGTGATTGGACTCATTGGCCCTCCTCGGAGCCTCGCGAGTATCCCGTAATCATGCTGCGCATGCGCCGCCGGAATCCTGACCTTGCCACCATGATCACGTGCACGATCAGAAAAAACAGCAGCAGCCAGGAGACGAAGAAGTGAATGGTGCGCGCCGACTGGCGCCCGCCCAGCAGTGCCGCCGTCCACGGAAACGAAGCCGTGAACGCCGGCGACATGGCCAGACCTGTCCAGATGATCAATGGAAACAAGACGAAAATCACCACCAGGTATGCGCTTCGCTGCAGCACGTTGTACGAAGTCTCTTCGGCACGGTCGGGCGGCGCGCGGCGCAAATACCTGGTGATGCGCGCCCAGTACGCGCCGAACGACCAGTCGCGCCGCTCCGGAATCATGTTCTTGCGGAAGTGCCCGCTCACGAGGCCGTAGATTCCGTACACGAGGCCGGTGAGCACCGCAACCCAGGCGGCCTCAAAATGCAGATACCGGCTCCAGCCATTCTGATCGGGCATCACGTAGTGATAGGCCGTGGGAACGGTGTCGCGGCTGGCCGGAATGGGCAGCACAAACAGCGGCTTCATGTTCACGTTGCCCACTTCGCCCCAGTAGAAGCGTGGATGCGAAATCACGATCTCGCCGCCGGTTACCAGCAGCGCCATGAACGCGACGAACGTCAGCCAGTGCGTGGCGCGCACCACGCCCGCGTGGCGGGCAGTCTTCGCCTTTTCCTGGACCGAGGAAGCCGCTGGCATGCGGGCAGATTAGCACGCTTCGCCGGCGATCATCGAGCTTTTTGTTGCCCACGACCAACCGGCAGGCTCTTACGATGCTGCCGGAACGTAGGGAAACGTCTTCGATGGCTTTGCGGTCACCGACTCCTTGCCGATGCCCAGGCTCACCGGCGTGTTGGCTGCGATTGAAAACATGACATTGGGGGCATTGTCGGTCAAAGAACGCCCGTTCCACGCGGCAAATCCAAACACCGCTGGAGTTCCTACCTCATAGGGAAGAACGTTGGGAAAGAAACGGTGCGCAACAGTCTCTGCGTAGCCTCGAGGATCTTCCGCGGTTCCGTAGGCAGAAACCACGCCGGCGATCGCCTTCGTTATGGCCTCGCCATAGATGGCGAAATCTTCAGAAGGACGCCCGGCATTGAGACGATTGCCCAGATCTTCGTTGTACTGGGCAAACAGGGGTGGAATCATCGGAAGCCCGACGCGGTTGATTGATCGCCATCCGCCGGCGTCCGTCGCCAGCGTCGACACGGCCCATACGCCGATGCGGCGGCCATTCCCGGCCCCCGCGAGCAACACGGCATCAGGCACTTCCAGCACCATCGCATAGACACTCTGACCGGCAAAGAGATTCTTTGCGCGGCTCGGATCCCAGCCGGAAAGATTGATCGTCGTGCCGTCCTGGACCGCATGGCCGACTGCGTGCAGCACGTCAGGCTCAATCCAGAAGGGGTCGCCAGCCTTCCCGGCCCAGGCGCGCACACCGGATGGCGCAGTCACTTCCTTTCCTGTCACGCCCTTCGCGACAACCTCTCCCTGCGCGTGCGGATCGGCCGCTTCCCTGCCGCGGACGCAGCGAACCGTATAGTTCTGATTTCCGCTTTGATCGCGTGGCTCGAATGTGAAGCGATAGGTCACCTCCTCGACCGCATCGCCGTTGGCATCCACCTTGAACTCGTACATCCCTTCAGGGTGGTAGCCGGGCACAGGAATCGGGCCGAAGATGGAGTGGCAGACGTTGATGACAAAAACGGTTCCGGTCTGCCCGCGGAATACGTACAGGTCGGTGATATCGAGGCGAATATCCTGCCTTGCGATGGGTGAATCAAGATGATGAGACATCATGCTCCTTTTCTTGGTACGTGAACCGACATTCAGACCAGGAAAGCAAATGCGGCGGCGCGGATCTGGCCGGTAATTCATGAGCACCGGGAGGCAAAGGGTGCATCGTTCCGCGATCCTGCGCAGACTGCGCAGCAGGGCCCGCAGCGCTTCTTCTGTCTTCAATGTTGGGGAAGTTCCCGTTGCTTCAACCGTGCAGTGGCGCAGGAGGGGGCGGCACTGTTGCTTTCAGACGAGCCTGAACTGCAATCCTGCGGCACGCACAGGGCCCTTGCGCCGGGTCGTGAGGGGCGCTTTTGCAGGCAACAGTCTAGCACGATGATGGGAATGTCAATGTCAAAATTGCGGCATCGGCGGAAACCGTATCGGGCGCGCCTTGGCTCACATGCGGTTCGTATCGGTTTGCCGACGGCTCCTCGACGTGGTCCACCACGACCACGTCCACCGCGGCCTTCTTCGCCTCCAGCTTTAATGCGAGCTGATCTTGAATGGCCGTGAACAGTCCTGGCGGTGCATTGGCCTCGGCATTGGTTGGAGGCACGACCACCCCCGTCCCGCGGAACTGAATGAATTGTGATTCGTCCGGAGTCCATTTCAGCTCGAAGTCGTAGCGATCCGTGAGCCCCGTTTCGTCCACCACCGGCCTGTCGAGAACGGTTCGCTGCAACGCGCTGGCAAAGGCCGGCATCGTCAAGTGGATCGCCCGCAATCGCGTCACAGGAGCGATATCCGGGATATGGTAGCCGGAGTGCGCGTCAGCCGGCGCATCGCTCTTGCGCATCTTCGCGCCGCCGCTGGCTACCACCAGCACATAGGCCGCCATCTCCTGCTTTTCTGTATGCACCCGCAGTTGGAATCGCGCGGCCAGCAACTTCCGCAGCATCACCTGCAGTTGTTCGCGCTTGGGGTGACCCTCATAGTTCGGCACACCTTCGATGTCGAATTGCTGGGTTCGCATCCACTCCGGGCCGCCCATGATCTGCTTCGCGTGCAACCCGTAGGCAAACGAAATCAGATCGATCAGCGTGGTGTCACGCGCATAGAAGTGATTTCCGCTGGTGCCCAGCATCCAATTGTTCTCGTCGCTCGGATTGCTGGGCCGGACGGTCGCGACGTCAAACCTGGGATCGGCAAGCGCCTTAGCCGGTTGCGCGGCGCCGCTCGACGCCTGGGCCCCTGCGATCGCTGCCGCGCAAAAAAGGCAAGCGCAAAGGCAAGCCGCGAGCACCGCGGCGCAGCCGCCGGCTTGCTGACCGGCTAGCTCGCTGCCTTGTTGCCGGGCTGTCCTGCCAGCCAAAGTGCCTCCATCTGCTCCAGCGACTTGCCCTTGGTTTCCGGCACCATTCTCCACATGAATAGGGCCGCGAATATGCCCATGACCCCGTAAATCCAGTAGGCGAAACCGTGCTTGAAGTGGTCTACGAGATACGGATTCTTGTCGAGAATGGGAAACGTCCAGCTGACAAGGTAATTGGCAATCCACTGCGCCGCCACGGCCACCGCCATTGCCTTGCCGCGAATCTGGTTGGGGAAAATCTCGCTTAGAAGCACCCACGTCACCGGGCCCCAGGAAACGGCAAAGCCGGCGGTATAGACCAGCATGGAAAGCAGCGCGATGACGCCCTTGCCGCCCAGCCAGAAATCGGTGCCCAGAGAAATCATGCTGACCGCCATCACCAGCGCTCCGATGATTTGCAGCGGCCGGCGCCCGAACCGGTCGACCGTCAGGATGGCAACCACGGTAAAAGCAAGATTGACTGCGCCCACGATAATGGTTTGAAACAGCGACGCATTGGTGGTGAGGCCCATGCCTTTGAAAATATCGGTGGCATAGTAAAGCACCACGTTGATGCCCACGAATTGCTGGAAAACCGAAAGCAGTATGCCGATGAAGATGAGCAGCGCGCCGAAGGAGAACAATTTGCCGGAGTGATGCTCGCTGAGCGAGGCGCGGATTTCAGAGATCTCTTTTTCACCCTCCTCTGCCGTCACCAGCTTGGCCAGCACCGCGCGCGCTCCGCTCTCGTTGCGCTTCAGCATCAGGAAGCGCGGAGTTTCAGGAACGAGAAACAGAAGGAGCAGAAAAATGGCCGCGGGAATCGCGCCGGAGAGAAACATGTAGCGCCAGCCGATGGAGTTGAGCCAGACGTCGCCGCTTCCCGACTTGGAAATCCCGAAGTTGACAAAGTAAATCACCAGCATGCCGAAGATAATGGCGAACTGATTCCACGCCACCAGGTTTCCTCTAACTTTGGCCGGAGCGATTTCGGCGATATACATCGGCGACAACATCGAAGCTAATCCCACGCCGATGCCGCCCAGGATGCGATAAAAAACGAAAATACCCATGTACCCGGGCCCGCCGTGGCCGATGGGGGCAAAAGGGAACTCCGGCGCTGCGGCGCCCAGGGCGGAAATCAGAAAAAGCAGGGCGGCGATGATCAATCCCCGCTTGCGGCCTACCCGCGTGCTCACCCATCCGCCGATGAGCCCGCCGATGATACAGCCGATGAGCGCGCTTGAAACCACAAAGCCGAGCAACGAATTGGCGGCATTGGCCTGCGCAGTGTTGGTCAAATCAGTAAATCGCGGATCGATAAAATAGCTCTTCAGGCTGTCGACAGCGCCGTTAATTACGGCCGTGTCATATCCAAAAAGCAGGCCGCCCAGCGTAGCGATGAGCGTGAGTAAAACCACGTACGGATTGAATCGCGACATGCTGTTCCTTGCGGAAAATCGATTTGGCCCAGTGTACTATCCCGGCTTGCCTTGGGAGAGATGAGCGTTGGCGTGTCCGCGCGCGCAAGGCGCGGCTAACTTCGCCAACCCCGCTGGCTCCGCTAACTCCGCTGCTCCGGCCTACCACCCCATCTGCCGCATGCGTTCCTGGATGAGCGCGCTGTAGTGATCCATGCGCGCGGGCCGGCGGCGCCGCGGATCGGGCAGCACCGCGGCCAGCCGGGCCGCCTCTTCCCGATCGATGTTTCGAGCCGAAATTCCATAGTCAGCGCGGCACGCCGCCTCCGCGCCATAAACGCCGGGGCCCCATTCAATCTCGTTCAGATAAAGCTCCAGGATGCGCTGCTTGCCGAGGACAAATTCGGCCACCGGCACCAGCGTGAACTCCGCGCCCTTGCGCAGGAACGAGCGCCCCGTCCCGAAGAAGAGGTTTTTCACCAGTTGCTGCGTGATGGTGGACCCGCCGCGCATCCGCTTGCCATCGATATCGCCTTCGGCGGCAATCTCCATGGCCTGCCAATCGAAGCCGTGGTGCTGGTAGAAACGCGCGTCCTCGGCGGCGATGACCGCGTGCTGCAGATCGGGTGAAATCTGGCGCAGCGGCACGAACTCGTAGCGTTCGTGATACGGCTTGCCGTGAACCCACGCCTGCACCCGCCGCTCCATGTGCACCATGGTGGTCGGAGGGTCGATCCACTTTGCCGCGACCAGCATCAGCGCCGCCAGCAACCACAGCGACGCCACGCTGAGCGCCAGCCAGCGCAGAACCGATCGCAGCGCCACCTTGCGGCGCGGGGATTTGATGGGTGGGGTTGACCCTTGATGCATATATCAGAATAATCGCCTTCTGCTCCCTGCTGGCTATTGGCCATGCCCTGTTCGGGGTTGCCCCATCCTTCCAGCGCATTTGGCGGGAAGGGCGGGGAACCACCGCCATGTCCGCACTCTGCAGCCTTCGTCACCATAAAGCTCATCTATCTTTCAGGATCTGGGCTGCCCACATCCCGATCCCGGAAAACAGAATGCCGAGGATCGCGTAGTTCCACGCGTGGCGGCTAAATTGAGCCTGGAGGGCGACCATGGAAAGGAAACCGGCGAAGAGTGCCAGACTGATCGACGCGAAAGCAAAGCCCTGCTTCCTTCGATCCGCATGAACCATGAGAATCAATCCAGCCTGAAGCGCGACCGGAAGCGCGAAGAGCGCGCAGCCAAGCGCGCGATCCCATGGTGGCAGCCCTTTGATGTTGCCGAGCGCCAACAAGCCTGCGAAGCCGGCCTCACCAAACACGAACACGTGCAAGTAGAGAAAAC
>Ga0335078_10000273_pt1 | contig 83214 bp, 75 predicted proteins | sample Lox_Sample_32_FD_206711 | JGI IMG/M metagenome (GOLD analysis project Ga0335078, IMG submission 206711) | Soil microbial communities from Loxahatchee National Wildlife Refuge, Florida, United States - Lox_Sample_3.2 | ecosystem: Environmental > Terrestrial > Soil > Wetlands | place: USA... | reverse complement strand
CAGGATGATCTCCTGGTACATCGACTCGAGCTGCATCACTGTGTCCCGAAGAACTTCTGCGCTGCCCTTATTCCGCCGGCGAGCGCATCCACCTCGTCGGCGGTGTTGTACAGGTAGAGGCTCGCCCTGGTGGAGGACTGAACCCCGAGCGCGCGGTGCAGCGGCCAGGCGCAGTGGTGCCCGGCCCGCACCGCCACGCCGCGGTCGTCGAGCACCTGGCTGACGTCATGCGGGTGGATGCCCTCGATAGTGAACGAAATCGCACCCCCCCGGTCGGCCGGCTCGGCCGGCCCGAGTATCCGCAGCCCGTCGATCTCGCCGAGGGCCAGCAGGGCACGGCGCAGCAGGGCCTGCTCGTGCGCGCGGACGGCGTCCAGGCCTACCTCGGTGAGGTAGTCCACGGCCGCGCCGAGCCCGACGGCCTGGGCGATCGGCATCGTGCCGGCCTCGAACTTGTGCGGCGGCGGCGCGTAGGTGGACCTGTCCATCAAGACGCTCTCGATCATCTCGCCGCCGCCGAGGAACGGCGGCATGTCGTCGAGCAGGTCACGGCGGCCCCACAGCACTCCGATGCCGGTCGGGCCGCACATCTTGTGGCCGGTGAAGCCGACTAGGTCGGCGCCGAGCGACCTGGTGTCCACCAGCCCGTGGGGTGCCGACTGGGCGGCGTCCACCAGCACGAGCGCGCTGACCGCGTGCGCGCGGGCGGCGATCTCGGCCACCGGGTTGATGGTGCCGAGCACATTGGACTGGTGCGCGAGCGCGACCAGCCTGGTCCGCGCCGTGATCAGCTGGTCGGCCGCCGCCAGGTCGAGCCTGCCGTCCGGCGTCACGCCGAACCAGCGCAGCCTGGCGCCAGTCCGCTGGCAGAGCATCTGCCAGGGGACGATGTTGGAGTGGTGCTCCATCTCGGTGATGACGATCTCGTCGCCCGGCGACAGTGCCAGCCGGCCGGGGCCGCCCGCCGCGGTCGCGTTCCCGATCGAGTAGGCCACCAGGTTGATCGCCTCAGAGACGTTCTTGGTGAACACCACCTCGGTCTCGTCGGCCGCCCCGATGAACCCGGCCACCTTGATCCTGGCGCCCTCGTACGCCTCGGTGGCCTCCTCGCTGAGCTCGTGCGTGGCGCGGTGGATGTTGGCGTTGTGCCGTTCGTAGAACTCGCTGATCGTGTCGATCACCTGGCGCGGCTTCTGCGAGGTGTTCGCGCTGTCCAGGTAGACCAGCGGCCGGCCGGCCCGCACGGTCCGGTCCAGGATCGGGAAGTCCTTGCGCACCCGCGCGACGTCGATGCTCGTCGAACGCGCCTCCGGCACGGCACTCATGACGAGACCCCGGTAAGGAACCGCTCGTACCCGCTGGCCTCGAGCTCGTCGGCGAGCTCGGGCCCGCCCTCCTGCACGATCCTGCCGCCGACGAACACGTGCACGAAGTCAGGCCGGACGTAGCGCAGGATCCTGGTGTAGTGCGTGATCAGCAGTACCCCGTGGCCCGGGCCCTCGCGGTAGGCGTTGACGCCCTCGGACACCACCTTGAGCGCGTCGATGTCCAGGCCAGAGTCGGTCTCGTCCAGGATCGCGATCTTCGGGTCGAGCAGCCTGAGCTGCAGGATCTCGTGCCGCTTCTTCTCCCCGCCGGAGAAGCCCTCGTTGAGGTTGCGCTGTGCGAAGGCCGGGTCGATGGCAAGGTCCTTCATCGCGGCGTTCATCTCCTTGATGAAGTCGCGCACCCGAGGTGCCTCGCCCCGCACCGCCGTCACCGCGGTGCGCAGGAAGTTCGCGACCGTGACGCCGGGGACCTCGACCGGGTACTGCATGGCGAGGAACAGCCCGGCCCTGGCCCGCGCGTCCACGCTCATCGCCAGCACGTCCTGGCCGTCCATGGTCACCGACCCGCTGGTCACCAAGTACTTCGGGTGACCGGCGATCGAGTAGGCCAGGGTGGACTTGCCAGAGCCGTTCGGGCCCATGATCGCGTGCGTCTGCCCGGCCGCGACGGTCAGGTCGACGCCGCGCAGGATTTCCTGGCTCTCGCCGCCTCGCCCGGTGACGCTGACGTGCAGGTCGCGGATCTCAAGGGTGGACATCTCTCTCCTTAGCTCAACATGGTCAGGTGGTGCCGGTCATAGCGCGACGTAGACGTCGCCGCTCTCGACCCGCACCTGGTAGGTCGCGATTGGCCTGCTGGCCGGCGGGCCGGTCGGCTTGCCCGAGCGCAGGTCGAAGCAGGAGCCGTGCAGCCAGCACTCCACCGTGTGGTCGTAGACCTCGCCGTCGACCAGCGAGACGTCCTCGTGCGTGCAGAACTCGGCTAGGGCATACACCTCGCCCTCGCTCCTGATGATCACTAGCTGGACGCCGTTCAGCTCGACGCCGAGCGTGCCCTGCTCGGGCACTTCGGCAAGCGCGCACGCGCGCACGAACTCGGTCACGGCGTGCTCCCCGGCCCCATACCCCTCGCAAGCTCCACCTCGATCGCGGCCGTGATCCGCTGGGCAAGCTCGGGCACCGCGATCTCGCCGATCAGCTCGCCGAAGAACCCCCTGATCACCAGGCGCCTGGCCTCGGCCAGCGGGATGCCCCTGGCCATCAGGTAGAACAGGTGCTGGTCCTCGAGCCGGCCGCTGGTGCTCGCATGCCCGGCCCTGGTGACCTCCCCGGTCAGGATCTCCAGGTTGGGCACCGAGTCCACCCTGGTGCCGTCGGTCAGCACCAGGTTCCTGTTGCTCTCGTACGAGTCCGTGCCTGTCGCCTCTGGCCTGATGACCACGTCGCCGATCCAGACCGTGTGGGCGTCGTCACCCTGCAGCGCGCCCTTGTAGGTGACCCTGCTGCGGCAGTCGGGCGCGCTGTGATCCACAAACAGCCGGTGCTCGAGGTGCTGACCGGCGTCGGCGAAGTACAGCCCGCGCAGCTCGGCGTTGCCGCCTGGCCCGGCGTACCTGACCGATGGCGCCACCCGCACCACCCCCCCGCCCAGCGACACCGCGGTGTGCGAGAACGACGCGTCCCTGCCCACCAGCGCATGCTGGTGCGACAGGTGCACCGAATCGCCATCCCAGTCCTGCAGGGACACGACGCTCAGCCGCGCCCCGTCCCCCACCACGAACTCGACGTTGTCCGCGTACGTGGCCGACCCCGCGTAATCCAGCACCACGACGGCCGACGCGTTAGCTCCTACCTCGACGACGACGTGCCCCGCCGCGGCCACCGACGAGTCATCGCCGCGCACCGAGATCACGGCGGGCCGCGAAGCGGCAAAGCCGTCAGGCACCGTCAGTATGGTCACCTCGCCGGCCGCCGCGAAGGCTCGCGCACTGACCCGGTCCGAGGGCACGAGGGCGATGCCGATCCGAGGATCCCCGTGTTGCGCAAGCACGACTGGGATCTCGGGGTCGGCATCGACCTCGATACCGACCTTGCCGTCGAACGGCGCATCGACGTGCAGCCCCCGAAGCCGCCGCAGCGGCGTGAACCGCCACTCCTCTTCCCGTCCGGTCGGAACCGGGAAATCCACCGGGTCGAACGACTCCCTCGCGTGCAGCTTGGAGACGGGGCCGGCGTTCTCGACAGCCCCCTGGAGCTGACTCATCAGCCGACTGCCCCTTCCATCTGCAGCTCGATCAGCCGGTTCAGCTCGAGCGCGTACTCCATCGGCAGTTCCCTGGCGATCGGCTCGACGAAGCCTCGGACGATCGTCGCCATCGCCTCGTCCTCGGTCATGCCGCGGCTCATCAGGTAGAACAGCTGGTCATCGGAGATCTTCGACACGGTCGCCTCGTGCCCCATCTCCACGTCGTCCTCGCGGACGTCCACGTACGGGTAGGTGTCCGACCTGCTCACCGTGTCCACGAGCAGCGCGTCGCACTTGACCGTGGACCTGGAGTGCTCGGCGCCCTCCTGCACCTGGACCAGGCCGCGATAGGAGGTGCGGCCGCCGGCCCTAGCCACCGACTTGGAGATGATCGTGGACGAGGTGTTGGGCGCGCAGTGCACCATCTTCGCGCCGGCGTCCTGGTGCTGGCCCTTGCCGGCGAACGCCACCGACAGGGTTTCGCCCCTGGCCTGCTCTCCCATCAGGTAGACGGCCGGGTACTTCATCGTCACCTTGGAGCCGATGTTCCCGTCAACCCATTCCATGGTCGCCCCAGCCTGGGCCACGGCCCGCTTGGTGACCAGGTTGTAGACGTTGTTCGACCAGTTCTGGATCGTGGTGTACCGGCAGCGCGCGTTCTTCTTGACGATGATCTCGACCACCGCCGAGTGCAGCGAGTCCGATGAGTAGATCGGCGCGGTGCAGCCCTCGACGTAGTGCACGTACGCGTCCTCGTCGACGATGATCAGGGTCCGCTCGAACTGGCCCATGTTCTCGGTGTTGATCCGGAAGTAGGCCTGCAGCGGAATCTCCACATGCACGCCCTTGGGCACGTAGATGAAGCTCCCGCCGCTCCAGACCGCCGTGTTCAGCGCGGCGAACTTGTTGTCGCCGACCGGGATGACGGTCGCGAAGTACTCCCTGAACAGGTCGGGGTGCTCCTTGAGCGCGGTGTCGGTGTCGAGGAAGATGACGCCCTTTTCCTCTAGATCTTCGCGGATCTTGTGATAAACGACTTCCGACTCATACTGGGCGGCGACGCCGGCGATCAGCCGCTGCTTCTCAGCCTCGGGGATGCCGAGCTTGTCGTAGGTGCTCTTGATGTCGGCGGGAAGGTCATCCCAGCTCGCCGCCTGCTTCTCGGTCGAGCGCACGAAGTACTTGATGTTCTCGAAGTCGATGCCGGACAGGTCGGAGCCCCAGGTCGGCATGGGCTTGCGCCTGAACAGCTCGAGGCCGCGCAGCCGTAGCCTGAGCATCCACTCCGGCTCGTTCTTCTTTGCGGAGATGTCGCGGACGACGTCCTCGGACAGGCCGCGGCGCGCGCTCGCGCCTGCCGCGTCTGAGTCGGCCCAGCCGAACTTGTACCGGTCAAGTCCGTCGAGTTCCGGGCGGGCGGTGGTGGTCATGCGGACAGGCCTCCGACCTCGGTGATGGATGGGTGGGTGACGAGCGATGGTGCGGTGACGTGGGTGGTGCACACGCCGTCGCCGCGGGCGATGGTGGCCAGGCGCTGCACCGGGGTGCCGAGCAGCCGGCCGAACGCCTCGGTCTCCGCCTCGCAGAGCTGCGGGTACTCCGCTGCGACGTGAGCCACCGGGCAGTGGTGCTGGCACAGTTGCTGGCCGGCCGCGTCGGCGCGGCCTGCGGTGACGACCGTGGCCGACGCGGCATAGCCGTCGGCGGACAGGGCGGCGGCGAGCGCCCTGACCCTACCGCCGGGTGCCGCAGCGCTGACTGCCGGGCGGTACTTGCGCTCGAGCTCGGACACCTGGCGGCGGGCGAACTCGGCGACGGCCTGCGGGCCGTCCCGCTCGGCGAGGAACCGCAGCGCGCTCAGCGCGAGGTCGTCGTAGGTGTGCTCGAACGCGCTCCGGCCGGCGTCGGTGATCGCGAACAGCCTGGCCGGGCGGCCGCGGCCGCGGTTGCCGTACACCCTGGCGGTCCGGCTCTCGATCATCCCCTCGGAGAGCAGGTGGTCGAGGTGGCGGCGCACCGCCGCGGGGGTCAGCCCCAGGCTGGTGCCGAGCACCGCCGCCGAGACCGGGCCGTTCTCCAGGATCAGCCTGGCCACCCGCGCGCGCGTGCTCTGCTCACCGGCCACGCGTGCCCGCGTGCCCTGCTCGGATGACTGTCCCACGTATTTCACAACATCATTGTGCCGTAAATCGTTCCCGTGCCGCAAACCGGCCCCGTTCCCTGGCGGCGGCCGTAGCGTTTAGGGTCCTATCAGGACATGGCGGGCGGGACAAGGGCGGGCGCAATGGGAGCTGACCAGATCGTGGCCGGCGAGGTGCCCGGCCTGGCCGACCTGGCCAGCCTGGCCGACCCGGCCGTCATCCCCGATCCCTACCCGCTGCTCGGACGGCTGCGCGAGCACTCGCCGTTCGCCGTGCTCGACGGCTCGCTCGTGGTGTTCGGCAGGTACCGCGACTGCTCGGCGATCCTGCGCGACCCGCGCGCCAGCAGCGAGCGCGAGCGGTCCAGGCTCGCGCCGCCCGAGCTGGCCGAGCGCGACCGGCCGCGGTCGTTCCTGTCGCTCGATCCGCCCGACCACACCAGGCTGCGCGGGCTGGTGTCGCGTGCGTTCACGCCGCGGGTCGTGGCCGGGCTGGCACCTCGGATCGAGCAGGTCACCGCTGAGTTGCTTTCCACAGCCGCGAGCGCGGCCTCAGCTAACAGCGCGGCGAGCGCGGCCTCAGCTAGCACCGCGCACGGGGGCCAGATCGAGCTGATCGGCCAGCTCGCCTATCCGCTGCCGGTGCGGATCATCTCCGAGCTGCTGGGCGTGCCCCCCGCCGACCACGCCAGGTTCGCCGGATGGTCGGCCAAGCTGGCGCACTCGGTGCAGCCGAGCTTCGGTCCGCTTGACCCGGCCGAGCAGGCGGCGGCCGAGCAGGCGGGGCTGGAGTTCGGCGAGTACTTCACCGAGCTGATCGAGGCTCGCAGGTCCGATCCCGGCGACGACCTGCTGACGCAGCTGATCAGGGCCGAGAACGAGGGCCAGCGGCTGACCGTGGACGAGCTGATCGCGACCTGCGTGCTGCTGCTCGTGGCCGGCCACGAGACCACCGTCGGGCTGATCGCGAACGCCATGCTCGCCCTGCTGCGGCACCCCGGCCAGTTCGACGCGCTCGCCGCGGACCCGTCGCTGGCGGCCGGCGCGGTCGAGGAGACGCTGCGCTACGACCCGCCGGTCCAGCTCACCGCCCGGGTGGCGCGGAACGGCATGGAGCTCGGCGGGCTGCGGCCGGCCGAAGGCGCCGTGCTTCTGCTCCTGCTCGCGGCCGCGGGCCGGGACGGCTCGGTGTTCGCCCGCGCCGACGAGTTCGAGATCAGGCGCGGCGCCAGGGAGCACCTGGCGTTCGCCGCCGGGCCGCATTTCTGCCTGGGAGCGCCGCTGGCCAGGCTCGAGGCGACGATCGCGCTGCGGGTGATCGCCGAGCGGCTGGAGCGGCCCCGGCTGGACGAGGCCTCGGTGGCGTACAAGCCGAACTTCAACCTGCGCGGCCCCGAGCGCATGGTCATCGCTGTCGACCAGATCCGGCCCTGACCGGGGCGCCGCACCCAAAGCGTTATCCGCTCCCTCCTTACGGCATAGGTCGATGAGATGTATAACAGCCAATAAGGAGGTGCCAGATGCCCCATATCGCATTTATTACTCCCAGACTTCCCGAACCGGCCCGCCCGGGTCGGCCTGGCCGTCTGGTGCGGCGCGCTGGCGTGGCAGGCCTGGCGGCCCTGGCGCTCGCGGTGGCCGCGTGCAGCAGCTCGGCCGCGCCATCGACGAAGTCGACCGGCTCGTCGTCCCAGCCGCATGCCGGCGGCGTCTACACCATCTTGGCGAACTCCAACTTCGGTACCGCCGACCCGGCGCAGAACTACACGCTGGAGGAGTGGCAGCTGCTGATCGACACCCACGACGGGCTGGTCCAGTTCCAGCGGGTCGGCGGCCTGCCTGGCACGAAGCTGGTCCCTGACCTGGCTGTCTCGATCCCGCAGCCCACGGACGGCGGCAAGACCTACACGTTCCACATCAGGCGCGGGATCAAGTTCTCCAACGGCGAGGTGATGAAGCCCAGCGACTTCGTCAAGACCTTCGAGCGCCAGTTCACCGTGCCGGGCCCGACGACCTTCTACTCCGGCATCGTCGGCGCCAGCAAGTGCACGCTGAAGGTCTGCAACCTCAGCTCCGGCGTGGTCGCCAACGACAGCAGCTATACGCTGACCTTCCACCTCACCGCCCCCGACCCGCAGTTCCTTGACAAGCTCGCGCTGCCGTTCGCCTACGTGGTGCCGGCCAGCACCTCGCCCAAGCTCACCGGCAACAGCGTGCCGCCGGGCACCGGGCCCTATATGTGGAAGTCCTACAACCCCAACACCGAGGCGGCGCTGGTCAGGAACCCGTACTTCCACGTGTGGAACAAGGCGGCCCAGCCGGCCGGCTACCCGAACGAGATCATCGAGAAGTACGGCCTCACCGTCTCCGACGAGGTCACCGAGGTCGAGAACGGCCAGGCCGACGAGGTGTTCGACGGGGACACGATCCCCGCCGACCGGCTGGCCGAGCTGAACAGCCCGCAGTACGCCAGCCAGGTGCACGTGAACTCGCTCACCGCGGACTGGTACTGGGCGCTGAACACCAAGGTCCCGCCGTTCAACAACCTCAAGGCCAGGCAGGCGATCAACTACGCGGCGAACCGTTCCGCTTACGTCAAGATCGCCGGCGGGCCGTCACTGGCGGTGCCTACGTGCCAGATCCTGCCCCCCAACTTCCCCGGCTACAAGCCGTACTGCCCGTACACCTCGGGGACGAACTTCACCAAGTGGACCGGCCCCGACCTCGCGAAGGCCAGGCAGCTCGTGGCCCAGTCCGGCACCAAGGGGATGAAGGTGGTGGTCAACAGCACCACTGACGAGCTCGGCAAGGCGCTTGCCGCGCAGATGGTCTCCGACCTCGACGCGATCGGCTACAACGCCAGCACGCAGCTGCTGACCTCGGGCATCCAGTACCCGTTCATCCAGAACTCCGACAACATCCACAAGTGGAACGTCACCTACTCGGCCTGGTACCAGGACTACCCGGCCGCGTCCGACTTCCTCAACGTGCTGCTCGGCTGCGGCAGCATCCACCCGGGCAGCAACGCGAGCCCGAACATCGCCGAGTTCTGCGACCCGGCGATCCAGGCCCAGATGAACAAGGCCAACATCCTGGGCGAGACCAACCCGACCGCATCCAACAACGAGTGGGCCACGGTGGACCGGGAGGTCACCGACCAGGCGCCGTGGGTCGACATGTACAACCCCAAGCAGATCGACTTCCTGGCCAAGAACGTGCACGGCTACGAGTGGAACCCGCAGTGGTACATCCTGATTGACCAGCAGTGGCTGGGCTAGCGGGCTAGCCGATGGCGGTCGCGTTCGTCGAATCTGCCGAGCCGCCGTCGCAGGAGGTGCAGGCCGCCGGCGTCACCGGGCGAAGCCCGTGGGCGCTGGCGGCCAGGCGGCTCTGGCGCAACCGGCTGGCGATGGCCGCGCTCGGCCTGTTCCTGCTGATCGTGGTGGTCAGCTTCGCCGCGCCGTTCTACGCCCATCACGTCGCGCACGACAACCCGTTCGCGGCGAACCTGGACGGGACCACGATCGTTAACGGCAAGCGCGTGCCGCTGATGCAGCAGGGCGGCGGAACGCTCCATCTCGGCGAGACCCCGCTCCCCCCCACCTGGCACTTCAGCCACTACTTCCTCGGTGCCGACGAGCTCGGCAGGGACGTGGCCGCGCGGGTTCTGTACGGCGGGCGGAGTTCGCTCGAGGTAGGCGTCGGCTCGGCGGTGATCTGCTGCCTCATCGCGACCGTGGTGGCGCTGATCGCGGGGTACTTCGGCGGGCTGGTGGACGCGGTGCTCTCCCGGATCATGGACCTGATCTGGGCGTTCCCCGTCTACCTGCTGGCGATCTCGATCTCCACGGTGCTGCTCACCTCGGCCAACGGGCTCTCGCTCGGCCCGCTGCACCTGGTGGCATCCAGCCTCTGGCTGCCGACCATCATCATCGCGTTCATCTACCTGCCCTACGTGTACCGGCCGATCAGGGGTCACGTGCTGTCGGTGAGCGAGAAGGAGTTCGTCCAGGCCGCGATCGCGCAGGGCTCCTCGGACCTCCGCCTGATCTTCTCCGACGTCATGCCGAACGTGATCTCGCAGGTCGTGGTGCTGCTGCCGCTGATGATCGCCACCACGATCCTGACCGAGTCCGCGCTGTCGTTCCTGTCCATCGGGGTGCAGCCGCCGAACGCGAGCTGGGGCACGATCATCAACGACGGCCAGGACCTGCTCTACACCAGGCCGTGGGTCGCGATCGCCCCCGGCATCATGATCGTGCTGACCGTCCTGGCGCTGAACGTGCTCGGCGATGGCGTCAGGGACGCGCTCGACCCGCGCGCCAAGCTGCGGGTTGAGGGCTGATGCTCACGTTCATCGTGCGCCGGGTCCTGTGGACCGTCGTGGTCATGTTCGCGATCACGGTCACGGTCTTCGTGCTCTTCTTCAAGACGCCGGGGATCGACCCGGCCAGGCAGATCGCCGGGCGCAACCCGAGCCCGGCGATCCTGGCCGAGATCCGCCAGCAGTTCGGCCTGAACCGGCCGTTCCCCGTGCAGTACGGCCTGATGATGCAGAAGATCTTCATCACCAGGGACCTGGTGTCGTACTCAAACCAGGGCCAGAAGGTGATCCCCGAGATCTTCGCGGCGACCCCCGCGACGCTCTCGCTGGTGTTCGGCGCGGCGATCATCTGGGTCGTGGTGGCGATCGCGATGGGCGTGGCCGCCGCCCTGCTGCGCGGGACGCTGCTCGATCCGCTGCTGATGGTGCTCGCGCTGATCGGTATCTCCATGCCCGTGTTCTGGCTCGGCGAGGTGGTCAACCTGATCACCCAGAGCCGGCTGCACGATAGCTTCCTGTTCAGCTGGGTCCCGCCGCTCGGGTACACGGCGTTCACGCAGAGCCCCTCGCTGTGGTTCAAGGGCCTGGTGTTCCCCTGGATCACGCTCTCGATCCTGTACATCGGGTTCTACGCGCGCGTGCTCAGGGCGAACCTGATCGAGATTCAGAGCGAGGACTACGTCAGGACCGCCCGCGCCAAGGGCCTGACCGAGCGGCGGGTGCTGGTCCGCCACACGCTGCGCACCTCGATGATCACCTTCGTGAGCCTGTTCGGCCTGGACTTCGGCGCGCTGGTCGGCGGCGGGGCGCTGCTCACCGAGGTGGTCTTCGGCATCCACGGCGTGGGATTCCTCGTCTACCAGTCGCTCACCAACCTGGACCTGCCGACGATCATGGCCACGGTCATCTACGGCGCGTTCTTCATCGTGGTCGCGAACACGATCGTGGACATCGCCTATGCCGGCCTCGACCCGAGAGTCCGGCCCGCATGAGCGAGCCGGTCGGGTTCCCCGGAGGCGAGTGGGGGCAGGCAGCATGACCGAGTTGCTTGCGGTGCGCGACCTGAAGGTGAGCTTCCGCACCGAGGACGGGCTGGTCAAGGCCGTGGACGGGGTGTCGTTCACCGTCTCCGAGGGCGAGACGCTCGGCATCGTGGGCGAGTCGGGCTCTGGCAAGAGCGTCACGATGATGTCGGTGATGCGGCTGATCATCGATCCCAACGCGCGGTTCGAGGGCGAGGTGATCTACAAGGGCCGCGACCTGATGTCGCTGAGCTCGACCGCGCTGCGCCAGGTACGCGGCGCCGAGATTGCGATGATCTTCCAGGACCCGATGACCTCCCTGAACCCGGTGTACCGCGTGGGCTGGCAGATCTGCGAGCAGATCAGGGCGCACGAGCAGGTGTCCAGGCGCGCGGCGCGGGCCAGGGCGATCGAGCTGCTCGGCGCGGTCGGCATCCCGCACCCGGCCGAGCGGGTGGACGACTTCCCGCACCAGTTCTCCGGCGGCATGCGCCAGCGGGTCATGATCGCGATGGCGCTCTCGTGCAGTCCGAGCCTGCTGATCGCCGACGAGCCGACCACCGCGCTGGACGTGACCATCCAGGCGCAGATACTCAAGCTGATCAAGAAGCTCAAGGACGACTACGGCTCCGCGGTGGTCCTGATCACCCACGACATGGGCGTGGTGGCCGACGTGGCCGACCGGGTGGCGGTGATGTACGCGGGCCGGATCATCGAGCAGGGCACCAAGGAGGACGTGTTCTACGACGCGCAGCACCCCTACACCTGGGGGCTGCTCGGTTCGATCGCGAGGATCGACCGGCCCAAGCCGCGGCGGCTGACGGCGATCCCCGGCATGCCGCCGTCGCTGATCGGCCTTCCGGCCGGCTGCGCGTTCGGGCCGCGCTGCCCGCAGCGGATCGACCGGTGCGATGCCGAGCCCGCGCTGACCGGCAAGGTCGCGATCGGGCATACCGACGCCTGCCACCTGGACCCGGCGGCCAAGCGGGAGCGCAGGGGCACGACGATCCATCCCGAGCTGGTCGAGGGGGCCCCATGACGTCGGATGCCGCCATGACCTCAGATGGCACGGTGACATCGGACGCCGCGGTGACGTCGGACGGGACGGTCCTGCTCTCGGTCGAGCACCTGAAGAAGTACTTCCCCATCAGGCGCGGGATCGTGTTCCAGCGCGAGATCGGCCGGGTGCACGCGGTAGACGACGTCAGCATCGAGGTGCGGGCCGGCGAGACGATCGGGCTGGTCGGCGAGTCCGGATGCGGCAAGTCCACCCTCGGCCGGTGCATCATCAGGCTCTACGACCTCACCGAGGGCACCGTGCGGTTCGGCGGCAGGGACATCTCGCGGCTGTCCAGGCGCAAGCTGCGGCCGATCCGCGGCGACATGCAGATGGTGTTCCAGGACCCCTACGCCTCGCTCAACCCGCGCAAGCGGGTCGGGACGATCATTGCCGACCCGCTGCGGATTCACGGTCACCTGACCCGCAAGCAGATCAAGGACCGGGTGCGCGAGCTGCTCGCGCTGGTCGGCCTGTCGCCCGAGCACGTGAACCGGTACCCGCATGAGTTCTCCGGCGGCCAGCGCCAGCGGATCGGGGTGGCCAGGGCGCTCGCCCTGCACCCCAGGCTGATCATCGCCGACGAGCCGGTCTCGGCCCTCGACGTGTCGATCAGGGCCCAGGTGATCAACCTGCTCGACGACCTGCAGGACTCGCTCGGCCTGACCTACATCTTCATCGCGCATGACCTCGGCGTGGTCAGGCACGTATCGGACCGGATCGCCGTGATGTACCTGGGCAAGATCGTCGAGCTCTCCCCGGCTGAGGAGCTCTACACCAGGCCGGTGCATCCCTACACCGAGGCGCTGCTGTCGGCGGTCCCGATCCCCGATCCGGCGGTGACCGCGCAGCGCAGGCAGATCGTGCTCGAGGGTGACGTGCCGAGCCCGATCCAGCCCCCGTCGGGCTGCCGCTTCCATCCTCGCTGCCCGTATGCCACCGACATCTGCTCGGCGCAGGAGCCGCCGCTGGTCGCCAGGGGCGGTGCCGGGCACCTGGCCGCCTGCCACCACCCGCTGAACCTGGGCAGCTAGCTCAGCTCAGCTCGCTCGGCCCGGCTCGCTCAGCCCAGGAAGCCGCGCAGCAGCGCGCCGGTGCCCGCCAGGTGCTCGGCCACGGCCGCGCGGGCCGCATCAGGGTCGCCGGCGCAGATCGCGGCCACGATCTGGGCGTGCTGGGCGGCGGCGTGCGCGATGTTGGGCCCGAGCACCGGGATCGCATTGAGCAGGTCGTTCAGCCGCATCCTGGCCTCGGCGCAGGCGGTGGACAGCAGGTTCGACCCGGTCAGCTCGGCGATCGCCAGGTGAAACAGGGTGTCGAGCCTGCGGTAGTCCTGCGGGCCGGCGGCGTTCACCTCGGCGAGCCGGTCAAGCAGGGCGTCCCGCTGGGCGCGGGCACCGCCGTCCGCAAGCTGCTGCGCCAGCATGTCGGCCGCCCCGGTCTCTACCGCGTACCTGAGCGTCAGCGCGTCGGTGAGCTTTTCGCCGTGCTCGGTCGCCAGCCTGCGCAACTCGCCCACGTTGGGCGCCGGCCTGGTGTAGGTGCTGAAGGTGCCGCCCAGCCTGCCCCGCCTGGACTCCACGTAACCTGCCCTGGCCAGCTCGCCGATCGCGTCCCGCAGGGTCAGCCTGCTGATCCCGAGCTGGGCGGCGAGATCGCGCTCGGCGGGGAACCGTTCGCCCGGCCCGATCAGGCCAAGCTTGATCACGGTGAGCAGCCGCTCGACGGTCTCCTCGAACGCGTTGCCCTCGCGCACCGGGCGCAGGACCCCGCTCAGGTCAACGCTGACGCTCACGGGTACTGCCTTCTTCACGACGGGATGTCCCCGGCGGAGTCCGGCACGCGGGCCTCCCCTTACCCGCGTGCCGGAGCCTGCACGTTGCTGATCTTTCTGGCCGGAACTCTTGACATCTGACCCAGCTAGACCATCAATTGGTCTGTTATTAGACCATTAAATCTCTGTCGGCACCAGACCCCCTGATTTCTCCCCGACCAGGCCGCGCGGGCAACGGCTGGCCAGGCGGGCCCACGACCTAAGGAGCATGCTGTGGCGGTCCACGACGAAGCCCCCGCCGAGGCGGCACTCAGCGACGAGGAACAACTGCACAGGCTCGGCTACGCGCAGGAACTGCGCAGGCGGATGTCGGGCTTCTCGAACTTCGCGGTCTCGTTCACGATCATCTCGATCCTGTCCGGCTGCATGACGCTGTACGGCTACGCGATGAACACCGGCGGCCCGGCCGACATCGTGTGGGGCTGGCCGATCGTCGGCATCATGACGCTGTTCGTGGGCCTGGCGATGGCCGAGGTCTGCTCCAGCTTCCCGACGGCGGGCGGGCTCTACTACTGGGCGGCCAAGCTGGCCAAGCGGAACGGCGCCGCCTGGTCCTGGTTCACGGGCTGGTTCAACTTCCTCGGCCAGGTGGCGATCACCGCGGGCATCGACTTCGGCGCGGCCTTCTTCATCAACTCGCTGCTCGCGCTGCAGTGGGGCTTCGCGACGACGGCCCAGCACACGGTCATCATCTACTTCTTCGTGCTGCTGCTGCACGGCCTGCTCAACCAGTTCGGCATCAGGCTGGTGGCGCTGCTGAACGACGTGAGCGTCTGGTGGCACATTCTCGGCGTGCTGATCATCGTGGCCGTGCTCGCGTTCGTGCCGTCGCACCACTACCCGGCGAGCAAGGTGTTCACCTCGACCTTCAACGGCACCGGCTGGCACAGCCTGTTCTACGTGCTGCTGCTCGGCCTGCTGCTCGGCCAGTACACGTTCACCGGGTACGACGCGTCCGCGCACATGACCGAGGAGACCCACGGCGCGTCCCGCTCAGGTCCGCGTGGCATCGTGATGTCGATCGTGGTCTCGCTGTTCGCCGGGTGGGTCCTGCTGATCGGCATCACGTTCGCGATCCAGAACGGCCACTACCAGCAGGATCTCGCGGCCAAGGTGACCGGAGTCCCGCCGGCCGAGATCCTGTACCACGCGATCGGGTCTACCGGCGCCAAGCTGCTGCTGCTGATCGTGATCTTCGCCCAGCTGTTCTGCGGCATGTCCTCGGTGACCGCGAACTCCCGGATGATCTACGCGTTCTCCCGCGACGGCGCGCTGCCAGGCTCGGCCTTCTGGCACAAGGTGAACCACCGGACGAGGACGCCGACCAACGCGATCTGGCTGGCCGCCGGCTTCGCGTTCATCCTGGCGCTGCCCGACCTGTGGAACGGCACCGCCTACGCGGCCGTCACCTCGATCGCCACGATCGGCCTGTACGTGGCCTACGTGATCCCGACGTTCCTGCGGCTGCGCCAGGGCGAGAACTTCAAGCGCGGGCCCTGGCACCTCGGCCGGTGGAGCTACCTCGTCGGCACGATCTCGGTGATCTGGGTGATCTTCATCGCGATCTTGTTCATGCTGCCCACGGTCAGCCCGGTCACCAGGGGCAACTTCAACTACACCGTCGTGGCGGTGCTGGTGGTGATCGGCTTCGCCGGGATCTACTGGCTGGTGTCGGCGAAGAACTGGTTTACCGGACCGCGGGTGCAGGGCACTGCCGAGGAACTGGCCGCGATCGAGCGGGACCTCGAGGCGCTCTGAGGAAGGCTGCTATGACGCAGGGGCACGGCGGCGCGGCCGCCAGGCCGGGGATGCTGAGTCTGGCCGAGCTGCAGGTCGCGGCGGAGGCTGGCGAGGTCGATACGGTGATCCTCGCGTTCACCGACATGCAGGGGCGGCTCCAGGGCAAGCGGCTGTCGGCGGAGTACTTCTTCGACGAGGTGGCGCACCACGGCGCCGAGGGCTGCAACTACCTGCTCGCGGTGGACGTGGAGATGAACACCGTCGGCGGCTACGCGATGTCCTCGTGGGAGCGGGGCTACGGCGACTTCGTCCTCGCTCCCGACCTGAGCACGCTGCGCCGCGTGCCGTGGCTGCCGGACACGGCCATGCTGCTTGCCGACCTGACCTGGTTCGACGGCGATCCCGTCGTGGCCTCGCCGCGCCAGATCCTGCGGGCGCAGACGGCCAGGCTGGCCGAGCGCGGCTGGACCGCGCTGGCCGGTACCGAGCTTGAGTTCATCGTCTACCGCGACAGCTACGAGCAGGCCGCCGACAAGGGCTACGCCGGGCTGGTGCCGGCCAACCAGTACAACGTCGACTACTCGATACTCGGTACCTCGCGGATCGACCCGCTGCTGCGCCGGATCACCGCCGGCATGGGCGGCGCAGGCATGTACGTGGAGTCGGCCAAGGGCGAGTGCAACCTCGGCCAGCACGAGATCGCGTTCCGCTACGCCGATGCCGTCACCACGTGCGACAACCACTCCATCTACAAGACCGGGGCGAAGGAGATCGCCGCGCAGGAGGGCATGTCGCTGACGTTCATGGCCAAGCCGAACCTGCGTGAGGGCAACTCCTGCCACATCCACCTGTCGCTGCGAACGGCCGTGGATGGCCCTGGCGGCCGCCCTGGCGTCGGCGGGGAGCCGTTCCTGGCCGGCGACAGGCCGCACGGCCTGTCCAGGCTCGGCGAGCACTTCCTGGCCGGCCAGGTCGCCGCGATGCGTGAGCTGACCCTGCTGTACGCGCCGAACGTCAACTCCTACAAGCGGTTCGTGCCCGGCAGCTTCGCACCCACCGCGGTCCGATGGGGGGTGGACAACAGGACCTGCGCGCTGCGGCTGGTGGGCCGCGGCCACGCGCTGCGGGTGGAGAACCGTACCCCGGGCGGCGACGTGAATCCCTACCTGGCGATCGCCGGGATGATCGCGGCCGGCCTGAACGGTATCGACGCCGAGCTGAGCCTGGAGGACGCCTACGCGGGCAACGCGTACGCCGATGACGGGCCGAAGGTGCCGCACACGCTGCGCGACGCGCTCGAGCTGTGGGAGAAGAGCGGGCTGGCGAGGGAGGCGTTCGGAGACGAGGTGGTCAGCCACTACGCGAACTACGCCAGGGTCGAGCTCGCGGCCTTCGACGCCGCGGTCACCGACTGGGAACTGCGCCGCTGCTTCGAGCGGTTGTGATGACCATGACCAGCTCATACACGGTGCTCAACCCCGCCACCGAGCAGCCCGTGCGTACCGTGCCCGGCACGTCGGCGCAGGAAGCCGACGCCGCTATTACCAGGGCGGAACGGGCGCAGCGGACCTGGCGCGAGGTGGCGCCCGGCGACCGGGCAAGGCTGCTGCGCGCGTTCGCCGGGCAGGTCGACGCGCACGCCGAGGAACTCGCGCAGCTTGAGGTGGCGAACTCTGGCCACCCGGTCGGCGCGGCACGCTGGGAGGCCGGCCAGGTACGCGACGTCCTGCACTATTACGCCGCCGCGCCCGAGCGGCTGACCGGCAGGCAGATCCCCGTGTCCGGCGGGCTCGACGTGACCTTCGCCGAGCCGATCGGCGTGGTCGGGCTGATCGTGCCGTGGAACTTCCCGATGCCGATCCTGTCCTGGGGCATGGCGCCCGCGCTGGCGGCCGGCAACGCGGTGGTCGCCAAGCCGGCGGAGATGACGCCGCTGACCGCGCTGCGGATCGGCGAGCTCGCGCTGGAGGCCGGGCTGCCCGAGCACGTGTTCCAGGTGCTGCCGGGCAAGGGATCGGTGGTCGGCCAGCGCCTGGTCGACCATCCGGCGGTGCGCAAGATCGTTTTCACTGGCTCGACCGAGGTCGGCCAGCAGATCATGGCGGGCTGCGCCAGGCAGGTGAAGCGGCTGACGCTGGAGCTCGGCGGCAAGAGCGCCAACATCGTCTTCGCCGACGCCGACGTCGAGAAGGCGGCGGCGACCGCGCCCTACGCGGTCTTCGACAACGCCGGGCAGGACTGCTGCGCGCGATCGCGGATCCTGGTGCAGCGGACCGTGCTCGACCGGTTCATGGAGCTGCTCGAGCCTGCCGTGAAGGGCGTGCGGGTCGGCGACCCGGCACGGGCCGACACCGAGATGGGCCCGCTGATCTCGGCCGGCCAGCTGGCATCCGTTTCGGCGTATGTCCCTGACGATGCGCCGGTGGCGATCCGCGGCACCGCGCCGGACGGGCCGGGCTACTGGTTCCCGCCCACCGTGCTCGCGCCGATAGCTCTCGACGCACCCGCCTACACTCAGGAGGTGTTCGGACCGGTGGTCACGGTGACGCCGTTCGATGACGAGGCCGACGCGATCCAGATCGCCAACGACACGCCGTACGGCCTGTCGGGGTCGATCTGGACGCGCGACGTCGGCCGGGCGATCCGAGTGGCACGCGGGGTCGAGACCGGAAACCTCTCGGTCAACTCGCACTCGTCGGTGCGGTACTGGACCCCGTTCGGCGGGTTCAAGCAGTCCGGCCTGGGCCGCGAGCTCGGCCCCGACGCGCTCGACTCGTTCACCGAGACCAAGAACGTGTTCATCGCCACCTAGGACTGAACCTCGAAGCCAAGGGGAGCTCTCGTCATGCAGCGCCTGCAGGACCGGGTCGCCGTCGTCACCGGCGCCGGCAGCGGCATCGGACTGGCCAGCGCCAGGCGGATGGCTTCTGAGGGAGCCAGGATCGTCGCAGTCGACATCGACGAGGCCGCCGGGCGGGCCGCCGCGCAGGAGACCGGCGGCCGGTTCATGCCCGCCGACGTGGCGAGCGAGGACGACGTCCGCCGGCTCTTCGACGAGGTCGCCGCCGAGTTCGGCAGGATCGACATAGCGTTCAACAACGCGGGCATCTCGCCGCCCGACGACGACTCGATCCTGACCACCGGCATCGACGCGTGGCGGCGGGTGCAGGAAGTCAACCTGACGTCGGTCTACCTGTGCTGCAAGTACGTGCTGCCGCACATGCAACGGCAGGGCAAGGGCTCGATCATCAACACGGCATCGTTCGTCGCCGTGCTCGGCGCCGCCACCTCTCAGATCTCCTACACGGCGTCCAAGGGCGGCGTGCTCGCGCTGAGCCGTGAGCTCGGGGTGCAGTTCGCGCGGGAGGGGATCAGGGTCAACGCGCTGTGCCCAGGCCCGGTGAACACACAGCTGCTGCGGGAGCTGTTCGCCAAGGATCCCGAGCGCGCGGCGCGCAGGCTGGTGCACGTGCCGGTCGGCAGGTTCGCCGAGCCGGAGGAGATCGCGGCCGCCGTTGCGTTCCTGGCCAGCGACGACGCCTCGTTCATCACGGCGTCGCAGTTCCTGGTGGACGGCGGAATCGCCGGGGCCTACGTGACGCCGCTATGAGCCCGGTCATCGGCATCAGCGCCTACGGCGAGCGGGCCAGGTGGGGGGTCTGGGACCAGCCGGCCGCCTTGGTTCCGCAGAACTACGTCGACCAGGTCGTGGCCGCGGGCGGCATTCCCGTGCTGCTGCCGCCGGTCCCCGGTGTTGCGGCGGTGATCGGCAGGCTGGACGGCCTGATCATCTCCGGCGGTCCTGACCTGGAGCCCGGCAGGTACGGCCAGCAGCCTGGCCCGCGCACCACGGTGGTGCGCCCGGAGCGGGACGAGGCGGAGATCGCGCTGTTCGGCGACGTGATCGCGGCCGGGCTGCCGCTGCTCGGCATCTGCCGCGGCATGCAGCTGATGAACGTGGCGCTGGGCGGCACGCTGGTGCAGCATCTGCCCGACGTGGTCGGCCACGACGAGCACTCCCCCACGCCCGGCGCGATGGGCGAGCACAAGATAATCGTGGACCCGGCCAGTCGGCTGGCCGGGTTGCTCGGCGGCCAGTGCGCCGACGGGGCCCTCATCGGCGTGCCGACCCACCACCACCAGGCCATCGACCGGCTCGGGGACGGCCTGGTCGCCACGGCCTGGGCCGAGGACGGCACGATCGAGGCGGTCGAGTTCGGCGGCGCGGCCGACCGCGGGCACCCGTTCACCGTGGCCGTGCAGTGGCACCCTGAGGCGGGCGACGACCTGGCCCTGTTCCGCGGGCTGGTGCGGGCCGCGGCCGGCTAGCCTTCCTCCGGGACACAGCGGGTCGAACGCGATCGAATCGCCCACCTCCGAAGGAGCCAGGATGCCAGCTGACGAGCGCGGACCAGACGAGGCGGCCGAGCCGACGCCGGCAAAGGCGGCGTCCGCGGCGAAGACGGAGTCCGCGGCGAAGGCAGAGCCCGCCGACGACCTGGTGACCACCAGGCACTCGATCAGCATCGGCGGCACCGAGCTCGTCTACACGGTCACCGCGGGCCGGATGGTGCTGCGCAGGGAGGGCCACACCGACCACAAGTTCGACGGCGCCGAGGCCACCGCCGAGGTGTTCGTGGTCGCCTACACGGCCGACGTGGCGCCCGCTGAGGACGGCGACCGGGCCGTGCCCAACGGGCGGCCGGTGACGTTCGCGTTCAACGGGGGGCCAGGCTCGTCAAGCATCTGGCTGCACCTCGGCCTGCTCGGTCCGCGCCGGGTGCTGATGGGAGATGCCGGGGACCTGCTGCCACCGCCTTACGGCCTGCAGGACAACGAGCAGACCCTGCTGGCCCACTCCGACCTGGTCTTCATCGACCCGGTATCGACCGGCTACTCGCGCGCGGTCAAGGGCGGCAAGAGCAAGGAGTTCCACGGATACGGCGGCGACATCGAGTCGGTCGGCGAGGTGATCAGGCTGTGGACCACGCGGAACGGCCGCTGGATGTCGCCCAAGTACCTGTGCGGCGAGTCGTACGGCACTACCAGGGCCGCCGGGCTCGCCGAGTACCTGCAGCAGCGCCACGGGATGTACCTGAACGGCCTGATCCTCATCTCCGCCTTCCTCAACGGCGGGTCGGGCATGTTCTCGCCGGGCAATGACAGCGCCTACGTGAACTACCTGCCGACCTATGCGGCGATCGCCAGCTACCACGGCAAGCACGGCGACCGCCCGCTCGGCGACGTGCTCGCCGAGGCGGAGGAGTTCGCGGCGGGCGACTACCAGCGGGCCCTGGCGCTGGGCTCGCGGCTGCTGTACGACGACAAGATCGCGGCGATCGAGCGGATCGCGGCGCTGTGCGGGCTGTCACCGCAGTACGTGGACGAGGTGAACCTCCGCCCCGAGCACGTGCGGTTCCTGACCGAGCTGCTGCGCGACCAGCGCCGCACGGCCGGCCGGCTGGACGGCAGGTTCACCGGCTGGGACAGCGACTACGGCATGGAGCGGTGGTCAGCCGACCCGTCCATGGACGCGATCACGGGGCCGTATGCCGCCGCACTCAACCACTACGTGCGCGCCGAACTCGGCTACTCGAGCGACCTGCCCTACGAGGTGCTCACCGACCTGGTCCACCCGTGGTCGTTCAAGGAGTTCGAGGCGCAGCCGCTTTTCGTGCTCGACAAGCTGGCCGCGGCGATGCGCGCGAACCCGCACCTGCGGGTGCATATCGCCTGCGGCTATTACGACGCGGCCACCCCGTACTTCGCGGCCCAGAACGACATCGCGCACCTGCCGGTCCCAGCCGAGCTCGCCGCCAACATCGAGTTCGCCTATTACGAGGCCGGCCACATGATGTACGTGCACGAGCCGAGCAGGCTTGACCAGTCGGCCAGGATCGCCGCGTTCGTCAGTACGGGCTGACCGGAGCCTGCTGAGCCTGGCCCGCCGAGCCGGCCTTGTTCGCTGTCAGGCACAGCACGCCGGCCAGCACGATGACCACGCCCGCCAGTATCCCGAGCACGCCGCCTGCCTCCCGCTTGGTGGGCGAGTAGACCACGAAGACATAGCCGGCGAAGAGGAGCACGGTCTGGATTCCGAATGCGATCAGCATTCCGGCGGCCAGGGTGCGCTGTCGGCCGCGCACCAGCAGCAGCAGGGAAAGCACCAGGGTGATCGCCAGGACGCCGCCCGGCTCGATGGCGAACCAGAACGTCTCGCTGGTCGGCGCGCCGCTATAACCCGTGAAGAGGCTGGCCGCCGGCTCACCGCTGAACTTCACGAACGGCACCACGCAGCCGAGCAGCAGCAGCACGGCCCCGATCAGGCCAGCGACGCCGCCGGCCACCGGCTTGGGCCCGGCCGGTCCCGCCTGGCTGGGCTGGCTGGGCTGCCCGGGCGCTGGCCAGCCAGGTTGCCACGCAGGGTAGGCCGTGGCCGCGTTCGGCTGTGGCTGTCCGGCGGCCTGGTAGGCCGGCTGTGGCGCGGCCGTCGCCGCGGGGGTGAAGGTGGGCTGCGCGGGGTCGGGCGCCTGAATCGTGGGCTGGACGAGCGGCGTGCCGCCCGCCGCGGGGTACTGGGCCGCCGGGCCCATGCCGAGCGCCATCGCGAGCTCGGTGACCACCCAGGAGCAGGCCTCGGGCGTGTGCGAGGTGTTGCTGGCGAAGGAGCCGGCGGTCAGCCGGGTGGCTGTGCTCGCGTCTACGCCCTGCGCCGCGTACCCGCGCAAGGTTCCGGCCAGGTCGGCCTGGGCGGCGGCCACCAGCAGGCCGGCCTCCCTCGGCTCGTCCGGCAGCAGGTCCTTCAGCAGGTTGGACATGACAGCCGGCTGCGACAGCGCCCCTGCACCGTAGTGCGGGTCACTGACGATGCCGATCAGGGCCCGGCGCGCCGAACCCGAGCTGTCCCATTGCGTCGCGGCCATTGTGCTCCCCTCACGGCAGGTCCCGGCTCCCCCGACATTCTGCTCTTTTCCCGTCGGCACTGCCAATCGCCCCACGGGGCGACGAGCGGCGGAATTAATCCGCTCGACATCCGGCGTAGGATCGGTGCGTGACGAGATTCGGACGCCAGGCCATGATGCCCCGCGCGCGGGGCCGCTGACGTCGCACGGATGAGTTTCTTCCGAGGCCCTGCTACGGGGCCTCGTCTTCTTATGCGGAGCCTGAGCCCCGGTTTCTGGAGTTCCCATGGCACCGCACGGCGACAGCACCGCCACGTACATCACCACCACGATCCCATACGTCAACGCCAGGCCGCATCTCGGTCACGCGCTCGAGCTGGTCCAGGCCGACGTGCTCGCCAGGCACCACCGCGGCCGCGGCGAGCCGGTCAGGTTCCAGACCGGCACCGACGACAACGCGCTGAAGAACGTGCTCGCGGCCGGCGCCGCGGGCATCGGCGTGCAGGAGTTCGTCGACGCCAACGCCGCCGAGTTCGCGGCGCTGGTCGGACCGCTCTCGCTCAGCGTCGACGACGTGATCAGGACGAGCAGCGACCCGCGGCACCGGGCCGGCGTGGAGCGGCTGTGGCGAGCCTGCGCGCAGGCCGGGGACATCTATCGCGGGCACTACCAGGGGCTGTACTGCGTCGGCTGCGAGCAGTTCTACGCATCGGCCGAGCTCACGGCAGGCCGCTGCCCCGAGCACGGCACCGCGGCCGAGCCGGTCGCCGAGGAGAACTGGTTCTTCAGGCTCTCCAGGTACGCGGGCCGGCTCGCCGAGCAGATCACGACGGGCCGGCTCAGGATCGAGCCGGCCGGCCGGCGCAACGAGGTGCTCGGGTTTCTTGCCGCCGGGCTGGCCGACCTCTCGATCTCCCGCTCCACCGCCCGCGCCCATGGCTGGGGAATCCCGGTGCCCGGCGACCCAGGCCAGGTGATCTACGTCTGGTGGGACGCGCTCGGCAACTACGTCACCGCGCTCGGCTACGGCACCGGTGCCGCCGACCTCGATCGCTGGTGGGCCGGCTCGGGGCGGCGGATCCACCTGCTCGGCAAGGGCGTGCTCAGGTTCCACGCGGTGTACTGGCCGGCCATGCTGCTCTCGGTCGGCCTGCCACTGCCCACCGACCTGCTGGTGCATGACTACCTGACGGCCGGCGGCCAGAAGATCAGCAAATCGGACGCGACCGGCGCGCTGGCCGACCCGGCCGCGCTGGCCGCCAGGTACGGCACCGACGCGCTGCGGTGGTGGCTGCTGCGGGAAGTACCCCGGGTCGGGGACGTCGACTTCACCCCTGAGCGTCTGGTGGCCAGGTCGGACGACGAGCTGGCGAACGGCATCGGCAACCTGGTGAACCGGGTGGTCGCGATGATCGGCAGGTACCGGTCTGGCCGCGTTCCGCAGGCCGGCCCGGGCGGCTGGCCGGGCGGGCGGGAGATCCTTGCCGCCTGCGCCAGGGCGCCTGACGTGATCGACTCGGCGCTTGCGGTGGGCGACTTCCGCCGGGCCGCAGCCGCCGTCGTGGCCATCGCCGACGCGGCCAACACCGCGATCAGCCAGGTCAGGCCGTGGGAGCTGGCCAGGGCCGAGGCCGCTGGCAGCCGGCAGGCAGGCGCCGACCTCGACGACGTGCTCGCAGCGCTGCTGGGCGCGTGTGCCGAGCTGGCCGGCCAGCTCGGCCCGTTCCTGCCCGACGCCGCCAGGCGGATCGCGGCTCAGTGCACCGGCATCGAGGGCGTGCTGCCCGGCCCCGCGCCGGTCTTCGCGAGGCTCGTGGCGGCCCCGGCCGCCGCGCGGCACCCCTAGACTCACTCGCGTGAGCGATGCGCCGGCCGTTGAGATCAGCGGCCTGGTCAAGAAGTACGGGCGGACCACCGCGGTGGACGGTCTGTCGATGCGGGCCGAGCGGGGCCTGATCACCGCGGTGCTCGGGCCCAACGGCGCGGGTAAGACCACCACGGTGGAGATCTGCGAGGGCTACCGCCGGCCGGACGCCGGCGCGGTGCGGGTGCTCGGCCTTGATCCTTGCCGGGACGCGCGTGCGCTGCGCCCCAGGGTCGGCGTGATGCTCCAGTCGGGCGGCATCCCCACCTCCGCCAGGGCCGCCGACTATCTGGGCGTGCTGGCCCGCTTCTACGCCAGCCCGCTCGAGCCGGCCATGCTGATCGACAGGCTCGGCCTCGGCGGGTCGGTGCGCACGCCGTTCCGGCGGCTCTCCGGCGGGCAGCAGCAGCGGCTCTCGCTGGCCGCCGCGGTGATCGGACGCCCCGAGCTCGTGTTCCTCGACGAGCCGACAGCCGGCCTTGACCCGCAGGCCAGGCACGCCACCTGGGACCTGATTACCGGGCTGCGCGAGTCCGGCGCCACCGTGATCTTGACCACGCACTACCTGGAGGAGGCCGAGCGGCTGGCCGACCAGGTGGTGATCGTGGACCGGGGCGCGCTGGTCGCCGCGGGCACCCCGGCCGAGCTCACCGGGAGCCAGGGCCAGCTGCGCTTCCGCGCCGAGCCAGGGCTCGACACCTCGGGCCTGCACTCCGCGCTGCCGCTCGGCGCCACGGTGAAGGAGTCGCCGGCCGGCGTCTACCTGATCGAGCTGCCCAGCGGGGTCGATCCCCAGGTCGTCGCGACCGTCACCGCCTGGTGCGCCGAGCAGGGCGTGCTCGCGCACGAGCTGCGGATCGAGACCAGGTCGCTCGAGGACGTGTTCCTCGAGATGACCGGAAGGGAAATGCGGGCATGACCACCTGGCCCGCCCCGTCCCCCGGTGCCGCGCCGCTGCCCAGGATGGTGACCGCGCAGGCCGGCCTCGAGCTGCGCACGCTGGTCCGCAACGGCGAGCAGCTGCTGCTCACCCTGATCATCCCCGTGCTGCTGCTCGTGGTGTTCAGCTCGGAGGCGCTGATCAGCGTGGGCCACGGCAGCCGGATCGGCTTCATCGCGCCCGGCATCCTGGCGCTGGCCGTCATGTCCACCTCGTTCACCAGCCTGGCGATCGGCACTGCGTTCGAGCGCAGGTACGGCGTGCTCAAGCGGCTCGGCGCCACCCCGCTGTCCAGGCACGGCCTGATCATGGCCAAGGCCGCGACGGTGGCGGTGGTCGAACTCGGCCAGGTCGTGATCATCGTGGCGGTCAGCCTGCTGCTTGGCTGGCATCCGGTTGCGTCCGGCGCGGCGGTCGCGCTGCTGGTGCTCGCGCTCGGCAGCGCGGCGTTCAGCGGCCTGGCCATGCTGATGGCCGGCACGTTGCGAGCCGAGGCCACTCTGGCCGCGGCGAACCTGATCTACCTGGTGCTGCTCGGGGTCGGCGGCGTGGTGTTCCCGCTGACCAAGTTCCCCGCCGCGGTCAGGCCGGCGCTGCGGCTGCTGCCGTCGGGCGCCCTGTCCGACGGCCTGCGCGGGGTGCTGCGCTACGGCGCCGGGCTGCCGGTCAGGGACCTGGTGGTGCTTGCGGTCTGGGCGGTGGCCGGCATCGCGATCGCGGCCCGCACCTTCCGCTGGGAGTAGCGGGCGCCCATGCCGTCCGCCCAGGTCCGCAAGGCCGCCGAGCCCACGGTCGCCTGCCCGCCGGGTCCGGGGCCGCTCGGCAGGGTCCCGCCGCCCTTGCTGCTCGGCGCGGGGATCCTGAGCGTCCAGGTCGGTGCGGGCATCGCGGCCAGGATGTTCGGCACCGTCTCGGCGGCCGGCCTGACCGGGGTCCGGCTGTGGGCGGCCACGCTGGTGCTTGTCGGCCTTGGCGCCAGGCCGACGGTCAGGGCCGTCCGCGGTGTGATCGCCGACCATGCCTGGCGGGACGCTGCCGTCGTGGCCGCCTTCGGCGTCACGCTCGGGCTGATGAACTTCTCCATCTACCAGGCGTTCGCCAGGATCCCGCTCGGCATCGCGGTCACGATCGAGTTCCTCGGGCCGCTCGGCGTGGCGATCGCGTCCTCTCGCCGGGTCATCGACCTGCTGTGGGTGGCGCTGGCCGGAACCGGTGTCGCGCTGCTCGGCATCGGCGGCATCGGCGCGGCCAGGGTCGGCGGCCAGGCCGGGCCGCACGCGCACGCCGAGCTCTTCGGGGTGATCTTCGCGCTGGTCGCCGCCGCGTCCTGGGCGTGCTACATCCTGCTCGCCGCGTCCACCGGCCGGCGGTTCAGCGGCTCGTCTGGCCTGGCCATCGCGATGGCGGTCGCGTCGGTCGTGGTCACGCCCGCCGCCGTCATCAGCGCGGGCGCGCGGCTGCTCAGGCCTGCCGTGCTCGGCGCCGGGCTCGCGATCGGCCTGCTCTCCTCGGTGATCCCCTACCGGTTCGAGCTTGAGACGCTGCGGCGGGTGCCGCCGCGGGTGTTCGGCATCTGGATGAGCCTGGAGCCCGCCGTGGCCGCGCTGGTCGGCGTGGTCATGCTGAGCCAGGCGCTGTCGGCCTGGCAGTGGATCGCGATCGGCTGCGTGACCGTGGCGAGTGCCGGGGCCGCCCTGTGGTCCGGTGACCTTACGATAGGTCCGTGACCGCTCTGCCGCCCCCGTCGCTGCGCGCAATGCGCGGGCTGGCGCTGGCCGGCGTGGTCGCCTCGGCCGCGATCATCTGGACCGGCGGTGCGGTGCGGCTCAGCCAGTCCGGCCTTGGCTGCACGACCTGGCCCAAGTGCACGGCGGCCAACCTGGTCGCAGCCGGCGCGAGCGGTGACCCGCTGATCCACCGGTGGGTCGAGTTCGGCAACCGCCTGGTGACCGCGGGGATCTTCGTTATCGCCGTGGCTGTTTTCGTCGCGGCCTGGCGGTACCGCGATCGCGGCAGGCGACGGCGCGATCTGGTCTGGCTGGCCGCGGCGCAGCCGGCCGGGATCGCCGTCCAGGCCGTCGTCGGCGGGATCGTCGTGCTCACCCACCTGGCGCCGTTCTGGGTCTCGCTGCACTTCATCGCCACCCTGCCGGTGCTGGCCGCGGCCGTGGCCCTGTACGTCAGGTGCGCCGAGGGCACCGGGCCCGCCAGGCCGCTCGTGCAGCCGCTCGTCCGGCTCGTGGCGCTGGCGCTGCTGGCGGTGACCTTCGTGCAGATGATCGCGGGGACGCTGGTGACCGGCACAGGCCCGCTGGCCGGGGCGGCGGGCGCCCCGCGCTACCGGTTCCTCTCGCTGACCGCGGTCACCCAGCTGCACGCCGACATCGGCTGGGTGCTCGGCACGCTCGCCATCATGACGGCCGCCACGTTGATGCTCACCGAGGCGCCGCCGGCTGCGGTGCGGCTCGGCTGGATCAGCGCCGGGCTGATCGCGCTGCAGGGCGTGATCGGCTACCTGCAGTACTTCTCCCACCTGCCCGCCGGGCTGGTCTGGGTGCATGTCGCGAACACCGCGCTGATCTGGATCGCGGTGCTCAGGCTGAACTTCGCGCTGCGCGATCGGGGCGTCGCCGGGCAGGATCCGCAGACGGCCGTGACCGGCGCCGACGCCGCCCTTTCCGGCAATGCCGGCATGCGGTAGCTTCCGCCCTATGCCGACTGCCGCGATCAACGGAACCGAGATCAGCTATTACGACTCGGGCGGCGCCGGGCCCGCCGTCGTGCTGAGTCACGGGTACCTGATGGACCACACGATGTTTGACGCCCAGGTGCAGGCGCTGTCACCGGAGTACCGGGTGATCACCTGGGACGAGCGCGGCCACGGGCCCACCAGGGCGCCCGGCCCGTTCACCTACTGGGACTCCGCGAGCGACGTGCTCGGCCTGCTCGACCACCTCGGGATCGAGCGGGCCGTGCTCGGCGGAATGTCACAGGGCGGGTTCCTCAGCCTGCGGGCCGCGCTGCTCGCGCCGGAGCGGGTGCGCGGCCTGATCCTGATCGACACCCAGGCCGGCCTCGAGGACCCGGCCTCGGTGCCAGGCTACGAGCAGATGCACCAGGTCTGGCTGGAGTCCGGTCCTGGCCCGGTGCAGGAGCTCGTCGCGGCGATCATCCTGGGGCCCGGCGAGTGGGACGACTGGTACGCCAAGTGGGCGGCCATCGATCCCGAGCAGTCCACGCTGGCGTTCCGCTGCCTGATCGACCGCGACGACATCACCGGCCGGATCGGCGAGATCGGCTGCCCTGCCCTGATCGTGCACGGCACCGCCGACGCCGCCATCCCCATGGCCAAGGCCGAGCAGCTGCGCGATGGCCTGGGAGGCCCGGTGACGCTCGCCGTCGTGGACGGCGGCACGCACGCGTCGAACGTCACCCACCCCGGCGAGGTCAGCGCCGCGCTGCTGAACTTCCTGCGAACGCTGGGCGATTAGGCGACTGCTTTCGCGGCAGAGTACGAGGATAGGGTCGGGTCTTGACGAGGTGATTCACGGCAGGAGGGGCAAGCCGGTGAGCCAGACGGACTTGGAGTGGACGGCGACCGACGCGCGGGCGGTGGACCTGGTCCGCGTGCTGGCCATGGACGCGGTCCAGAAGGCGGGCTCCGGCCACCCGGGCACCGCGATGAGCCTGGCGCCCGCCGCCTACCTGCTGTTTCAGCGGGTGCTCAGGCACGACCCCGCCGACCCGAACTGGCTGGGCAGGGACAGGTTCGTGCTGTCCTGCGGGCACTCCAGCCTGACCCTGTACATCCAGCTCTACTTCTCCGGCTACGGGCTCACCCTGGACGACCTCAAGGCCCTGCGCACCTGGGGCAGCCTCACCCCTGGCCATCCCGAGCACCTGCTGACCCCGGGGGTGGAGACCACCACGGGCCCGCTCGGCCAGGGCCTGGCCAACGCGGTGGGGATGGCGATGGCGGCCCGGCGCGAGCGCGGGCTGCTCGACCCGGACGCCCCGGCCGGACAGAGCCCGTTCGACCATCACATCTACGTGTTCGCCTCGGACGGCGACATCGAGGAAGGCATCAGCCACGAGGTCTCGTCGCTCGCCGCGCACCAGCAGCTCGGCAACCTGGTGCTGCTCTACGACGACAACCACATCTCGATCGAGGACGACACGGCGATCGCCAAGTCCGAGGACGTGCTCGCTAGGTACGCGGCCTACGGCTGGCACACCCAGCGGGTGAGCTGGCGGACGCCCGGCGGGTACCACGAGGACGTGCGGGCGCTCTACGAAGCGCTGATCGCCGCGAGGGATCACGCCGCCGCGCCGTCGATCATCGCGCTGTCCACCATCATCGGCTGGCCCGCACCGGACAAGCAGAACACCGGCGAGGCGCACGGGTCGGCGCTCGGCGCGCCCGAGGTCGCCGCCACCAAGGAGATACTCGGCTTCGACCCCGCAGTTTTCTTCCCGGTGGAGGACGAGGCGCTGACACGTGCCCGTGCGGTCGCCGAGCGCGGCAAGCTCGCCCGCGCCCGCTGGGACGAGGATTTCGGCCGCTGGGCAGCGGCGAACCCTGGCCGCCACGTCCTGCTCGACCGGCTCGCGGCCAGGGCGCTGCCGGACGGCTGGACGCAGGCGCTGCCGGTCTTCGCGCCCGATTCCGGCGAGCTGGCCACCCGATCGGCCTCTGGCAAGGTTCTTAACGCACTGGCGCCCGTGCTCCCCGAGCTATGGGGCGGCTCCGCCGACCTGGCGGGCAGCAACGACACCACGATGGCCGCGGAGCCGTCGTTCATCCCGCTTGAGCACCAGACCAAGATGTTCCCCGGCAACCCGTACGGCAGGACGCTGCACTTCGGGATCAGGGAGTTCGGGATGGGGGGTGTCCTGAACGGCATCGCGCTGCACGGCCTCACCAGGCCGTACGGCGGCACCTTCCTGGTCTTCAGCGACTACATGCGGCCGGCGGTGCGGATGGCCGCGCTGATGGAACTGCCGGTGACCTTCGTCTGGACGCACGACTCGATCGGCCTCGGCGAGGACGGTCCCACCCACCAGCCGGTTGAGCAACTGTGGGCGCTGCGCGCGATCCCCGGCTTCGACGTGGTGCGGCCGGCCGACGCGAACGAGACGGCGGTGGCGTGGCGGACCATTCTTGAGCGCACCCGTCGGCCGGCTGGCCTCTGCCTGACCAGGCAGAAGGTGCCGGTGCTTGACCGCGGGTCCCTGGCCAGTGCCGAAGGCACGGTGCTGGCCAGTGCCGAAGGCACGGTGCTGGCCAGTGCCGAAGGCACGATGTTCGGCGGGTACGTGCTGGCCGAGGCGCCGGGCGGCGAGCCCGAGGTGATCATCGTCGCCACCGGCAGCGAGGTGCACATCGCGCTTGCCGCGCGGGAGGCACTGCTGCGCGAGCAGGTGGCCACCCGGGTGGTGTCGATGCCGTGCCTTGAGTGGTTCGCCGAGCAGGACGAGGCCTACCGCGACGAGGTGCTGCCGCCGTCGGTGCGGGCACGGGTCAGCGTGGAGGCGGGCGTCGGCCTCGGCTGGCGCGGCATCGTCGGCGATGCGGGCGAGATGATCAGCCTTGAGCACTTCGGCGCGTCGGCCGCCTACGAGAAGCTCTACGCCGAATTCGGCATCACCCCCGAGCGGGTGGCGCAGGCCGCGCGGCGCAGCATCGACCGGAGCGCGGGCTGATCCTGGCTCGCAGGGAAGGAACGGCCATGACCGGAGAACACGACAAGCGGGACATACTCGCCAGGCTGACCGCCGACGGCGTGTCGATCTGGCTCGATGACATCAGCCGCGATCGGCTGTCCACCGGCAACCTGGCCGCGCTGGTCAGGGACGACTACGTCCGGGGGGTGACGTCCAACCCCACGATCTTCGCCCACGCCATGGAACAGGGCACCGCCTACGACTCGCAGCTCGCCGAGCTTGCGCTGCGCGGAGTCGGGGTAGACGAGGCGGCGCGGGCGCTGACCACCTACGACATCCGGTGGGCCTGCGACGTGCTTCGCCCGGTCTACGACAGCTCGGGTGGCGTGGACGGGCGGGTCTCGATCGAGGTCGACCCGCGCCTGGCCGCCGACACGGCACGGACCGTCGCCGAGGCGCGGGCGCTGTGGTGGACGGTGGACCGGCCGAACCTCTTCATCAAGATCCCGGCCACGCCCGCCGGGCTGCCTGCGATCACCACCTGCCTGGCGGAGGGCGTCAGCGTCAACGTCACGCTGATCTTCTCGCTCGCCAGGTACGAGCAGGTGATGGACGCGTTCATGACCGGGCTCGAGTCCGCCTCCGACCACCACCTGGCCGCGCTGGGTTCGGTGGCCTCGTTCTTTGTCAGCCGGGTGGACACCGAGGTGGACAAGCGGCTCGACGCGCTCGGCACGCCGGAGACCAAGGCGATGCGCGGCAAGGCGGCCGTTGCCAACGCCAGGCTCGCCTACGAGCTGTTCGAGCAGCACTTCGCCAGTCCGAGGTGGGCCGCGCTGGCCAGGCGCGGCGCGAAGGTGCAGCGCCCGCTGTGGGCGTCGACCAGCACCAAGGACCCGGCCTACCCGGACACCATGTACGTGGACGAGCTGGTGGCGCCGGACACCGTGAACACCATGCCCGAGGCCACGCTGCACGCCACGGCCGATCACGGGACGGCGGCGGGCAACGTCATCGCAGGCACCTATGACGAGGCCAGGGCGGTCTTCGCGGAGCTTGAGAGGCTCGGAGTCAGCTACAACGATGTGGTGGCCGTGCTCGAGGACGAGGGCGTGAGCAAGTTCACCGACTCGTGGACCGACGTGCTCGCGACCATCGACAAACAGCTCGACCCCGCGAAGAGCGGCGTCAGGCCCCCCGCCGGCAGATGAGCAATCCGCTCCGTGATCCGCGCGACCGCCGGATTCCGCGGATCGCCGAGCCGAGCGTGCTCGTCATGTTCGGCATCACCGGCGATCTCGCACGCAAGCGGTTGCTGCCCGCCATCTACGACCTGGCCAACCGCGGCCTGCTGCCGCCAGGCTTCTCCCTGGTCGGGTTCGCCCGCAGGAACTGGGTCGACCAGGACTTCATCAACCTGACCTATGACGCGGTGCGGGAGTTCGCGCGGACGGCCTTCCGCGAAGAGGTGTGGAAGCAGGTCTGCGAGGGTGTCAGGTTCGTCAGCGGCGAGTTCTCCGATCCGCAGGCTTACGACCGGCTCGCGGCGACGGTGGCCAGGCTGGACGTCGAGCGAGGCACCGGCGGAAATCGCGCCTTCTACCTGTCGATACCGCCGGGTCAGTTCCCTGTGGTGGTGAGCCAGCTCGAGCGATCGGGGCTGCATGGCGGGCCAGGCGTACCCGGCTGGCGTCGGGTGGTGATCGAGAAGCCGTTCGGCCACGACCTGGCAAGCGCGATCGCGCTCAATGACATGCTGGCCGCGGTCTTCCCGCCGCGCTCGGTCTTCCGCATCGACCATTACCTCGGCAAGGAGACGGTGCAGAACCTGCTCGCGCTGCGGTTCGCCAACACCCTGTTCGAGCCGATCTGGAACCGCAGGTACGTCGATCACGTCCAGATCACGATGGCCGAGGACATCGGCGTGGGCGGCCGCGCCGGGTACTACGACGGGATCGGCGCGGCCAGGGACGTGATCCAGAATCACCTGCTCCAGCTGCTCGCGCTGACCGCGATGGAGGAGCCGGTCTCCTTCGACTCCGACGCGCTGCGCAACGAAAAGGCCAAGGCGCTGTCCGCGGTGCAGATCCCCGCCGACCTGGCTGCGGGCACGGCGCGCGGCCAGTACGCCGCGGGCTGGCAGGGCGGGCTCCCGGTCCGCGCCTTTCTGGCCGAGGACGGAATCGCACCGGACTCGGTGACCGAGACCTACGCGGCCATCAGGCTGGGCGTGGATACCAGGCGGTGGGCCGGCGTACCGTTCTACCTGCGCGCCGGCAAGCGCCTGTCCACCAGGATGACCGAGATCGCGGTGATCTTCCAGCGCGCGCCGCACCTGCCGTTCAACGCCACCGACGCTCGCGAGCTCGGCCAGAACGCCCTGGTGATCCGCGTGCAGCCGGACGAGGGCGTGACGATGAGGTTCGGGTCTAAGGTGCCAGGGTCGGCGATGGAGGTCAGGGACGTGAACATGGACTTCGCCTACGGCGAGTCGTTCACCGAGACCAGCCCGGAGGCGTACGAGCGGCTGCTGCTCGACGTGCTCGTCGGCGATCCGCCGCTGTTCCCGCGGCATGAGGAGGTCGAGCTGTCGTGGAAGATTCTCGACCCGATCGAGGAGTTCTGGGCCGCCGACGGCCGCCCGGAGCAGTATCCGGCGGGTTCCGCCGGTCCGGCCGGTGCTGACGCCATGATGGCGCGCGACGGCCGGTCCTGGCGGCGGCTGTAGCGGGGGCGGTGCGCTGCGATGCGGGTAGAGCTGACCGATACCACGACGAGCGCCGTGCGGACCGAGGTGCTGCGCGCCAGCCAGCGGATGGGCGGGCTGGCGACCGGCGTGGTGCTCAACCTGATCATCATGACCGACGAGTCGGCGCAGTACGACGCGATACGGGCCGCAAGCCAGGCCGGCCGGGAGCATCCGTGCCGGGTGATCGGCGTGATCGCACGTGACGGCCGGGGTCAGCGCAGGCTCGATGCCGAGATCTCCGTCGGCGAGAGCGCCCCGGGCCAGATGGTGCTGCTGCGGATCTACGGCGAGCTGAAGGATCACGCGGACTCCGTCGTCGTGCCGCTGCTCGTATCCGACACGCCGGTGGTGACCTGGTGGCCGGGCAAGAGCCCTCAGGTCCCGGCCGGCGATCCGCTCGGGCTGCTGGCCCAGCGCAGGATCACCGATGCCGCGGCCAGCCAGGCTCCGCTCCAGGCGCTTGCCAGGCTGGCCGTGGGCTACCGGCCGGGAGACACCGACCTGTCCTGGACGCGGACCACGAACTGGCGGTCGCTGCTGGCCTCGATACTCGACCGGCCCTACGGCGGGATCTCCGGGGCGCAGGTGACCGCGGAGGCCGAGAACCCCAGCGCCGAGCTGATGGCCGCGTGGCTGGCGAGCCGCCTGCGGGTCCCGGTCGACCGCTGCACGTCGCCGGGGCCGGGCATCACCGCGGTGACGGTGGCCGCCACCGGCGGCGAGATCGCGATCAGCAGGACGGACGGCAGGAACGCCACGCTCTCCAGTCCGGGCGAGCCGCCGCGGCACGTGACGCTGGATCGCAGGGAGACGGCCGACCTGCTTGCCGAGGAGCTGCGCAGGCTGGATCCCGACGAGGTCTACGGCGAGGCGCTGGCGCTGCTCGCGGACCAGACCAGGCCTACTGACGGACTGGCCGATGCGAAGGAGCAGCACGATTAGCGTTCCGCAGATCCTCGTCCACCGCGACGGGCAGCTGCTCGCCCAGGCGGTGGCGGCCAGGCTCGTGACCAGGCTCGTCGATGCGGTATCGGCGAAGGGGCTGGCGTCGGTGGTGCTGACCGGAGGCGGCATCGGCACTCAGGTGCTCGCCGAGCTGGCGGCCGAGCCGGCCAGGGATGCCGTCGACTGGCGGCGGGTCGAGATCTGGTGGGGCGACGAGCGGTTCCTGCCGGCCGGCGACCCCGAGCGCAACGAGACGGGAGCGCGCAGCGCACTGCTCGACCACGTGGATGTGCTGCCCGAGCGGGTGCATCCGATGGCCGGTTCCGATGGCCCCGACGGCCCCGATCCCGAGGCGGCCGCCGACCGGTATGCCGTGGCGCTGCGGGCCGCGTGCCAGCCACAGGACCGCCACGGCGTCCCGAGGTTCGACGTGCTGATGCTGGGGATCGGCCCGGATGCCCATGTGGCCTCGCTCTTCCCTGGCCTGCCCGCGCTGTACGAGGAGGAGCGGACCGTGGTGGCGGTGCGCGGCGCGCCGAAGCCGCCGCCGGTCAGGCTGTCGCTCACGCTGCCGGCTATCAGATCGGCCTCCGAGGTATGGATACTCGCATCCGGTCCGGAGAAGGCAGGCGCCGTGCGGCTGGCGCTGTCCGGCGCCGGCCCGGTCCAGGTGCCCGCGGCCGGCGCGCGCGGTGTCCAGCAGACCCTGTTCCTGGTCGACCGCGCCGCGGCCGCCGAGGTCCCTGTCCAGCTCAGCCGGCTTGCGTCACCCTGAGCACTCTGCGCAGAAACGGCCTCTCCATTCCATCTGGGGTGCCTGAAACGGGTGAGACTTGTCATATGGTTTGACCATAATACGGCTTTTATGGTGTTTCGATGAGGGACTCCCCACAACGCTGGCGGCTTATTCCTGGCAATTTGGGTCTCCCGCAATCGCTGCACCAGAGTTACGCTCAGTGCAGAACTTCCAGATGAGTCTGGTGTGCCTTCGATGGCAGCCAGCATGGAAGCCGGGAAGGCCGGATCATGGGCAATTGGCTACGTCAGGGCCGCGCCACCCGCTATATGGCCATGCTCTTGTTGCGGGATCGGGTATCCGCAGGTTCCGGCATCCCGTCGTTGCGGCCTTCATGGCCCGCGACACCGCTTGTGTTCGGTTCCGTCTAATTCCCTGCGCCGTGCCGGAGCCCAAGCCGGAACGGCACCGACCTCCTGAGGAGGATGCACGTGAGTACTGCTACCGAAGCTCCCGCAGCGCCGGCACCGGCGATCGCGGATCCGGCGCCACTCGGCCTGGCGGCCTTCGCCCTCACCACGTTCCTGCTGTCCGCCGTCAACGCGGGCTGGGCGAAGACCAGTACCGGGTTCGACTGGTGGGGATACGCGATCGCCTACGGCGGGCTCGCGCAACTGCTGGCCGGGATGTGGGAGTTCCGCAACAAGAACGTCTTCGGCGCGACCGCGTTCTCGACCTACGGCGGGTTCTGGATCGGGGTCGGCCTGTGGCTGCACTTCACAGCGCCGGGTGCCACCAATCCGCTCCAGTTGAACAGGGACCTGGGCTGGATCCTGCTCGCCTTCCTGATCTTCAACACCTACATGCTGATCATCAGCACCCAGCTGAACATGGCCGTGTTCCTGGTCTTCCTGACCCTGGAGCTCACCGAGGTCTTCCTGGTCATCGGGAACTTCGCCACCAAGAAGCCGGCCCTGCCGCCCTACGTCATGTTCCCCGACACGACCATGATCCAGATCGGCGGCATCATCGGCGTCGTCACGGCCGCGGTCGCCTGGTACACCTCGGCGGCCGGCGTGATGAATGGCCTGAAGGGGCGGCCCGTCTTCCCGGTCGGCAAGCCGCTGTTCGACCTCTAGTAGCGGGGTAACCCGCGCGATCGCCTGGGTCCCGTAGCCTGTGCGCCAGGGCTACGGGACCCGGCGTTTCTCGGTACGGTTGACGTGATGAGGCCGGAGCATGAAGCACGAGGCGAGCGCGCCGAGTCCGACGAGCAGCGGCCGCCCAATCGGCCCCTGCGGGCGATCAGCACGCTGATCCTCGCGCTCGCCGCCGCGGTGGGCGTGTACCTGGAGGGCGTACCGCTCCGCATCACCAACGCCCAGCAGTTGGCGGAGGCCAGGCTGTACCCGCCGTTCTCGATCGGCATCGGCCACGTGATCACCATCGGCGGCACCGCGATCTTCTTCGTGCTCGCGCTGATCTCGACCTTTGCCTGGGCCCGCTGGGCGCGCTCTGTCCTTGAGCGGTTCATTGGTATCGGTTACGGGGATATTGTTCGCTATGTCATGATCTTGCTGGGCATCTGCGTGGTGATCCTGGTCAGCCTGTCCATGCTCGGTTTCCGGGTCGCGCAGCTCGTGGTCGGTGGAGCGGTCACCGGCGTGCTGATCACGATCGCCGCCCAGCAGTCGCTGTCGAACCTTTTCGCCGGGGTGATGCTGCAATTCGCGCATCCGTTCAAGGTCGGCGACCAGGTGCGGATCAAGGCCGGGGCGCTTGGCGGGGCGATCGATGGCACGGTGACCGAATTCAGCATCACCTATGTCAAGATGGCGACCGACGAGGGCCTCGTCTACCTGCCGAACTCCGAGGTGCTCGCCGCCGCGGTGACGCCGCTGCGCACCGCACCGCCGGCCGAGCCCGCACCGCCGGGCCAGGCGGTCGGCGTGCCTGGCCCACAGGGCATGGCCGCGCTGGCCGAGGGCATGGCGGCGCTCGCGCAGGACCTGGCGGCCGTAGCCCAGAGCCCGGCGGTCGGCCCTGACCACGCCGCGGCGACACCCGATCACGCGGACAAGCCGGCCAGCCCTCCTGGCGACGGCGGCAGCGCTTCGGGCGAGGGCAGTGCTCCTGTGCAGGACTGACGCTCCTGTGCAGGACTGACAGGGTCGTGCAGGAACGAAAGGTGGTGGCCGGCCCCCTGGTGCCGGCCACCACCTGTGCGTGCGCGGACCCTTAGTGATTCGCCTCGTACTTCTTGATGACCTGGGTCGGAATCCGGCCGCGATCGCTGACCTCCATGCCCGAGCGCTTGGCCCAGGCGCGAATCTCGGCGCTGCGGCGGCGGTGTGCCGTTGTCCGCCGCTTCGTCCGGCTGACCTTCGTCGACGCCTTGCGAGCCCGGTCCGCGAAGCGCTTCATCACTTCGTCGAACTTCTGGCTGTGCTTCTCGCAGAGGTCGATCTCGTAATCCCTGCCGTCGAGGCTGAACGCGCGAGTCAGATGCTCGCCGCTTGGAATCTCCTTTGAGTCGTAGTCACAGGCGAATGTGACTGAGACCTTCTGAGCCACGTCTGTTTCCCCCCTTCCCCTAACCGCCTCGATATTCCCGCTCGCGAGCGCCCCATAACAGACGGTGATCAAGCAATTTCTCAGAGTGGTCAATGTCGGCGGATCGGTCCGGCGACGGGGGAAGCGCTCAGCTGCGGGCGGACCGGGAAGCGGTCGGCCCGGCCGGCTCAGGGCACTCGGTACGAGGCGGTCGGCGCGCCGCGCTCCGCGGCAAGATCGTCGCCCTGGCCGGGATGGGCCTCGCGGTTGGGCGCCCGCATCGGACGCAAACCGAGGGTGCTCGTGTCGGACATAGGGTCGTCTGGATCGGGCCTTGGCCCCGCGTAGCCCGCCCGGGCACCGTCGGCCGGCCGCGGCGATGTCGTGTAGATCGTGCTTCCTGTCGGCATCGATCGTTCGGGGCGCGGAACCTGCCGGTAGCCAGGTGAGTCGTGATGGGCCTGCTCGCGGCCGTAAGGGAAGCCGTAGCCGCCCGTGCCGTGCCTGCCAGTGCCGCCGGGAACGCCGGAGCCGTCGGAGCGGTCAGGGCGGCCGGAATAGCCGGGGTCCGCATAGCCGGAATCGCCAGGGTCCGCATAGCCGGAATCGCCAGGGAAGCCCGGGCTGCCGCCGTAACCTGGGCGATCGGCGGAGCTAGGGCGGTCGGCGTAGCCGGGTCCGCCGGAGCGCCCGCTGTCGTACATCGGGCTGCTGTCGTACATCGGGCCGCTGTCGTAGGCCGGGCCGCCTTCGTACATCGGGCCGCTGTCGTAGGTCGGGCCGGTGTCGTAGGTCGGCCCGGTGTTGCGCAGCGGCCCGCTGTCATACGACGGGGCGGCGTAGGGCACGGGCCCGCGCTCAGCGTACGCGGGCCCGCGCTCAGCGTAGGCGGGCCCGCGGTCGTAGCTGCCTGTGCCGTCGAAGCCCGCACCGGCCTCGTACCCGGGTCCTGGCCGGTCGCGGCGCCGCGGACCCGATTGCAGCGTCTGGACCATCCTGGCCAGGTCGGCGAACGGCAGCCGGAAGGTGCCCGTGCAGCGGCTGCCCTGCCAGATGCTGAAGACCGCGATTCGGCTGTCCGCGTACCAACTCAGCCGCATGCTCCGGGCCTCACCCCGGACGTCGAAGAAGACCTCTCCCTCGCGTGGCAAGGGAACAGCATCGGGCTCCGACATGGTGCCTATCGTCGCCCGAGCCTGTCGGGTTGTCCAGCCAATGCGCTGCATTGGTCGCTCTGCAGGCCCAAAACAGGCCACGTCACCGGCCGCCGAAGGGGTTTCAGCGCGCTGGCACGCCTCCGGCGCGGCCCCGCCGCGGCCCGGTCGTCCGGAATCCATGCCTGGTGTCGCCCGAATACAACGGGTTACGATTCCGGCGAGTATTGTCATCTTGACCGTGCGCGGCTGCGCGCGATGGCATGATTATCCGGCGGTGCTGACGTGGCGGGTGTCTAAGCTCAGCTGCCAGCCGGGGACGGTGCTCGTGGTGCTCTAAGGCCCACGAAGGAGCGCCCGGCGCTAGGCGCGGGCGCACGCTGCCGGGCGAAGGCGTCCTTACCGGGCGTCATCGAGGGAACACTTCAGCGCTAAAACGCGTTTGAACGGAGCGACGGGGCGGTTGCCGCATCGCGTGATTTCGTTGTGTGCGTCCAGCGAGCCGGGAGCTTCGCTTGGCGGGTGTTAACGGCGAGTTGGTTGAGGAGAGTTTTCCATGTCTGAGGTACGTCGTCAGGCCGCGCTTCTTCCACGGCCCAACTGGGGCTGGCAGGACCGGGCTTCCTGTCGCGGTGCCGACGTCGTGCTGTTCTTCGGTCCGGACGGTGAGCGCCAGCCCGAGCGCGACATCCGCGAGCGCAAGGCCAAGGCCCTGTGCGGTGCGTGCCCGGTGCGCTCTGAATGCCTAGGTTACGCGGTCAGCAGGCCTGAGAAGTACGGCACGTGGGGCGGCTTGAACGAGGACGAGCGGTCGGCGGAGCGCCGCCGGCGGATGCGCAGGGCGAACGCGGCCGCCTGACCCTCTTCCGGAATAACAGCCGGTCCCGGTTAGTGCCGCTCCAGGGCGGGCAGTCCGAAGACATGACGGCTCGTCCCGGCGAGAACGCTGGCAGATCGGGGACGACCCGGAATACTATGGCCGCCGCGAAGGTTCGCAGGACTCGGTAGTCGTACTCGAGAGCCGCATCCGGGAGGACTAGCCGTGATCTATCGTGTTGTGCAGGCTTATGTCTGACGGGGAGGCGCGCGCGATGGAGAGGCTGGCTGCTCAGGCGGCCGAGGAACTCGCAGGCGCGTCAGCCGACGATGTGATCACGTGGGCCGCGCGGACGTTCGGCAGCAGGCTCTGTATCACCTCGTCGATGACCGACGCGGTCGTCATCGACCTCGCGTCCCGCCACGTGCCCGACATCGACGTGCTGTTCCTCGACACCGGCTACCACTTCGCCGAGACGATCGGCACCAGGGACGCGGTCTCGGCGGTGTACCCGGTGAATGTGATCAACGTCACACCGCCGACCACAGTGGCCGAGCAGGACGCCGAACTCGGGCCAAAGCTGTACGCCCGCAACCCTGACCTGTGCTGCTACCTGCGCAAGGTGGTGCCGCTCGAGCAGGCACTCGGGCCGTACGACGCGTGGATCACCGGCGTGCGGCGCGAGGAGACCGACACCAGGACGAGCACCAAGGTCGTCCAGTGGGACCCCAAGCGCCAGATGGTGAAGGTCAACCCGATCATCGAGTGGACCCAGCAGGACGTGGACGACTACATCGCCGAGAACGGCGTGCTCGTCAACCCGCTGGTCTACGAAGGCTATCCGTCGATTGGCTGCAGCACCTGCACGGCAAGGGTGGCCAAGGGCGCCGACCCGCGCAGCGGCCGCTGGGCAGGAACCGCCAAGACCGAGTGCGGGATCCACACCTGAGACTGCGGCACGTCCGAAGCAGCGGCGCTCCTGGACTCGCCAGCCATGGCGGGCCGAAACATGACATGGTTTGCTGAACTACATGGGCACGCAGTCACGAGCTACGCACGAGGTCGTCAATCAGGCACCGCCGCTGACCGGGCACGATGTCGCCGCTGATCGGGCGCTGACCGCTGCGGTCGAGAGCTACGACGCCGCCTGGGTGCGGCCCGAACTGCACGAACTCGGCGAGGCGGCAGGCTCGGCCGAGGTGGCCGATCTTGCCAGGCTGGCCAACGAGCACTCGCCCAGGCTGCGCACCCACGACAGGTATGGCCACCGGATCGACGAGGTCGAGTTCCACCCTGCCTGGCACCAGCTGATGACCACCGCGGTCGCGCACGGCCTGCACGCGGCGCCGTGGGCCAGCGACAAGCCAGGCGCGCACGTCGCGCGGGCGGCGAAATTCTACGTGTGGACCCAAGCCGAGGCCGGCCACGGCTGCCCGATCTCGATGACGTACTCGGTGGTGCCGGCGCTGCGGCACGCGCCGGCGCTCGCCGAGCGTTTCGAGCCGCTGCTGACCAGCGTGCGCTACGACCCCGGGCTGCGGCCGCCCGAGTCCAAGGACGGTCTGCTGGCCGGCATGGCGATGACCGAGAAGCAGGGCGGATCGGACGTCAGGGCCAACACCACCAGGGCCGAGCCGGCCGGCGACGGCAGCTATCTGATCACCGGGCACAAGTGGTTCTGCTCAGCGCCGATGTGCGACCTGTTCTTGATCCTGGCCCAGGCTCCCGGCGGGCTGACCTGCTTCCTGCTGCCACGGGTACTCCCCGACGGCAGCAGGAACCCGATGCACCTGCAGCGCCTTAAGGACAAGCTAGGGAACCGCTCCAACGCGTCGAGCGAGGTGGAGTACGCTGGCGCCGTCGCCTGGCCGGTCGGTGACCAGGGACGCGGCGTGGCCACGATCATCGAGATGGTCAGCTCCACCCGGCTGGACTGCATCCTGGGCAGCGCCGCCTGCATCAGGCAGGCCTGCGTGGAGGCCACCCACCATGCCCTGCACCGCAGGGTGTTCGGCGCCGTGCTGGCCAGCCAGCCCGCCATGGCCGCGGTCCTCGCCGACCTGGCGCTTGAATCAGAGGCGGCGACCACGCTCGCGATGCGGCTGGCCGCGGCTGCCGACAGGGCATCCCGCGGCGACGCGGCGCAAGCGGCGCTGCTGCGGCTGACCCTGCCCGCGGCCAAGCACTGGATCTGCAAGCGGACGCCCGCCGTCGTGGCTGAGGCGCTCGAGTGCCTGGGCGGCAACGGATTCGTCGAGGAGTCGGTGCTACCGCGGCTCTACCGGGACGCGCCGCTCAACTCCATCTGGGAGGGGTCGGGCAACGTGACCGCGCTCGACCTGCTGCGCGCCATCGCCCGCTCCCCCGCAAGCGTGGAGGTACTGCGCGCCGAGGTCGGCCTCGCGGCTGGCGCGGACGCCCGGCTCGACCGGGCGGCAGGGCGGCTCTGGCAGGAGATCGCCGACGTCGCGGCCGGCGACCACGCCGCGGCTCAATACCGGGCGCGAGGGCTGGCCGGCCTGCTGACCGTGGTGCTGCAGGGTGCCCTGCTCACCAGGACCGCTCCTGAGGCGGTCGCGGCGGCATTCTGCGCCTCCCGGCTTGGCGGCCAGGACGGACTCGGCGGACCGGCCCTGTCCTTCGGTTCGCTTCCGGCAGGGACGGACCTGACGGCGCTGCTCGACAGGACGAGGCCGGCCTTCACCGGATAAGGTCAGCGGATGCGTGTGTGGCCTGGGACTGCTTACCCGCTTGGGGCGGTCTGGGATGGTTCTGGCACCAATTTCGCGATCTTCTCGGAGGTAGCGGAACTAGTGGAGCTGTGCCTGTTCGATGACGAGGGCACCGAGACCAGGGTCGGCCTGACCGAGGTGGATGGGTTTGTCTGGCATTGCCACCTGCCCGATGTGGGTCCGGGACAGCGGTACGGGTACCGGGTGCACGGCCCGTACGACCTGCGCCGCGGCCACCGGTGCAACCCGGCCAAGCTGTTGCTCGACCCGTATGGCAAGGCCGTCGACGGCGATGTCACACCGAATCCCGCCCTGTACTCCTACCTCCGCGGGCTCCCTGACCTGCATGCGCTCAACACGGACGACAGCGCTCCGTTTATGCCCCGGAATGTCGTGATTAACCCGTACTTCGACTGGGCCGGCGATCAGCAGCTCCGCACCCCCTATCACGAGACCCTCATCTACGAGGCGCACGTGCGCGGCCTGACCCTGCGCCATCCCGGCGTTCCGCCCGAGCTGAGGGGCAGTTACGCGGGGCTGGCCTCGCCGCCGGTCATCGAGCACCTGCAGCGGCTCGGCGTCACGGCCATCGAGCTGATGCCGGTGCACCAGGCCGTCGCCGAGCCCGTCCTGGTCGAGCGCGGCCTGACGAACTACTGGGGCTACAACACCATCGGCTTCTTCGCGCCGCACCACAGGTACGCGTCGGCGACCGCCCCCCACGGCCAGGTAGCCGAGTTCAAGTCGATGGTCAAGTCACTGCACCAGGCCGGCATCGAGGTCATTCTCGACGTGGTCTACAACCACACCGCCGAGGCGGCCGACCTCGGGCCCACGCTGTGCTTCCGCGGCATCGACAACGTGGCCTACTACCGGCTGGCCGACGACAACCCGGCGGTGTACCTGGACTACACGGGCTGCGGCAACAGCCTGAACGTCAGGCATCCCCATACGCTCCAGCTCATCATGGACTCGCTGCGGTACTGGATCGACGAGATGCACGTGGACGGCTTCAGGTTCGACCTCGCGTCGGCCCTGGCCAGGGAACTCCACGACGTCGACCGGCTGTCCGCGTTCTTCGACCTGGTGCAGCAGGACCCGCTGGTGTCCCAGGTCAAGCTCATCGCCGAGCCGTGGGACGTCGGCGAGGGCGGGTACCAGGTGGGCAGGTTCCCGCCGCTGTGGACCGAGTGGAACGGCAAGTACCGGGACACGGTCAGGGACTACTGGCGCGGTGAGCACGGGATGCTGCCCGAGCTTGCGTCCAGGCTGACCGGGTCGAGTGACCTGTACGAGACGAGCGCGCGCCGGCCGGTCGCCTCGGTGAACTTCGTGACCTGCCACGACGGGTTCACGCTCGCCGACCTGGTCAGCTACGACCGCAAGCACAACGAGGCCAACGGCGAGCACAACAAGGACGGCTCTGACGACAACAGGTCGTGGAACTGCGGTGTCGAGGGGCCTTCGGACGATCCCGAGATACTGGCGCTGCGCGCGCGCCAGGTCAGGAACTTCCTGGTGACGCTGTTCTTCTCCCAGGGCATCCCGATGCTCTTGGCCGGGGACGAGCTCGGGCGGACCCAGCGCGGCAACAACAACAGCTACTGCCAGGACAACCTGATCTCCTGGGTGGACTGGGAGGCCGCGGCGAACCAGTCCGACCTGATCGACTTCGTCGCCGCGCTGTCGGCATTGCGCAAGGCGCATCCGGTGTTCAGGCGCCGCCGGTTCTTCAGCGGCCGGGCCGGGGGGTCGGCCGACGGCCAGCGGGACATACTCTGGCTCAGCCCCTCAGGCGCCGAGATGACCGGTGACGACTGGAACGCCGCGTATGCCAGGTCGCTGGCCGTCTGCGTGAACGGTGACGCGATCACCGAGCCAGGGCCGCATGGCGAGCGGATCACCGACGCCGACTTCGTGCTGCTGCTCAACGCGCACACCGATCCCGTGACGTTCAGGATCCCGGCGAGTGTCGGCTCTGGGGCGGCATCCTGGCAGGTCATCGTGGACACCGGGCCGGCCAGGGCGGTGGCGGTGGTCGGCGGCGGTGAAGGCGATGGCGGTGGTGCAGGCAGTGCCGCTGGTGTGGGCAGTGCCGCTAGCGTGCGTAGTGCTGCTGGTGGTACCGAGCCGCGGGTGCTTGTGCCGCACTCTGACCTCGCCGTCGACGTGGCCTCCCGGTCGATCGTGGTGCTGCGTGGGACACGGCCAGAGCCGAGCTGACGACCTCACCCCGGCCGGGTCTGGCCTGGGTCAGGCACCGCCCAGGTGTGCGGTGAGGCCGTCCATGGTGGCGCCCTGCCGCGGTGCGATGAACAGGCCATCTGCCTCGGTCAGCAGCACCCCGTCGAGGTGGCAGGTGCCGTGCAGCCAGCGCTTGCGGCCGTCGATCCGCGCCACCCAGGCGGCCACGTCCAGGTCGCTGTGCAGAGGCGTGGGCCGCCGGAACCGGACCGTGATCGAGCCGGTGAAGCCGACGGCGAGCTGCGACATGCCGAGCAGGTCGTCGTACATGGCCGCGATCATGGCACCGTGCACGTGGCCGGGCGGCCCCTGGTAGGCCGCGCCGAACCGCACCCGGCCCTGGGTGCGCCTGCCGTCCGGCCCGTCCGGCCCGTCGGGCCCAGGCGGTCCGGCGGTGATCCGCCAGACCTCAAGCGGGGCCGCGACCGGATTGCACGTGCCCGACACGGGATTGAACCGCAGCGGGTCGAACGGTCGCTGCACCGCGCCCGGCGCCGGCGCGTGAACGCTGGAGACCGCTGCGAGGCCGTCGCCGAGCGCCTGTGCCTGGTCGATCAGCGGGCCAAGCTCGCCGGGACGAGGGCGCAGGCCGACGGTCAGCGCCAGCACCCGTCGAAGCTCTGCGGCCAGTGCGCGGAGTTCGGTGTCTACCTGTTCTGGTTGGTCCTGGCCCAGCCAGGCCGCGTCCTCGCCGTACTGCCCGGTCCCCATACGCGGAAGGCTACCGCAAACTAGAACACGTTCTACCGGACAGTCGTGCGCGACCGCCCGCAGCGCTGTCGGGCCGCCCCGCCCGACGAGCCGCCGCTCTCCGCCGGATCGCCCCGCCCGGCACCCCCCCGGCACGCCACCCGCAGGAGCTCGGCGCTGTCAGTGGCAGCTGCTATTCTACGAATAGATGTTCTAGAGAGTTAGCGCCTTCGGGATAGTCGTAGAGCGTGTGTTTGCAGCGAGTTCGCTGCTGTGGATTCCCCTACGCGGGGAATCGTTGTCCCGGCTGGTTGGCCCTCCGATACCCGATCTGTGCCCTGAACGCGGCCTGTCGTGAGGAGGTGACCAGCCCGTGCAACTGCCAGCCAGCCCTGGTCAGCCCGGTGACGGCTGGGGTGCCGCGCGGGGTGACATGGCTTCCCGGCCAAGGTCTGCGGGCGAGGCGGTTGGGATGGTGCTGGCCGGTCTGGGCTGGCTGGCGTCGGCGGACCTGGCGTCGGTGCCCGTCGCCGTGCAGGCGGACTGCCTGCGCGGGCTGGAGCGGGCGCTGTCGGTGCATGCGGCGGCGCGGGCCCGGGTCCTGGCGGCGTTCACGGCGCAGGGCGGGCAGGAGGCCGACGGGCACGGGTCGCCGCGGACCTGGCTGACCTGGCAGACCAGGGTCACCCGGCAGGCCGCCGCCGCGGCCCTGGCCGCGATGCGCACGCTGGACGCGCACCCCGGCATCGCGGCCGCGCTGGCCGGCGCCGCGGTATCGGTGTCGTGGGCGCGGCAGATCTGCGACTGGACCGACAAGCTCCCCGCCGATGCGCGGGAAGACGCGGACGCGATCCTGCTCGCCGCGGCCGAGGCCGGCGCCGACCTGCCCGACCTGGCCGGGCTGGCCGAGGAGATGCGCAAGCGGCTGGCCCGGCCCGACCGTGACGACGGCGGGTTCGACGACCGCGGCCTGTACCTAGCCGTCACCCTGAATGGAGCCGGCCGGCTCCGTGGCGACCTGACCCCGCAGTGCGCCGCCGCGCTGCGGGCCGTGCTGGACGCGCTCGGCAAGAAGGCCGGGCCCGAGGACACCCGCACCTGCCCCCAGCGCGACCACGACGCCCTCGAGGAAGCCGGCCGCCGCCTCATCGCCGCCGGCACGCTGCCCGACCGCACCGGCCAGCCCGTCCGGATCCAGCTGCCCATCACCCTGGACGAGCTGATCCGCCGGATCCGCGGCGCCGCCTCCGACGGCTACGACTGCGACGCCGCCATCGCCCCCCTCGTCACCGGCCGGGTCGACCACGACCTCCTCGACCGCCTCACCCGCCGCCTCACCAGCCCGGGGACACCGCCCGCCGACAGCGCCGCCGTCCGCGACCTCATCCTCGCCAACGCCGTCGCGCTGCTCTCCGGACCCGGCGGCCTGGCCTCCGCCCTGCGCACCGGCACCCTCCCCCGCCCCGCGAACTCGATCAGCCTGCCCCTGGACGTCGGCACGATCACCGACACCATCCCGCCGCACCTGCGCCGCGCCGTCACCCTGCGCGACCGGCACTGCGCCGCCCCCGGCTGCGACCAGCCCCCCGCCGCCTGCCAGATCCACCACCTGCAGCCCCGCAGCGAAGGCGGCACCACCAGCCTCACCAACCTCATCCTGCTCTGCACCTTCCACCACCTGATCATGGTGCACCGCTGGGGCTGGACCATCCGCCTCAACCCCGACGGCACCAACCGCCACCAGCCCGAACGGCACTTACACCCTGCACAGCCACAGCCCACCGCCAGAGAGCGTGCGGTGCCACTGAGGTTCTATGCTCACCACTCGCGGTGATCAGCGGCCGACAGGGTCCGGCTTGGGGTCAGCGATCCGGTCAGCCGCCCGGGATCGGTGGCCCGGCGCCGCGGTCAGAACGTGACGCGGTGCCAGCTGCGGCCGGAGTTGTAGGTCATGTACATGTGGCTGCCCAGCGCGGGCACGCCCTCGACGGCCACGCCCTGGCTGGCCGTGGTGAAGCCGAAGTCGGCCCAGCCCTTTCCGCCGTCGTCAAGCAACAGGCTGTTCCGCCAGTGCCGGCCGCCGTCGGTGCTGACGTACAGCCAGGTCGCGCCGGACGCCGTCGCGATGAAGACGTGCGCGCTGCCGGGCTGCGCTAGGACGCCGCCGTCGCCGCCGGACGGCGGACTGCCGACCTTGACGAAGTGGGTGCCGCCGTCGACCGAGTAGTACAACAGCTTCTGGGTGGACCCTACGGCTGGCTGGCCGGCGCAGAGCAGCGTCACGCGGTCGCTACTGAACGCGCCGATGCTGGCGATCCCGTAGTCGTGCGGGCACCGGAATCCCAGGCGGGTCCACGACTCCCCAGTGGTCGTGGCGTAGACGTGCGAGCCGAGGTTGACCCACCCGGCCGTTCCGTGCAGCGTGATCGTGCCGAGGCCGCCGAAACCGGTCACCCCGGCCGGCAGGCCGCTGACCCGGCTCCACGAGTCGGTGCCGATCGTGCTGCGGTAGATCGTGACGGCCTCGTGAGGCGTGACGCTCGCCGCGTAGGCGACTCCCCCTGCGGTCTCAAGGTCGGCCACGTAGCCGGGGAAGGCGACCCGGTGCCAGCCAGCGCCGCCATTGTGGGTCACCCAGAGCTGGGATCCGTAGGCGTATCCCGTCGCCGTGCTGGCGAAACGCAGCCGGTCCAGGCCCTTCTGGCCGGCGAACCTCGCCAGCGGGTACCTCGGCGCCGGGATGCCCTGCCAGGTGCGACCGCCGTTGGTCGTGCTGAGCACCGACGTGCATGGCTTGTGCGCGCACGGCGCCGTGCCGAGCACCCAGCCGTCGCTCGCTGACACGAAGGTCACCGAGTCCGGCTGGAATCCGGCCGGAACCGGCCCAGCGGCCGGGAGGGCGCGGGTCGGCGTCTGGGCCGCCGCGCCGATCCCGGTCAGGCCCGGCAGCACTCCCGCGCAGGCGAGCGCCGGAACCGCGCCCGCCGCGATCAGTGACCTGATCCTCATGACGATCACCCTCAGTCTTGTGACGAAGTCCTGACCGCATAGACGCCGATGCGGAACCTGACGTTGCGAGCAGTTACCCGGTGAGCCGGTACTCCCAGCCCGCCTGCCAGGCGAAGTCCTGCCCGGCCAGGGTTTCGAGCGGCGTGCCGTTGATGAAGTGATCAAGGCCCCACCGGGTAGCGACGTGACCGATGACCAGTACCCGCTGGCCATCCCAGCGCAGCGGCAGGTCCCCGATGAAGCGGCCGACCCGTGCGACGGCCTGCCGCCAGCTCTCCCCGCCGGGATACGGGCAGTCCAGGTGCTCGGCCCGGCCCGCGTGCAGCTCGGCGGCGGGCATCCCGTTGCGCTGGCCGTAGTCGCACTCCCGCAGCCGCCAGTCGTGCAGCACGCCGATCGCCGCGCCGGAAAACGCTACCGAGGCGGTCTGGACAGCGCGGCGAAGGTCCGAGCAGAACACCACGGCGATCCCGTCGTCGGCGCGGCGCGCGGCGAGTTCCCGTGCCTGCAGGACGCCGCGCTCGGACAGCTCGCCGGGCAGCCAGCCGGTCGCGCGCCCCTGCTCGTTGTCGACGGTGGTGGAGTGGGTCTCGAACACCACCTCGATGGCCACGGGCCAACCCTAACCGGCCGGCTCTCCCTCCGGCTGTCCCCCCGGCTCGGCCCCCGCTGCCCGGCGCGGCAGGAAGACCGCGATGACCAGGCCGATCAGAGTGAACGCCGCCAGCATTCCTAGCGACGTCGCGAACGGCTTGCCCTCGGGCAGCTTGGCGGCCACCAGCACCGAGCCGACGAGCGCGGTACCCAGCGACGAGCCGAGGTTGGACACGCTGCGGGACAGGCCGGAGATATCACCCTGGTCGGCGTCGGGGAAGCTGGACTGCACCACGTTCACCGATGAGGTGAGCATCACCCCCACGCCGGTGCCCATCAGGAACAGCCCTGGCACGAAGCTCAAGGGCCCGGAGTCCTTGCTGACCAGCCCGAGCAGCAGGCCCATCCCCGCGAGCGCGGCAGCGAAGCCCGCGATGATCAGCGAGCGCTGGGTGTGGCGTCGGGCGAGCCGCCCGGCCGCGGCCGACGCCAGCAGCACCCCGGCCGTGGCCGGGGTGAGCATCAGGCCGGTCTGGATTGCCGAGTACTTCCAGATCTCCTGCAGGAACACCGAGGTGACGAAGAACGAGCCCTGCAGTACCAGCCACTGGATCAGCTGGGTGCTCATGCCGAGGTTGGCCGTGAGATTGCGGAACAGGCGGCGGTGCACCAGCGGGTCCTTGCCGTGCCGTTCCCTGAACCCGATGTGCAGGAAGAACCAGGCCAGGATCACAGCGCCGAGGCCGATGAAGATCCACACCGGCGAGACCCCGCCCTTGGCAATCAGGACCGTGCCGCCGATCGTGAAGTCGGTGCGCGAGGTCAGCCATCCATAGGTCCTTGACAGCAAGATCCCGAGCACCACGAAGAACAGCCCAGCCGCGGACAGGATCGCGCCCTCCACGTCGAAGCTCGGCCGTCGCCCGGTGCGCGGCGGGTCGGTGATCTTGCGCGCCAGCACGACGATCCAGGCGACCACCAGGACCTGTAGTATGAACGAGGCCCGCCAGCTGATCGTGCTCGTCACCACGCCGCCTATCAGCGGGCCAGCGGCGGCGCCGAGTCCGCCGGCGCCGCTGACGATGCCGAAGTACTTCGCCCGGCTCTTGACGTCGCCGTAGGTCACCGTGATCAGAATGTAGACCGGCGGGATCAGCAGGGCCGAGCCGATGCCCTCGAGCAGCGAGTAGCCGAAGATCATCAGGCCGAGCGACTGCGCGAGCGCCGCGAGCAGCGCCCCGACGCCGTACACGATCAGCCCGGCCACGAAGCAGGTCTTGCGCCCCCAGATGTCGGTCAGCTTGCTGCCAGGGATCATGAGCGACGCCATCGTCAGCGTGAACAGCGTGATTGTGGTCTGCAGCCCGATCACGGTGGTGTGCAGGTCGGAGGCGATCGTGCTGATCGCGACGTTCATGTTGCTCGCGGCATAGCTCGCGATGAACTGGGCGAGCGCCAGCGGCAGGACGATCGGGCCGGCCCGCGCACGCGGATGCGGCGCGGGTGCCGAGGTGCTCGCCATGCTCATACCCTGCGCCCGGGCGGGCGGCCCGGCCGTCACCCACGCGGGGTGAGAGCGGGCCGGCGGCGCGTACCATGCGAGCCAGCGGCATCGGGCGGCGGACAGGAGTACCGTGCGGCAGATCTTTCCGGCGGGCACGGCCGGGCGCGTGCTTGGCCCGGCCGATCCGCTGCGGCTGGCAGGGCAGATCAGCCCGGCCGCGCCGTCGGCGCCGCAGGTCTCCGAGCTCATCGCCGCGTTGGGGGCGGTCTATGCCTACCCGGACCGGCGCTGCGTGCGCGGCAACATGATCGCCAGCGTGGACGGCGCGATCGCCATCGACGGCCGCTCCGGCGGGCTGTCAGGCGTGGCCGACCGGCTCGTGTTCTGGGTGCTGCGCAGCCTCGCTGACGTGATCCTGGTCGGCGCGGGGACGGCGCGTCAGGAGCAGTACGGCCAGGTCAGGCTGGGCGACATCTGGTCGCAGCTGCGGGCAGGCCGACCGTCGGCGCCGCCGGTCGCTGTGGTGACCAGGAACATGAACCTGCCGCTTGAGGGCAGGCTGTTCGGCGACGGATCGGGCGCCGAGCGGCCTGCGAGGACCATCGTGCTGACCACCAGGCTGGTTCCCGAGCACCGGCTCAGGGCGGCGGCCAGGGTGGCCGACGTGATCGTGGCCGGCGACCGCGAGGTCTCCGCGGCGGCGGCGATCGACGCGCTGGCTCAGCGCGGGTACCGCAGCATCCTGGCCGAGGGCGGGCCCGGGCTGCTCGGCGAGCTATCGGCGGCCGGGCTGCTCGATGAGCTCTGCCTGACGGTCAGCCCGGTGCTAGAGGGCGGTCGCTCACCCGCCCGCGTCCTCACGGCACCGGCCGGAGCCCACCCTCGGCCCGCCGAGCTGCGGCTCGCCGCGCTGCTTGAGGACGACGGCTTCCTGTTCGCGCGCTATCTGCGGGCCGGTTAGCCGCCCTGGCGCAGGCGCTCGAGCGCCTCGGCGAGGATGGCGGCGCCGTCGCCGGCCGAACGGCGCTCCTTCACGTAGGCGAGATGAGTCTTGTACGGCTCGGTCTGCGGCGGTGACGGCGGGCTTGCCGCGTCCCGCCCGGCAGGCACGCCGCAGCGCGGGCAGTCCCACATGTCGGGGATCGGCGCATCGTTGGCGAAGCTCGGCACGGTCTCATGGCCGTTGCAGCAATAGAACGACACCCGCACCCGCGGTGCCGCCTCGCCCCGCTCGGCCTCCCCCATGGGACCGGCGCCGACCCGGCTGCCGCGAATGGCGTTACCACTACTCAATGCCCGCCTCTTTCCAGGTGATGCGCTCGTGGCGTGCGCTGCGTGCGGACCCGAGACCCGGGCGCATGTCCGCTACTTCAGCAGCAGCCCAAGCGCGACAATGCAGACGAACCACAGGATCCCGGTGAAGACCGTGATGCGGTCGAGGTTCCGCTCGACCACCGATGACGACCCGAGTGAGGACGACATGCCACCGCCGAACAGGTCAGACAGGCCGCCGCCCTTGCCCTTGTGCAGCAGCACGAGCAGCACCATGAGCAGGCTCGTGATGATCAGGACGATCGAGAATGCGATAACCACTGCTGTAGTCGTCCCTCCGGGCGGAGCCGTTAGTCGCTGACCGTGCGGCGTCAGGCGTTAGCCTCACGATAGCGGCAGATCCTTACGAATCCCGCCGAATCCAGGCTCGCCCCGCCGACCAGCGCGCCGTCGATGTCTGGCTGCGCCATGATGGCAGGCATGTTGTCGGGTTTCACTGATCCCCCGTAAAGGATACGCACAGTGCCAGCCACTTCGTGACCATGGCAGCCGGAAATCCGGGCCCTGATCGCCCCGCAGACCTCCTGTGCATCGTCCGGGCTGGCCACCTCGCCGGTCCCGATCGCCCACACCGGCTCGTAGGCCACGGTCACCTTCGCCACCTGCTCGGCGTCCAGGCCTGCCAGCCCGCCGTCAAGCTGGCCGAGTGTGTGCTCGATGTGCTCGCCGGCGGTGCGCACCTCGAGCGGCTCGCCGATGCACAGCACCGGCCCGATGGCGTTCGCGAGCGCCGCCCGCACCTTGGCGCTGACCAGGGCGTCGTCCTCGTGGTGGTACTGACGCCGCTCGGAGTGCCCGGCCAGCACGTAGGCACAGCCGAGCTTGGCGAGCATCCGCCCGCTCACGTCGCCGGTGTAGGCGCCGTCCTGATGCGGCGAGAGGTCCTGCGCGCCGTAGCCGATCCGCAGCTTGTCGCCCTGGACCAGGGTCTGGACGCTGCGCAGAGCGGTGAACGGCGGCAGCACCACGATCTCGGCCGCGTCGAAGTCCTTGGGAGTCAGCGCGAACGCGAGCTTCTGGACCAGGGCGAGCGCCTCGAAGTGGTTGTTATTCATCTTCCAGTTGCCGGCTACCAGCGGCATGCGCCCCTTGGGGACCGGGCGGGTCATCCGCCGTCCTCCAGCGCGGCCAGCCCGGGCAGCGTCTTGCCCTCAAGGTATTCCAGGCTGGCACCACCGCCGGTGGAGATGTGGCCGAAGGCACCGTCAGGAAAACCCAGTTGCCTAACGGCCGCCGCCGAGTCACCCCCGCCGACCACGGTCAGCCCGTGCACGGCGCTGATCGCCTCGGCCAGCGCACGGGTGCCGGCGGCGAACGCCGGGAACTCGAACACGCCGAACGGGCCGTTCCAGAACACGGTCCTGGCATCGGCCAGCTTGCTCGCGAACAGGTCCCTGGTGGCCGGGCCCATGTCCAGGCTCTCGCGGTCGGCGGGGAACGCGGTCACGGGGAAGACCTCATGCTCGGCGTCGGCCGCGTAGCCGGTTGCCCCGACCAGGTCGACCGGCAGCACGATCTCCACCCCGCGAGCGGCGGCATCGGCCAGCACGGCCCGCACGTTGTCGATCTGGTCGGCCTCGAGCAGCGACTTGCCGACCTCGTAGCCCTGCGCGGCGAGGAAGGTGTAGGACATGCCGCCGCCGATCAGCAGGCGGTCCGCCTTGTCAAGCAGGTTCGCGATGACCGCGAGCTTGTCCGACGGCTTGGCGCCGCCGAGCGCCACCACGTAGGGCCGCACGGGGTTCTCGGTCAAAGTGCGCAGCACGGCGATCTCGGCGAGCACCAGCTCCCCGGCCGCATGCGGCAGCAGCCCGGCGACGTCGTAGACGCTCGCGTGCTTGCGGTGCAGCGCGCCGAAGCCGTCGCCCACGTAGAGCTGCGCCATGCTGGCCAGCCGACCCGCCAGCTCGCCGCGCTGCACGTCGTCCTTGCTGGTCTCGGCCGGTTCGAACCTAACGTTCTCGAGCAGGCCGACCTGGCCGTCGCGCAGCCCGCCGGCCACCTGGGCCGCCGACGTGCCTGCTACGTCCGAGGCGAACGCCACCGGCGCGCCGAGCAGTTCGCCGAGCCGGTCGGCCACCGGCCGCAGCGACGGGCCGCCTGCCGTGCGGGCGGCGAAGTCATCGCCCCTGGGTCGGCCGAGGTGCGCGCAGATCAGCACCCGCGCGCCCCGGCTGGCCAGCGCAGTGATCGTCGGCAGGCTGGCCCTGATCCTGCCGTCGTCGGTGATCCTGGCTCCGTCCAGCGGCACGTTCAGGTCGGAGCGGAGCAGTACGCACTGCCCGCCGACCTCAAGGTCGGCGATCCCCCGCATCGCTCAGCCCTGGCCGGGCAGGTGACCGGCGACCAGAGCGGTGAGATCCACCAGGCGGCAGGTGTAGCCCCACTCGTTGTCGTACCAGCCGATGACCTTGACCTGGTCGCCCTTGGCCATGGTGAGCAGGGAGTCGAACGTGCACGACCACGGCGTGCCGACGATGTCAGAGGAGACGATCGGGTCCTGCGTGTAGTACAGGTAGCCCTTGAGCGGTCCGCTGTCGGCGGCGGCGCGGTAGGCGGCGTTGATCTCGTCCACCGTGGCCTCGCGCTCGAGCTGCACCACCAGGTCGGTCACCGAGCCGTCCATCACGGGCACCCGCATCGAGATGCCGTCCAGCTTGCCCTTGAGCTCGGGCAGCACCAGCGAGGTGGCCTTGGCCGCTCCCGTGGTGGTCGGGATGATGTTCTGCGCGGCGGCCCTGGCCCGGCGCAGGTCCTTGTGCGCGAAGTCGAGCACCACCTGGTCGTTGGTGTACGCGTGGATCGTCGTCATCAGGCCCTTGACGATGCCGAAGCTGTCCAGGAGCACCTTGGCCAGCGGCGCGACGCAGTTCGTGGTGCAGGACGCGTTCGAGATGATGGTGTGGGCGACCGGGTCGTACGTGCCGTCGTTCACTCCCATCACGATCGTGACGTCCTCGCCCTTGGCGGGCGCGGAGATGATCACCTTCTTGGCGCCCGCCTCGATGTGCTTACTCGCGCCAGCGGCGTCGGTGAAGTGGCCGGTGGACTCCACCACCACGTCCACGCCGAGGTCGGCCCACGGCAGCGCGGCGGGGTCGCGCTCGGCGAACCAGGCGATCTTCTGGCCGCCAGCCACGATGCTGCCGTCAGCCACCGTGACATCGGTGTCGAGCGTGCCGAGCAGGGTGTCGTACTTCAGCAGGTGAGCGAACGTATGGATGTCGCCAAGGTCGTTGGCCGCGACGATCTCGATCCCCGCGGGCTTCGTCGCGTGGACCGCACGCCAGAAGTTCCGTCCGATCCGGCCGAACCCGTTGATCCCCACTCGGACAGTCACGAGATGCTCCCCTTGCCTTGTAGCCGTCGGCGGCACGACAATACCGCCCGGGCGCGGCCGGCCCCTCGCCGATCAAGCGCCACGCGCACCATAACATCGCACACCGACGGGCCGGCAGGGCCCGTCAGCCCGCGACCGAGGGCCTTACGTCCCTGGCGTCTGCGCTGACGCCCTGGTCAGGGCGCCAGCATGTCCGGTGTGAGCTGTGCCTCGGTGCTGGGGATTCCGAGCTCGGCCGCGCGCTTGTCGGCGAGCGCGAGCAGCCGCCTGATCCGCCCGGCGATCGCGTCCTTGGTCAGCGGCGGGTCGGCGGCCTGGCCGAGCTCTTCCAGGCTGGCCTGCCGGTGCTTGATCCGAAGCTGTCCGGCCACGATCAGGTGCTCGGGCGCGTCGTCGCCGAGTATCTCGAGCGCGCGCTCAACCCTGGCGCCGGCCGCCACGGCCGCGCGGGCACTGCGGCGCAGGTTCGCGTCGTCGAAGTTCGCCAGCCGGTTCGCCGTGCCGCGGACCGCGCGCCTGATCCGGCGCTCCTCCCAAGCGAGCACGCTGTCGTGCGCGCCAAGCCTGGTGAGGATCGCGCTGATCGCGTCGCCGTCCCTGACCACGACGCGGTCCACGCCGCGCACGTCCCGCGCCTTGGCCGAGATTCGCAGCCGCCGCGCCGCGCCGACCATGGCCAGCGCGGCCTCGGGACCGGGGCAGGTGAGCTCAAGCGACATGGACCGGCCAGGTTCGGTCAGCGAGCCGTGCGCGAGGAACGCCCCGCGCCAGGCGGCCTCGCAGTCGCAGGTGCTGCCGGCCACCACCTGGCGCGGCAGCCCGCGCACCGGCCGGCCGCGGCTGTCGATCAGGCCGGTCTGCCTGGCCAGGCTGTCCCCGTCCTTGACCACCCGCACGATGTACCTGTTTCCCTTGCGCAGCCCGCTCGGCGCGAGCACGATCAGCTCGGAGGAGTGGCCGTAGATCTCCATGATGTCCTTGCGCAGCCGCCTGGCGGCCGCCCCGGTGTCAAGCTCGGCCTCGACCATGATGTGGCCGTTGTTGAGGTGCAGCCCGCCGGCGAACCGCAGCAGGGTCGACACCTCGGCCTTGCGGCAGCACGGCTTGAGCACGGTCACGCGACTGAGCTCGTCCTTGACCAGGCTGGTGAGCGCCAACACTCTCACTCCCCCTCGAATATTCGGGCAAAGGCGCCGGCCAGCAGCAGCGGATCATGGCGGTGCGGGGCAAGTGCCAGATCGGCGAGCACCAGGCGGGCGCCGAGCGCGTCGGCCGCGTCTCGTAGTTCGTCGGCGGTGTCGCTGACCGCGACCTGGTCGGCGAGTACCACGTCGACGGCCAGATCAGGTGCGTGCCGGGCAAGTACCTCCAGGTGAGCACGCGGGGAGAACCCCTCGGTCTCCCCGGGCTGCGGTGCCAGGTTCAGCGTGACCAGCCTCCGGGCCGGGGTGGCGGTCAGCGCCTTGGCCAGATCGGGCACCAGCAAGTGCGGGAGCACGCTGGTGAACCACGACCCCGGGCCGAGCACCACCCAGTCTGCTTCGCCGACCGCCTGCACGGCTTCCGCGCAGGCCGGCGGGTCGGCAGGGATCAACGACATCGACCGTACCCGGCCGGTCGTCATCGCGCAGGCGACCTGGCCCCGAACGGTACTGATCCGCAATGGAAAATTGGGGTCAATCCCCTCAACCTCGGCCGCAAGGTCCAGCGGCACCGAGGCCATCGGCAGCACCCGGCCGTGCGCGCCGAGCAGCCTGGCCACCCAGTCAAGCCCGGTCACCGGATCGTCGAGCAGCTCCCACAGGGCGACGATCAGCAGGTTGCCCACGGCATGCCCGCCGAGCTCGCCGACGCCGCCGAACCTGTGCTGCACCACCCGGCTCCACGTCGTTCCCCAGGAGTCGTCGCCGCACAGGGCGGCCAGCGCCATCCGCAGGTCGCCGGGCGGCAGCACGCCGAACTCACGCCGCAGCCGCCCGCTTGACCCGCCGTCGTCGGCGACGGTCACGATCGCGGTCAGGTCGCGGGTCACCCGGCGCAGCGCCGACAGCGACGCGTGCAGGCCGTGCCCTCCGCCGAGTGCCACCACGCGGCGGCGGGCTGGTCGGCTCTGACCCGCAAGCTCGTGCCCGCCGCCCTCGCCGCTACTCACGCCCGAGATCGCGGTGCGCGACCTGGATCGCGGGAAAGCCCCCGGCCAGCCTGGCCGCGATCTCCTCGGCGATCACCACGCTGCGGTGCTTGCCGCCGGTGCAGCCGATGGCCAGCGTGACGAAGTGCTTGCCGCTGCGCTCGAAGCCATTGAGCGCTACCTGGAGCGCCTGAACGTACGCGGCGAGGAACTCCTCCGTGCCGTCCTGGCGCATCACGTACTCACGTACCGCATGGTCCCTGCCGGTCTGCGCGGCGAGCTCGGGAATCCAGTGCGGGTTCGGCAGGAACCGGCAGTCGGCGACCATGTCCGCGTCCACCGGCAGGCCGTACTTGAAGCCGAATGACAGCACGGTGACCCGGACCGCGGTATCCCGCTCGTTGCCGAACGCGTCCCGCATCCGCCCGCGCAGCTCGTGGATGTTCAGGTTCGAGGTGTCCAGGATTAGGTCGGCCTCCGCCCTGATCGCCTCGAGTTCCTCGCGCTCGGCCCTGATGCCGTCGATGATCGTGCCGTTCTCCTGCAGCGGGTGCGGCCGCCTGACGTTCTCGAATCTGCGCACCAGCGTCTCGTCGCTGGCCTCAAGGAAGACCACGTACGGGTGCGCGCCGATCGCGGCGAGGTCATCGAGCGCCGTCTTCAGGTCCGAGGAGAACGCCCGGCTGCGCAGGTCAACGACGGCGGCGACCTTGGGGACCGCGGCACGTGCCCGCCTGGCCAGGTCAAGCATCGTCACCAGCATGGCCGCAGGCAGGTTGTCGGCGACGAACCAGTCAAGGTCCTCGAGGGCCTTGGCGGCCGTGGACCGGCCGGCACCGGACATGCCGGTGATGATCACCATCTCAGGCGCGCCGCCGTGCTGATTCATCTGACCCCCCTGGCTGCCGCTGCGCGGTCCCGGCGTCCCGCGTGGCGAGCCCAGTCTCCCGCGCGGCCAGCGCATCCGCGACCGACTCGGCCAGCCGCGGCCCGAATCCTTCCACCTCTGCGATCTGCTCGGCGGTGGCCTGGCGCAGCCGCTTGACCGAGCCGAAGTGCCTGAGCAGGGCTGCCCGCCTGGCCGGCCCGAGTCCGGGCAGCCCGTCGAGCTCGCTGGCCGTCTGCGCGGCCGAGCGCTTGGCGCGGTGGTAGGTGATCGCGAACCTGTGCGCCTCATCCCGCACGCGCTGCAGCAGGTACAGGCCCTCGCTGGTGCGCGGCATGATCACCGGCGAGTCCTCGCCGGGCAGCCATACCTCCTCGAGCCGCTTGGCCAGCCCGCACACGGCGACGTCGGTGACGCCGAGGTCGTGCAGCGCGCGGACGGCCGCATCGACCTGGCCGGCCCCGCCGTCGATCACGAGCAGGCTGGGCGGGTAAGCGAACTTGCGCCGCCCGCCGTCGTCGTAGCCGTTATCGTCCGCGGACTCGCCGGAACCGCCGGGGTCCGCGGCATGCTCGTCGCGTTCGGCCAGGTACCTGCGGAACCTGCGGGTCACTACCTCATGAATGGCAGCGAGGTCGTCAGTGCCGCCCGCGCCCTTGATCGCGAACTTGCGGTACCCGGACTTGCGGGCCAGCCCGTCCTCGAACACCACCATCGAGGCGACGACATTGGTGCCCTGAAGGTTGGAGACATCGAAGCACTCGATCCGCAGCGGCGGGGTGTCGAGCCCGAGTGCGTCCTGTATCTCTTGCATCGCCTGGCTGCGGATGGACAGGTCGCTGGCCCGCCTCGTCTTGTGCAGGGCGAGCGCCTCGGCCGCGTTCCTGGTAACCGTGTCGATCAGGGCCTTCTTGTCACCGCGCTGCGGCACCCGCAGCGTGACCCGGCCGCCCCGGCGGCCGGCCAGCCAGTCCTGGACCGCGGCCGGGTCGGGCGGCAGCACCGGGACGAGCACCTCGCGCGGCACGGCCTGCCGGTCCGCCTCGGCCGCCCAGTCCGCGCTCCTGCGGCTGGCGTCGCCGCGCCTGCTGTGCCCCTCGTCCTGCTCGCCGGCAAAGTCGTGCTCGGTGACCGGGTCGTCGCGGTAGACCTGACCGAGGAAGTGCTCGACGAGCTCGGCGGTGCTGACATCCTCGACCTTGTCCACCACCCAGCCGCGCTGGCCGCGCACCCGGCCGCCACGTACGTAAAAGACCTGCACGGCGGCCTCGAGCTGGTCCTCGACCAGCCCGATGACGTCGCAGTCGGTACCGTCGGGCAGCACCACGGCCTGCTTCTCCAGCGCCCGCTGCAAGGCCTGCAGGTCGTCGCGCAGCCGGGCGGCGCGCTCGAACTCCTCGGCCCCGGCGGCCTCGTGCATCTGCGACTCAAGTCGCCGGGTGAACTTGCCCGTCTGGCCGGCCATGAAGTCGCAGAACTCCTCGGCGAGCAGGCGGTGCTCGGCGGCATCGATCCGCCCTACGCACGGCGCCGAGCACTTGTCGATGTAGCCGAGCAGACATGGCCGACCGATCTGGCCAGCCCGCTTGAACACCCCGGCCGAGCAGGTGCGGACCGGGAACACCCGGAGCAGCGTGTCGACGGTGTCCCTGATCGCCCAGGCGTGTGAGTAGGGCCCGAAGTACCTGACGCCGCGCCGCTTGGTGCCGCGCAGCACCGTAACCCTGGGGAATTCCTCGTTCATCGTGACGGCCAGGTACGGGTAGCTCTTGTCATCCCGGTACCTGATGTTCCACCGCGGGTCGAACTCCTTGATCCAGGAGTACTCCAGCTGGAGCGCCTCGACCTCGGTGCCGACGACGGTCCACTCCACCCCGGCGGCGTCGAGCAGCATCCACTGCGTACGCGGATGCAGGCTGGCGAAGTCGGAGAAGTACGAGTTCAGTCTGGCCCGCAGGTTCTTGGCCTTGCCGACGTAGACCACACGGCCGTGCTTGTCGCGGAACCGGTAGACCCCTGGTGACTCGGGAATGGAGCCAGGCGCCGGCCGGTAGGTTGCCGGATCTGCCACGCAGCAACTCTAGCCGCGAACCGCGGCCGCCCCGGGCGACCTCATCCCGCTGCCGGGCGCGTCCCTTCGGCGGGCGCGAACAGCACGACGGTCGCGAGGTCCTCGGTGACGTCGACGAACCTGTGCGGCTCGAAGGCCGGAACGTAGATGACCGAGCCCGGCCCGACCGCGGCGCGCTCCCGGCCGGCCTCGAAACTGGCGCGGCCGGTCATCACCACGTAGATCTCGTCCTCCGCGTGCGGCTCCTGGTCGTCGATGGCGCCGGCCGGGATCGAATAGGTGCCGACGCTGAGGTCGGGGACCCGGAACTGCTCGGCCCAGTGCGTGCCCGAATCGGGCCCGGAAAACTCCCCGGCCCCGGCTATCACCCGCATGCCTGCCTCCCGCCTTCGGTCACTCCATCATGCCGGGTCGGCGGGGCGCCCGGGCCGTCGGCTGACTCGCGTTGTGCCACGCTGTGCTGATGCTGGTCGCGATCGTGGTCACGGCGGCCGCCACGGCGGCCTGGCTGTACCTCATCGCCGGGCACGGCGGGTTCTGGCGCACCGACCAGCGCCTGCCTGCGGCGGGGCAAGCCCCGCCGGCCGACGCGAGCTGGCCTGAGGTGGTCGCCGTGGTGCCCGCCCGCGACGAGGCGGCAGTGCTACCCGGCTCGCTTCCCACGCTGCTGGCCCAGGCCTACCCAGGGAACCTGCGGGTGATCCTGGTGGACGACGAGAGCAGCGACGGCACCGCGCAGGCGGCGGCCGACCTCGGCCGGGCGGCCGCGGCAGCGGGAGCGCGCAGCAGCCTCGCGATCGTCAGCGGGGAGCCGCTGCCGCCCGGCTGGGCAGGCAAGGTCTGGGCCATGAACCAGGGGCTGCGCGCGGCGGGCGACGCCGAGTACGTGCTGTTCACCGACGCCGACATCGCCTACCTGCCGGGCACGGTCAGCGCGCTGGTGCGGGCTGCGCGCGATGGCGACCTGGCGATGGTGTCCCAGATGGCGCTGCTGCGGGCCGGCACCTTCTGGGAGCGAATGCTGATCCCCGCGTTCGTGTACTTCTTCGCCCAGCTCTACCCGTTTCGGCGGGTGAACCGGGCAGCCAGCCGGACCGCGGCGGCAGCCGGCGGCTGCATGCTGGTACGCCGGTCCGCGCTGGAGGCGGCGGGCGGGCTCGAGCCGATCCGCGGCGCGAGGATCGATGACGTGGCGCTCGGCGGGCTGCTCAAGCGGGCGGGCGGGAACTGCTGGCTCGGCTTCGCCACCAACGTGATCAGCAACCGCGAGTACCGCGGCCTGGCCGAGATCTGGGACATGGTGGCCAGAAGCGCCTACACCCAGCTGCGCTACTCCCCGGCGGCTCTAGCCGGCACGGTGCTCGGCATGGCGTGGCTGTACCTGCTGCCGGTGGCCGCGTCACTGGCCGGGATCGTGCTGCTGGCCGGCGGCCCCGGTCTATCTGAGGTGTCGGCGTCCCAGGCGGCGTGGCTGGTCGGCGCCGGCCTTGCCGCCTGGGCGATCATGGCCGTGACGTACGTCCCGGTGCTGCGGCTCAGCGGGCTTTCCGCGCTGCGCGCGCCATGCCTGCCGTTCATCGGCGTCCTTTACACCGCGATGACGGTCAGCTCGGCGCTACGGCACCGCACGGGCCGCGGCGGTGCGTGGAAGGGCCGCACCGTCCCCGGACCCTAGGATCGCGTCATGGACTCCGCGCGGCGACCACTCCGGATCGCGCTGCACCTCCAGCTTCAGCACGCGGGCTACGAGGCGATCCGCCGGGCCGTGCGGATGGCCGAGGACATCGGCGTCGACATCGTGTTCAACTACGACCACTTCTACCCGCTCTCCGGCGACCCGGACGGCGCGACGTTCGAATGCTGGACCGTGCTCGGAGCCTGGGCCGAGGCGACAACCAGAGCGGAGATCGGGGCCCTGGTCAGCTGCGTGGCCTACCGCAACCCGGACCTGCTGGCGAACATGGCGCGCACCGTGGACCACATCAGCGGCGGCAGGCTCATCCTGGGTCTCGGCGCGGGATGGGCGGCGAGGGACTTCGCGGAGTACGGCTACGACTTCGGCACCGCCGGCAGCCGCCTTGACCGGCTCGCCGCCGCCCTGCCGCGGATCGAGCGTCGGCTGGGCGCCCTCAGCCCGCCGCCGGTCAGGAAGATTCCGCTGTTGATCGGCGGCAGCGGCGAGAAGAAGACCCTGCCCATGGTGGCCAGGCACGCCGACATCTGGCACGCGAGCGGCGACATCGAGACGCTGCGCCGCAAGGCCGCGGTCCTGGACGCGCAGTGCGCCGCGATCGGCCGCGACCCGAGCGACATCGAGCGGGCAGCGTCGGTCTCCAGGCGCCGCGGCACGACCCCGCCCGGCCTGCGCGACCTGGGCTTCACGCTGTTCACCTGGACGTTCGGCGGACCCGATTACGACCTGAGCCCGCTGCGCGAGTGGATCGCCTGGAGGGACCAGGAGAACTTACTCGAACGCCTCAGGAGGGGGGCAGGCGCAGATCAGGTGCCGGTCGCCGTAGGCGCCGTCGATCCGGCGCACCGGCACCCAGTACTTGGACCGCCGGTCGCCGCCGGCCGGGTAGGCGGCCTGGGTCCGGCTGTACGGGTGCGCCCACTCGTCGGCGACCAGCATCGATGCGGTGTGCGGGGCATTTTTCAGCGGGTTGTCCTCGGCGTCGAACTCGCCCGAGGCGACCTTCTCGATCTCCGCGGCGATCGCGGTCATCGCGTCGCAGAACCGGTCAAGCTCGGCCAGGTTCTCGCTCTCGGTCGGCTCGAACATCAGCGTCCCTGCCACGGGGAACGACATCGTGGGCGCGTGGAAGCCGTAGTCGATCAGCCGCTTCGCGACGTCCTCGGCGGTGATCCCGGTGCGCGAGGTGATGTGCCGCAGGTCGAAAACGCACTCGTGCGCGACCAGGCCCGCCTGGCCGGTGTAGAGCACGGGGAAGTGCTCGTTGAGCCGCCTGGCCACGTAGTTGGCGTTCAGCACGGCCACCTGCGTGGCCCGGCGCAGCCCCTGCGCGCCCATCATCGCCAGGTACATCCAGGAGATCGGCAGGATCCCGGCCGACCCGTACGGCGCGGCGGCGACCGGTCCGGTGCGCAGCGAGGCCGGCACGTCGCCGGTGCTCGCCCCGACCACGGCGACGTCGGGCAGCATCGGGTGCCTGGGCAGGAACGGGGTCAGGTGGGCGCGGACCGCGACGGGGCCGACGCCCGGGCCGCCGCCCCCGTGCGGGATGCAGAACGTCTTGTGCAGGTTCAGGTGCGAGACGTCGGCGCCGAACGCGCCAGGCTGGGCCAGGCCGATCAGCGCGTTCAGGTTCGCGCCGTCCACGTAGACCTGGCCGCCGGCGGCATGCACAAGGCCGCAGACCTCGGACACGGTCGACTCGAAAACGCCGCTGGTGGACGGGTAGGTCAGCATGATCGCCGCGACCTCGCCGGCGTGCACGTCCAGCTTGGACCTCAGGTCGCCGAGGTCGATCGCGCCGTCTGAGCCGCACTTCACCACGACCACCCGCAGCCCGGCGAGCACCGCCGATGCCGCGTTCGTGCCGTGCGCGGACTCAGGGATCAGGCAGACGGTCCGCTCGGGCTCATTCCGCGACCTGTGATACTGCCTGATCGCGAGGAGCCCGGAGAGCTCGCCCTGCGACCCGGCGTTGGGCTGCAGGCTGACCGCGTCGTACCCGGTGATCGCGACCAGCGCGTCCTGAAGCTCGGCGATCAGCTCGTGGTAGCCGACCATCTGGTCGGCGGGCGCGAACGGATGCAATCCGGCGAACTCCGGCCAGCTGATCGGCTCCATCTCCGAGGTCGCGTTCAGCTTCATCGTGCACGAGCCGAGCGGGATCATCGACCGGTCGAGTGCGACGTCAAAGTCGGCCAGCCTGCGCAGGTAGCGAAGCAGCGCGGTCTCACTGCGGTAGGCGGAGAACACCTCATGCGTGAGGAACGTGCTGGTGCGCCGCAGCTCGGCCGGGATCGCGGTCAGCTCGGCCGACCCGGAAGCCAGAGCCACCGGAGCGCCGGCGATCGCCTGCGCCACCGCCGCCAGGTGCTCGTCGGTCGTGGTCTCGTCGCAGGCCACCTGCACCACGTCGGGACCGGCCAGGTACAGGTTGTAGCCGGCGGTCCTGGCCCGGTCGACCGCCGCTGCGGCACCCCCGCGCACCATCACGGCGACGGTGTCGAAGTAGGCCGCGGTCGCCGCGGGGAATCCGGCCGCGGCCAGCGTGGCCGCGAGGCTGGTCGCCTTGGCATGCACCCGCCGCGCGATCGCCGTCAGCCCCTGCGGGCCGTGGTACACCGCGTACATCGCGGCGATGACGGCAAGCAGCACCTGCGCGGTGCAGATGTTGCTGGTCGCCCGCTCCCGCCTGATGTGCTGCTCGCGGGTCTGCAGCGCGAGCCGGTAGGCGGGATTGCCGTCTGCGTCGAGCGAGACGCCGACCAGCCTGCCCGGCAGCTGGCGCTTGAGGTCGTCCCTGACGCAGATGTAGCCGGCCTGCGGGCCGCCGAACCCCATCGGCACGCCGAACCGCTGGGTGCTGCCGATCGCGATGTCGGCGCCGAGCTCCCCCGGCGGCGTGAGCAGTGTGAGCGCGAGCGGGTCGGCGGCCACCGTGGCCAGCGCGCCCCTGGCGTGCGCGGCGCCGATGGCCGGGCGCAGGTCGCGTATCTCCCCGCCCGCACCGGGGTACTGCAGCAGGATTCCGAACAGCTCGCCCTCGGGCTGTGCGTCGATCAGCTCGGGCGTGAGGGCGCCGGTCACCAGCCTGATGCCGAGCGGCTCCGCCCTGGTGCCTAGCACCGCCAGCGTCTGCGGCAGGCAGCCGGCATCGGCCAGGAAGATGCTGCCGCGGCCGCTGGCGCGGTGCGCCAGCGTCATCGCCTCAGCGGCGGCGATGGCCTCGTCAAGCATCGAGGCGCCGGCCACGGGGAGCGCGGTGAGGTCCTCGATCATGGTCTGGAAGTTGAGCAGAGCCTCGAGTCGGCCCTGGGAGATCTCCGGCTGGTACGGCGTGTAGGCGGTGTACCAGGCGGGGCTTTCGAGCACGTTCCTCCGAATCACCGCCGGGGTGATGGTGCCGTAGTAGCCGAGCCCGATCATCGAGGTCAGCACCTGGTTCCTGGCCGCGATCGCGCGGATCTCGGCCAGCGCCTGGTCCTCGGGCAGCGGCTCGCGCAGCTCGAGCGGCTTGCTGATCGCAAGGCCGGCCGGCAGGGCGGCGAAGGTCAGGTCGTCGAGCGAGGCGTAGCCGATCGTCGCGAGCATCTGCTGCTGCTCGGCTTCGTCCGGGCCGATGTGCCGTTGTGCGAATGCCACGAGAGCGCTCCTGGAGTTGGTGAAGGCAGAGAGTGGGGACGACTGAGGTATCCCCCTCTGTCACCGCGCTCCGCGGGCTCCAGAGCCGCTTATCCCGCCCGGTCCTTGAGGCCTGAGAGGTTCCGGGGAGGTTGCCCCTTCGGCGCCGCACGCTGGCTGCGCGCGAACTCTCCCGGACGGTGTCACCAGCGGTACCCGAGCTTACTCCCCCCGCGCCCGCACTGCCTCTTTCCGGCTCGGCTAGCCGATCTTGCGCGCGCGGCGCCTGGCAAGCTCATCGGCGCTTGACAGGCCGTCGGACTCGGCGGCCTCGCCCGTTTCGGCGGGCAGCTGGGCGAGCGAGCCCTCGACCTCCTGCCAGACCCGGCCGAGCGCGATGCCGAAGACCCCCTGGCCGCCCTGGAGCAGGTCGACGACCTCGTCGGGAGAGGTGCAGGCGTAGACGCTCGCGCCGTCGCTCATCAGCGTCACCTGGGCGAGGTCGGTGGTGCCGTGCTCGCGCAGATAACTCACGGCGGCCCTGATCTGCTGCAGCGAGATCCCGGTGTCGAGCAGCCGCTTGACGACGCGCAGTACCAGGATGTCGCGGAAGCCGTAGAGCCGCTGGCTGCCCGACCCCTTGGCGGGCCGCACGCTCGGCTCGACCAGGCCGGTCCGCGCCCAGTAATCGAGCTGCCGGTAGGAGATGCGTGCCGCGGTGCATGCCGTCGGACCGCGGTAGCCGACATCCTCGGCGAGCGGCTCAAGCTCGTCGTCGAAAAGCAGACCCTGCTCGCCGGCCAGACTGGCAGCAGCGCTGCGCTCACGGTCGTCATGCCCGTCGCCCTTGATCACCGCCACGCCCACCTCCGGCCTGGGTGCACGATTCGCACGTTAGGCCCGCGGACTGACCCCGTCAACGACCATGCCCGGCGCGTCGCTTAAGTAGCCCCGTTGTCAGGTAGCCCCGTGGTCAGGTAGCACTGCCGAAATCCTCGGGCGTGATGTTGTCGAGGAACTCGCGGAACTTCTCGACCTCGTCTTCCTGCTCATCGGGGATCGAGACGCCCGCCTCGTCGAGTATGTCGTCGTGGGCGAAGATCGTCGTCCCGGTGCGCAGCGCGAGCGCGATCGAGTCTGACGGGCGGGCGCTGACCGTCGTCCCGTTGGAGAACACCAGGTCGGCGAAGAAGATCCCGTCCCGCAGCGCGGTGATGTTCACCCGGGTCAGCTCGACCTTCAGGGCCTTGAGAATGTCCCGCATGAGGTCGTGGGTCAGCGGGCGGGCCGGGACCATCCCCTGCTGCGCGAAGGCGATGGCGGTGGCCTCCATCGGGCCAATCCAGATCGGCAGGTAGCGCTCGCCGCCGGTCTCCTTCAGCAGCACGATGGGCTGGTTCGTGGGCATCTCGACCCGGACGCCGACGACCTCCATCTCCTTCACCGCGTCTCCGTCCTCACCCGCGCCTCATGTCTGCGTTGTTCCCCTCCGCACCTGCGGCACTCCTTGTCAACGTACACCCGCCATCGTCGTGGCCCGACACCTGCTCGCGGCCCCCGATCTCGGCGCCGGGCAGCCCGGCCTCGGCGAGCGCGGCCTCGATCATGGCCCGGTGCAACCTGAGCAGCAGGACGGCGATCTCCCGCGCGGTCTGCCCGGCCGCGGCCCGTGCCCCCGCCCCGCGCTGGCGCAGCGTCGGAGCGACGACCTGCTCGATCAGCGAGATGTCGCGGTCGGCGGAGGTCTTCGCCGTGCGCAGATGCCTGGCCTGGACGCCGTAGGACGCCAGCGCGGCGACCGTTGCAGCGACGTCGAGCGCGTCCTGGCCGTACAGCCGGCCGGTGCGCGTGACCAGCCCGTGCGCCTCGAGTTCGGCAAGCTGCTCGTCGTCGATGCCGGCGGCGTCGAGCAGGTCGCGGCGGCTGATCATCTCGGCCGGCCGCGCCGTCGCGGCGCGGCCCCGGCCGCCGTGCCCTGCCTCCGCCGCTGCGCCATCGACCAGCCGCTCCCTGATGACCCGAAGCGGCAGGTACTGGTCGCGCTGCGCGGTGAGGATGAAGCGAAGCTGGTCCACGTCCGCCGGGCCGAACCTGCGGTACCCGGACGGCGAGCGGGCCGGGCTGATCAGGCCCTCGGATTCAAGGAAGCGGATCTTGGAGACACTGATGTCGGGGAACTCGGCCTGAAGCTCGGTGAGCACCTCGCCAATGCCGAGGTACGCCCGCGCGAACTGACCGTTCATACCTGCGGTGCGCCTCAGCCGCTCTCGGCGTGCGTCAGTCGGCCCTGCAGGAAGACCAGCCGGAACTTGCCGATCTGGACCTCGTCCCCGCCGCTCAGCGCGGCCTGCTCGATCCGCTCCCGGTTCACGTAGGTCCCGTTCAGGCTGCCCACGTCGCGGACGATGAACGAGCCGCCGTGCCGGTAGAACTCCGCGTGCCGCCGGGAGACGGTCACGTCGTCGAGGAAGATGTCGCTATCTGGCCGGCGGCCCACCTGGGTCAGCTCGCTGTCAAGCAGGAACCTGCTGCCCGCGTTCGGCCCGCGCCTGACCACGAGCAGCGCGGTGTTCGGCGGCAGCGCGTCGATGGCCGCGGTCTCGGCGGCGGACTCCTCGCCAGCCTCGGAGTCCGAGGTCTCGACGCCGGTGAATATCATCGACGTCGTCTCGCCCGTGGTGCTGCGGTCCAGGGGTGACCTGATCAGCGGGGTTCCGCACTGCCAGCAAAAGCGCGCATTGTCCGGGTTGGCCTCACCGCACCCGGTGCAGTAGACGCTGGGCATATGACTGCCTAGCCTCCCGTTCGTCGGCCGCACCGCACTGACGGCGTACACGTCGGTGCGCGCGCTCTGCGCGGCCACGTCCGCCGACTCTCTCCACGCTACCTGCGGCTGGCGCCCCTGGTCCATCTGCCACGCAGACTCCGGCGCGCGTCCGGCGGGCCGCACGGCGGCCGACCGAGCCGCCACCGACCCAGCCGCAACCGACTGAGCGCGGTTGCGACGTCTACGCCAGATCACGCTGTACACCTCCGACGCTCCGCCGCTACCCGCTGGTCACCGCAATCATCTAGTGAGGGCAATTGTCTCACGGGCAGGTAGTGCCGCGTCGGCCTTCGCGCGAGCCGGGGTTCAGGGCGACCCGCGCCGCTCCCGGCCCGCTTGCTCCACCACGGCGGCCCACTCGTCGATCAGCGCCTGCGCCCGGTCGCCGTCGGCCGCCTCGGCCCACAGGTGGGTGACCGCGTGCGCGGTGTCCGGCAGCACGAGCGCCCAGCCGCCGTCCGGCTCGATCACCCGTACCCCGTCGGTGGTGTCGATCGACCGCGACCCAGCGGCCTCCACGATCGTGCGCATCACGCTTCCCTTGGCGGCCCACGGCGTGGGAACCGAGCGCTTGAGCAGATGCGCGACCGGGATCCTGGCGTGGATCTGGCTGAGCGTCAGCCTGGTCCGTGCCACCAGGCCGATCAGCCTGGCGAAGGCGGCGATGCCGTCAAGCGACCTGGAGAACTCGGGCACCACGAAGCCGCCGCGGCCGTCGGCAGCGAAGATAACGTCGGCGGCCGCGGTGGCCTCGTACAGGCCGTGCGGCGAGGTCGGCGTCCAGCCCACCTCCACGCCGTGGAACCGGCAGACGTTCTCGGCGACCCTGGTCGTGGTGACCGGCAGCGCCACCCGGCCAGACCGCCGCTCCGCGGCCACCAGGTCGAGCACGACGAGCAGCGCACGGTCGTCGCTGACCAGCGCGCCCTTGTCGTCGATCAGCGTGATCCGCTCGCCGACCGGGTCGAACCGCACTCCGAACGCGGCCCTGGATGAGTAGACGAGCTCGGCAAGCCGGTGCAGGTCCGCCCTGACCTGAGCCGGCGACTGGGTCGGCGTGGCCTCATCAAGCCGGTTGTTCACCGTCAGCACGTCCACGCCGATCCGGCCGAGAAGTCCGGGCAGCACGAGGGCCGCGGTGCCGCCCGCGCAGTCGGCCACCACCTTCAGCCTGGCGTCCCTGACACCGGCCATGTCCACGCAGCGGAGCAGGTCTGCGGTGTAGGCCTCGATCACTCGCGGCGGGTAGGTGAGCTCGGCGATCTCACCGGGAAATGCCCTGCGGAATTCCTGCCTGGAGAACACCCGCTCCAGCTTGCGCGCGGACGCCAGGGACAGGTCGGCGCCGTGCTCGTCGAGGAAGATGATGTCCACCGACTGCGGGTCGTCCGGTGTTGTCCTGATCGCGATACCGCCGCTGCACTCGCTGCGTGCGGTCTCGAACCTGGCCACGGGAAGAGGCTGTGCCTCAAGATCGACCACGTTGATAGCGCTGGCGTTCAGCGCGCCGTGCACGGCGCGCTTGAGCGCGCGTGCCGCCCGCGACACGTCGCGTGAGGTGGTGACCGCCGATCCCTTCTTCAGCGTGGTGGCGTAGGCGCTGGCGAGGCGCACGCAGAGTTCCGGCGTGATCTCCACGTTGACCAGGCCGGACACGCCGCGCGGGCCGAACAGCGTGCGCTGGCCGCGCGACTCCCAGATCACGCTGGTGTTGACCACCGCGCCTGCCTCGATGGTCTTGAACGGGTAGACCTTGACCCCCGCCGACAGGTACGCCTCAGGTTCGATCACGCACTCGTCCCCGATGACCGCGCCCTCCTCGATCCTGGCCGAGGCCATCACGTCGGTGTTCTTGCCGATCACGCAGCCGCGCAGGGTGGCGCCGACCCCCACGTACACGTTGTTGTGCACCACGGCGCGGTGCAGGAACGCGCCCTCCTTCACCACCACGTTGCTGCCCACCACCGTGAACTCGCGCAACTGCGCGCCCGCCTCGATCTTGGCGTAGTCGCCGATGCACAGCGGGCCGGTGAGGATGGCATCGGGATCCACCTCAGCGCCCTCGGCCACCCAGATGCCCGGCGAGAGCTCGAACCCGTCGATGTCGGCCTTCACCTTGCCGGACAGCACGTCGGCCTGGACCCGGTGGTAGGCCTCGTGCGTGCCGACGTCCTCCCAGTACCCGTCGGCGACCCAGCCGTAGACCGGCGCGCCGCGCTTGAGCAGCCTGGGAAAGACGTCCGCGGACCAGTCGACCACTTCGCCGGGCTGCACCTCGGCCAGTGCCTCGGGCTCCATGACGTAGATGCCGGTGTTCACCGTGTCGGAGAACACCTGGCCCCAGGTGGGCTTCTCGAGGAACCGCTGGATCCTGCCGTCCTCGTCCGCGATCACGATTCCGAATTCCAGCGGGTCGGGCACCCTGGCGAGCGCGACCGTGACCAGCGCTCCGTTGTCCTTATGGAAGCGCACCAGATCGGACAGGTCGATGTCGGTCAGCGCATCGCCGGAGATCACCAGGAATGGCGCGTCGCGGAGCGCGTCCGCGGCGTTCTTGACACTGCCCGCGGTTCCCAGCGGGGTGTCCTCGGTGGCGTACTGCAGGCTCATCCCCCACTCTTCGCCATCCCCGAAGTAGTTGCGCACCATCGAGGCGAGGAACTGGACCGTGACAATGGTCTCGTCAAAGCTGTGCCTGCGCAGCAGGCGAAGCACGTGCTCCATGATCGGCTTGTTCACCACGGGCAGCAGCGGCTTCGGCTGATTGGCGGTCATCGGGCGCAGCCTGGTCCCCTCGCCGCCTGCCATGACTACGGCCCTCACCGTCTGCCAGCGCTCCCTTCAGGCACAAGAGTCAAGCCCGGACGCCGCGTCCTGGGTCAGCCCGGAGTCCGATTGCCTTGGTGCGCACCCGCTCTGTCGCGCCTGTCTGCGCGGTCAGCAGCGAGCAGGCCACAGGCCTGCTGGACATAGAGCACGGCAGCCCACCAGTAGAGTCCACTTCCCCAGAGTGCGAATGCCCAACCGAATACCCGCGCCACGAGTGCGTATGACGTGTGGTGCGAACCAAGGAAAAGCAGCGGAAATGCGTAGAGAAGGCTCAGGGTTGCCGCCTTGCCCACGAAGCTGACGTGCAGCGGACCGTAGCCGCGGCGGCGCAGCGCGAGCAGCACCACGCCGAGCACGATCTCGCGCACCGCGAGCACGGCCACCAGCCACCAGCCGATGATGGCCCGCACCGCAAGCGCGATCACCGTGGAGACGATGTAGAGCCGGTCGGCCGCGGGGTCGAGCAGCTCGCCGAGCCTGCTCTGCTGGCCGAGCGCGCGCGCGATCTTGCCGTCCAGCCAGTCGGAGAACCCGGCCGCGGCCAGTATGCCGAGCGCGTACCAGTCGCCCGCCGGGCTGCGCACTCCGAGCACGAGCCAGAGGAAGACGGGAACGCCGGCCAGCCTGGCCAGGCTGATGAGGTTGGGGATCGTGAGGAGCCGGTCCCGCTGCCCAGACTGCGAAGTCATCGCCCGCGATCACCGTCCTCCTCCCGCGGCCGACGTTACGCGGTCCGCTGCCAGGTGGCTACACCGGACTCTGCCGCACGCGTACGGCGAAGGCCCGGTGCAGACTGGCTCCATGGGCCGAAAGCTGCTACCGGCCGCGCTGGCCGCGGCCGTCCTGCTGGCCGCCGCCTGCTCGGGCGGATCCGCCGGCGGCCGGCCGAGGGCGGGGCCGACCCGCCCGATCCCACCCGGGGCCCCCACGAGCTGGCTCACCTATCACGCCTACGCCGACCGGTCGGGCAGCGTGCCCGGGTTGCCGCCGGCCGGGCAGCTGGCGATCGGTTGGTCGCGGAACCTGGATGGCGCCGTCTACGGGCAGCCGCTGGTGATCGGTGACCTGGTGATCGCCGCCACCGAGAACGACAGCGTGTACGGGCTCGACTGGTCCACCGGCCAGGTCCGCTGGCGCACCCATATCGCTGCGCCGCTGCCGCTGCGCGACCAGCCCTGCGGCGACATCGATCCGCTCGGCATCACCAGCACCCCGGTCTTTTACCGGGGGCTTGTCTACGCGCTGGCCCAGGTGGGCCGGACGGGGCATGTCCTGGTCGGCATCGAGCCGGCCACCGGCGCGGTCGCCTACCGGCGCACGGTGCCGTCGCCGGACGGCAGGCCGCGCTATGACCAGCAGCGCGGTGCGCTGACGGCGGCCGGCGGGCGCATCTACGTCACCTTCGGCGGGCACGCCGGGGACTGCGGGCCGTACGCCGGGGCCGTGGTCGGGATGCCGGCAGCGGCAGGCGGGGCCGGGGCGCGCGGCGCGATCATCTCCTACCTGGTGCCCACCACCAACCACGGCGGGATCTGGGCGCCCGGCGGCCCGGCGATCGGCACGGCGGGCACGCTGTTCGTGGGCGTCGGCAACGGGGCGACCTCGGGGCGCTACGACGACACCGACTCGGTCACCAACCTGTCACCACGGCTGCACAGGATCGGCGTGTTCGCGCCGGTGACCTGGATCGCCGACAACAACGCCGACCTTGACCTCGGCTCGATGACCCCGGCCCTGACCCCGTCGGGAGAGATCCTGATGGACGGCAAGCGCGGGGTGGCCTACCTGCTTGACGCGGCTCATCTCGGCGGCATCGGCGGCCAGCGGGCCAAGCTGGCGATCTGCCCGGCCTACGGATCGGCCGCGGTGACCGGCCAGCTCGTGATCCTGCCGTGCTCAAGCGGCGGCCCGGCCGCGGTCAGAGTGTCGGCAGGCAGGCTCACCGCGCTCTGGCGCGGCCCGCCGGGCGCGGACGGCTCGCCGGTGATCGGCGGCGGCGCGGTCTGGGTGACCGGAATCGCGTCCGGCGTCCTGTACCAGGTGAGCCTGGCCACCGGCCGGGTGCTGCACAGGATCGGGCTGGGTTCCCAGCTGCCGCACTTCGAGTCGCCGTCGCTGTCCGGGCCGCTTGTGCTGGTCGGGACGCTGCATGGGGTGGTGGCCGTCACCGGCGCATGACCGCCTGGCCCTCAGGGCGCCTCCCAGAGGCTGGTGATCCCCTGGCCTACCCCGATGCACATGGTCGCCGCGGCCCGGCCGCCCCCGCGCCTGCGCAGCTCGTGCAGCAGCGTGGTGACGATCCTCGCGCCGGAGCAGCCGAGCGGATGGCCGATCGCGATCGCGCCGCCGTTGACGTTGACGACCTCCTCGTCGAGCTTGAGCTGGTCGATCACGGCGACCGCCTGGGCCGCGAACGCCTCGTTGACCTCGACAAGCGCAAGCTCGCCGCGCTGCCAGCCGGCCCTGGCCAGCGCCTTGGTGGTGGCCGGGACCGGCCCGATGCCCATGAAGTCGGGGTGCACTCCGGCGCTGGCCGCTCCGGCGTATCTGGCCAGCGGCTGCGCGCCGAAGGTCGTCATCGCCCGCTCCGACATCAGGATCATCCCGGCCGCCCCGTCGTTGAGCGGTGATGAGTTGCCGCCGGTGACGGTACCGTCCTTGCGGAACGCGGGGCGCTTTCCGGCCAGCTCGGCCTCGCTCAGGTCGTCCCTGATCCCCTCGTCCGCGCTGACCGTCCCGCCCGGCGTCTGCACCGGCACGATCTCCGCGTCGAAGCGGCCGGCCGTCCTGGCGGCGCTGGCGCGGCGGTGGCTGCGCAGCGCGAAGCCGTCCTGCCTGGCCCGGTCGATTCCGTACCTGTCGGCCACGTTCTCCGCGGTCTCGCCGAGGGTGATCGGCGGATAGAGCTCGGCCATCCTCGGGCTGACCAGCCGCCAGCCCAGCCTGGTATCGGCCAGGCCGGCCTCGCGCGGGAAGACCTCGGCCGCCCGCGGCAGCACAAACGGCGCGCGGGTCATCGACTCGGTGCCGCCGGCGATGCAGATGTCGGCATCCCCGGCGCTGATCGCGCGGGCGGCCGAGCAGACCGCCTCCATGCCTGACCCGCACAGCCGGTTCACGGTGGCGCCAGGGATCTCGACCGGCAGGCCGGCCAGCAGCACCCCCATCCTGGCCACGTTCCTGTTGTCCTCGCCGGCCTGGTTGGCGGCTCCCCAGTAGACGTCATCGACCCTGCCAGGGTCGAGCCAGGGGTTCCGCGCCGTCAGCGCGGTGATCAGGTCGGCGGTCAGGTGGTCGGGCCGCATGCCGGCCAGGGCGCCCTTGACCTTTCCGACTGGTGTCCGGCACGCGTCGACGACGAAGACCGCGGACATCGGCTACCCCTCAGCTTCCCTGCACTCGGGCTCACCATACCCGGGCGGATCGGGCACGGACGGGTCGGCCGGCGTCGGGACCTTGGTCGCACCGACCCTGGGCAGAACGGCCGTGTCCGTCGGGCGCGGCGGCTGCCAGCCTTCGTGTCATGTCGCAGACAGCTACCCGGGCGGCACGTCCCGCCGTCCCGCCGCTGCCGCGGCGTGCGCCCGTCGCCTGGGCGGCCGGTACCTGCTCGACCAGATCGTCGGCGAGGTGAGCGGCGCGTCGGTGTGGCGCGGTACTGACGCGGTGCTGAATCGCCCCATGACGATATGGGAACTGCGGGCCCGCCGGCCTGTCCCGGTCGAGGTGGTCGCTGCCGTGCTCGGCGCGGCGCGGCTGACCGGGTACTGGCCAGGCCCGAACCCGGGCCGCCTGCCGCGGGCGCCGCGGTACCGTGGCGAGCTCACAGGCAGGCATAGTCGGATCACAGGCAGGCATAGAGCGCGTCGATCAGCGCGCGGTTGCGCGGGTTCTGCCAGCGCGCACCCATCTGCCCGGTCACGTAGCCGAAGGCTACCTGTGCCTGCGGATCGCAGAAGCCGAGCGAGCCGCCGGCCCCGAAGTGCCCGAAGGCCTCCCCGCCTGGGCCTATCGGGCGTTCCGGCTGGCTGAGCTGAAAGCCGAGGCCGAATCGGGTCGGCCGGTGCAGGACGCGGTCGGGCCCGTAGACCTGCTCGGCGCGCGCGGCGGCCAGCGCGCCCGCATCGACGGCGCGGACGCCGTGGATGGTGCCGCCCGCGGCGAGCGCCGCGTAGACCCGTGCCACCCCGCGTGCGGTGCAGTGTCCGTTGGCGGACGGCACCTCGGCCTGCCGCCATTGCCTGGTGTTGACCGCGCCGGCGCCGGACAGGCCGCCTGGGTTGAAATAGGCGTTGTGTTCCATCAGCCGGTCGCCGTCCAGATCGGAGCGCTCCTGCTCGGGAGGCGGCGGACCTGGCCAGCCGAAGTCCGCCACCCGGCGCAGGTCGCGCGCCGCGAGCCCGAAGTGGACGTCGGCGCCGAGCGGGCCAGCCACCTCCTGGGCGAGCAAAGCGCCGACCCGGCGTCCCGACGTCCGGCGCACCACCTCGCCGACCAGGAACCCGAAGGTGTTGACGTGATAGCCGTGCGCCGTGCCCGGCTCCCACCACGGCTCCTGCGCGGCAAGCGCGGCGGTCATCAGCTCCCAGTCGAGCATCGCGCCGGGCGGCAGCGGCTTGCGGATGGCCGGCAGCCCCGCCTGGTGACTGAGCACCTGCCGCACGGTGACCGCGGCCTTGCCGGACGCGCCGAACTCGGGCCAGTAGCGGCTGACCGGCGCATCGACATCCAGCCGGCCGTCCCCGGCCAGCCTGGCGGCGAGCAGGGCGAGCAGGCCTTTGCCTACGGAGAAGACGTTCACCAGCGTGTCGCTGCGCCACGGGACGATCCGCGCATGGTCCTGCCAGCCGCCGGTCAGGTCGGCGACGACCCGGCCGCCGATGCACACGCAGAGCGCCGCGCCGGTGTCTCCGCGCTCGGCGAAGTTCGCGGCGAACTCCTCGCACAGCGGCAGGAACCGGCGGTCACAGTCGCCTCTGACCGGCGCTCCGCCGTCGCTGGCCGCCGGGCCGGGCAGCCCGGTCACGCGGCGGTCAGGTGCGCAGCGACGAAGGCGGCGAGCGTCTCGATGCAGGCCAGGCAGTCCAGGTTCAGGTCCTCCCCGGCCACGTCCACGCCGAACGTGCGCTGCACCGCCACCATCAGCATCGTGCCGCCGAGCGAGTCAAGGCCGATGCCGTCACGCAGCAGCGGGGTGTCGGGTGCCGCGGTCAGCGGGCGGTCGTCTCCGGTAAGGTCGGCCAGAATCTGCCTGATCTGGTCGGCGACGGCCTCCTGGGACCTCACGGCACCTCCTGGCCGACCCAGGCCGGCGCGGCGGGCAGCGGGCCGTCCAGGCTCCTGACGTATTCGGCGGTACCCGCACCGCCGCCCGCCGCTGCCCGGAAGCCCGCGCCGGTCAGCGCGATCCGCAGCGGCACATTGCGCGGGGTGATCACGCAGGACACGGCGACCCGCGCCGCGCCCGCGGTCTTGGCTGTCGCGCAGATCCAGGCAAGCAGCGCGTCGATGACGCCGCGGCCGATGGCGCGGCACGACATCATCAGCAGCGGCACCTGCCAGATACCGGGATCCGGCGCGCCGGGCTCGGCCGTCGCGATCACGCAGCCGCCCACGATGCCGTCGTCGCCGAACCGGTCGGACAGGCGCACCGTGATCACCCGGTGATCGGCAGAGCCGAGCAGTCCGGCCAGCGCCGCCTGGCTGAGCTCGGTCCCTGCCGAGTTGAACTGGTGGGTGCGGACCGAGAGCTCATGCAGCCTGGGCAGATCCGCGCGGTCGGCCATGGCGATGCTGATGCTCGTGCGGCAGGAGCGCAGGAAGTCATCTCTCGACCCGCCGAACGCGTGCGCCTGCGCCTGGCGCTCACGGCGCTGCAGGTACAGCGCCCCGCGTCGGCGGCCCTCCTCGGTCAGCACCGACGGGCTGAACGCCGGCCAGGTGATCGCGTCGGCCACCTCGTCGGGCGCGAGCACCAGGACCTCGGGTAGTGCGAACGACACCTCGGCCCGTTCCAGGGCATCGTCGTCGACGAACGCCAGCGCATCCGTCCCGAGCTCGAGATTGGCGGCGATCTCGGCGAGCGCCGCCGGCTTAGGGCCCCAGCCGCACCGGGCCGCAGCGAACTCGTGCCCGGTGGCTGCCTGCGCGTAGGTCGCCGCCTCCGGCGGGTTCCTGCTGGCGATCGCGTTCAGGATGCCGCGCCCGGCCAGCTCGGCGAGGACACCGGTGAGCTCGGGATCGGCCGCCGGCGGGTGGTCAGGTGACTCCAGGTAGACCCCGCTGAGCAGCGTGTTGTCCAGGTCCCAGACCACGCACTTGATCACGTGCGCCGTTCCATCGTGATGTGCGTCGCTGTGAACCCGAAGGCACGATACAGCGACCGCATGCCGAGATTGGCGGCGTGCACCTTGCCGGACAGGTGGGTGAGACCGGCGTCCGTGGCTGCGCGCAGGATCGCCGACATCAGCAGTTCGCCGATCGCGCCCCGGCCGGGTACGTCGGCGACCGCGAGCGAGCGGAAGTTGCCGTATCGCTCCCCGGTCAGCGAGTTGGTACGGGCCGACAGCCAGGCCCAGCCGAGCGGCTCGGCGGGAACGTCGGCAGCGGCGGCGACCAGTGCGACCTCGCCAGGCTTGCCGAGTGCCCCGGCGACCCGGCGGCGGTGGAACGCGGGATCGGTGATGGCCTCGTCGCCGAACGACACCCTGGCGATCTCTACCTCGAATGCGGCGATGGCGTCCAGGTCGCCGTCGGCCGCCGGCCTGACCACGTACTGGTCCTGCGCCGCGATCACGCCACGTATCCTGCCACACCGGACCGTGGCCTCCGCCGCCCCGGACCGGTCAGCGCTGGCGCCTTGGCATCGGGCGGAACACCGCTGCGCCGCAGGCCGGGCAGCCATCGGCCTGCAGCTCGCTGACCTTCGCCCATACGGGCCGACCCTCCGGCGCCCCGCCGTCGCGCGCAGGGCGGCCCACGAGGTAAACCGCACCGCAGCCGGCGCAGCGGTAGGGCCTGGCCTGCTCGGCCCTGGTGTCGGCGGTGTAGAGCGGGCCCTCGTAGTCTCCGGCCACCAGCGGTGCGACCTGGCCGCTAGTACGCAGGTGGTACAGGTGGCTGGTGCCCGCCAGAATGCCCGCGCCCTGGTAGCTGTTGAAGTTCGGTGCGAGCGACCTGATCACCAGCCCGAGGTCGGCAAGGAGCCGCTGGGTGGCCAGCGCCTGGTCGGGCCGCCGGGCGCCGAAGGAGAAGAACACGTGCCTGCCGGGGTGCGATCCGAGCGCGCTGACCGCACGGGACAGGAACAGCTCGGCGCCGGCCACCGTGTACGGCGGGTCTGTGCAGGCCATGTCGAAGGCGCCGGCCAGGTCATCGGGCAGCGGCCGGCGCAGGTCGTGCTCCACCACCTCCACGGCCACCCCGGTCCCCGCGGCCTGCTCGGCGGTCCAGCTCAGCACCGCGGGGTCGGCGTCGATCACGGTCAGCCGCCTGATGCCGGGCGCCATGCCGGTCAGCGCAGCGAATCGCGCGATGGCGACCGCGATCAGGTCGTCGTCGCCGAGCAGCACGATCCTGGCGCCGTCCAGCGCCCCGGCCTGGTACAGCCGCAGTACCCGGTGGATCTTGGTGGCGACCGTGCAGTGCGTCTGGTCGAGGTCGAGCCTGGCCGGCGGCGCTCCGGCCGCGACCTGCTCGAGCTCGGCGCCGAGGTCCGCAAGCTCGGCGGGAATCCGCAGGCCGAGGCCGCCGCAGCAGTCGCAGGTCAGGTCGGAGAGCCGGCGGAGGGCGAGCAGCTCGCGCGCTGCCTGGGTGAGGCTGACCGGGCGGGTGCGGTCGACCACGGACCGCTTGCGCAGTTCGCTGCAGACGGCCGTAACGATCGGCACGGGCAGCTCGACGGCCCGGCTGATCGCCGCCGTAGCGGCTGGCTCGCGGCTGGCCACCGCGCGCAGTACGTCCCTGACGCCCGCCTCGCCCTCGGCCAGCCCAACGGCGGCGGCCACCTCGGCCACGATCGCGTCGATGTCCATGTGCTGCTCGTTCTCCCCTGTGGCGTGCCCGCCTGCCAGCGGCCTGCCGCCGATCCTGCGGTATCCTGCCACATCATGCCCGGGATGGAACCGGCCAGCAGATACACCGAGCTGCGGCGCAAGGAAGCGATCTCGCCTAAGGTGCTCTACGCCGTGGACGCGACGGCCGGCCCGGGCTCGGCGGTACACGACCTCGAGGCGCTGACCACCGCGGCGGTCGGGGCGGTGAGCGCCGGAGCCGGGCACGTGCTCGACGTCTCGCACGTGGTCTTCCCCAATGGCGCGATCACGCTGGTGCTGATCCTGGCCGAGTCGCACCTGAGCATCCACACCTGGCCCGAGGAGAGCCTGGTCGCGATCGACCTGTTCAGCTGCGGCGCGATCGACGGCCAGGCCGTGGTCGGCCTGCTGGTGCGCGAGCTTGCGCTCGAACGAGCCGCGGTGCGCGAGCTGCCCCGGGGCGTTCCGGCCGGCTAGCGGCCGCGCAAACCTGGTTGCGCCGGCGCGGGCGCGCTGATCGGATCGGGTCCGTGGAGTACCGCCTGGAGACGGCGCGGCTGCGGCTGCGCAGGTTCACTACCGCTGACTTGCCGTGGCTGACCGAGCTGCACGGAGATCCGGCCGTGATGCGTTACATCGACGTCGGTCCCGAGTCGCCGGAGTCGGTCGCCGCGCAGACCTTGCCTAGGACCTTGAGCGACTACGATGACCTGCCCGCCGGGCTTGGCAGGTTCGCGGCCGAGTCCGCCGACGGTTCGGTGCTCGGCTGGTTCGGGATCCGCCCGCCGTCCAGCGTCGGCCTGGCCCCCGACTCGGGGATCGAGATCGGCTACCGGCTCTTCCCCGCCGTCTGGGGCCGCGGCTACGCCACCGAGGGCGCCTCGGCGCTGGTGCGCGACGTGTTCATCGCGCTGGGCGGCGCTCGCGTGGTAGCGACCACGATGACCGTGAACCTGGCCTCCCGCCGGGTACTCAAGAAGGCCGGGCTGTCCCTGGTACGCACGTTCTTCGAGCAATGGCCGACCTACCTCGACGGTGCCGAGCATGGTGACGTCGAGTACGCGGTGACCAGGCAGGAGTGGCTCGCGCGCGGGTAGCTGGCTGGTTCACCAGCCGAGTTCGCGCAGCCGCTCGTCGCTGATCCCGAAGTGGTGCGCCACCTCGTGGATGACGGTGCGGCGCACCTGCTCGGCGACCTCGGACTCTGACCAGCACACCGCGCAGATCGCTCGCTGGTAGACCGTGATGCGATCGGGCAGCACGCCCGCGTAGCCGGAGGTCCTGGCGGTCAGCGGCACGCCCTGGTAGAGCCCGAGCAGCCCGCGCGGGCCGGGGCCGTGCTCGACCGTCACGGCGACGTTGCGCATCAGCCGCCCGAGATCCTCGGGCAGCCCGTCGAGCGCTGTGGCGACCATCTGCTCGAACCGGTCAGGATCGATGTCGATCACACCACCATTGTCCGCCACCGGGCGGGCCGGGCGGACCGGCTAGCCCGCCGACCGGGCCCCGGCCAGCTCGCCGGCGCGCAGGTCCGCCGCGGGCAGCCGCTTGCGCAGGACGAACCTGTCCCGCGGCAGGTAGCGCCGGGACCCGGCGGCCGCGCCGTAGTAGGTCACCGTGATCGACGTGGTGCCGCCCGGCTCGGCCGGGACAACGTCGAAGGCCGCGACACCGAACGGCACCCGCCGCTCCCGGTGCGCCGACCAGGGCGCGGGTTCGGGCTGCACCACCGAGGAGCGCTGCACGGCCGGGCTGCCCGGGCCAGCGCCCGCGATGACGATGCCCTCGCCGGGAGCGTGCCGCGACGTGGCCGACGCGATGAGCGGATGACCGCCGCCGCCAATGGTCAGGTGCACGGTGCCGTCGGTCGGGTCCATTTCGGCCGTGTTCCCTTCCTGCCAGGCCCTGCCGTGCGGGGCCGGCGTCAGCAGGGCGCTGCCTGGCAGCACGCCGCGCACCGGAAAGGACCGCTCGAAGTGGTGCTCGTGGCCGGCCAGCACGAGGTCCACGCCGTAGGCGTCGAACAGCGGCAGCCACTGCTCCCTGATCCCCAGGTCCGCGCCGTTGAAGTGCGCCGACGACATGGCCACCTGGTGCATGCAGACCACGATCCAGTCGACGTTCTCGCAGTCCCGCGCCGCCGCGAGCTCGCGCTCCAGCCAGCGGCGCTGCAGGCCGCCGCTGTATCCGCGCACGTAAGGGTCGAACCCGGCCGCGTCGTAGCCTGGCACGTGGTCGCGCCGGTGGCCACTGAACCCGCCATCCTGATAGCAGACGTCGTCGTTGGCCAGGACCAGCACCCTGACCGGGCCCGCCGTGAACGCGTACCACATGCCGCGGAACGGCGGACTGCCGTTGGCGGGCAGCTCGAATCTGGTCTGGAACGACAGGTACCCGTGCGAGCCGTTCCCTACCTCGTTCTCATGATTGCCAGGTGCGGGCATCCACGGCCGGTGCCTGGCCGACCGGCCGATGCTGGCGAAGTACGAGCTCCACGTGGCCACCGGCTCGTCGCTGGCGTTGGCGTAGCACAGGTCGCCGTTGAGCAGGTGGAACAGCGGGCTCAGCGTCTCGACGGCATCGACCACGTGCCCGGCGTTGGGTGAGTGCGGCCCGAGGCCGAGGCCGACCGGCGCCGGGATGGACTGGTCGCCGAAGCTGGTGAACCGCAGCGGCCTTGACCGGCCGGACGGCGCCGTCCTGAACGTGCCCGCGGCCGGCGGAGCGCCGTCGTGCACCACCTGGTAGGCGTAGGCCGTGTCCGGCTCGAGCCCGCCGATCGCGGCGTGATAGGTCCACACCGTCTCGCCGGTCATCGCGTCCGTGTAGCTGCGCTCCCGGGCCTCGACCTGGGTCCCCGGCGGGCCGCAGGCGGGCCCGAGCCGCAGCCTTGGCCTGGCCACCGCGCCGGGCGCCGCCCACGACACCGCCGCCTGGGTTGCGGCATCGGCGCCGAACTGCACGTGCAGCTGGCCGGGAGGAGGGGCTCCCGCCGTATCTGGGCGGCGGATGAGGGACGCGGCGTTACGGCCGGTCGGCATGGAGTGAGCCCCCGTTGTCAGTCGCTTGCCTGTGCTCGCCTGCTCCCAGCATGGCGCACGCGCCTGCCCGGGCGGTTCACTCGGGGTAAACGTCCGCCGTCGCGGCGGTGAAAGCTGCGGCTGGCGCTACCACAGATCCCCGGTGGTCAGCACGTAGACGAACGGCACCAGCGGGATGATGCTGAAGAGCGCCCACGCGATCTTCGGGCCGGTCCGCATGTCCTGCCGGGTCGCGAGGTCGATCCAGATCAGGATGACGGCCAGCGGATGCAGGAAGCAGATGAGGACCTCGATGAGCTTCTTCATGGTCCGAATCTAGCCCGCCGGCTCAGCCGGCGTTCTCGCGGAAGCCGCCAACCCACGCTGCCGTGCGGCCCCCTACGGTGGAGCCATGGACGACCGGCTGCGCCTTGCCTACCTGGAGGCCTACCTGGAGCGGATCGGGGTGAGCCCGGAGGACTTCACCCGGTCCGGCCGCGCCCTGGATGCCGCCGCACTCGCTGCACTGCACCGGGCGCACCTGATGACGGTGCCGTTCGAGAACCTGAGCATCCACCTGTCCGAGCCGATCTCGCTGGACGAGCCTGACCTGCTCGCCAAGGTCGTGAGCCGAAGGCGCGGCG
>Ga0335078_10000272_pt1 | contig 83268 bp, 65 predicted proteins | sample Lox_Sample_32_FD_206711 | JGI IMG/M metagenome (GOLD analysis project Ga0335078, IMG submission 206711) | Soil microbial communities from Loxahatchee National Wildlife Refuge, Florida, United States - Lox_Sample_3.2 | ecosystem: Environmental > Terrestrial > Soil > Wetlands | place: USA... | reverse complement strand
CGCAACGGAATCCAATCCGCCGAGCCAGACGGCTGAAAGAGACGGAGACTCGCACCCGGAAGCAGATTTCCCAAGCACTGAGGTTGCCCGATCTAAGAAACAGTGCTTATTCAGAGTGTCCCTAGGTAGAGAATGCAGCAATAATGATCCGAGTCTTGGCTGGAGTCGCAGCCTTCCGCCAGGTGCAGGCAGCATGAACGAGAACGCTAAATCCAAGAGGTCCGGCTCCGACGTGGGGACAGAGCAGGAGCCAGACTCCAGCGACCGCCGAGCGGAAAAGCGCATAGACGGCATCCTCACCGATATCGAAGATACGACTTACTCAGTTCTGCGCAAACACGACAAGAAGCCTGAGTCAGCCGTCGACTGATCTCAGGGTTCATCTTCGCCGGCCGCTTTTTCAGTCGTACCGACTTGATCTTCCAACCGAGCTCGGGGTTCGGGATCGAGACTCGGAAGCTTCGCGTTTTCCAACTTAACGTTTAACGCCGCTACTTCCTTTTTCTTGATTTCTTCCCAACGTTGCAATTGCTGGTCGAGCGCGCTCTGAACCTCGGCGAACATACTCTCTGTTTGAGTAGTAGGAACCGCGTCGGCGTTGTCGGCAGTGGCCAGCAACTGCGCGAGTGCCAAGTTTAGAGCAGTCAAGCTCCTCCCTTCAGGCGTGCCCAGGAAGCGGGCTCCGAAGCCGGGGCTCTTCCCTTCAAGTCCGGCGAGTTCGTCAGCGAGCGTTGCAGAACCGGATATGGTTTGCTTCGAGTCCTGAATCTTTCCCAATTGCTCGCGCAATGCTCTCACTCCTTCGATCGCTTGATGATCGCGGTGCATGGCGTCGACGATCTTTGTCTCCAGATCAAACTGCCGACGCAAGTCGTTCAATGAAGCCTTGACACGCGGGTCCATCTTGATTGTCAGAGGCTGCGAATAGCTCCGGCCCTCTACGGTGAGCTTTGCTGTGTACCTACCCGGAAGAACTGCCGGGCCGAGCGGATAACGAGGCGTGTCGTGATAAATGGCAGAAATGGGATATTCATGCTCGAGCACATCGGGCGGAGGATAATGCGTGTCCCAGACAAAACGGTGCATGCCGGGAGCCGTAGAAAGAATGCGGGACGGTCGAATCCAGTATGTGGGGATGTTGAGTTTGTCAGGGTCAACCGGCTCGGGTTTTTCGTCGCTTGAAAATCGGCGCACGGGCTTACCCGCTTCGTCAAAGATTTCGAGCGCAATCGGACTGGATGAAGGGGCGCTCAAAAAATAATCGAGAATGGCGCCATCGGGAGGATTTTGGCCCGCGGGGACCTCGGGCGGAAGCGGGGTATCGGGATTATTGTCGCGGCGCACGCGATAGGTGAGCTGCGGCGCAAACAGATGGGCCGGTGATGCTGCGATTTCGGAGCTCAGCTGGCGCAATGGCGTGATGTCGTCGAGAATCCAGAAAGAGCGGCCATGAGTGCCGATCACGATGTCGTCGTTGTGAATGACAAGATCGCGGATGGACGTGGCGGGGAGATTGAGGCGCAGCGATTGCCAATGATCTCCATCGTCAAATGAAACGTAGACACTGCGCTCTGTTCCCGCAAAAAGCAGGCCCTTGCGCTCAGGATCTTCGCGAACGGTGTTGACGGGCTCGTTGTCGGGTAGGCCGGCGATGATTTCTTGCCAGGTTTTGCCGCCATCGTGCGTGCGGTAGATATAAGGATGCAGGTCGTCGAGGCGAAAGCGGTTGACCGCAGCGTAAGCGGTTACTTTGTCGAAGTGCGAAGCGTCCATCTGAGCGAGCTTGCTCCAGGGGGTTAACTCTGGCGGAGTGATGTTCTGCCAATTCTTACCGCCGTCGCGAGTCACCCAAACGAGACCGTCATCGGTCCCAGCCCAGATCAGATTCACGTCGTTCGGCGAAGGTGCGAGCGAATAAATCACCCCGCGATGCTTGCCTTTCGCAGGATCGGATTCGACGAAAACTCCGAGGCTGGCCGGAACTCCGGGATCTTCGCGCGTGAGATCAGGGCTGATGATCTGCCAGTTGTTTCCGCCATCGCCAGTTTCGAAAAGAACGTTCGAACCGAGATAAAGGATGTGCGGGTCGGCCGGAGAAAAAATCAACGGCGCTGTACGATTGAAACGATATTTGCCGGTGCGAAGAACGACGGGAGACACATCTTGCGTTTGTCCGGTGATGCGATTAAAGCGCGTGACCTTTCCGCCATAGATCATGTTGGGATCGAGCGGATCGGGCGCGACGTAGCCATATTCCTCGACTCCGACGGGATACCAGTCACGAAATGTGATTTCTCCGAAGTCGCTTCGGCTGGCGGTGCCGATACTTCCGCTTTCCTGCTGGCCTCCGAAAACCCAATAAGGAAACTGGTTGTCGGTGATGACGTGGTAGAACTGCGCGGTTGGCTGGTTGTACCAGGAACTCCAGGTCTTGCCGCCGTTCACGCTGATAGTCGCGCCCTGATCTACGGCGAGCGCAATGATCTGCGGGTTTTCAGGATTGATCCAGACGGTGTGGTAGTCGTCGCCGCCGGGCGCGCCTTTGATCGCAGTGAAACTCTTGCCGCCGTCGATGGAGCGATAGGTTGAAATGTTTGCGATATAAAGTGTGTCTTCGTTCTTCGGATCAACGCGTACACAGGCAAAGTCGTCGCCCCGGCCCCACAGGCGATCGTCGGAGTTGATGCGCTCCCAACTTTCTCCTGCATCGTCTGACCGGTAAAGGCCGCCGAGTTTCGGCGAATCAACCAGGGTGTAAATGCGATTGCCGTTGCTGGGTGCGACGCCGATGCCAATGCGTCCGAGATGATCGGCCCATGTTGGCAGGCCTTTGGCCAACTGGCGCCAAATCGTGCCGCCGTCGGTGGACTTATACAGGCCGCTGCCGGGACCACTGTAAGAGTTGCCGGTAGTCCACGGCGGGCGCCGCGAGGTAAACATGTCAGCGTAAATCGTCTGCGGATCGCGCGGGTCGAACGCGAGGTCGATTGCGCCGGTGTTGTCATCTTTATATAAGACCCTCTCCCAGCTCTCGCCTCCATCAAGCGAGCGAAAGACCCCGCGCTCTTCATTTGGGCCGTAAGGGTGGCCAAGAACGGCGACGAAAACACGATTGGGATCATGCGGGTCAATTAAGATCGCGCCGATCTGCTGGCCGTCGCGCAGCCCGAGATGCTGCCAGGTCTGGCCGCCATCAGTTGATCTGTAAATGCCGTCGCCTGTCGAAAGGTCGGGCCGCCGCAGGCCTTCGCCGCTGCCCACATAAATAATATTGGGATCGGATGGCGCGACGGCCAGTGCGCCGATGGAACCGGTCGGCTGATCATCGAACATGGGATTCCAGGTATCTCCAAAGTCGGTGCTCTTCCATACTCCCCCATTGTTGGGCGCCATATAAAAAACGTTGGGCTGCGACGGTATTCCGCTGATGGCAACCGTGCGGCCGGCACGGAAGGGTCCAATGGAGCGCCAATGCATCTCTTGGAAAAGATGAGGATCGAACTGAGCAGCACAAATGGGCAGAAAGATCGCGAACAGCAAAACAAAGGACGCACGGCGGTGGATTGAGCGCATCAGGTTCTCCGGCAAACGAAATAAGCATAGCGCACTGGTGACGAAGTACACAGCCCGTGGTGATGCGGATCACAGACGATAGCTGGCATCCGGCAGATGATGACAAACCAAGGAGATCGGCCATGGAGCAAATCTCGTTCTGGGTTCTGGCTTTGCTTGGCTTGTTCTACGCGGTGTTAGGCACCGGCTTGATTCGGAGAAGCCGCAAGCATAGTTGCCGCACTTGCCTGTACTGGCAGGCCTGCCTCGCTCGCAATCTGGGCCTCTCGGGCACCGGGCATGAACGCTGTGCTGAGGTAAGGAATCATTCTTGATTTGAAAGCCCGCTTTCCGGCTCTTTGGCTATTATGGAGCGAGCGCCACGATGGGGCTACATTCCTTCAAGAGTCGAATAGCGGCCGGTTTTGTCGTCTGCTGCTTCCTATGCTTACCGCAGATCGCTCAGTCGCAAGAAATCAGTTTCGTACTGGATCCGGAAAAAACTACAGTTGAGTTCACTCTTCCCGCCACTCTCCACACCGTGCATGGCACATTCAAGGTCAAAAGCGGCAGCGTGCACTTCGATCGGGTATCGGGCGCAGGTAGCAGCAGCTTTGTAGTTGACGCCACCAGCGGCAACACCGGCAACGACGGGCGAGACCACAAGATGCATGAAGAAATCCTGGAAAGCAGGAAATATCCGGAAGTTGAATTCGTTCCGCAAAAACTGGTGGGCACCCTAGCCCAGGGCGATTCCACCGTACAAGTGCAGGGACTGTTTCGCTTGCACGGAACCGAACACGAGGCAACGCTTTCTATTCCGCTGCACATCAGCGGTAACGAAGTCACGGCAAAGTTCCAGTTTACTGTTCCCTACATCGCGTGGGGCCTGAAGAATCCGAGCACCTTTGTCCTCCGGGTCGCCAAGGAAGTGGAGCTTGAGGTCACGGCGGGCGGAAAGCTGATTACTGCTCAAGCGCCGTAACTCGGCGTAGTTTAGGATATCTGCTGCAAGGCGTGTTCTTAAAATACGTTCAATGGGCATGACAATTTTCCATCGCCGCGCAAGCGGACCAACATTCATCCTTGCTCTAGCAATTGCGGCCCCTTGCCTAACCTTCGCTCAACAGGATGCGGCCGCAGCACCGCTCGAGGTCACGACTACGACCTTGCCGAGGGCTTATGCGCGCCAGCCTTACGAAGCGCAGCTCGGCGTGCGCGGCGGTAGCGCGCCGTACATGTGGCGAGTATCGGAGGGTGAATTGCCGGCAGGGGTACGGCTGGGCCACGATGGCATCCTGACCGGGACACCAGCGGAAGCCGGACAGTTCCGATTTACCGTCACGGTGACAGACAGCGGCAGGCCGGCTTACGAACGTACCCAGGATTTGATTCTGGTGGTAGTCGCGCCCCTGCTGGCCGAGTGGGGAAAGTACCCGGCGGTGAATGGCCAGCGCATCGAAGGTTCGGTAAGGGTCTCCAACCAGACCGAAAGGGACTTTGATTTGACGGTCATCATCGTTGCCGTCAACGAATATGGGCGTGCCACGGCGCTCGGCTATCAGCGATTCACTCTTAAGAAAGGTGCAACCGAGGTGGAGATTCCCTTCGGCGAGAACCTGCCTGCGGGGGCCTACGAGATCAATGTGGACGCAGTCGCCGAAGTGGCCGCGACCAACTCGATTTACCGGGCACGGCTCGCGCCGAAGGAAAAGCTTCGGATACAGCAGGGGCCCTAACCCGACGGCACTGATCTAAATCAGCGGTCTATCGTGAAAAGCACTTTATCCGCTCACCCAAACATCGGCAAGGACAGGTTTTGGTGCAACTGTGGAAAACATGTTACCCCCAGAACGTCAATTTAGATCAGTACCAACCCGACACTTTAGCGAAGCAGTGAAGCCATAACCGTGTATAATGCGGGGGCGATTTCGAGGGGCGAAACCCGCGTCCAACGCGGGAATTGGCGCACACCAGCCCCGCCAGGAGGACATGTGGAGCGCTCAACCAGGACTCGATCAGCAGACCCTTCCCGCAAAGCAACTTTCATTCATGGCGCGGCTATTCTTCTTTTCCTCGCAGCGGCGGTAGTCTCAGCTCGAACGGCATCTGCCCAGACGGGGCTCACCGGGATCTTTGGCGGCGGTCCGTTTTACAAAAACGCGTCCAAGAACATCACCGAGATCGAAAATTCCGGGTTCACCGAAGCCATTGTGTGGAGTGTAGAGGTCAGCAGCACTGGCGATTTGAATTTCAATGGCGAATTTCCCCTCACCTCGGGGGGAGTTTATGTGGGAAATCAGACCTATCCCGATTTTCCCTCCGACATGGCGCAACTGAAGCAGGGCACTGTAAAGCGGGTGACGTTCAGTATTGGGTCTTCAAATTATGGCGATTGGGAGGACATTACTACTCTCGTCGAGCAGCAGGGGACGGGCCCGGGCAGCATTCTTTACGAAGATTTTCAAGCTCTAAAAGCTGCGATCCCCGCACTCGACACGATCGACTTCGACGACGAGAACAGCTTCAATTCGCCAACCACCATTCAGTTCGGCGTGATGCTCGGCCAACTCGGTTATCACGTTGCGCCGGACGCATTTGACAACAACAGCTATTGGGAAAACGTGGTCTCGCAAATCAATGCACAGCTTCCCGGCACAGTGGATGGAGTTCACCTTCAGGCTTACGCCGGGGGCAGCGGAAATAACCCCTGCGTTGGATGGAACTTCGGCACGGTGCCGGTCTGGCCAGGCTTATGGGACCAGGTGGATACCCCGAGCCAGGTTTACTCGATCATGAGCGGTTGGCATAGTCAATGCGGCATCAACGGCGGATTCATGTGGCTCTACGACGACTTTGTCGGCACGGGAGAAGCCGCCGAATATGCCAGCGCAATCAATACCGCTGTCGGCGCGCCGGGCTTCACCATGTCCGGGCCGACCACCGTCTTCCTGAACCAGAACTCCAGCGCGAGTGCGGGGATCACGATCACGGATGTGAACGGATTTCAGGGCAAAGTAAAGTTGACCTTGTCCATGCTGCCAAAGGGCGTCACCGCTATGATTCAGGGACAGGGCACGAACAAGCAAAAGATTCTTTTGAAGGCGGCGCCCACGGCCACGACGGGCTTCACGACCGTGACCGTCACTGGGACTTCAGGCAGTATCCAAGAAACGCTGACCTTCACGCTGGCTGTAAGCGCAGGCGTCGGTACAAGCGGAACCGGAACACCTGTGGACCTTTCTTCTGAATTCAATCTTTACGGCATCTACACCGACGGTACGACATATTCCACAGGGGGGCTCGATGGCCTAGGCTACTCGTACTCAGCGAACCTGCTAACGCCGTCACGGGTGTATAGCCGTGAACTGTTCAACTTCGGGCCGGCAAACGACCTCGACGCGGTGGGTTGTAGCGGGCAGCTTATTGCGCTGCCATCCGGACAATTTTCCAGCCTGATGCTGCTCGCAACCGCAGTGAACGGGAACCAGACGTCGCAGACTTTCACCGTTACCTACACCGATGGAAGCAGCTCGAAGTTCGTACAGAACCTGAGCGACTGGTACACGCCGCAGAATTATCCTCACGAACTGGAAGGCGTCGCCATGGCCTACCGGAACTTCGACAACGGCACCAAAGATCAGCGTACGTTCAATTTGTATGCCTATCGCTTCGCGCTGAATTCAGCGAAGACGGTGCAGAGCCTGACGTTGCCGAACAATGCGCACGTGGCGGTGCTGGCGGCGACGGTGGAATAGGACAATCGAAGCCGGGATAGGTCCGTTTGTTCGAATCCGGCGCACGAACTTTGATTGGAGCAGCAAACGTCGTCATAGGCATCGCAACTTTGGCGCTGATCACAGAAACATGGATTCGATCAGGGGACCAGAAAAAATGGATTCGCAAGGTAAGATGGTGGTCTGCAAATAACAATAGCGGGCGCGGCGCCCGCTCCACACAATCATCACGCCAAACATTAAGAGTCCCGAAGTGATGTTGGGATCATTCGTCTCGGCCAGTAGCTCGCTTTAGACCCTTGCCGACCTGTCATCGCCGCTTTCCTTGCGGACGCAGCGAGCGATCTCTGCTCGGGCTCCGGGCTTACCGCCAACCGGAAAAACCATCCTAACGCTTCGGGACTCTATCTTGCCTTCAACATTTCTTCCTGTTCGCCTCAACCAGCGCTTTGCTATAGACCCTTGCTCGCCCTCGCTCCTTCACCTTGCGGTTTGGAGTGTGACTTCGCTCGAGCCCCGGACGCCGCGCCAACCGGGTAAACATCAGAAGTTGTCAAAGAACGATTATGTTTCTACTCCTTCTATTTTGAGAGTCAACAGAAAATACCATCCTGTATATGCTTGAGAGTCAATTGAGTGCAGCGCATTCACAGGCATATGCAACACATCTGGTGCAAACAAGTCGAAGTCAGTAGCTCGTGCACCGTGAGAAATCGAGAGTTTGTGCAGACCTTCTGAATTTCTTGCCTGGCGTGCGGCTTGTCCTTGAAGGAAGATCGGGGCGCGGAGAAAAAGAGAAGGTGTGAAAATCGCGCGGATAAGGCTCTGGACAAGAGATTGGTGGATTCATGCCCAGACCCAAATCAAAGTGGCTTCGATCTCCCACGAAAATCCCTGGCAGAGAACGGACAATCGGGTACAATCCCGGTTTCCAGTCGAAGGAGCCTTTCGATGCGACGAAGCGCTGCCACGATCTTTCTCTGCGCCGTTCTGGCCGGGTGCTGTTCGCAGACATGTTCGACCGGCGGAGAACAGCAGACCGCTCAATATTTGGATTCCATCCGTCGGAACCCGGCGCGGCTCGAGACTTTTCTGCGTGAAATGCCAAAGGGGGGTGACCTGCACAACCACCTCGCAGGCGCGATCTATGCCGAGAGCTTTATTGATTACGCCGCAGCGAGTGGCCTGTGCTACGACCCGAAGACTGAGACTGTGATAAAGCCTTCTGGCAAGAGCTGCGACAAAAAGGCGGGTCAGGTGCCGGCGGACGAGGCCTATAACAACCCCACACTTTATCACGATATGGTGGATGCATTTTCCATGCGCGATTTTCACCCACACTGTGATCCGGCCGGGACAAGCCGTAATTCAGCGACGATTTGTGAGTCCGCACACGACCATTTCTTCGATAGCTTCCCCAAGTTCGGCGCCGCCAGCGACGGAAATACCGGGGACATGCTGGCTGAAGCTGCCAGCCGAGCCGCAGCCGATCACCTGCAATTTTTGGAACTGATGAACACAGAAGATGGCAAGCTGGCACGAGACCTGGGAACCAGGACGCTCGGGGTTAAGAGAGACTGGCTCGAGAATTTCGCACAGGCCCGCAACAAACTGCTGGCGGCCGGACTGAAGACCACGGCTGTTCGGGCAACCGTGCAACTGCTCGACCACGACGAAGCGCGAATGCGCGACGTTTTGCACTGCGGTTCGGCGCAAGCGAGTGATGGCTGTAATGTCCAGGTTCGTTATCTCTACCAGGTATTGCGGGCTCAGCCACCCGAGCAGGTCTTCGCTCAAATTCTGCTGGGCTTTGAGCTGGCGCAATCGGATGCGCGTTTTGTCGGATTGAATCTTGTGCAGCCGGAGGACTGGTATGTTCCTATGCATGATTTTGAGCTACACATGCATATGCTCGACTACCTGCACGGGATCTATCCCGACGTTCACATTTCTCTCCATGCCGGAGAACTGGCGCCGGGGCTGGTGCCACCGGAGGGATTGCGCTTTCACATTCGGGATTCCGTCAGGCTCGCGCATGCAGAACGGATCGGGCACGGCGTCGACATTGTGTATGAGGATGAACATGAAGAGTTGCTGAAAGAAATGGCGCAGAAGCAAGTTCTGGTAGAGATTTGTCTTACCTCGAACGATCAAATTCTAGGTGTGAGCGGAGCACAGCATCCGTTAAAGGCTTATCTTGATAACAAGGTCCCCGTTGCCCTGGCCACGGATGATGAAGGCGTGGCTCGCTCTGACATGACGAGTGAATACGTCCGCGCAGTGCAAACCTACGATTTTCTGGGATACAAAGATCTGAAGCGAATGGCACGTATGAGCTTGGAACACAGCTTCCTACCGGGCACGAGCCTATGGGCGCGCGCCGACGGCTTACGGATGGTTAGTGGATGCAAAGAAGATCATGCCGACGAGGATCAACTTTCTTCCGACTGCCGGAAGTTTCTCGACGGCAGCGACCGGGCAAGAACACAATGGAAGCTGGAGAGCGAATTCGCTAAGTTCGAAAAGAAATATTAGGTCTTCTGTTTCGTTTTATGCGAACTGAAACGCATGCATGACTCCAACTGACGATTTCGAACGGGCTGAGGCCGCCGCGCAGTCTCTACTTTCGCGAACCTCACTGCGGCCGCGTATTGGTCTGGTGCTCGGCTCGGGGTTGGGCGGTTTCGCCGACGAACTGGGGGAGGCGAACTGCGTTCCCTACTCGGAGATTCCCGGATTTCGCCCCTCTACCGCCGTGGGCCATGCCGGAAAGATGGTAATCGGAAAAGCAGGCGGGGTTGCGATCGCGGCCATGCAGGGACGCGTGCATCTTTACGAGGGTTACTCGCCGCAGGAAGTGGTGTTTCCCATCCGCGTTCTTGCACGCATGGGGATTCGCGCGTTGATTGCCACGAATGCTGCGGGAGGAATCAATCTCGAATACATACAGGGTGCACTGGTTGTCATCCGCGATCACATCAATTTGCAAGGCCAGAATCCGCTGACTGGGGCGAATAACACACGTTTTGGAGTCCGATTTCCCGACATGACCGAGGCCTATTGCAAGCGCTACCGTGAAATCGCATTAAACGCGTCGGCGAAACTGGGCAATAACGCCTACGAAGGCGTGTACGCCGGGCTGCTGGGTCCGAGTTACGAGACTCCGGCAGAAATCGGTTATTTGCGGACAATCGGCGCAGACCTGGTGGGAATGTCCACCATTCCTGAGGTAATTGCGGCAAGGCATATGGGAGTAAAGGTACTGGCGATTTCGTGCGTCACCAACATGGCGGCGGGAATTCTGGACAAGCCTTTGAGTCATGATGAAGTGCTGGCGACCACGGAACGAGTGAGGGAGAGTTTTACTGCTTTGCTCCGAACCGTGCTGCCGGAAATTGCTCGAGACGTGGAGGCGTTGTGAGTCCGGAGTCGCGCCGAGTAGCTTCTCCGCGAGTCGTATGCGTCGAAGACCTGAGGCCGATGGCGCGCCGCAGGCTTCCGAAACCCGTCTTTGATTATTTGGATGGCGCGGCGGAGAGTGAAGTGACGTTGCGGGAAAACCGGCGGATCTTCGAGGATGTAACATTTCGCCCTCGTCACGCGGTCGCAGTTTCGCAATGCAATTTGCGCACGCGTGTTTTAGGATTCGATCTTTCTCTTCCGGTGCTTTTGGCTCCCGTGGGCTATAGCCGTCTGATGCACCCTGGCGGTGAAGTCGCCGCGGCCTGCGCCGCTGGCAAAGCAGGTACGGCTTATATCCTCTCCACGATTTCAGGCCACAGCCTGGAAAACGTGTGCGCAGGGTCTTCCGGGCCGGTGTTCTACCAGCTTTATCTTATGGGTGGACGCGGAGCGGCTGAGGCCGCCATCGAACGGGCACGCAAAGCTGGTTTCTCGGCTCTGGTTGTGACCATTGATACGCCGGTCGCGGGAATTCGTGAACGCGATTACCACAATGGCTTGAAAGAACTCATCAGTGGCGGACTATTCGAGAAGATCCCGTATATTCCCGAAATCCTCGCGCACCCCGGCTGGCTGGCCAGTTATTTGCTGGATGGCGGTTTGCCCGGGCTTCCCAACGTGATCATCCCGGGCAAGGGTCAAATGCCTCTGGTGGATATCAACGCCGCTTTAGCAGAATCCGCCGTGACTTGGGCTGACCTGCGCTGGATCCGCGAAATATGGCAAGGGCCGGTCGTGATCAAGGGAGTACTGACAGGTGAGGATGCGCGACACGCGGTGGACGAGGGAGCGGCGGCAATTTCCGTATCGAACCACGGCGGACGCCAACTGGACGGTGTGCCGGCTTCACTCCGGGCGCTGCCCGAGGTCGTGAAGGCGGTCAATGGCCAGTGCGAGATCCTCATGGATGGAGGAGTCCGCCGCGGCACCGATGTGGTCAAGGCGATTTGCCTGGGGGCAAAGGCAGTTTTGTGCGGGCGCGCTTATGCATATGGGCTCGCTGCCGCAGGTGAAGCAGGAGTGGCGCGAGCCCTCGAGATTTTGCGCGTGGATCTGGATCGTACTCTCAGGTTACTGGGTTGCGCATCGGTCGCGGATCTTGACCGGTCGTATGTGAACGTACCCAAGGACTGGGACTAAGTAATGCGCTAAACCTTCTGAGAGCGCAGGATCTGGCTATCGCGTCAGATACGACGTCCACTACCAGATTCGCACGCGATCCGCCGGGGCGAGGTAGAGTTTCTCCCCTGGCTTCACATCGAAGGCAGCGTACCAGGCGTCAATGTTGCGCGCGGTGTCTGCTCGATATTCAGCGGGGGCGTGAGGGTCGGTCAGCACTTGCTGCCGCAGTGCCGCATCTCTGGTTTTGGAGCCCCAGTTCTGCCCGAACGCGATTAAAAACTGCTGGTCACCCGAGAAACCCTCTTGCTCCGTCGCTGTCTTGCCCGCCAGCGATGCATGATAACCATCGTAAGCCGCGGAAATGCCAGCGACGTCTGCGATATTTTCCGCAAGCGTCTGCTTGCCGTTCACTGCGAGATCGGGAAAAGGCTTGTAAGTATCATATTGCTGCGCGAGCCGCTCAGTAGCAGCTTCGAAGTGGGAGAAATCAGCGGGCGTCCACCAGTTCCGCAAGCGGCCCTTCGAGTCGAAGGTGCTGCCTTCAGTATCGAAGGTATGGCTGATTTCGTGTCCGATCACGGACCCGATGGCTCCGTAGTTAACCGCCGCCGGGGCTTGCGGATCAAAAAACGGGGGCTGCAGAATGGCAGCAGGAAAGTTGAGTGCGTTCTGCAGAGGCAGATTTACCGCATTCACGGTTTGGGGAGTCATAGACCATTCTTTGCGGTCCACCATGCCCCCCAGTCTGGCGACTTCGCGCTGATAATCCGACAGGTTTCCTCGCCAAAGGTTGCCGAAAATATCGCCAGCCTTTACTTCAAAAGACGAGTAGTCATGCCAGGTTTCCGGATAGCCGATACCGACATATAAGGTGGAAAGTTTGGCCTCGGCTTCGGCTTTGGTCGCCGGATCCATCCAGGTCAAGGCATCAATTCGCTTCCGGAATGCTGAGATCAGGTTCGCAACCATCGCGTCCGCCTGAGCTTTTGCCTCTGGAGAAAAATAGCGCTGGGCGTAGATCTTGCCCACTTCATCACCGAGCAGGGCGTTGACGACAAAAACCCCGCGTTGCCAGCGTGGGCGCTGTTGCGGCGTACCCGTGAGGACTTTGCCAAAAAATGCGAAGCGTTCCTCGGCCAGAGCTTTGGGCAGCACGCCCCCGTATGCTTCCAGCATGTGGTAAGCCAGCCAGTCTTTCCATGTATCAAGCGGAGTGGAGGCCACCAGAGCCGACTCGCCGGTGAACGCTTCGGGCTGCCAGACGATAAACTTGCCAACCTGAGTGATGCCGGCGGCGCGAAAATACTCGGCCCAGTCCAGCCCCGGCGCCTTGGCTTCGAAGTCGGCGTGCGTCCAAGGGTTGTTGGCTTTGTGAATATCTTCGTTCTCGGCAAGGCTACGATGCGTCTGTGCGATTGCGTGCTCAAGCTCAAGAATGCGCGTGGCGCGGGTGTCTGTGTCTGCGAATCCCGCCAGCTTCAGCATGACTGAAATGTGTGCCTGATACTTGGCGCGAATCTCACGCATGTGCTCATCATCGGCAAGGTAGTATTCGCGGTCCGGCAGTTGCAATCCGCCCTGCAGTAGATAGGCGGTGTAGTGGTCGGAATCGTTGAAGTCCGGAGCGACCCATAAGCCGAAAAGATTGGCGGTGTGAAAATTAGTGTTGTTGAGAGCATCGACGTCCGCGCGTAAGGTCCCACCCAGCGCCCGTGACAGTTCGACTTTGTTTCGGATGGCTGCAATTGCGTCAAGGTGCGGCTGCAAAGGCACCAAGCCCTTCGCTTCAATGGCTGCTTCGTCCATGTAGGAGTTGTAGAGATCGGCAACCTTGCGAGCGCCCGAGCCGGCGGGCGGATTTGACTTTGCAATCTCCTCAATCAGCGCCGCGGTCCGCTTGTTGCTAAGATCGGCAAGGCGCGTGAACACGCCGACTCCGGCACGGTCCGGCGGAATTTCGGTGCGCTTGATCCACTCGCCGTTCGCGTAGTGATAGAAGTCGTCTCCCGGCTTTACCGAGCGATCTATGTTGGCGACGGCGACGCCATGGGTCTCTTGCGCGGCGGCCTCCTCCGAATTAGCACCAGCCATGATGGCCAAGATAAGACATCCGATACATGCCGCGGCAAACCTGGGAAACTTCGAGATGTATGTCATTGCGGGCTCCGGTGGCGGACCCAGTTTGACAGCAAGGCCCCTAGATTTAGACGACAGCAAACAAAAGAGGGTATCACGCCCACCAAGGGCTTGGTGAGAAGTAAGGGGTTGTCGTCAACTCCCGATGAAACCAGATTGGGTGGTGATCAAATTGGCTGCCCCCCAGGGATTCGAACCCCGATATGCTGATCCAGAGTCAGCTGTCCTGCCGTTGAACGAGGGGGCAGTTTTTGGTTGGATGCGAACGGCTCTGTGAAAATCTGACGCCGCTCTGATTCTATGGGGCGCTACACGGCACGGTCAACCTTCCGAAAAGACCAGTCAGAGCGCGCTCCACAGGTTTTCCAATGCGAACGGCGACTTCGTGTCCTCTCCAGAGAGAGAATAGAATCTTGGGAGCGCTTTACACCAGGCTTTTCTACGAAGCCCCAGGAGGACTTATGGTTACATTTCCCGGCAGCATCACCCAACTCGCGGACGACTACGCGGAAATGGCGCGACGGCCTCTTGAAGCGGAACAGTGCGCCTTGATTGTCATTGACATTCAGGAGAAGCTGCTTCCCCCCATCTTTGAAAAGGACCGACTGATCAAGAACTCGCGGCTGCTCATTCGCATGGCGAGCATTCTAAAGATGCCGGTGCTGATGAGCACGCAGTACGCTCGGGGCCTAGGCAACACTGTACCCGAGATCGCCGGGTTGCTGCCGCAAGCAGAGGCCATTGACAAGCACATGTTCTCCTGCTTTGGCAGCGACGCTTTCTGCGCTGCGCTGAAGCGCCTGCCGGGGAACCGCACCACGGTTCTGCCCTGCGGCATGGAAAGCCACATCTGCGTCATGCAGACGGTGCTGAGCGCGCTGCGCGAAGGATACCTCGTTCACGTTGCTTCCGACGCGGTGAGTTCGCGCGCGGAGTGGAACTGGCGGATCGGATTGGAACGCATGCGTGCCGCCGGGGCGGTCATTTCTTCCACCGAGATGATGATCTATGAATTGATGCGGTCGTCGTCTTCACCGGCGTTCAAGGAACTTCTGCCGTATTTGAAGAGCGAGTAGCGAGGCACAACATTGAGGTTCTCCGGCAAAGTGGCGCTAATTGCGGGTGGAACGGGCGGACTGGGCTGCGCCGTCAGCGCCGCATTTCTCGCCGAAGGGGCCAGGGTGGTGGCGACCTACCGCGAACGGAAAGAATTCGATGAACTAGCCCGCGTAGCCGGCGCCAACGCTTCGTTCCTCCAGGGGCACGCGATTAATGTCATGGATGCAATCGCAGTTGGTGGTCTAGTCGAGGCCATCCTTTCCCAATACGGCCGTCTCGATATCGCCGTGAACACCGTCGGTGGTTATGCCGGCGGAGTAAAACTGTGGGAGCTTGAACCAAAAGTGTTCGACCAGATGATGGCGTTGAATCTGCAGTCGGGTTATGTGTTCGCGCGCGCTGTTGTCCCCGCGATGCTTAAACAGCGCCAGGGAGCGATCGTAAACATTTCGTCGAAGGCCGCGTTCGATCATGCGGGCGGCGCGGCGGCCTATGCCGCGTCGAAGGCGGCAGCCGTGGCGATGATGGATTCCCTGGCCGAGGACCTCAAGGGAACGGGAGTGCGGGTGAACTCGATTCTGCCAAGCATTATTGATACCGAGGCGAATCGCAAAGCAATGCCCAGTGCGGATTTTGCGAAGTGGCCGAAGCCTGAGGAGGTTGCCCGCGTCATTCTTTTCCTTTGCAGCGACGACGCGAAACTAATCCACGGCGCATCGGTGCCAGTTTACGGGAACGGCTGAGACGGCCAAGTTTGGCGAATCGGAGAAATGTTCCACGTGGAACACTATAGTGACTTGCGCTCACATTTCTTACGGCGTGGCTTGATAACTCCTTTCTGCTGAAACTTCTCAACTCGCCGGGCGCGGGTTTGGGCGCGTTCGACGAAGCGATCGGGAAGATAATCACTGAGTTAATTGTTAATCATATTGATTTTCAATAAGCTATACACGACGATTCAGCTTACGCGCTCCGGACGGGGCGTGTCAAGGAAAATCGCACCGGCCGTTGCCCTGCTATGGCCGGCACCGCGGGAGGTCGCTCCCTCGACGGACGGGCGCCCGGCGGATTTGTTTGCTCTACACGCAGCCGGACATTTATCATCTTTCTCTGGTTTGACAGGTATAGGCCCGTAGCTCAGTCTGGTTAGAGCGCTTCCTTGACACGGAAGAGGTCGATGGTTCGAATCCATTCGGGCCTACCATCATTCTCAACCGTTTACAGGCGAAACCGGGTAGCGTTGATGCCCGTCTTACCTGTGATTTCCTACCTGTGATCTTCATTGAATCAACCTTGACTCGTACTTCTCCAATGCGGCCCGCTTTGCCGTGTCCTGAGCGTGGGTGTAGATATCCATTGTGATCGCGCTCGTGGCGTGGCGAAGCTGACCCTGCACGGTCTTCGGGTCCACACCCTCCTCGGTGATCAAGACAGTTGCCAGTGAGTGACGGAAAGCGTGTAGCCCAGCACGTCCCGTGTACTCGGCATCAATCAAACCGTGTTCCACGAAGAGCGGGCGCAGATAGCCCTTCACAAACTGGCTTCCGCTGATAGGCCGTGCGCCCTTCAGCTTGTACGACCCGAAGACCCAATCAGTGTTTCCTGAGTAGCAAGTTTGCCGATGCCACTCCCGCAGGAACTCAGTGATCCTGTCACCCATTTCCACAGGCTTACGGGATTCTTCGCTCTTGCCTTCACCGATCTGGCCGTTCAGCCAAGTGCGAGCAAGTTTGATCCGTTTGGCTTCCCAGTCAACGTCCCCCCACTGCAATCCGAGAAGCTCACTGATCCGCATTCCGGTACCAGCCGCCAGTAGAACCAGCGTTCGGTGTTGAATCGGGAGAGACATTGCGATTTTCCACGCGATTTCTGGGGGAACCACGATGGCCCTGCTCCGACTCTTACATCCGATGCCCCTGATATTGCAGGCGCGGACCGGGTTCAGGTTTGTGGAGATCAATTCGTTCTCGTTTCCATACGCATACAGACGACCGAAGATCTGCTTGATCTTCTGTATCGATTGACTGGTGAGGTTATTGTCATGAGCAATTGCCATGAACCACTTCTTTAGTTCCAGCACCCGTACCTCATCTGCGAAGGTTTTTCCCCAACGCACGAGAATGTAGTCATCAATCACATGGTTGTGAGCGGCAATCTCTCAAGCAGACTGTTGCCGTTGTTTTTCCAAACCCTCAGTACCGCGCCTCGGTCGGCACGGGGAATCCAAATCGACATGCCCATTTTCGCGCCGATTGTCGCGACTAGCGCCTGAATACGTATGGATTCACGGGTTTCGTCCTCCGGTACAACCTCAAACGTCTCGGCAGGTCCGGTATCCTCGGGAACTGAGACTGTTACGACTTTGTCTGGGCGGTTCTCCAAAGCAGTACCCTTCGCGGGTGGGAGAACATCCCAAAAACTTCGCCCCACCAAGTCATGCCGCTTCATGCTCAGGGTCCGCTCAGCTTCCGCGTTCACGTAAGAGAATCGCCAGTCTTGGTCGAGAGCAAAAAAGGAGTCGCTAATACTTTCAAGAATCGTGGAGGTGCGCTGGTGTGCAGCTTCGGCTTCGGCGCGAAGAGCCCTCTCGTGTTCCGCAGCCTCTCGGCGCAGACGGCCCATGGCGAGATGCGCACCCACTCTGGCGAGGAGTTCTCTCGCAGTAAACGGTTTGACCATGTAGTCGTCCGCGCCAGCTTCCATTCCCTCGATACGTGCGTCTTCCCCAGCCCGTGCAGACAGAAGGATTACGGGAATCGTTCTTGTGGAGTCGCTGGCGCGAAGCTCGCGCAACAGCCCGAAACCATCAAGTCCGGGCATCATGACATCGGTCAACACTAAGTCTGGAGGATCGATCCGGATTGAGGCAAGCGCTTCCATGCCATTGCTAACGGCATGAACCTCGTAATTGTCGCCGAGAAGACGACGGACGTATCCGCGCATATCCGCATTGTCATCAGCCAGCAGGATTCTTCCGCTCGTCGTTTGGACGTGAGGTGCCTGCACTGAATCCGAAGCGAAGACTTGCGGCGCTTCCGTTGTTAGCGCAGACTCGGGCAACCATCGTAAGGCTTCATCCACGTATGCCGCCGCAGATACTCCGGTTGATTTCAGCATCCGCTGCTGCGATTCGAGACGGCCCGCAGGCAAGTGTGCGTGGCCCATTGGAATGGAAACGACAAACGTGCTGCCCCGCCCCACGGTACTTTCCACGCCGATCGAGCCGCCGTGTAGCCTCACCAATTCCTGAACCAATGCGAGACCGATTCCGGTACCTTCATGGGTTCGACCCCTCACACCTTCGATGCGGTGGAAGCGGTCGAATACTTTCGACTTTTCCGGTTCAGGTATGCCCAACCCGGTATCTTCTACGCGAAGTTCTATGCGATCGGCGACGGCTCGCAGACGTACCGTGACTCCACCGGAAAGAGTGAACTTAAAAGCGTTGGAGATCAGGTTGAGAACGATCTTTTCCCACATATCCCGATCGATATATGCGGGCGCCGCCAGAGGCTCGCAGTCGATAACAAATTCAAGACCAGCTTGCTCCATTGCCGATCGGAAGGCGCTTGCGGTGTCTGCCGTGAAACTCGCGATATCCGTGGGTTCGTAAATTGCATCAACGCGCCCCGCTTCAATTCTGGAAAAATCCAGCAAGGTGTTGACTAACTTCAGCAGGCGCAGGCTATTCCTGTGCACCAGTTGCAATTCCTCTCTGGTAACTGTCGCCGAGGGACGTGCCCGCCCCAGCATGCTCTCAAGGGGGCCGACTATCAGAGTGAGTGGTGTTCGAAACTCGTGGCTTACATTCGAGAAGAACACGGTCTTGGCGCGATCCAATTCCGCGAACATCTCGGCTCGCTTTCTCTCTTGCTCGTGAGCTCGAGCAGCGGCCAGATTACTACCGAGTTGACGTGCGGCGAGTTCAAGAAACAGACGGTAGTCCTCATCTAGCCGCTTCAGAGCGTTCAGGCCGACCAAGAAGCAACCTACGGGCGACGAATGTCCCGGAAGTACTACAGGCAACGCTACGGCCTCGGAGGGCGCCATGCCCCAGATACCGAGCGGCAAATTCGGGCAACAGCTTTGAAGGTCCGCAACCACGGATACTGCGCCCGAGCGGAAAACGTCGGCTACGGCATTGAGCAGTGGCGGCTCAAGGCGAGCTAGTTCATTCCTAGCCCTGCAGAGAACATGATCTGGGGGAATGCCAGTCCACACCTTCGGCTCGACGTATCTTGCGTCTGGACCGAGTAGGTAAAGAACCGAGAACGAGAGATCGTAACGATTCTTGTGCAGAGTCTCAGTTGCCAGCGCAAACATCTTTTTTTCCGAATCCGCATCTGCAGTTTGCGCTGCCAATTCGCGAAGAGTGTTCAGACGACGCTCTGCAATCAGTCTTTCCGTGGTTTCCATTACCGCTGTGAACACACCGCCAACGGCCCCGCTCTCAATGCGTATGGGACTGAATGAAAATGAGAAGTAGCACTCTTCGGAGTAGCCGAACCTTTGCAGCTGAAGAAGGAGGTCGTTTGACCACGTTGCCTTTCCGGTTGTGATAACACCGTCCAGCATGGGCCCAATGGTTTCCCAAATTTCTGCCCAGCAATCGCAACACCGCTGACCGAGAGCCCACGGGTGCTTGCTCCCGAGTATCGCACGATACGCATCGTTATAAAGGACTACGTACTCTGGCCCCCAATACAGAACAATGGGGAACCGGGAAGCTAAGCAAATACTGACTGAAGTCTTTAGGCTTTGCGGCCATTGCTCGATCGGACCGAGTTTGGTACTCGACCAATCTCTCGTGCGCATAAGCGCACCCAATTCGCTGCCGCCCGATAGGAAATCTCGCGAGGATGTTGCGGGTTCACCCACAGTGCTAGAAGCCATAATACAGACCCGCGATTCTAGCTTAGACTAAACGGCTTGTTTCCAAATTTTCGGAAAATACAATTTTTCACGGCATTGCGGTTTCATGATGGCACGAGCAATGATGTTATTCGATCATTCTGGGCTGGTAGCTGATGGCTTGTCAATATGCTCCGCTGGGAGACCAAAACCTAAATACCTTGGAGACGGAGACGCACAGTTCCATAGCCGATGCCTAGTTTCGCCGCGATTCGACGTACGCTGAGGCCTTTGGCCTTGAGCTCAACAAGTTCATCCTGATTAACAATTCGACGCGGACGGCCAAGTTGCTTGCCGTTGGCCCTAGCGTTCCGCACACCTGCGCTGACCCGCTCTCGTATCAGATCACGCTCAAGCTGGGCGACCGCAGCCACGATGGTAAACAGCGCCTGACCCAACGGAGTGGACGTATCAATATTCTCTTGATAGCCGATGAACTGGACGCCGAGGGAACGAAATTCCTCTAAGGCGAGAAGCAAATGCTTGGTGGAACGGGCAAAGCGATCAAAGCGCCACACCAGCACAGCGTCAATTTGCCGCTTCCGAGCCGCAGCCATTAACTCATTCAATTGAGGCCGAGAATCCTTCGCGCCCGACTCCCCGACATCAACAAACTCTCGCAGGAGTGTGAAGTTGCGGGCCGCACAGAAAGCCCGCAGGTCGCGAAGCTGAAGCTCACAGTTCTGATCTTTGGTGCTCACTCGGGCGTAGATCGCTACTCGCATACTTGCTCCCTTCTGCCGTTATCGGGTTCCATTCCCATCGGTTGTTTTGCTGATCTCTGATGATTTCCTTGCGGGCAATAGGGAGCGGAGCCAGCTTGCCCAAAACCACTGTGACTTCTCTTGGGCTGGTGTCCTTGACCAACCCGATTCCGCGCCCGAGGATCGCCACGCGATCCCCCGGCTTCATCGTCCGTTCGTTGAGGTGGCGCACATAATAGGTTTCGCGGTTCGTTATCAGGTAATCCAGCCCCGTTGGGTCATACCCTGATTCCTTCTTCCACAACGCTATGTGCTGGTGATCGTGGAGAACGAAAATGTCGGTTCCGAACGCGGTCAGAGTTCTGAGGCGGGCATCAATCGTTGACAACGATGACGGGAGCACGCTAGGTGCAAGAGTAAAGGATTTGGGATAGGCATATTGGGCACGCCAGCCGCGTTCATGCTCTATAACTGTACCCCACAGATAAACTTCGCCATAGACACCAAATCGGCTGTATCCGCACTGACGCAGCCGCTCAAGGGCTTTGGCGGCGTAGATGCCACACGTGCAACTTGGATGCGGCATTTGGTCGGAATCGTGCGTAAACCTTGGCAGGCCGGAAATGAATCCCCTCGCATCGGCTCTACACAATGCAGAAAGGGGCCGATCCGCACACCATGCCTCGCCATTTAGTGACTTCAGCCCAGCCACGTCCCACTGCCACACCCGGTAGCCGACAATCGGAGAGATGTAGTCCGGGGTCGTCATTTCGTGACTGGCTCCGTCGCGGGTTCGGGTTCCGGTTCCAGCGGACTTGGCTCCGGCTGTGCTTGGGGTTGGCCGATCGGGAGCTCGAGTGGTTCCACAACGATAGTTCGGAGCGGTTCGCCAATCTGCATGATTTGGCCCTCTCGTCTCTCAGGGCAGAATCTTTCCGCCAATCACGGTAGTTGTTCGGACATTCCCGTGACTGTCACGAATGCTGACGTTCTGAAATGACGGGTTGCCTTGCGGATCGTACATAGTGTTGGTGATCACGCGGTCACCCTCTTGCGTGATCGAATTGTTGATTTCGCCGATGACTTCACCGTGATTGTTACGAATGATCATCTTTCACACCTCTCGGATCATGTGTTCTCGGAACAGTTGATGAATCTCCGCCAACTGCTCGCGTATTGCGGCCCACTCGCTTCGCCGCACATCGTGTATGCGTGCGAACCTACGCAGGGCGCGGTCGGTTAATTGTGACCAGCGGCCCGCATCAATAAGGACCGCGCAGCGGTCACAAGCCGACCACGCCCCAATGCTTTCGTGCTGAAAGACTGCGTGCTTGGTGCGAGGAACAACGAAGTTGTGGCACGCATAGAGCCTGCCAGTGGCGGAAGTTCCGCAAAAATCGCAAATCTCCCGCCCCGGTTGCGGCTCGATGACGAACACCCGCCGATCCATTCGCTACCGCCCCGACTGCTTCGCTGCCAGCACGGCTTGGAACTTTTCGGCGGGCACCCCAGCTTCAGCCCTCTGATCCCAAGTAAGTAGGTGTCCGCGATCACCGTAGACCAGTTGGAACTGCGCCTTACTCGGACGCCCAGCGAGGTTGAACAAACGAATACCTTCCGCACGGCTCTTACCAGCTGAGGTGTTTTTCTTCACCGACTGCGCCTTTGCGGTCTTCACCGTCGTTGTTCTCTTGCCCGCTGGCTTACGCTTGCTTCGTGGCATGGTTCCCTCCTCGCTCGAAACTACGGGGGTAGGTGATGTGTTCGGGTACTTCCGAATCCGGTCAACTTTGGATTGAGCCGCAACCACCTCGGCGAACCATACCTCACGCCGACTGGCCCGAAAAGCCAATTACCGGGTTCGAGTTGACGACGGAGAGAGATGGGCAGCAATCGCAGCTACAGCCAATGGGCGGATCGTGAAGAATTGTTCGAGCGTGAACGAGGCGGCGATCCCGATGTGCGGTTTTCATTCTTTGATCGACGCCGAAGCCGCAGCACTCCACAAGGGGTACGGTAATCCTGCGAGCCGATTGATAACCAGAGCTTGAGTCACGAGCAGAAACACGGCGACTTCGATAATAATCAGTTCACGTGGTTTCGAAATAATTCCGAGAGAAACAATCAATGTAGTGGCACCCGCTGGCGGATGGCTAACATCGAGCAAAACCATGAATGCTCCTGTAGCCGACAGCGAGAGAGCCGCCGATAGGATTCTCGGCCAAAAAATTCCTGAATGTGCTCCAAACGGCAAGGCTCCCGCTCCTGTAACCACGAATGCCCCGTAGCCGCAGATAAGACCAATAGCATGTCCGACGATAGTGTTTCGTGGACTTGAGGTCTTGCCGAGAGGGGAGAAGAAGAGAAGATATGCAGTGGGGCCGAGCGATGGAAAAACAAACGGATTACGGCTCACCAATGCTAACAACGCAAGCACTGCTATCGTCACGAAACCATTGACAAACACGTAGACTGACCGCACAAGGCGCGGTGGACCTCCGCTACCTGCCCCTAGTTGACCGCAAGCTCCGGCTCCATGCAGTCATTCCGAAACGAGGCGAACGCCTTCTTTACTGCGATCATATTGACGGGCGATGGCGACGGCCTGTTCCGGCTCGCGTGCGAGCATGACCTTGAAGGAATTGTGGCGAAGCGCAAATCAGATCCATACCTTGCCGAGCACGCGCAGTGGTTGAAGATTCGAAACCACAACTACTCACAATGGATTGGGCGCGAGGAACTATTCGAGCGCGAGCGTGGCCGTGATCCTGATTTTCAAGTGTGGGATTCGTGCGCCGTTGCCTGCGAAGGATTGGCTACCGTTTGACCAAGCCGTCCCAACAGTCCCAGAGGGCAAGCCAATAATCGCGCTGTGTAGGAACCCAGTTCCGCCTGCCCTCTTCTATCATTTCCTTTCGTCGCTCGCTGACCCAATCCATAATGCGGAGTTGGTTGGCGAAGCAGGGGTAGTAGCGCGGATTTTCCCGGCAGAACTGGAGGTAAGCCATGAACGTAGCGAGACTGTTGCGGCGCTGGGCGGTTTTGCTAGGGGGTTGCATCTTCAACACTGATCAAAGTCCCAAATATAGAAGTGCGGTTTGGCACCATGCTGCTTCACAATGGCCTCCACGTAGGAGAGCGCGGCTGTAGTCCACCTATTCCCGCTCCGTCATCAATCGGTCATGTGCGCGGTTGAACCGCTGTTGACCCGCGGACTGTGCGCGGCCAATGGGCGGGTTCAAATGAGCCTCGTGTTCTTCGGGTCGTTCGCGAACCGCAAGTCAATGTCATCGAAGTCCAAAGCGGCGTGACGCCGCTTGAACTCCTGCCTCACTTGCGCTATGTCACTCAGCTGCTTCTTGCGGAGGTAGGAATAGCACCAGACGAAGCCACGGAGGTAGTCTTGGAGGAGCCTGACGCGAATCCTCATCTTGTAATCCTCGGGCAGGTCGTAATAGCAGCGCGGACAGAAGGCGTGCTCCGTCTTCTTCTCGCTCTTACAGATGGAGCAAGTGCGCTTACGCCGTGACTTCATCGCGATGTCGAGAATCTCTTCTAGCTTCATAACTGCTCCACCGAACCGAATGTTGGCTCCTCAGGAACCGGGAGTCCCCGGCTGACGCGCTTCCCTGTACAGGCGTGGCAGTAGCCGCCGTCCACTTTGGCAAGACCCTTGTAGCAACCCTCCGTGGCGCAGGGGAACTCTTCGGGCAGTCCCATACGCTTACGGCAATCGGTACACACCTGACCCTCTATGATTACGGCGGTCCCGCAATTGGCGGAACAATAGTGGACGAGGTCGAAGTCCTCGTCGTCCTCTTTGCGCACGACCTTCTCAGGGAGCGGACGCAGTTCGCGGACGGGAATCTTCAGGTCCTTCGCGAGCTTGGCGTGGTTGTTCTTCTCAATGAAGTTGCCGGGACGATAGATGAACTTGAGCCAGCGGCCTTGGAACGCGAAGGCAATCATCTTGGCGAGTTCCTCTTCGCTGTAGCCGGAGTAGAGCAGCTGTCGGAAGTCGCGATGCCAAGTGTTCTGCCAGTGATCGGGCATCGGCTGAGCCTTCGGCTTGTACCGAGCACGGCAGGTTTCGAACCACTGGCAAAGGTTCGCGGCGGAGTCGCCGAATCCGAGAGGAATCTTGTCGGAGGCTGGACCGGGTGTGAGGGTCGCGGGACTCTTGGTGGGTTCTGAGTTCTGAGATACTGAACGTTGTGAGTTATGAGCTTCACCAACCCCGTTACCCTTGCTACCGCTCTCAGGGTCTACCACTATTGTCGGGGGATTGGTGTATTGAACAGTACTCAGTACTGTCGATGCCGCTGGGTAGTTCTCCCCTACGGGGGTGGGTAGCTGAGAACTACTGGGTAGCTCGGAGCTACTGGCGTCTGGACAAAGCTGTTTAAGCCTTGGAAGGTGGATTTTGTATACCGAAGTGTTCCGTCCAAGCTCCGTCACGACACCAAGGTCCTCGAGCCGCCGCTGTGCGTCGCGAACCGTAGAGCGGTTGCCCAGTCCACACTTCTTCACGAGTCCGGGCTTCGGTAGCGATGAGACGAACTCCGAGTCCATTTCGTCAATCATCGCCAGCAAGACAATCTTCTCCCGGTACGGTAGGAAGGATTGCCAGACGGCATCTGTGAATGTCTTATCCACGGTTGCCCTGCGAATCGGAGACTCGAACCACCGGAGGCTTGCGTCGCTCGGGGAACACAGGCTGAGTCATCGGCGACGGTGTGAACGTCGTATCTCGCCGAACCGCTGGTGACCCGAACCCGGACGCTGCGTTACGCCGAACCTCGTCGTGCTTACGATTAATCTCCTCGGCGAGTTTGCTCTGTCTTTCGTTCATGACTTCCTCCTGCATCAATCTACGGAGGTTGCTCCAAAATCGGGCAGCTCTCCGCTACTGCCAAAAGAGGACGGGCCGCGCCCTGACCCGGTGAAGGAAAGGTGACGCGGCCCATCGTGCCCGTTGCCGGGAACTTTTAATCTCGTGTGACCTTCACCGGGTACTGTTGTCTCAATACTGCCTTCGGACAATCTCACTGTCTTCCTTCTATTTGGTCCAGCCGTGCGTGCCGCCCGAAGTTTCTCTTGGCGTGGGGCATCGTCTCCGGCCTTTCGTTCCGGGCGTTGTAGCACTCCTCCGAACAGTAACGACGGTCTTTTTCGAACCTGTAAGTCTTGTGTGAGTAAAACATCCCGCAGTGCGAACACTCTATTCGTTTTGGCATATTTGGAAAGCCGGGTGAGTTGCCCCACCCGGATCGCGACTGTCAAACCGTCCCCTCCAATCCTATTGTGGGAATGCAACGAACCGCACGTAACGATGGGCGATCCTGTAGAAACCACCCATGTCAATCATGCCGTCGTAGTCATCCATGTAGTCCAGCACCTCTTGGACGAACAGGAGGAGCTTCTTCTGCTCCTCAACAGCCGCGTCCATGATGGTGCCAAGTTCAACAGGATTGGTAGACATATGACAGCCTCCTTTCTGGGACGTGACACTGTCCCGTTTCGTACAGCGTGAATTGGCGCGGCGTGTTTCGGAGGTGCACTATATGGCCCTGTCGCGGGGTCTCCCCGCGCACCATGCACCGCGCCAAACTTGTTAGCCGCGCCACGGAAGGCGCAGACCGAGCGTGTAGGCGCGAACCCAGAATTGTTTGCCGCCCGGTGTTTCTATGAAGATCAAGCCGCCGCGATTAGACGGAGCGAGTTTGAGAACCCGGACCCAACCCCACTTTTTGTGTTTGCGCATTGTGTTTCTCCTTTCACGCACACACTACGAGCGGCCTTCGAAAAATGGGTAGAGTTCGGCGCGGGCTGCATGGCCCAGAATGGTGGTTACTTAGGTGACGTATTCGTTTGTGAGAGGTGAAGTTGATTCGGCGAGAGTTCTGCGTGGACATAGACCTCGCCCAGCGTTCCTTACCAGCGATCCTTACCTGTAAAACCCAAAAACAACGGCAAAAAGACGGTCCTCGGGCACTGTAAGTTGTTGTCTTTCCTAATCAGGGTAGGTTGACACGGAGGAGGCCGATGCTCCGAATCCATTCGGGCCTACCATCATTCTCAATCACTTAGCACCTCTCTGCGAAATTCCGGTTCAGTCTTCTACCTGTGATTTCCTACCTGTGTTCTCTCTCTGAGCACTTACCGGTGATGTTGCTCGAAGGACAAGCTCTGGGAGAAGAACGGGACGACCTTCATTTCGATGCGATCGGGGACGTGGTCGAGGTGGTTGCCCTCGTAGATTTCGAATTGATGGGCGATGCCGTAGTTGGTAAGTACATTGTCGAGTTTCTGTGCGCCCGGTGCCCACAAAGTATCCTTGTCGCCGACGTCAAAGGCGATTGCGTTCAGTTGGCGCAGATTTCCAACGTATTGGTCGATCATGTAAAGCGGTTCGTTGGCATGGAATTTGGCAACCACCTCCTCGACGAGCTTACCCTCGTTGACGGGAAAGTCAGCAAAGAACGGGGGACTCTTTGGGTTGGGAGACCAGGCGGCGGAGACCGCGAACAAAGCCCGGGGCATTGCTCCGAGAGCATTCACCTGCTCCGGAGTTTTAGCAGTTTCGGCTTTCGTGCCATTTTCGATAAGGAAGGAATCAGACAGTTCCATACAGCAGGCGCTGAGAAGATAGATGCTGGAGAAGAGGTCGGGATGACGCATGGCGATGCGGATGGTCCCGTAACCGCCCATGGAGTGTCCGGCAAGGCCGCGGCTGGCGCGGTTGGAAATGGTGCGGTAGTGAGCGTCAATATAGGGGACCAGTTCGTTGATGACGTAGTCTTCCCAGTTGCCAGTAGTCACCGAGTTCGAGTAGAAACTCCCCTGATAACGTGTGAACGCATCCGGAGTGACGAAAATCATCTCCCGATTTCCCGGGACGGCCAAAGTCTTGTTGAGAATTGTGGGGAGCTTCGCGTAGTAGTTAGTTCGCCCGTACCATTTGTCGACAGTTTGCGTCCAACCATGAAGGAAGTAAACGACGGGATAGCGGCGGCGGCGATTTTTCGCATAACTGGGTGGAAGGTAAATCGCCACGTCGCGGTCCGGAGAGTCGCCCTCGAGATTTCCTTCGAGAAATTTGCCATGGAGCTTGATGCGTTCAACAGTACCCGTCAGCGCAGAAGGGGAAGATTGGGCGGAGGAAACGCTTTGCGCGAGAAGCGAGTTTACAGAGGCGAGGCCGACGATGACCACAACCCCGATCCAAGTGCAGATTCTCATAGCGACGGATGCTAAAGAGACCAACGGCGCAAGTCAATTGGTTATAAGCTTCTCCAACGAAGCCGTAGTGGTTTGACAGGGAAGAGGTCGATGGTTCGAGTCCATTCGGGCCTACCATTTTTCGTTGCATCTGCATTTGCCGCATGAGGCTGCGGAAGTGAATTATTGCAGCTTCGCGTACTCGGCTCTGGCTTGCTTCAGGATGGGGATGCCGGGGTCGGCGTCTTTCCAGAGCGTGAGGAAGTCCTTGTAGGCAGCGAGGGCACGGACGCGGGCCGCGTCGGCATCCGCACCTTGTGAACTTTTCGCCTGGGCTGCATTCGCGCGCGCCTGGCCAAGATGCGCCAGCGCTCCCGTCCAGCAGTTCCAGACCAGGCCGCTGTGATCAAGGATCTTCTGAAACTCGGCAGCCGATTCTTTGCCCTGTCCCGCCGCGAGATACGCTTCGCCACGAATATAGGTTGCATAGAGGCACGAAAAATTGGCGAGGAAGCTAATATCCCCAAATTCGATGGCCGAAGCGGGTTGCAAAGCGTGGAGGGCGAGGGTCGGATCGTTGCGATTGAGAGCCAGTTGCGCCTGAATCGCAGGCAGCCAGAGAGACTGCATCTGCGTATCCAACGGGTAGCGTTTGTTCAGGTCTTGGGTAAGCGATCCGGCTCGTGCCGCATCTCCAGCCATGGCATAGGCAAGCGCGGCTTCGACCTCAACTCCCTGACTGGTTGGAACCATCTTTAAGGCTTCCGCCGCGGCCTGCCTGGCCTCGGTGAAGTTGCCGAAAGCGGCTTCACGCAAAGCCGCATTCTCCAGCCAGATCGCTCCATTCTCCTTACTATCAGCGCGGATGGCGGAATCTACAGACTGCCTGGTCAGTTCCCGCGCCTTGCCCAGATGCCCCGCGTATGCCTCGGTGTCAGATGCGAGGGAAAGCCCAACGTTTTCTTCCGGCTTGCCCACGAACCACTGCTGCTGGTCTGCCATAGCAGACAAATCTGTCTGGAGGAAAGCCAAACCGTAGAGATCGCCGTGCAGTATGAAGTTATCTACTTTTCGGGCCTGTGCCTGCTGGATTGTCTGCCGCGCCTCGTCGAAGCGCTGCAAGGCAATGAGGTCGTTGGCGACATCTGTATATGGGCCGACACTATCCGGGGCGAGGCGAAGGGCCTCGCGATACGCTTCCAAGCCTTTTTCGTGCTGTCCCTGCGCGGTGTACTCGTTGCCCAAATCGAGATGTGCTCTGAAGTCGCGGGGATAGCTGACGATCCACTCCTGATAGGTTTGTGCCGCTTTTTCGAGTTCCCCGGTTACATTCTTGTAGTAGTCAGCAGAAATCAACAGGTTTTCCCGTTCGCTGGCATGCTCGCGCAACCGCAGCGCCTTCGTGTAGTACTCGCTGGCGCGTCCCAGTTCACCCATGCTGAAGTAATCGCTGCCCACTGCCTCATACCCGGTTGCGAAATTCTCATCAAGTTCAATGGCGTGCTGATGGTAAGGCAGAGCGGCAGCTTCGCCTTTCTCACGAAAGGCTTTTTGGCCAAGGCTGTAGGCCTTCAGGGCGTCCAGCGAGGACGTAGTAGCCAGTTCGAGCGGCACATCGAGCTTTTGGACGGTGGAGAGCGATTCGCCCAGTTCGCCGCGCAGCTTCGACGCTGCCTCGCCCAGAGTGTCCAGCACCTTCTCCTTGGCTGCGGCGGTTGCCTGCTCCTGGCCCAGCACGTCCCCACTCTGGCAATTCACGACTTTCAGTCCCAGCACGTATTGGCTGCCCAGACTGGCAATCGCACCGGCAATATAAGCCTTGCTGCCAGTGCGCTGGCAGAGTTCCCGCGCGATATCGGGCGTGAGCTTGGTATCGGGTGGGCGCGTCATCAGCTTTAACGCCGCGGCCACTTTGTTGTCCGAAAGCACATTCAGAAACGGCGACTGATTCAACGAGACGCTGAGAGCCGTCTTAAGCGTATCGTCAAAAACCGGATCGCCGGTGCTGTTGCTGAAGTCGGCGAGGACCACGGTGTCTCTGTCAGTGAGGGGCTTGGGGCGATGGGTGCGGTAGTAGAGACCGAGGGCGGCCAGTGCGACGAGAACCGCGGCAGCGGGCACCGCGATCTTCCAGAGCCTTCCCTTTGGGGTAAGGGGAATCTCTGCCGCCCCGCTAGACGGTGAAGATGCAGACAGGCCTGCAGTGCCGGAAATGGATGCGGGAGTTGGCGCCGCGACCGAAGCATGAGTTCCGCTTTCCTGTACGGAAACACTTCCCGAACTCGCCGCCCGCATACGCCCGGTCTCAGTGTCGCGCTTCAGCCGTTGCAAATCAGTCCGCATGTCGGCTGCGTTCTGATAGCGGAGGTTGCGATCTTTCTCCAGCGCCTTATTGATGAAGTCTTCCAGCTTGGCCGGGATGTCGCGGTTGAAGCGAATCGCCGGAGGCGGATCAGAATCGAGGATGGCTTTGAAGATGAGACCCGAAGTTTCCCCATGAAATGGGAGAGCTCCCGTCGCCATCTCGTAGAGCACAGCCCCGAAGGAGAACAGATCGGTGCGGGCATCGAGTTCCTTCCCCTTAACCTGTTCGGGCGACATATAGGCGACTGTTCCCAGCGTGCTGCCGGGGCTGGTAAGGTGCTCCTCGCTCACTGCGGTTGCACTGGGCGCGCTCCCCACGGGCTGTGACTTGGAAGGCAGCATCTTCGCCAGCCCGAAATCCAGAATCTTGGCGTGATCCCGCTGCGTTACAAAGATGTTGGCAGGCTTAATGTCGCGATGAATAATGCCCTTGGCATGAGCGGCATCCAAAGCGTCGGCAATCTCGATGGCCAGGGAGAGAATCGAGTCCGTGTCCATCGGACGAGTACCGATTCGGTGCTTCAGTGTCAGCCCTTCCAGAAACTCCATCACAATGAACGGTTGGCCATCGTGTTCGTTGATCTCATAGATGGTGCAGATGTTGGGGTGGTTCAAGGCCGAGGCAGCCTGCGCTTCACGTTCGAAACGCGCGAGGGTTTGAACATCTTTGGCCACATCCTCAGGTAAGAACTTCAAGGCAACAAAGCGGTGCAGCTTTACGTCCTCGGCTTTGTAGACGACCCCCATTCCCCCACCACCGAGCTTTTCCACGATGCGGTAATGTGAGATAGTCTGGCCGATCAGTTGGGACGGAGTAGCCACTGGCAAGAAATGTTAGGTCGGGCTGGCTGACAGGTCAACTATGAACGATGTGCCTGGGCCAAAACCTGGAAGAGCCTGCTGCTGCTGCCGGACTCCAGCAACGGTTGATGTGCTTTTACCGCAGCAGGCGGTCGTCTAACAGAGGTAGTCCTAATTTCCTACTGTCAAACTGAGCAAGCCGAGTCGTGACGGCTTAACGGCTTGGGTCGCAGAACATTGACGCCGGAATTGCGTGTTTCGCTTGATCCCGTTGAAAGCAGATGAGATAAGATGCTTACGCGGCACAACCGTTTAATTGTCATGTCGGCCAGGATGAATCTTCCATGGTAGAGTGTGATCGCACACTGAGCGCCGCATCCCTCGCTGGTCGCAGTGGGTTTAGGCTATGTTTGAGAACTTGCGCGTTGACTTGCAGCGAGCCATCGCCGACCGGCCGGGAACCTTCGCAAACGGCTTCCTGGCGAAACGCCGGTGGCTGCACACGATCCGCATTCTGATGGCGTTGAATACCTGGGGTGTGGTTTCGCACCGCTTCACCGCTTCGGTGCGTAAAGTACGGATACCCGTTGTCAGGCAATTGCTCATGCTGATGGCGATCATATTTCAGCGGTGGGTCATGTGGTTTACAGGGATCTACATCGATCGTAAAGCTGACATTGGACCCGGGCTCGTCATACACACGCCTTTCGCAGTTTTCATCGGGCGCGTCAAAGTTGGCGCAAACTGCACGGTGGGGACGGGGGTGATCATCAACGGGACGGTCGGGGACAACGTTTACTTCGGACCCGGGGCAAAGGTCCTGGGCGAAGGATCGGTGGGGAACAACGTGGTTGTGGTTGCGAACAGCGTCGTGCTGTCTCCTATTCGCGACGGGGAAACGGTAATGGGAATTCCCGCGCGTGTCGGCTGGCCGGGAGGCCGCGCAAGGCACTTTGACAAGACCACGGGCGCACCGAATTAGCACATCAAGATGCTCCCACCAGGTGAGCATCAGGCCGCCGGGCACACCAGCGGAAAAAGGTTTCTGATGTGGAAACGATGTCGCGGGTGGTCGGATTCGTAAGCGCCCACCGGAAACCACTGCGCACGAGCTTCAGGTTCTTCTCGGTCATGAGGTCACCTTCCTTGATCCAATCTGCCCGAACCAGGGCGTCACGGCGGATCAGCACCGGAAATTCATACTCCCCAGTCATGTCGAAGATGCGCTTCGCCGCTTCGCGCGCGGGTAGAGTTCCGGCTTCGAAATTTTCAACCAGTTCTACGCAGCGTCTAAAAAATACCGCGTAATCGGGATCCTCAAATTCCGAAAAGACGGGATCCCTGGCTTCTCCGGTCAGGCTGTTTTCATCGCGGGTGCGTGAATATTCGGCGAGGGCGTTCATCAGCCGGAATTCGGCCAGAAACGTGCCCAGGCCAAAAACCCGCACCCATGCATTCCACAGATCGAAGTCATCCCAGGCGATGAACGAGCCGTTTACCAGATTATCGTTGTAGTCCAGCACACGCTGCTGCATGAGGTCGACTCCAGCGAAGGCTTGTTCGTCGAAGTTGTCAGTCGCGAGCGCGTTGAGCAGTGGATCGAGCAGAGAGCAAATCACCTCCATGGTATTGACCATTCCGCGGGAGAAGAGAGGATCAACAAACCCTGCGGCATGCGACATCAAACAATAGCGGTAGCCCGTGGTCCGCCTGGATGAATATTGCAGCCTGTCGGTTGAAACCCAGGGCCGCACAGCCTTTGCGTTGACAAACTGCTCGGCCACGCTCGGATAACGCTGGAGAAACTGCTGGAACTCCCGTGCTGGCGACGAACTGGGTTTCGGGTACCGGCGAGGATCAATGGTCAGCCCAACGCTAATCAGTGGATTTGTGGACCGGGGATGGTTGTTGAAGGGAATTACCCAGAACCAGCCGCGCTCGAAACAATGATGCAGCGTTCCTTTGTGCCAGGAAACGGCCATCGGATTTCGGCTCTCATCGAATGGCGGCACATCGACCATGTGGGTAAACAGGGACCGGGAATGATGTTTCAGGCGGGAGGGGTTCTCGCGCAGGCCGAACCGATCTGCGACGACGCTCTTGTGACCGGTGCCGTCGACGACATATCTCGCCCGAATGTCCTCGCCTGCGGAGGTGCGCAGGCGAACGCCGGTGGTGTCGATCTCCAATGAGGTAACCTTGACCTTCTGTCGAGCCGTGGCTCCATAGCGAATGGCGATGTGATACAGATAGCTGTCAATATCCTGCCGGAACCAGTGATTTTCATCTTTTGAACTGGTCCCGATTTGTATCCCTTCTTTTACGTCATGAATTTTGCCTTCCCGTTGATAGGCGAAGCCAAAAGACAGCTTGATGCCGCAGGTCGTGCCCACGTGGTCAGCCAGCCGTCCGGGATAGGCGATATGCTCGATTTCCGGCACGCCATATTTTTCCGCCAGGAGGGAAATCAGCAACGAAGTGTGCGGAATGGTGGATTCGCCGACTGCAAACCGGGGGTGAGTCTCTCCGTCAATCAGAACAACGTTTATACCCTGCTTCGCGAGAACGGCGGCGACCATGGAGCCGGAAAGCCCGCTTCCGAGAATGGCGACATCGAAATCGCGCCTGGACTCTTGTTCGATCATGCCTCACCCCGAATTTGGCCGCCCACACTCACGACTCCCGTTGTATGAAACGTCTGCTGATAGTCACTGCCGCAACAGCGTCGCCCCCCATGAAAAGCCGGCGCCGTTCGTCGTGAGCATGACCAGATCGCCATCTTTTATGTGCCCCGCATCAATCGCATCGAGGTAATCGAGTACCATATCGGTTTCCTGCAAGTGACCGTGCGATAGGCCGGCCAGGAACACTTTCTCCCGCGGAATCTCAAATGCCTCGCAGAAAGCCTTTTGGTCCCAGGCGGAAAATGTCGGATAGATAAAGTAGGCAACATCAGTCTGCTTCTTGCCTGCCCGCGCCAGCGCTGCCCGCATAACTTTTCGAAACATGAACAAATTCATGGGGATGACTTCGGTGTTAAAGCGCGGGATATCGCCGCACACGTGGAGCCACTTGGGAAATTTCTTTCCCACATCCTCAGGATGACGATTGTGAATTCCCGGAATGACCCAGATATCGTGAAGCCTGCCCAGTGTCGCCACTTCCACCGCAAGAATCGTCCGATGGCCAAAGTCTTTTCTGAGGATAACGGCGCTGCCTCCGTCCGACACAACCGTGATGGGAAAATAGTTGTGATTGAACTCGGGCGCCTTGTCGCCCGCGATCAACAGCGCCGTGCGATAGCGGTCATTGGCCGACATAAGCGAACAAGCGACTTTCAATGTCGTTTGGTAGCTGGCGCAGCCCCCAGTATTAATGGCGGTTGCAAAGGCACGCTTTGCTCCCACTTCTTTCTGAACCAAGCCGGCCGCAGACCAGGTGGGAGCCACGTAGTCTTCAGGAATACTGGTGAAGTCAATGATCAGATCGATTTCCTGAGGGTCGATCCCGGTTTTTTGTATGACGTCTTTAGCGGCGTGAATGGCAAGATCGGCTGCGGTTTGCTTCCCCGCCATGTGGATGACTTCAATACCAATGTCACGTTCGAAGTTCACTCCGGCAGCGAACTGTGCAGTTGGTTTTTCTTCCTGTTCCCAGATTTGGGCGATAGGCTTCTTCGTCGGCGGAAGGTAACAGCTTGCGGCCATAATGCCGATGTTCGTTTTCATCGTCTTTTTCGAAAAACACCGTCTAACAGCGAATCAAGGTTGCTGAAGCCATTGTGCCCATCCCATGCGACGCCGCCAACAAATAGTCTCCAGGTTGAACATTCCCGCTCTCAACCAGAGAGAGGTAGTTCAATACCAGGTCGGTGCCTTGCAAATGGCCATGGAGTCCCAGATTTGTGACGCATGCGGGCGCCATCTTTCCGTCAAATGCCTCCTGAAAGTCGGCCTGATCGTCATACGAGACATTCGTATAGACGGCCGCAGTGACGTCGCGCATGCGAATTGCAGCCCGATCCAACAGGCGCTGAGCCGCCTGGCGTAAGGTCGAAGTTCTTGGAAATGCGTCGTACCGACGCTTGTCGAGCTGCAACCGGTATAAGTCGATGTCGCTGGGATGTTCGAGCGAGCCTCCGGGGATGTAGTAGATATCCTGGTTTGCGCCGTCAGACAGAAGCTCCGTGTCGAGGACGACGCAGCGGTCTGCGCCGCGCTGCAAAACGACGGCACTTCCTGAATCCCCAAGTATGCTGACAGGGTCTGCCGGGTTTAGCACGCGATTCCCCGGTATGGTCACGTCACCCGAGACGAGGAGAGCGGTCTTGAGGCTCTCGTTTTCCCGCAGCAGGGCAACTGCTGAGCTCAGCGCGACCAGGAAATTGCTGGCTCCGCTACCGCTGAATCCCACGACAAAAGACTTATTTGCTCCCACCTCTGCCTGCACTTTGTTGCTCATGTTCCATACGGGAACCAGGTATTCCTGCGGGAGGAAGGAATACTCAACTACGACGTCGACCTTTGCAGGATCGACTCCTGCCTTCTGCAACGCCTTGCGCGCGGCGGATACGGCCAGGTTCGAGGCGCTTTCTCCCTCGCATATGGGAATTCGTTGAATCCCAAGCCCGCGGTCAATCTCGGGCGTGAGGGTCAGGCCTTCCTCTGTAAACAGCTCTCCAGCGGACCGTTTTGTGGGTGGCAGGCTGCACGCAGCAGCCAGAATTCCGACCGGTTCTCCCATAGTTGAGGTCGCGAGCGGCCGTATTTGGTCAGGTTGGCGCGCCCAAGCAATTGGCCGCGAGTATCGGCCGTTTCGGGGCCTTTGTCAATGGAACCAAAGTCTCCCAGGCCCAGATTTGGCTTGATGCCAGCCGGAAATAGCCCTATGATTCTGCTGCGTGTAGAGAGGGAATTATGGCGATTGAGATAGCCTCCATCAAAGTTCAGGTTCGCGAGTTCGTTTGGGATTACTCCCAGACTAAAGGAATTGCGCCCCAAGCCGACGACCAGCTTTTAATCCAGCAGAGCACTATGGACTCACTGGGTGTGTTCCGGCTGATCTCATTTCTTGAAGATACGTTTCCGATTGTCATTGAGGACACCGACATCCTTCCCGAGAACTTTGAGACCATCAATGCCATTGAGGGATTCATTCTGCGAAAAATGGGAGACGCAGCCGCGGAGGTAGCGTTTAGCCCGACGCAAGCCAGCACCCAAACCGCTCTGGTGTCTTAACCCGCCTACGCCTGGCGCAAGCCACAAGAACGGCCTCGGATACGCGAAATTTACCGTTAGCGAGGTGCAATTCACAATTTCTTAACCTGAGGTTCGCATGTTTGCCGAGAAACTTGGGCCATCTTCGCCGTTCGGAAGCTCCTAGTGGAGTCTTCGAGGGAGACCACAATGCCACACCTGAGGTCGGCACACCGCGGAGCACATTCCCGTAGGAGCGGTGTGCAATTCGTCTTCTGTTTACTTGTGCCGTCTTCCCTGCTGTTCGCACCTATTAGTGCGCAATGTTAGGACACTGCCCACCCTTCGACGAATCTAGACAAAACACTAGATTAGATATAATCTAATCTTTCCAGATGGATCCGACCGTGATCAGGCGTTCCTTAGAGGGCAGCGGATTGCGCTGTACTGCGCAGCGGTGCGCTGTGATGGCGTTCCTGATGGACCACAAGGGGCATCCCACGGCCTCGGAAATCTTTGAGGCGGTGAACCGCGTGGATCCGCGCTCTTCCAGAGCAACGACCTATAACAATCTGCGGGACCTGGTGAAAGCGGGCCTGGTGCGTGAAGTGGCTGTGGAAGGCCGGGCGGGGCGGTTCGACCTGGGAGGCATGCGGCACCACCACTTCATCTGCGACGTCTGCGGTGAGGTTGAGGATGTGGAGTGGTACGACGTGCCCAAGCCGGCCTCGCGTTCTCTCGGCAGGCGGGTGGTTCGTGAATGTCAAGTGATTTTTCGGGGTCTCTGCACCAAGTGCGCGCCACGCCGGAATTCCCGTTAAGTGTCATTGAAATCTCTATTAGATAAACGAAGGAGAAGGACTCATGGAAACCGAACTCGTGAAGCAAGAGCAAAACGCAGCAACCGAAGGCAAATGCCCGTTTACGGGCGCAAGCACCCATACAAACCGTGACTGGTGGCCGAACCAGCTTAATCTTCAAGTCCTGCACCAGCATTCCCTCGCCGCAAATCCGATGGGGGAGAACTTCGACTACGCCAAGGAATTCAAGAGTCTCGATCTGAAAGCCGTGGTCAAGGATCTGAACAAACTGATGACCGATTCTCAGCCGTGGTGGCCTGCGGATTTCGGACACTACGGGCCGTTGTTCATCCGCATGGCGTGGCACAGCGCCGGAACTTACCGCATCGGCGACGGCCGCGGCGGAGCGGGAGCTGGACAGCAGCGCTTTGCACCGCTCAACAGCTGGCCGGACAATGTGAACCTCGACAAAGCGCGCCGGCTGCTATGGCCGATCAAGCAGAAATACGGCCAGAAAATTTCCTGGGCTGATCTGATGATTCTGGCCGGCAACGTCGCACTCGAATCGATGGGCTTCAAGACCTTCGGCTTTGGCGGCGGGCGCGAAGATGTGTGGGAGCCCGAAGAGGACGTCTTCTGGGGTCCCGAGGGCAAATGGCTGGCGGACGAGCGATACAGCGGCGACCGCGATCTTGCGAATCCGCTGGCGGCCGTGCAAATGGGTCTTATCTATGTGAATCCGGAAGGACCAAACGGAAATCCCGATCCTCTGGCGGCAGCCAAAGATATTCGCGAAACCTTTCGCCGCATGGCGATGAACGACGAAGAAACGGTCGCGCTGATTGCCGGCGGCCACACTTTCGGCAAGACGCACGGCGCCGGCGATGCAAAGCTGGTTGGTGCAGAGCCGGAGGCAGCGACCATCGAAGAGCAGGGACTCGGCTGGAAGTGCAGGTTTGGCACCGGCATTGGTGGAGACGCGATCGGCAGCGGGTTGGAAGTCACCTGGACCACTACGCCGACGAAGTGGAGCAACAACTTCTTCGAGAACCTGTTCAAGTACGACTGGGAACTGACCAAAAGCCCGGCCGGGGCAAATCAGTGGAGACCGAAGAAAGGCGCGGGGAACGGCATGGTGCCGGATGCGCACGACGCCTCAAAGCATCATGCCCCAGCTATGCTGACCACGGATCTCTCGCTGCGCTTCGATCCGGCTTACGAGAAGATTTCGCGCCGGTTCTACGAACATCCGGACCAATTCGCCGATGCATTTGCCCGGGCGTGGTTCAAACTGACGCACCGTGACATGGGCCCGATCCAGCGTTATCTTGGGCCGCTGGTTCCGAAGGAACAACTGCCGTGGCAAGACCCGATCCCTGCGGCGAACCGCAAGCAGGTCATCGGGGAAAAGGAAATTGCCACACTGAAGGCCAAGATTCTCAAATCCGGCTTGTCAATCTCCCAACTGGTCTCAACGGCATGGGCGTCGGCGTCGACTTTCCGCGGCTCGGATAAGCGTGGCGGAGCGAACGGCGCGCGCATTCGCCTGGAGCCGCAGAAGAACTGGGAAGTGAACCAGCCGGCGGAACTGGCGAAGGTGCTGAAGAAGCTGGAGGCAATTCAGAACGACTTCAACAGCTCAAAGTCGAGCAAGAAGAAGGTCTCGCTTGCCGACCTGATCGTTCTCGGCGGTTGCGCGGCGGTCTCGGAGGCGGCGAAGAAAGCGGGCCTGAGAGTGAATGTTCCATTCACTCCCGGGCGCATGGACGCTTCGCAGGAGCAGACCGACATCGAATCCTTCGAGCCACTCGAACCGAGGGCAGATGGATTCCGCAACTACATTCACGGCCAGCAGCGGCTCTCACCTGAGGAGATGCTAGTGGACAAGGCGCAGTTGCTGCGTCTGAGCGCGCCTGAGATGACGGCCCTGGTCGGCGGATTGCGGGTTCTGGGAGCAAATGCCGGAAAGTCCAAGCACGGCGTCTTGACCAAGCGGCCGGAGACACTGACCAACGACTTCTTCGTCAACCTGCTCGACATGAACACGCAATGGCAACCGTCCAACAGTTCCAATGGCTCTGGACCGGTGTACGAGGGGCGGGACCGCAAGACGAACCAGGTCAAGTGGACCGGAACGCGCGTTGACCTGATCTTCGGTTCACACTCGCAGCTGCGCGCGCTGGCGGAAGTCTATGCCTGTGCGGACTCGAAAGAGAAGTTTGCGAAAGACTTCGTGGCGGCGTGGACCAAAGTGATGAATGCCGATCGCTTCGACGTTGCAGCGTAGGCTCGACGCAACCGGAAGTGGAGTAAAAACCCAGGTCTCGCAAAACCGGCGAGACCTGGGTCCCCCTCGCGCTTGCTTCGGTTCCCAGTTTGGGAAGCCTCGCGCTACATACTCCTTTGGTGACGTTTTCCCCACGACAGGCGCATTCATAAACTACGACTGTGATGACGCCGCCGTCCGGTGTGCTTCAGGGGTCCTACAGCCACGGTCTGATAGCCGTGTCCATATTGATCTCTTTATTGGCTGCCTATACCGCGCTCGACATCGTGGGGCGCGTAAGTGCCGCCCATGGCAGGGCGCGTTTTATTTGGATTGCGGGTGGCGCTTTTGCCATGGGTAGCGGGATCTGGTCGATGCACTACATTGGAATGCTCGCCTTCAGGCTTCCAATCGTGGTTCGCTATCATTGGCCCACCGTCGGGTTGTCGTTTCTGAGCGCCGTTTTTGCATCCAGTGTTGCGTTGCTGCTCATAAGCCGCCGCCACGTGAATCTGGCCCAAACCGCAGCGGGGAGCGTGGCGATGGGTGGAGGCATTGCAGCGATGCACTACATCGGGATGGCCGCGATGCGACTGAACGCGACTTGTAGCTATACGCCTGGGCTGGTTGTCCTCTCCGTGATATTCGCGGTGATCATTTCCCTGGTGGCCCTACAGTTGAGTTTCAGGCTACGGCAGCAAACCGCAGGGCAGGGCCGGCAAAAAGCCATGGGCGCGCTAATCATGGGCACTGCCATCCCGGTCATGCACTACACCGGGATGGCAGCAGCTACCTTTACGGTTTCGTCTGCTCCCCAGAATACGGCGTTCACGATTGACATTTCCGAGTTCGGGACGGTGGGTGTTGTAATCGCGACCGGGATCTTGCTCAGCCTGGCGATGTCAGCTTCGGGAATCGATCGCCGGTTCGCAGCGCCGTCCGCGGCCCTGGAGCTGGAGCGGCGCTACCACCACCTGGTGGAAGCGGTGGAGGTCATCCTGTGGCGAAAGAATTTGGATTCTTCCGTGTTCAGCTTTGTGAATCAGGAGGCTGAGACCCTGCTGGGATATCCCCTGAATGATTGGCTCTCGCAGCCCTGGTTTTGGCTTGAGCGGGCACATCCCGACGACCGCGCTATGATAGCGGCGTGCTATGCGAGCGCAGCCGAAAGCAATGAGCCGCAGCAGTTCGAACATCGCATGATCACGGCCCAAGGCAAGATTTGCTGGCTGAGAACGTCCATTCGTACCGGTAACGATCCATCGCAGAACCGGGAGCTGTATGGGGTAATGGTGGACATAAGCAAGCGCAAACGGGCGCAAGAAGCGGCCGCGACCGCCAACCGGGTTAAACGCGAATTCCTTAACAACATGAGCCATGAGCTGCGCACCCCGCTGAACGGTGTGCTCGGGATGGCGCAACTGCTGTCAGACCTGAATCTCACCGCCGAGCAGCAGGAGTATCTGAACGTGCTCACCGGCTCCGCCGAATCGCTGCTTGCCCTCATTGGCGACATTCTGGACTTTTCTGATCTTGGGGCGGGCGTTCTGCAGGTCGATCCAGTGGAGTTCGAACCACGCGCTGTTTTGCAGTCCGCGGTTCAGATGTTTGCCCCCGCCGCACTGCAGAAAGGACTTCATCTGAGTGAAAAATCTGCCCCGGAAGTGCCGCGCGTGCTCGTCGGCGATCCCTTGCGGGTGCGGCAGATTCTGCTCAATCTGGTGGGGAATGCGGTCAAGTTCACTGAACGGGGAGAGGTAACCGCCGAGCTTTTCGTTGAAGCTGAAGATTCCGATACGGTTCAGCTTTGCTTCGCGGTTCGCGATACGGGGATTGGGATTGCCCCTCATAAACAAAGCCTAATCTTCGAGCCGTTTACCCAGGCGGATGGCTCAAGCACTCGGAAGTTTGGAGGCACCGGTATGGGGCTGGCCATTTGCCGCCGTTCTTTGGTGAATATGATCGAGATGCTTGCTAGTGACACAGAGAAGAAGGGCCTGATCGAGGCATTTAGAGTGCGCCCGGATTGCAGAGGACTCTAAGCGACATTATTACGATGAGCCGTGCGCAGTGACTGTGGTTGAGTTGTTGGGCGGGAAAATCCGCTTCACCAGCAGCCCCGGGACGGGCAGCGAATTTCAATTCACGGCGGCTTTTGCTCGAGTTGAGTCAGCTACGGTGGGACTGGCCGCGGTTGCGAGGCATGGGAGCACTGGTTAATACCAATTCATGAAAACCTGTCCCAGGTCTGGCAAAAGCGGCGAGACCTGGGGCACCCACGAGACCTGGGGCTCCGTACGAAGAAGTTTTACTCTTTCGTGACGTCAATCATGTTGTCGTCGGCATTGCGGTCGATGAGCTTGTTGTAGGGGTCAATGCCCGCCAGCGTGGGCTGTTCATTTACTGTGACTACGAACGTCTTGTGCTCCTCAGTGAATTTTTCTTTCTTTATGTAGAGCGGTTTTTCGTCGTCTTTCTTTCCGCTGAAGACGCCGATCTCGATGTAGTCGGCGAGAGGCATGGGAGACTCGGCGCCGTTGCCGTCCGCCTGCATCTTGTGGGCAGAAACATCAAGTGTGACCTCATATTTCCCGTCGGCAGTCTTGCGCGACTTGGCCGAAATGGTCTTATTGTCGTAGAGAACGATGCGGTTGAAACCGTCCTCCACCAGGTATTGCAGCTCGGGCGGGGTCTGGGCGCGGATGGCATCTACCAGCATTCGCGTGTCCGGATAGGTTTTATCCATGGCGGCGTCGGCACGGGCGTTGTCCTGGGCATCCGCCTGATTGTCTGCATTAGCGTAGCGGTACTGCATCAGGAAATTGTGCAATGCGAGGTTGAGCTTGTCTTCGCCGATGTAGTCGGCGAGGGTATAGAGAATCTGGCCTCCCTTCTGGTACCACACGTAAGGCTCACGCTGGACCAGAGCGAGCGGCGGCTCATGGCGGACTTCGCCGCCGCGATCGCGCAGATAGCGGTCGAGCTCGTGGCGAAGGTAACGGTGCATGAGGTCACGGCCATACTTGTGTGCCATGACCTGCAAAGCGGAGTATTCGGCGAGGCTTTCCGACATCATGTTCGAACCCTCGACGTCGGCGCCGATGAGCTGGTGTCCCCACCATTGGTGGCCGAGTTCATGGGAGGTGACGAAGTAGGTGAAATCAATGTCGGTGGGCTTGATGACTCGTTCGATGAAGCCGATGCCCTCCGAGTAAGGAACGGTATTGGGAAAAGACTGGGCAAAGGTGCGATAGCGGGGAAATTCGAAAATCCGAAATTGTTTGAACTGATAAGGACTGTAAATCTGTTGATAGTAGTCCAAGCCGGCGCGGGCGCTGGCCAGCATGTCATCCACATCGTAGGGGTGCGCAGGGTCGTAGTAAACCTCCAGCGCAACGTCGCCGTTAGGCCCATGATAAGTTTCTCTGCGGACCTGATAGCGGGCGGACATATAGGAAAAGAAATCAGCAATGTGGGTTGAACCCATGCTGTATTCGTAGTAATTGCGGCCGTTGGCCTGCCACTGGCGCCGAAGATATCCGGGAGCCACTGCCATCTGATCGGATGAGGTGCTGACGACCGCATGATAGGTAATCCAGTCCGATTCGCCCTGCATAAAGACATTGTTCAAGGAGTGAACTGGATCGCCTCGAGGCGCCATCTCCTCGAGCAGCGGAAGCTTCTCTTCGCGGCGGCGGCGTGGATCATCAAGCTCAATGGTCCTGTTGTACCCGATGTAGGGTATGTAGTCGGAATCGAAGAAGGTGCCGTTATAGGCCAGTTCCGGGAGTTCGTTGCCATCGCGGAAACCGCGGCTCGTGTGGCCGACATTGCAGGTAAGAGTGATGGTTTCTCCCGGTTGCAGTGGCTGCTCGAGCGCATAAATCGAATAAAGATCACGGGGCGACGAGCTGACTCGATGGAAAGGGCGATCAAACTTGAGGTTGGTGACTGATTGTCTCGAATCGGTGATATGGATCTGCGGGACCGCCTGCGTCGACTTGTTCTGGAGGGTCATGGTAACCGCGCCATCGAACGAGCGCCGCTCGGGATAGATATTAATGACGGTATCAACCGCGGTGACTTTGGGCTGAACCAGGTTTTCGTATTTTTTGAAGTCACGTTCGTAGTCGGCTTGAATGTCGCGGCGCGCCTTGGAGTCGAGGTACTCGTTCAAAACGTGCGCGTTGTAGTAATACCAGCCGCCCGCACCGGCCGCCACGATGACAAACAACAAAGCGTAAGGCGCGAGCCGGGGTGCGAGCCCAAAAGCCAGCCGGGAGCGCGCACGCAAAGAATCCTCCGCTCCACGCCGCGCCAGCGCGATTGAGGCCACGCCCAGAATTGCCATCATCGCCAGCCAGTAGGTATCGGCCCAGAACAGAGCGCGCACAAAGTGGCCGTAGCCATTCATGTCAGAGTAGGTGTAGGGCGGAACAGTGATGATGAGATACAAGCTGTTCTCCCAACCGAAGCTGTAGAGAATGGGGACGAGAACAAATAACCCGATGACAATGGCATGACCGACAAACTTGTTCGAGACAAGGGTCTGCACAAACAGCGCCAGCAGGATGAAGGCCAGAACCTGCGGGAAGGTTACAACGTAAAGCTCTTTGAGGTACTGAAGGATTTCGTAGTGGTAATAACCGGCGATGGTCTGCATGAGTATGCCGGTGAGCATGGCCACGGCAAGAAGAATGATCTCGACTACGGAGATAGCAGTAAACCGCGAAAGCCAATCGGTGGTTTCGCGCATGGGCAGAGCATCGTGGATACCGCTGAAGTTGGCATCGCGTTCGCGCCATAACAGCTCGGCAGCGTAAAGAGCGGCCACGATGTATAGGAACAGGAGCGCGCTGCCTTCCACGGCCTGGACCATCAGGTAGGTCACGGGCCAGACATTTTGCTCGGCAACGCGTCCGGCATAGTAACCGTTATTTACCCCGAAAGCGATCTCGAGGACGACGATCGCCCAGAAGACAACGTCACGCAAAATATTGCGCAGCCGAAGGCGTGTCAGCGAAGCATACTGGGCAAAAACAGTTGGGGACCCAAACACCTGATGCACCCTGGGGAGGCGGGCCGCGACCAAGGACCGGACCGGGGCGGCTTCGGTGAGCTCCTGTTCTTTGGCTTTGGCAGCGCGCCGTCCCTGCGCACGGGCGGTCAGGGCCTCAACCGACATCGGAAAGAGAACCCAGACAGTGATCAACGAGACGACGCCCACCGAGATCCATAGCAAACGGTTGTACAGGAAGACACCGTTGGCTAACCCGGGCGACCAGGTGACGAAAAGACTGTTCCTTTCGACGACTGTCCAATAGCGAGTGATGTCGTTCAAGAGAATGATGCCGATGGGATCAAAGATGCCCGACCAGAAGCGTTCGAGCGAGCGAGTGGCGAAAAAAACGGTGAAGCTGATGAGGTAGATGATGAAAAGCGCCACGCCCTGCAAGTAGACGACAAAAATCTTGCGGCTCAGGGCCGAGATGACAAAAAACAGGGAGCCGACGAAGAATATCTGCACCACAATGATCGAAAGAAACGGCTGCAGGTAGATCCACAGATGGTTAGGACCGATGCGGGTGTGATCGGCCCACGGCGCAAAGGTACCCAGATAAGTACCCAGCATGGCGCTGGAAAAAGAGAAAACCGTGGCGACAAACGAACCGGCCCAGCGCCCGCCCAGGTAAGCGAACTTGGATATCGGCTGGGTGAAAAGAATCTGATAGGTATCACGCTGAAAGTCGCGAAGGATGGAAGTACCGAAAATGGCAGCAATGACGATAATGCCGAAGAATGCAATAAAGATATCGTTGAAGGTATTGGCATAGGCGCCGTTGAGCAGAACCTTGCCGTTACTGCCGCCGATGGGACCGAAACTTTCCGAGGCCACGCAGAGGAACGAGAAGACGAGCCAGAGCAGAAAGTACACGTAGGTAGAGAGGCTCTTAAAGCGAAACTTCAGCTCAAACGTGAAAAACTCCCAAAACAGAGCCATGTCGAATCCTCCAGACGCGGGTCAGTTCGGCCGCTGGCCGTTGACACGGCGCGACAGGGTGATGAAGTAGACGTCCTCAAGACCAGGATCCACGGAATGAAAACCATCTCCGGGAGAAGAGTCCGCGTACACGCGAATCTCGTGCTGCCCACCCACAAGGTAAGTGGAGATCACTTGAAGTTGCTTTTCCAACGCGCGCACTTCGTCGTCGGTCGCGACCAGCTTTGACCAAATCTTGCCGTGGAGCGCGGCAAGAGCATCATTGGGCGAGCTTTCCAGCAGCACTTCTCCTTCTGCAATGATGGCCATGCGCGGGCAAAGCTGGCGAACATCATCCACGATATGGGTAGAAAGAATGACGGTCCGGTCCGTACCGAGGGAAGAAAGAAGGTTGAGAAAGCGATTGCGCTCGGCGGGATCCAGACCCGCGGTAGGCTCGTCCACGATGATGAGGCGCGGATTGCCAAGCAAGGCCTGGGCTATACCAAAGCGCTGCTTCATTCCGCCCGAGAAAGTCGAGAGGGCTTTCTTGCGGACATCCCAGAGATTGGTCTGCTGCAGCAAAGCATCGACGGTCTGTTTTCGCTCACCGGCACTGGTCATGCCTTTCATAATGGCGAGGTGGTGAAGCATATCGAGCGCCGAGACCTTGGGATAAACTCCGAATTCCTGCGGAAGGTAACCCAGAATGCGGCGCACATCATCCTTCTGGCGCAAGACGTTGATACCGTCGAGGTCAATCAAACCGCTGTCGGGATCCTGAAGCGTGGCAATGGTGCGCATCAAAGAACTCTTCCCTGCCCCGTTCGGGCCGACAAGCCCGAACATGCCGTTGCCGATGGAAAGCGAGAGATTTTTGAGCGCCTTAACGCCATTCGGGTAGGTCTTGGAAAGAGAGGTAATGGTGAGCGGCATGTAACCTCCACACTGAATTACCGGCGTGATTGGGATCGGGTAGCGCCGAATTCGCTATTCTACTCTCAATGCCGGAACGTCAAGCACATAACAGAATCACGGCCAGGGTCCGAATCGACAAGTGGCTCTGGGCCGCCAGGTTTTTCAAGACCCGCAGTCAAGCTGCGCGCGCCTGTGAACCCGGGAGGGTGCAATGCGGCGAGCAACCGGTCAAGCCGTCCCGCGAGGTACGCATTGGGGAGTTCTTATCAATCAGAACCGAAGGCGGAGATTTTGAAGTCGAAGTACTTCTTCTGGGCGAGACACGTGGTCCGGCGGCGCTCGCTCAAACCCTTTACCGGGAAACGGAATCGAGCCGACAATCGCGGCTCCAGGCGGCGGCTGAGCGCAAGGCAGCCATGAATTTCAGTCCGGCGCCGCGAAGCCGGCCGTCCAAACGCGACCGCCGAAGGATCATCCAGTTCAGGAGTGGTGAGCGCGGGTAACGGCGGAGCGGTTGAAGCCAAATCGCACCCGGGGGCATCTATTTGTACGGTTCATTCCAAAAAAGCTTACGAGGACAGGAACATGTCAACCTGGCCGGCGCCCAGCATACTCGATCCTAATACCCAGACTTTTCCGATTCTGACAAACGCGCAGATCAGCCGCATCCGGCCGGGCAGCAAGTTGCGGACGGTGCAACCGGGAGAGGTTCTGTTCCAGCCGGGGGATACCGACGTTCCATTCTTTGTATTGCTTTCCGGAAGCATGGAGATCGTGCAGTCGGGCCTCAATGGCGAGAACCAAGTCGCCACTCACGGCCCGGGCGAGTTCACCGGCGAGATGAGCATGATCTCCGGCCAACGCTGTCTTGTGACCGGGCGCATCACGGGGGCTGGCGAGTTTCTGGAAATGAGCGGGGATGGTCTGCGGTCGGTGATTGCCAAGGACGCCGAACTGAGCGAGCTTTTCATGCGGGCGTTCATTTTACGGCGGCTGGCGCTCATCCGGGGCGGCCTGGGGAGCCTGGTACTTCTCGGATCGCGGTACTCTGCCGACACGCTGCGATTGCGCGAATTTCTTGGCCGCAACGGGTATCCACACACATTTGTGGACCTTGACACCGACAAAACTGCGCAGCAATTGCTGGACCGCTTTCAAGTGAAGTTGACGGACATTCCGGTCGTCATCTGCAACAAGCATGGCGTAATGCGCAATCCCACAACGCAGAAGCTGGCGGACTGCCTTGGCCTGAGCGGGGATATCGATCAGACCCACGTGCGAGACGTCGTGATTGTGGGGGCGGGTCCGTCAGGTTTGGCGGCAGCGGTTTACGCGGCCTCCGAGGGCCTGGATGCGCTGGTGATCGAGACCGAAGCTCCCGGCGGGCAAGCGGGTTCGAGCTCGAAGATCGAAAACTACCTGGGTTTTCCGACCGGGGTTTCGGGACAGGAACTCGCCAACCGCGCCATCACGCAGGCGCAGAAGTTTGGGGCGAGGATGATGGTTGGGCACGATGTGGTCCGACTGAACTGCGACCGACGGCCGTACCAGGTGGTTCTGGACAACGGAACCGCTGTTCCCGCGCGCGCGATCATTATTTCGACGGGCGCCCAGTACAACAAGCCGCAGATCGCCAACCTGAAGAGATTCGAAGGGCTGGGGATCTATTACGGCGCAACTTTTATCGAATCTCAGTTGTGCGAGGACGAGGAGGTAGTGGTGGTGGGCGGCGGCAACTCGGCCGGGCAGGCAGCCGTCTATCTCTCGCAAACGGCGCGCAAAGTGTACATGCTGGTGCGTTCCGCGGAATTGTCTGACACGATGTCGCGTTATCTTATCCAGCGCATTACAGAGAATCCGAAGATCGAATTACTTTGCAAGAGGGAAATCACGGCTCTCGAGGGCGATTCGCGGCTAGAGCGAGTGACGTGGAGGGACAAAACTTCGGGTCAGAGCTCGACTCGCAACATCGGCCATGTTTTCATCATGACGGGCGCCTCGCCACGAACCGGGTGGCTGGACGGCTGCGTCGCGATGGATGACAAGGGCTTCATCTTGACGGGACGGGATTTGGACGCGATCAAAGGCCCGTCTTCCCATCTGGCGTGGTCTCTGGGGCGTCCTCCGCTAATGCTGGAGACCAATCTGCCTGGGGTGTTCGCGGTGGGGGACGTACGCTCGGGCAATGTGAAGCGCGTAGCCTCAGCGGTCGGCGAGGGGTCAATCGCAGTCCATCTGGTACACCGGGTGTTGGCCGACGCGTAGACATTTGCCAGTGAGGTTCCCTCAGAAGGCAAGACTGGAGAAAACCATGTCCATTCGACCGGTGAAGCGGCTGATTCAATCCAAACCGACGCTTGAAGGCGCGGGGGTACACCTACGGCGCGCTTTTGGATTTGGAGCCACGAAAGACTTCGACCCATTTCTTTTGCTCGACGACTTCCGCAATGATGTTCCCGCAGATTATCTGGCTGGTTTCCCGTGGCATCCGCACCGGGGGATTGAAACCATCACCTACGTTTTGGCCGGCACGGTCGAGCACGGCGACAGCATGGGCAACAGCGGAAGCATCGCTGCAGGTGATGTGCAGTGGATGACAGCGGGCAGCGGCATTATTCATCAGGAGATGCCGAAAGGTGACCACTCCGGGCGCATGCATGGATTTCAGTTGTGGGCCAACCTTCCCGCGCCGCTCAAAATGACCGAGCCGCGTTATCAAGAAGTGAAGTCGGGAGAGATTCCGGTGGTCAAGGACGACGACGGCACCGAGGTTCGCATTGTTTGCGGCAGTTTCTGGGGTAAGAAAGGACCGGTGGATGGCATTGCCGCCGACCCGATTTATCTTGATGTGATTGTGCCGCCGGGGCGGAGAAAGAGCCTGCCGATTGAAACTACACGCCACGCGTTTGCCTACGTATTCTCGGGCGCGGGGAAGTTCTGCAATGCATCCGGCCCGCTTGCGGTCCCAACCGAGCCGGTTGGATGGCTGGATACAACTCCGCCCGCCGAAGCGGAGAACCGTTCGCTGGTCCTGTTTGACCGCGGCGACGAGGTCATGGTGCAGGCGGGAGACGATGGAATCCGATTTCTCCTAGTTTCAGGCAAGCCGCTCGAAGAGCCGGTCGCGTGGTACGGGCCGATCGTGATGAACACGCAGGAGCAGCTTCAGCAGGCGTTCACTGAATTGCGCGAAGGGACCTTCTTGAAAGAACACGGGCGGAAGTAGCCTTCGCGTCTGAAGGCGCCGCTGCCTGGCTTCACTTTGGCTCGAACAGAGCCGGCCTTCCTGCAATTCTCCAGGACCACATGAGAAAGGATGTCGCGGTGAGATCAATCGCCGGTTCGGTCGTGCTGTAGGATTGCACATTGTCGCGATAGACGGCGACTTGCGAACTGTTGTACTGGCCATCATTCCCGTTGAAAATTTTGAAGGAGTCGCCGCCGTTGACCGGGCAACGCTTCATGCCCTGGAGCGTGCCGGACGTAGCGTAACTGGACGGGCCTTCGGAAGCTGCGCCCCACAAGATGGGGGTTCCTCCGGAAGTTCCGTCCAAAGCGCCAACCAGATTTGCTACCTGGTGCTGGATGCAGTTCGGGAATGTGGTACCGTCGCCAACGATGAAAGACGATCCCCAGGAGTTGACACCGAGCATGTTGCCGAGCCATTGCTGGGAGTATGTGTTGTAGCTGCTCGATCCGGTCAGGTAGTAGAGTTCGCTGGCCATCACGGCGAGCCCATCGCCGTGGGAAGTAGTATCGCCGTACTGCCAGGGAATGCCGAATCCCCAAACGTCTTTTGCTGATTGAGTGATCGCAACGCTGAGTTGTTTCTTGAGCGCATTCAGCATGGTGGCCTGGTTGACCGGCAGGCCGCGCGGATTGCCCGCCATGCCGAGCGCGCGATAAAGCTCGAAGTGTGCAAGACCGCTGACGTCGTAGAGATTGAGCGTATCTTCATTGCCTGTGTCATAAATGCGCTGGATGTAGTTCGAGGCGAATTGCGCGGCATCGGTGAGGTAAGTCTTGGGATTGGTCACGGGGAGGGCGGCGGGCAATGTTCGCGGGGCTGAGGCCAGCGCGAAATAGAGCTCGGTCGCGCCCAGTTCCATGTCGTCATCCCATACGGTTTCCGGATAGCCGTCAAACGGCATAATGGTAAGGAGGCAGCCCGAGGCACAACTGCCGCCGCCAACCGATTTCGCCGGGTCTGACAACGATGTATTCGCCAGGGCAAAAATATCCTCGGCATTTTGCAAGGCCTGATCTGCGGTGGCGGGATTGATTGTGGCGTAGAGCTGGTAGTATTCGGCAAATGCGGCGGCGAGACGGCCGGCAAGATTCGGGCTGATCTGCGAGCCGGCAGCTCCGGCGATGAATCCCGGCCGGTAACAGATATAGAAATAGTCGGTGGTGCAGCCCAGGTAATGGTCGGCAGCCTGGGGGAGGGTCCAGATGTCATACTCAGTTGCGAGGTAGGTGAAATTCTTCCAGTCCTGGCTGTTGTCCACCTGATAGTAGAGAGTTTTGTTGGGATCGTCCCACATTTGCATCAGCCAGGTGAAACCGAATTGCGCTTCCGCCGAAAAATCAGATGAGGTGGGCGCGCCGGAAGCGTTGCCCGCGTAGGAAACCGAAACCGGGGGCGCGGAGGGATTCGACGGCGCGCCAGGGCCCATTTGATTGGGGAAATCGCGGACACCGATCTCCATGAGGGCAACGGCGTAGCTCATGGTCTCGACATATTTCAGGTAGTCCCCGGCATCCCACCACCCGCCAGCGGCGTTGATAACGGTTCCGGTTGAAGTCAGGGGAGTTCCGGTGGTGGTGATCAGGTCATCGCTGTTCAGTGGCGGAGTGTCATAGATGATCGTGCTCTCGTCGTTGAGATGGCCGGGGGCGGTGCGCAGAGCATTGGCGATGTAGTCGGGGCCGTCGCGTTCAGTCTCGTAGAACCAGAGTGTGTTGAGCAGAAATCCGGGGTAGAGAACGGAGGGAGTGTCAACCGCGAACCCAGGCGACGTGGCTGCGACAGGCCCCTGCACCGAGATGGTGTAGGTATCGCCGCCGGTGACGGTGAAATCGAGCGGGTAGACGTCATAGACCAGTGTAGTGCTGTTGCTCCAGGTGCCGAGCAGCGCGCCGACTGCCCCGGAGTAAACGGTTTGTCCCTCCGAGTTGATGACATTGAAGGTCGCGCCGGGTTCGGAGGCAGTGGACATGAGGTAGGCCTGATAGGGACCGTTGCCGGTTTCGTATCCGGCCTGGTTGAAGCGGATGTAAGCCGAGTCAATGGCCGCTGACGAAGTTGTGAGCAACAAGACGGCGAGGGCAAGCCGCGAGGCGGAGGTGTGAGGGGAGGTGTTAGCAGGAGACATGGCGCGCTCCGTAACAAGGATTGAAAGCATTCATTAAAACGCGTGAATGCTATCGTTGGGCTAGAAGCTTATACCACTCCGGCCATGATTTCCAGCGGTTTTGCGCAAGGACGGTACACAACTTTACAGTGATTTGACGATTCTTTACGGCGCCTCTTTCGCTGATGGTTTCCAATCATCAGTACGGATTATTCAGGTATAGAGTTGGGTTCGCTGGGGCAGGCCCAGGCCCGCGTGGAGACATCGGTTGGCGCGGACCATAGAATAGAAGACCAGACAATAGGACCAGATCGCTTCCCAGATAAAATCCAGTGAATTTGAAAGCTGACTCACAAGTTGCTTTGTCGAAGGCGTCGGCGAACCGCCGTGTCTGGGCTGTTGCCTGTTTGATCGCGGGTGGATTCGTGTGCTTTGCCGCAGCGCAGGATGGGCAAGGGCCGCCATCCCCGGCAGCCGCTATGAAGGCCGTTGGAACGGTGAAGACGATGGCGGGCAACACGATCACGCTGGCGCAGGATGCGGGGCCGGAAATGAGCGTCGTGGTACAGGATTCGACTCGCCTGCTGCGCACCGCGCCCGGGCAGAAAGACCTGAAGGGCGCGACAGCGATGGAGTTGAAGGACCTGCAAATCGGAGACCGCATGTTTGCACGCGGCTCCCTGGCTGCAGACGGGAAATCGTTGCTGGCCGCTTCCATTATCGTCATGACCAAAGGTGATGTCGCGGCCAGGCAGGAGCAGGAGCGCGAAGACTGGCAGAAGCGCGGCACGGGCGGGCTGGTCAAGTCGGTAGATGCGGCGGCCGGAACAATCAGCTTGACGGTTTCGGCGACGGGCGCGAGCAAGACGGTGACGGTGCACATCAGCAAAGACACGGTCATTCGGCGCTACGCGCCGGATTCAGTAAAGTTTGATGATGCCAAGCCGGGCACGCTCGAGCAGATCAAGACCGGAGACCAATTGCGCGCGCGCGGAGATCATAGCGCCGACGGCAACGAAGTTACCGCACAGGAAATTGTTTCGGGCACGTTCCGAAATATTGCAGGGACGATTGCTTCCGTGGATGCAGCGAACTCCACAGTCAATGTGATGGATCTGATCACAAAGAAGGCGGTGACGCTGAAGATCACCCCGGACTCGCAGGTGAGGAAGCTGCCTGAGCCGTTCGCTAGACGAATTGCAGTGCGACTGAAGGGCGAGCCGCCAGCGGGAACTGCGGGCGGGCAGTCCGCCGCTGGCGCACCCAATAGTGGTGCGTCCAATGGAGGGCAAGCTGGCCCCAGTGGAGGCGCTGGGTTCGCCAAAGCCGGCGAAGCCGGCCCCGGCAATGGCGGGGGGTTTCGGGGAGACTTCCAGCAGATGCTGAGCCGGATGCCGGGGGTTGGCCTGACGGATTTACAAAAAGGAGATTCGGTGATGATCGTGGCCACGGAAGGTTCAGGGAATGCGCAGCCGACGGCGATCACGTTGCTGACGGGAGTCGAAGCGATTCTCTCAGCGGCGAGCAGCAGCCAGGCTGCCATGCTTCTTTCGCCATGGAACCTGGGCGGAGGAGGAGATGCAGGAGCGAACCCGTGAGGCATTTTGGGTGCAATTCCGGAGATAAATGAAGGTCAGTCAGTTAACGTCACTATTCGTCTTTCTGGTTACCTTTGCGGTTGTTGCATTCGCGCAGAGTCCCAGTGGAACTTTGCGCGGGAAGATCACCGATCCTTCCGGCGCTGTCATCCCGCAGACTGCAGTCACTGCGACCGGGCCAGACGGAAAGACGGCCAAGGCAGTCAGTGACAGTGAGGGGATATATGAGATTAAGGGTCTTCTCCCCGGCAACTACACCGTCACCGCCACAGCGAAGGGCTTTACGATGGATACGGAACAAAACGTCGCAGTGACGGCCGGGGAGGTGTTGAAATTCGATTTCGCATTGCAAATTGCGGTTCCGGAAGAAAAAATTCAGGTGGAAGCGGAAAGCGCGACCGTTGGCGTGAGCTCGTCGGAGAACGCGTCTTCGATCATCATTAAGGGAAAAGACCTCGAGGCCTTGTCGGACGATCCCGACGAGTTGCAGGCGGAACTTCAGGCGCTGGCGGGGCCGTCGGCCGGCCCAAACGGCGGGCAGATTTACATTGACGGATTCACCGGCGGACAGATTCCGCCCAAAGCTTCGATTCGCGAGATTCGCATCAACCAGAATCCGTTTTCGGCGCAATATGACACGCTCGGTTATGGGCGCATCGAGATCTTCACCAAACCAGGCACCGACAAATTTCACGGCAGCTTCATGGCCGACGGAAACGATTCGGCGTTCAACGCGATCTGGAGCCCGGTTGAAGTAGAACAGCCGCCATATCATTCCGAGTTCTTCAATGGAGATCTCAGTGGGCCGTTGGGCAAGAATGCGTCGTTCTTCATCAATGCCGAGCGGCGCAATATTGACAGCGTGAGCATCGTGGACGCCACAGAGCTGAACTCAAGTTTTATGCCTGTGCCCCTCAACCAGGCCATCTCCAATCCGGAAACCCGCACTAACGTAAGCCCGCGGCTGGACTTTCAGCTGGGAAAGAACAACACGCTGACGGTCCGCTACCAGTTCACGCGAAACACTGAGGAGAATGCGGGCATTGGCGGTTTTTCCCCATTCCCGGGCCAGGGCTTCAACACAACTGATACCGAGCACACGCTGCAAATCAGCGACACGCAGGTGATCAGCAGCAAGGTAGTGAACGAAACCCGATTTCAATACATCCGCGACAGCAACAACCAGATGCCGCTGGCCTCTCCGGCACTTACGCTTTCGGTGCTGGGCGGTTTTACCGGCGGCGGCAACAATGCGGGAACCATTCTCGACTCCTCGAATCACTTCGAAATACAGAACTATACTTCCGTGGTTCAGCGCGACCATCTGATCAAATTTGGCGGGCGGGTGCGCGAGACAACCGATACAAGTTCTGCGCAAAGCAATTTCTATGGCATGTACACGTTTCCATCGCTGACGGCCTATGCCGATACGCTCAGTGGAGTGGCCTGCACGCCGACACCGCAGAATCCATGCGGACCTTCCCAGTTTTCCATCGCCCGCGGCCAGGCGCAGTTTCAGGTCTCGCTGGTGGACGTTGGGCTGTACGCAGAAGACGAATGGAAAATTCGTCCTAACATGACGCTGACGTACGGCCTGCGCTTTGAGACGCAGAATGCCATCAGCGATCATGCCGATTTCGGGCCGCGGGTGTCGTTTGCGTGGGGGCTGGGCGCCACAACCAAGAAAGCCCAGCCAAAAACCGTGATTCGCGCCGGATCGGGGATGTTTTATAGCCGGTTTGCCTACGACCTGGTGTTGCAATCGGAGCGTTTGAATCCGAATGGGACGGGACAAACGCAGTATGTTGTGACGAATCCCCCGTATTTTCCGACCCCGACGGCGGCACAGATTGCCAGCTTGATTTCTTCATCTACAACCTCGCCTACGTATTACCAGATCGCGCCGAATTTGCGCGCGCCGTATACGATTCAAACAGCAGTGAGCGTCGAGCGGCAGATCACAAAGGCTGCCACATTTGCTGTCACCTATCTCAACTCACTCGGGGACCACCAGTTTTTTATCCGCAACGTGAATGCGCCAATCCCAGGGACGTATGACCCACTGACCGGCAGCGGTATAAGGCCTTTACTCGGGGCGTATGGGAACGACAACCTCTTTCAATATGATTCTGAGGGCGTTTACCGCCAGAATGAGCTGATCGCAAATTTCCGGGTGAGCATGGGAACGAAATTATCGCTCTTTGGCTTTTACGCCTTGAATTATGCCAATAGCGATCTGGGAACGAGCAGTCCGGTTGGGTTCAGCGGAGGCGGAGGAGGAGGATTCAGTTCCGGCGGCGCAACTGCCATTCCGGAATTTGTCTCGAATCCCTACGATCCGATGGCTGACTACGGCCGCGCGACTTTTGATATTCATGACCGCGGGTTGCTGGGGGGTAGTATTGCTTTGCCATACGGGTTTCGCTTAAGCCCATTCCTGGTGGTGAACTCCGGCTCGCCTTATAACCTGACCGTAGGCCAGGACCTTTACGGGTTCGACACGTTCAATGAGCGACCCGCTTTCGTCTCTTCAGGCAGGTGTGCGGGGAGAACGCAGACTGGCAAAATCGTTTGCACTCCACTGGGCACATTCAACGATGCTCCGGCTCTTGGCCAGGCAGTGGTTCCCATCAATTTCGGCACCGGGCCGACGCAGTTCACGCTGAACTTGCGGTTGAGCAAGACGTTTGCCTTTGGACCGGAAGTCAAAGGTGCGGGAACAGGCGGCGGTCGCGGCGGCGGTCGCGGCGGCCCGCCGGGAGGCGGATTGGGCGGGAGGGGGCTGACCGGCGGAGGCGGGGGCAACCCATTTGCGACGACGACCAACCGCCGCTATAACCTCACGTTTACGGTATCCGCGCGCAATGCAATAAACCGGCTAAATCTCGCTCCTCCGATCTCCGATATTGATTCGCCGCTGGCGGGCAAATACAACTCGCTGGCTTCCGGGCCGTTCAGTTTTTCCGGAAATGCCAGCCGCAGAATTGATTTGCAGGCGATGTTCTCTTTCTGATTTCGCCACGGGATAGAGATTTTTCCGATATTCTTGAACCAGCCTCTTTGGCTGCTAACGTATGCCCAGAAAGCGTTCCCAGCCGAAGAATTCTCCGCCGGAAAAATCCTTTGAGACAAAACCACGCCACGCCCGCAAGCGCGGGGATGGGCCGCCACACCTGTTGATCCAGCGCTCGAACATTGACACCGACGGCTGCTATACGACCCGGCTAATCAGAAAAGGTGAATTGGTGGCCGAATACACAGGCCCACGTCTCACGATCAAGCAAGCCGATGTCTTATACGACCACTCGCCTCGCACGTACCTGTTTGGCCTGACGGACGGGCAGCACGTGATTGATGGCGAGGGCGTGGCGGCGTTCATCAACCACTCCTGCGACCCCAACTGTGAAGCGGATGAAGTTAACGGACGAGTGCTGATCAACGCGATCCGAGATATACATGCGGGGGAAGAAATCACCTACGACTACAACTTGTACGACGGAGACCCGGAAGATCCTTCTCTGTGTTACTGCGGGGCGAAAAACTGCCGAGGCAGCATGTACTCGGAAGCGGAACTTACACGCAGGACGAAAGCAGCGAAGCGGAAAGAAGCCGGGAAGATAAAGAGGAACCGCCGGGCCACGTAGGGCAAGCCACGCTTCAGGGGTTGCCGGGCCGGTCTTGTTCCAGCTTGAGTTCCCGGAGGTATAGGAATAAGGGTAAGGCCAGAGACACGCCGACCGTGAGCACGGCCACAACGGGAAGCCAGCGTCCGCGGACAGGGAGGTGCCTGTTTTCGATACGCATAAAAACGATCAGTGCGACGGCGGAAACGACGACGTCCATGACAAAAAAGGCGCTGATCTGGCTGGCGAAGAGTTGTTGCCAAAACAGCACAGGGTTCAGCCCATTGCGGAACACCCAGGGAAGGAATTCCGAGTAGGGCAGGAGAAATCCGGCAAAGCAGAGGAGAAGATACATGGTCTTGGGTTTCATCGCGGGAGTATAGCAAAGGCTGCCGTAAGGGTTCGCGGTCAAAAAAGATCCGCTTGGCTGGAATCGCTGATCAGTAATTAACGCGTTCCAGAGCGGCAATTTCGATTCCCTCTTGTGCACTACCATGAAAAAAGGGGACTTTTCGTTTGCCTCCAGCGATGGTTTCTGAAAAAATATCGTGGGGCTTTCCATGTCGCAAATTGGCAGTTTTGCGCTTCTTCTTGCGCTGGCGTTGAGCGTTTACTCGTTCCTGGCGGGGCTGGCCGCACTGGTGCGTGGCGGGCCGAGTTCTGAGCGCCTGGGCGAGACCGCGCGGCGGGCAGGCATTGCCGTTTTTGCTGTGGTGGTGCTGGCCGGACTGGTGCTGGTAGTAGCGGCCTTCCAGAACGACTTCTCGATTGCGTATATCTATCACCACAGCAACCGCGACCTTCCTGCTCCTTATAAGTTTGCAACGTTATGGTCGGGGCAGGAAGGGTCGCTGCTGTTCTGGTCCCTGCTGCTGGCGACGTATGGACTAGTGTTGCGCCTGCGGTACAAGACGGACGTGCGCCTGTTCGCGTACGCGTCGGTGGTCATTGCCGCGGTTCAGGTCTTCTTCTTATTGGTGCTGAATTTTGCCGCTAACCCATTCGGGGTGATGCAAGGTTCACTTCCCGCGGATGGAACGGGACTGAATCCTCTTCTTCAATACCCGGAGATGGTGATTCATCCTCCGATGTTGTATCTGGGTTATGTCGGGTTCACTGTGCCGTTCGCCTTCGCGCTGGCTGCGCTGGCGATGCGCTATCCCGGCGAGAAGTGGATTCACATTACCCGGCGCTGGACCATGGTGACGTGGGGATTTCTCACCTGCGGAATTTTTCTGGGCGCGCACTGGGCCTACTCGGTGCTGGGTTGGGGCGGATATTGGGGATGGGACCCGGTGGAGAACGCTTCGCTGATGCCCTGGCTGACTGGAACCGCATTCTTGCACTCGGTAATGATGCAAGAAAAGCGCGGCATGCTGAAGACCTGGAACATGTGGCTGATTTTTTCGACTTTCATGCTTTCGATCTTCGGGACGTTCCTTACGCGCAGCGGAGTGGTCAGTTCGGTGCATGCTTTCGCGCAATCTTCGATCGGCGACTGGTTTGTGACTTTTCTGGCGCTGATCTTTGCGACTTGCGTTCTTTTTTACGTCAAGAACCATGCGCACCTGCGGAGTGAGCACAAGCTGGAATCGCTGGTCTCGCGCGAATCGAGTTTCGTATTCAACAACTTGCTGCTCCTGGTGGCCTGCTTCACGGTTCTGTGGGGAACGTTGTTTCCGGTTCTCTCGGAGTGGGTGACGGGAACGAAAGTGACGGTCGGCGCGCCATTTTTCAACCGAGTGAATATTCCGGTTGCGCTGCTTTTGCTGCTGCTTACCGCATTGGGGCCACTGCTGGCGTGGCGGAAAACCTCAGTGGAAAGTTTGAAACGCAACTTCATGTGGCCGGCGATCGGCGCGCTGGGAACCGGGGTGATCTTGACGGCACTGGGAATGCGGCCGTGGAAAGACATTTCGTATCTCTACTCGCTGATGACCATCATGCTTTCGGTGCTGGTCGGGCTGACGGTGATTTCGGAGTTCGTGCGCGGCGGGCACGTGATTCGCCGCCATACCGGGCAGAACCTGTTCAGTTCCATGCTGCAGCTCGCGCACCGCAACACGCGGCGGTACGGCGGATATATTGTTCACTTTGGCGTGATCGTCATCATGATCGGCTTCGCCGGGTCGGCGTTTAATCAGGAAAAAGAGCAGGAGATGGGCTTCGGCGACAAGATCAACATCGCCGGATACACGTTGGTCTGCCGGTCTTATACGCAGGATTACAACCCGAATTATGAGAGCGAGTGGGCGATCTTCGACGTGTACCGCGGCGACAAACAGATCGGGACGCTGAACCCGGAGCGGAGGTTTTACAAGGCCAGCCAGCAGACGTCGACCATCCCTGCCACGCGTTCCAGCGCTCGCGATGACCTGTACCTGGTTTACGAAGGCCAGAATCCGCAAACCGGACGGCCGATTATTCGCGTGCATGTAAATCCGCTGGTAATGTGGATCTGGGTGGGCGTGTGGACGATGATTGTCGGCACCGTCGTAGCACTAATTCCCAATGCGGTGCCGGTGCGCGTTGTTGCCCCGGCGAGGATGCACGCACAACCGGTAGGAGCGGGCGATTGATGTTTCCGTTGATTCGCAACTTGAAATCAAGGCCTGCATTCAAGCTCAGTTTGCTGATGCTTGCGATTCTTCCGCTTCTGGGCGCGGGCGACCAATCTGCCCGCGTCAGCGATCTTGGCCATCGCATGATGTGCGTGTGCGGCTGCAACCAGATCCTGCTGGAATGCAATCACGTGGGCTGCGCTTATTCAGAGCGCATGCGCGGGGAGTTGATTGCCGCGGTGGACCGCGGCGACAATGATGACCTGACGCTGCAGTGGTTCGTGCAGAAGTACGGCACGACGGTGATGGCGGCGCCGACGAAGACCGGCTTTAACCGGGTGGCCTGGATCACGCCGTATCTGGCCCTGGCGCTCGGGCTGACCCTGGTCATCTTTATTATTCGCGCCTGGAGGGCGCGGCCGCTGGCACTACCTCCGGGGGCGGTCCTGCCAGTTGAAGGACTGGAATTGGAACGCTTTCGAGAGCAGGCACGGAAGGAAACGGAAACATGAGCGTGGAAGCCATCATCTGCCTCATGGTCACGCTGGCGGCGCTGGTCTATGTTTTTTATCTTCCGGGAAAGCTGTACATGGGGCCAGTGAAGACGCGGCTTTCTTATCTGCGCGAGCGCAAAGAAGTGATTTACGAAAACCTGCGCGATTTGAATTTTGAATACAGCGCAGGCAAGTTTCCGGACGCCGACTACCAGACGATGAAGAGCTCTCTAGAAGAAGAAGCCGCAGCTGTGCTGGCGGAAATTGCCCGGCTGGAAGAGGCGGCGAACGCGGCGTTTGGAGACACAAAAGGAGCAAGAGTTTGAAATTGTGCAAAGGGCTCCGGGCAAGAACGGCCCGGATTCAGAAGTTCGCAATCCCAGTCGCGCTGCTGATATCGGCCGCTCTTGTGAGCGCGCAAACGCTCACCGGCAACGTCAAGAACGGCACCAGCAATAAACCTTCCGTTGGCGACGATGTTGTCCTCCTGAGCCTCGGCCAGGGCATGCAGGAATCGGACCGCACCAAGACGGATGCAAAGGGAAATTTTCATTTCAAGCTGCAAGACGCAAGCGGGCCGCATCTCATCCGCGCGATTCATCAGGGAGTGACGTACCACCGCATGGCGCCTCCGGGAACGACGTCGGTGGAGGTGACAGTTTATGACGTTGCAAAGAAAGTGGATGGATTGAGCGTTACCGCTGATGTATACCGTTTTCAAGCCCAAGGCAGTGAGCTCCAGGGCATACGTTTGTTTGCCGTGGACAACAAATCTGATCCGCCACGGACGCAGATGAACGATCAGAGTTTTGAGTTTTATTTGCCGGAGGGCGCCGTGGTGGACCAGGGCATGGCGATGACGGCGGGCGGCCAGCCACTCAACTCGGCACCGGTGCCGCAAAAAGAAAAAGGCCGTTATGCGTTTATTTTCCCATTGCGGCCGGGGGAGACGCAATTTCAAGTCGGGTTTCACATGGCGTACAGCGGCGAATTGAGTCTGAACCCCAAGACACTTTATGGGACGCAGCACTTTGTGGTCATGCTGCCGAAGACGATGCAGTTTACGGCCGCGCCTGGAGAGGCGTTCCAGGCGATGAATGATCCGCGGCAGTCGGACGCGGTGGTCGAAGTTGCTTCCGACACAACCACTGGGCAAGCGCTGGCATTCAAGATTGCGGGAACGGGCATGCTGGGCGAAGCGAATGAAAATGCGGGAAGCCCCGCGCCAGCGGAGGGCGGTGGCCCGGAAAGCGCAGCGGGAGGCACACGGCGCGACGCACGCCCCGGGGGAGGACTTGGCCCGCCCATTGACGCCCCCGATCCGTTGGAAAAATACCGCTGGTACATTCTCGGCGGCTTCGGCGTAGTGCTGGCGGCGGGAGCGATTTTCATCGCGGGACGGTCGAAATCGGCTCCCGCACCGGATTTTGTTGCGGCGGATGTTGCACCGGTCAGCACTGCGCCGGTCGTGAAGGCCGCACCATCGCTGGACCGTTCGGCGGTTTTGCTCGAAGCGCTGAAAGAGGAACTTTTCCAGCTGGAGGTTGACCGCAAGAAAGGCGCGATTTCGCAGCAGGAGTATGAGCAGGCGAAATCGGCGCTTGATCAAACGCTCGACCGCGCGTTGAAGCGGGAAGTCGCAAAAACCTAGTTCGTTTTTTTGGGCGACTTGCTATGCGGCGAAGCTTCGCCATTCTTGGCTCGGCGGGTCTTTCTGGTAATCGCGCCTGGCCTCGTCGCCGGGTATATTCCTTGGTTGATCTCCCGATGGCGTCTTGCGCCACCGCTGCTGGGAATTTCTGCATTCCGGGTGATCGGTGTGATTTTCATTGCAGCGGGTCTTCCGGTTCTGCTTGATTCCTTTGCACGGTTTGCGCTGCGCGGACTGGGAACGCCGGCGCCGGTCTTTCCAACCCGGCATTTAGTTGTCAGCGGGCTTTTTCGCTACGTGCGCAACCCGATGTATATCGCTGTGCTGTCGCTGATCTTCGGACAAGGACTGCTGTTCGGTGATGTACAGGTGCTCGAATATGGCGTCGCGGTCTGGGCCGGATTTTATTTGTTTGTTCTGCTTTATGAGGAGCCAACGTTGCGGCGGACATTCGGGGATGAATATGCAGAATTCTGCACTAATGTGCCGAGATGGATTCCGCGAATGAGGCCGTGGAAGGGGCAGGCCGCTGGCCTGAATCCCCCGGCCCGGCGTACCATCTAATCATTCGAGAACTTCGCGTATGGGAAACACCTTCAAAACTGCGTTCTTATTGACGGCATTGACCCTGCTTTTGATGGCCATTGGCGGCGCCTTCGGCGGGCAACGCGGTATGTTCATGGCGCTGGCTTTCGCCGCCGTCACCAATTTCATCGCCTATTTCTTCTCCGACAAGATTGCGCTGGCGACCTATCGCGCGCAACCGGTGACGCGCGAGGAACTGCCGCGGGCATATCAAGTGGTTGAACGGCTGACGCAGAAGATCGGCATTCCGATGCCGAAGCTGTATGTGATTCCCACCGATTCGCCCAACGCTTTTGCCACCGGACGCAACCCGCAGCATGCTTCGGTCGCGATGACGCAGGGAATTCTTAATCTGCTGAATGATGAGGAACTGGAAGGCGTTTTGGCGCACGAGTTGGGACATGTCAACAATCGCGATATTTTGATCAGCTCGATCGCTGCGACCATTGCCGGCGCGATCACTTTTCTTGCTCGTTTTGGCTTCTTCTTTGGCGGCATGGGAGGGAGCCGCGAAGAACGGCGCGGCGGCGGAATCGGCGGCCTGCTGATGCTGATCCTCGCCCCTTTTGCCGCGATGCTGATTCAGCTTGCGGTATCGCGCTCGCGCGAGTATCAGGCGGACGCCAGCGGCGCGCACTACACGGGCAATCCGTATGCCCTGGCGAGCGCATTATCGAAGCTTGACGCGTATTCGCGGCGGCTGCCGATGGCGGCAACGCCTTCGACTGCGCATCTTTTTATTATCCAGCCGTTGCTGGGGATGAACTTTGGGAATTTGTTTTCGACGCATCCGCCGATTGCGAAGCGGATCGAGCGGCTGACAGGAAGACCAGCGGAGTTTATGCAGTAGGGCTTCTTGAAAAGCAGATTACGGTGGTGGTGTAGTTTGAATAGGAAGCGAGCCAGACGCGCGGTTTTCGCCGCGCGGCTCGCCCAGATCCTTCGCGGCGCAACAGAGGCTCGCTCAGGATGACAAGCGAACTGCAGATTCCTCGTCGCGATGCTCCCCGGAATGACCAGAGTGGGGAGCCAAACAAGCACTGTGACGCAAGTAACCCCGGTCCGTGTGTTCTGCATTGTAGAATCGCCTCGTAATGTCCTCTGACGCCGCCACAGCTGTTTCCCATCGCGCCTCCCAGCTTGAACGAGCCCTCTGCAAGGTGATTCGGGGAAAGGACGACGTCATCCGCACGGCGCTGGTTTCGGTGCTGGCGCGAGGGCATCTGCTGATTGAAGGCGTGCCGGGAGTGGGGAAAACAACACTCGGGCAAGCGCTGGCACGGGCGCTTGATTGCAACTTTCAGCGGGTGCAGTTCACCAGCGACATGCTGCCTTCCGACGTGCTGGGGATTTCGATTTATTCGGCCATGGAGCAGCAGTTCGAGTTCAAGCGCGGACCGGTGTTCACAAATATTCTGCTGGCCGATGAGATCAACCGCACCACGCCGAAAACGCAATCGGCGCTGCTCGAAGCCATGAACGAGGGCCAGGTGACGGTAGATGCGCATTCTTATTCCCTGCCCCAGCCGTTCCTGGTGATTGCGACGCAGAACCCGGTTGAGCACCATGGAACCTATCCTTTGCCGGAGTCACAGCTTGATCGTTTCTTGATGCGGGTGCGGATGGGATACCCCGACAGCCAATCCGAACGCGAGATCTTGCGAGACGAAGCGGGAGCCGGGCAACTGGAAGCGATGCAGCCCGTGTTAAGCGGCGCAGATGTGCTCGAGATGCAGCAGGCGGTGAAGCAAGTCCGAGTGGACGATTCGCTGGTTGATTATGCGCTGAGCATTGTGGCGAAGACCCGCGACTCGGACCAGCTTTCTCTGGGTGTTTCCCCGCGTGGGTCGCAAATGCTCTACCGCGCGGCCCAGGCCATGGCTTTTCTCGAGGGACGAAACTTCTGCACGCCGGAGGACTTCAAACCGCTGGCGGTGCCTGTGTTTGCACACCGTGTCGTGGCAGCAGGGTTGAATGCTTCGACGCTCAAGAAGTCCGAGCAAGCGGAACAGATTATTCAGGAAATCGTGGAAAGCACGCCGGTGCCGATGTAAGGCGGCTTTCCGGCTGATCGCCGGAAGTACTTCCAACCATACTTATAACGCGCTAAGGTTAAGTGGAACACGGCTGCAACGCAGCCGAACCTCGATGCGTGTGCTCATTGTTGAAGACGAACCCCGGCTGGCGGCAAACATTGCCTGCAGCCTGCGGGAAAGCGCCGGGTATGCGGTGGATGTGGCTAACGACGGCCAGGAAGGCCTGTTCATGGCTGAATCCAACGAATACGATGTGGTGCTGCTCGACCTGATGCTGCCTCATCTGGACGGACTGCAACTGCTGGGGCGCATTCGCAAAGCCGGACAGCACACGCCGGTGCTCGTGGTTACCGCCAAGGACGACAAAGAGTCGGTGGTGGAACTGCTGAATGCCGGCGCGGACGATTACCTGACCAAGCCCTTTGATCTGGGCGAGTTGCTGGCGCGGACCAAGGCGCTGATCCGGCGGGGGAAGGGACAACCGTCACCGGTTTTATCCATCGGCGATCTTCAATTGAACACCGTGAACCGGCATGTGCAGCGGGGAGGACGGCCGATCACCTTGACGGCGATGGAGTACCGTGTGCTGGAATACCTGGCGCACCGGCCGCGGGCAGTGGTTTCGAAGACGGAACTGCTGGAGCACCTTTATGATTACAACTGGGAAAAATTCAGCAACGTAATTGAGGTTTATATTTCGGGCCTGCGCCGCAAACTGGATGCGGGGTCGGCGAAACCGTTAATCCACACGCTGCGCGGGCAGGGATACATCTTGCAGGATTGACGTGAACGGCCATTCGATCAAAAAACGGCTAATCGTGACGGTAGTGCTCTCACAGGCATTGCTGGTCGCGGGGTTGATTTTTACTGGGTTGGTCTATGCGCACCGGCGATTGATTTCAACTCTGGATTTGGGGATGCAAAGCCGGGCGATGAGCATCGCGGCTTTAGTGCGGTATACCGAAGATGCGAGCGGCAATGTTTATTTTGACGACTCGCTGCTACCGACGTCGCTGGATCCTGATCATCCCGATCTGTTTGCGGTTTGGGCCGAGCGCCAGGGACTGCTCACGCGCACGAAGAACTGGCCGGCGGGATTGGAGATCACTCCTGAGGGAGAAGGCCACTGGAACTTCCTGTGGTCGGAGGTTCCCTACCGTGGCCTGCGCGTTTCGCGCGCGCCGGTGCTTGACCGGGAAGAAGGGGCGGCATTTCGTCCGCAAACGTTGACCATCGTGTATGCCGCGCCCACGCTACGCATCGAGCAGCAATTGCGGGAGGCCGGGATTGTGATTGCATTGTCCAGCCTTTTCCTGCTGGGAGCGACGGTGGGGTTCGCTTTATGGGGAATCCGGCGGGGTCTGGAGCCGCTGCAAGAACTGACTGCGCAAGCGGCGCAGATTTCGCCACATCACTGGGAACTGCATCCGCCAGCGGATACAGAACAGATGGAAGAACTGCGCCCGCTGACGGAAGCCATGACTACGATGCTGGCGCGGCTGCAACGCTCTTTTGAGCAACAAAGGCAATTCATCGGCAATGCGGCCCACGAGCTGAAAACGCCGGCGGCTGTGCTGAAATCCACTCTTCAGTCTTTGTTACAGAGGCCGCGAGAGGCGGAAGAGTACCGGGCGGGGCTGGAGCATGCTCTCGAGGATTTGCAGAGGCTAGAGCAACTGCTGCACTGGATGTTGCGGTTGGCGCGGGCTGAACAATGGGCCCATGGCGCGTTACGCCGCGACCTGCCGGTCATTGACGTTACGACCACGTGTGAGGAAGCGGTAGAACGGATCCGATATCTGGGCGTGGACCGCAATACGACGATTCGCCTTTCGAAGAACGGAGCAATTCCCTTTCGTGCCGACCCGGAAGACCTGCAACTGGTATGGAGCAACCTTCTGGAAAATGCAGTCCGCTGGAGTCCGCCCGGGGAGACGGTCGAGTTTAAGGTCGAGCAGAACAGCGGCATGGCACAGGTCACGGTTCAGGACCACGGGCCGGGAATTCCGGAGGCAGAACTGCCGCACATCTTCGAACGGTTCTACCGGGGAGATCCGTCGCGCACTCGCACCACAGGAGGCTTCGGTTTGGGATTGGCCATCGCCAAGGCGCTAGTAGAAGCCTACGGAGGGACGATCACCGCCGAAAGCTGTGCGGCCAGGGGGACGCTTATGAGTGTGCGCCTCCCGGCGGGCGCAAGGGAATAAATACAGAGTAACCATCGCTGCGTTTGTCTTCAGCTTCGCTTAATCTTTCCTCCGCCAAATTTGTGTTACAGCCACTTCCCCCGGCTCGGGTAAGGGCCAGCTAGAGCTGCCGACGGCTATGGGCTGGGCCCTGCCCGCGCCGAAAGCAGCGAAGGAGCACGTGCTATGAAGAGTGAGTGCAGCGCCGTCAAGATTTGGTTCATGGTTGCGGGGCTGTTGCTGGCTTCGGCGCAGGGGCAAGGCAACCCAGCGGCGGCCACGGTTGATGCCCCGCAACTTTCCACCGCTGCCCCTCTGACCCTTACGCTGCAGGACGCGCTGGAGCGAGCGAGAAAGATCAATCCCGAATACCGGGCTTCCGTCACTGAGTGGGGCGTGGCGAAGGAGGACCGAGTGCAAAGCCGAGCCGCGCTGCTGCCCAGCGTGAACTACAATGCGTCATTTCTCTATACCGAGGGCAACGGCACCGACACCGCCCGATTCATCGCCAACAATGGAGTTCATGAGTACATCAGTCAAGGCAATGCACATCAGGAATTTTCGCTCGAACATACGGCGGACTACCGGCGAACGCTGGCGGCGGAAGCGGCAGCGCGGGCACGGTCTGAAGTCTCGGCCCGCGGCCTCGTGGTGACAGTAGTGCAGGCATATTACGGCTTTGTTGCAGCGCAGCGAAAGTATGCAACGGCGCAGCGAGCCGGCAGCGAGGCGCAGAGATTTTTTGACATCAGCCAGAAACTGGAGCACGGCGGCGAAGTAGCGCACTCGGACGTGATCAAGGCGCAGATTCAACTGCAACAGCAGGAACGCGAGTTAAAGGAAGCGAGGTTGGAAATGGACCGCAGCCGGGCGGAGCTGGCGGTGCTGATTTTCCTCAACTTCAATGAAAACTTCACCGTAGTGGACGATCTGCAAGTGGCTGAGCCACTGCCACCATTCGCGGAGATGCAGGCCGGGGCGGCGGAAAGGAATCCTGAGGTTCGAGCGGCGCTGGCCGCGGCACGAGCGGCGAACGAAGAAGTCAAAGCCGCATGGAGCGGATTTCTGCCGTCCTTGAGCCTGGATTATTTCTACGGAATCGACTCGAATACATTTGCGGCAACGAGTTTTGACCCGTTATTGGGGCGCTCGGTGCGCGAACTGGGTTACGCTGCGACCGCGACTTTGCAATTTCCCATCTGGAACTGGGGAGCCAACCACAGCCGGGTAAAACAGGCTGACCTGCGCCGCGAACAGGCACGGGTAGAGTTGAGCTTCACGCAACGGCAGTTGCTGGCCAAGTTGCACACGCTTTACGACGAGGCTGCAATCGCGCGATCGGAGCTTGAGTCGCTGAACAGTTCAGCAGAACTGGCGGCTGAAAGCCTGAGATTGACTACATTGCGTTATCAGGCAGGAGAGGTTTCCGTGCTCGAGGTGGTGGATGCGCAGAACACGTTGACGCAGTCGCGCAATGCCTTGAACGATGGACAGGTCCGACTTCGCGTTGCAATGGCCAATTTGCAAACGCTGACGGGAAATCTCTAAGGCTATGAGCGAGGCAAGCTTCATGAGTTCGCACAGTTCGAAACTGTTGTGCGTGTGCCTTGTGGCGCTGTTCGTTCTATCGGCGTGCTCGAAGGAACCGGGGGAAAAAGAGCCGGTGGTAGCGGTCCAGGCCGCGACGGTCGAGAAAACCACGCTGCAGCATACGATCGTTGCCGATGCAGTGTTATTTCCGCTCGCGCAGTCAGCGATCGTGCCCAAGATCAGCGCTCCGGTCAAGAGTTTCTATGTGAAGCGGGGCAGTCACGTGCGCGCGGGAGAATTGCTGGCGGTTCTCGAAAACAAGGATTTGGAAGCGGCAGCGCAGGACACAAAAGGGGCCTACGACCAGGCGCAAGCGGTGTATGCCATCAGCACGGGAGCAGATTTGCCTGCCGAGATGCAGAAAGCAGAATTGGAAGCGCAAGCGGCCAAACAAGGGCTGGAGGCGGAGCAAAAGGTCTATGACAGCCGGAAAGATTTGTTTCAGCAAGGGGCGCTGCCGCGGAAAGAGCTTGATCAAGCTGGAGTGGAGCTGACCCAAGCGCACAACCAGTATGAGATCGCCAAAAAGCATCTCGAAGCTCTGCAGGCGATCGGCAAGCAGCAGACGCTGAAATCGGCGGCGGGTCAGCTTGAGTCTTCCAAAGGAAAATACATGGGCGCGCAAGCCGAGCTCAGCTACTCCGAAATTCGCAGCCCCATCCATGGCGTGGTAACGGACCGGCCGCTGTACCCGGGAGAGATGGCGGCGGCTGGCACACCCCTGTTGACCGTTATGGATATTTCCCAGGTCGTTGCCCGGGCGCACATTCCGCAACCGGAAGCCGAGTTGCTCAAAGTCGGCGATGGCGCCGAGATCGGGGTGCCGGGGGAAGAAAAACCGGTCGAGGGCAAGGTAGCAGTTGTAAGTCCCGCGCTCGACCCCAACAGCACGACGGTCGAGGTCTGGGTGCAGGCGAAGAATCCGGGACAACGGCTGAAGCCGGGCACCAGCGTTCAGGTTTCGATGCTGGCGAAAACCATTTCGGATGCGCTTGTGATTCCGGCAGCGAGCCTACTCACGGCACAGGACGGAATCACTTCAGTCATGGTGGTGGGTTCGGACGATCACGCCCACGCCACAAGTGTAAAAGTGGGCATCCGGCAGGATAAGCAGGTACAGATCACTGAAGGCTTGCAGGCCGGGCAACGCGTGGTGGCTGCGGGCGCCTACGGTCTGCCGGATAACACGAAGATCAAGGTGGAACAACCTCCGGCGCAAGAGCCTGAGGGAGGCGACCACGACAGCGGGGATAGGAAAGAGGGCGGCGCGAATGCGAAGTAATCGCCGCACGGAAACATCATGACGGCGGCCTCCGGATATTGGTTCTCCCGCCACTGCAAGCCGGTGATTTTTCTCATCCTGACGGTGGCGCTGATCGGGGGCTACCTCGCGTTCACCATTCCGGTGGCGGTTTTTCCTGAGACGAATTTCCCTCGAATCCTGATCGCGGTGGACAACGGGGTGATGCCAATTGACCAGATGATGGTGACGATCACGCGCCCTTTGGAGGAAGCGGTCAACAGCGTGCCGGGCCTGGAACAGGTGCGTTCGATCACCAGCCGCGGTTCGGCCGAGATTGATTTGTTTTTTAACTGGAACGTGGACATGTTCCAGACCCTGCAATACGTGAACGCGGCACTGGCGCGGGTACAGCCGGACCTGCCTCCCACGGCAACGGTTCTGGCGCACCGCATGACCTTCGCCAGCTTCCCCATCATTGGATACAGCCTCACCTCCGAAACAGTGCCGCCGACGCAACTGTGGGAGATGGCGACGTATGAGATCAAACCCCGGCTCAATCGGCTAAACGGAGTTTCAACCGTGTTGGTCCAAGGGGGACAGGTGCCGGAGTTTCACATTACGCCTGATCCGGCAAACCTGCTGACCACCAATGTAACCGTGAGCGACATTCTTGAGACCATCCGGCGCACGAACATGATTGATTCGCCGGGCCTGTTCGAGCAGAACCATCAGCTAATTCTGGGGCTGGTCAGCGGCCAGGTGCGGACTCCGGACCAGATCGCGCAGTCGGTGATCAAGACAACGCCAGCCGGAATTCCGGTGCGCGTTGGCGATATTGGCAGAGTAGAACGCGGTGTAAAGCCGCTGTACACAATCGTGACGGCGAATGGGAAGCCGGCAGTGCTGCTCAACATCAATCGTCAACCCGACAGCAACACGGTTGAAGTGGCAAACGAAGTTCGAGGCGAGATGGGCGAGATCAACAAATCTCTTCCGCCCGGGATTCAGGTCAACTCTTTTTATGACCAGTCGGAGATTGTGACCGAGTCCATTCGAAGCGTGCGCGACGCGATTCTGCTGGGGCTGATTCTGGCTTCGATCATTCTGGTGGTTTTTTTGCGCGATTGGGGGACTTCGATCGTTGCGGGACTGGTGATTCCGGTCACGATCATGTTCACCTTCGTGGCGCTGAAGCTGTTGCATCAGAGCTTCAATCTGATGACTCTTGGCGGACTGGCGGCGGCGGTGGGGCTGGTCATTGACGATGCGATTGTGGTAGTCGAGAACATCGTTCTGCACCGCGACGCCGGGCAGGACCGACTGCAGGCCATTCACAGCGCGTTGCAGGAGATCACGATTCCCCTCATCGGTTCGACGGTCACTCCAGTGGTCGTATTCCTGCCGTTGATTTCAATCACGGGCGTCACCGGAACGTTCTTTCGCGCTCTGGCCGTCACGATGGGGGTGGCGTTGTTTACTTCGCTGGCGCTGGCGCTGACCTGGACGCCGAATTTAAGTCAATACTTCATCAAGAGCAGCAGCAAGGTGACGCCGCAAAGCGGAGTCGAACCGGAAGAGGAAAGCGTGACGCGCCTGCTGGCGGTGGAAGAGGCATCGCTCAGCGGATTTTTTCACAGGGTGATTGATTGTCACGACAAATGGCTGCGGCGGGCGTTGCACAAACCCGCCTGGCTGGCTGCTTTCAGCGCGGTCCTGATCGTGGTGGCTTTTGCCTGCTATCACTTCTCTGGATCGGATTTGCTGCCAGAAATGGACGAAGGCGGCTTCGTGCTGGATTACATCATGCCGGCCGGCAGCTCTCTCGAAGAAACCAACCGCGTGATCACGCATGTCGAGCACATTTTGCGAGGAGTGCCGGAGGTGGAAAGCACTTCCCGGCGGACGGGATTACAACTGGGACTGGCGGCGGTGACCGAAGCCAACACCGGCGATGTTTCGGTAAAGCTCAAGCCGGACCGCAGCCGGGACATTGACGACATTATTGAAGAAGTGCGAGCCAAGATCGCGCAGCAGGAACCGGCGCTGGATGTCGAATTTACCCAGGTGCTGCAGGACATGATCAACGACCTGACGGGCGAACCTCAGCCGATCGAGGTCAAATTATTCTCGCCGGACGGGGCGTTGCTCGAGCAGTGGGCGCCCAAAGTCGCGGACGCGATACACAAAATTCCGGGGGTGGTGGACACACTGAACGGAATTGACAACACCATCAGCGGGCCGGCAGTGACATTTCAAGTTGACCCGAGTGTTGCGGCGCGCGCGGGATTTACGCCGGAGGAGATCGCGACGGACTCATCGGCGATGGTCGAAGGCGAGCCAGCCACCATGCCGGTGATAAGTAATGACCGGGCTTATACGGTGCGAGTCCGCTTCCCTGCCAATACCCGGGCTTCTCTCGATGCAATCAAAAATACGCTATTGACCAGCGGCAGCGGCCACACGGCAACGCTGGGCGCGCTGGCAACGGTAACGATGAATCCAGGACAGACCGAAATTCGCCGTGAGAATCTGCAACGCGACGTGGTGGTGAGCAGCCGGCTGGAAGGAACCGATCTGGGCAGCGCCATGAGCGCGGTGCAGAAGGCGGTGGATGGTCTTCATTTGCCTGCGGCCATCCGCGTGGTTTATGGCGGAACCTACGCGGAGCAGCAAAAGTCTTTCCGCGATCTGGTGTTTGTGCTGGCACTGGCAGTTCTATTCGTGTTCATCGTTCTTCTTTTCGAGTTTCGTACGTTTGCCGCGCCACTGGCGATTCTGGCTTCGGCGCTGCTTTCAACGTCGGGCGTATTTATCGCATTGCTTATCACGCGAACGACATTTAATGTTGCTTCGTTCATGGGGATGATCATGGTGATCGGGATCGTGGCCAAGAATGGAATCCTGCTGCTGGATGCCGAGCAAAAATTCCGCGGCCTGGGATTTTCCGCGCATGATGCCATGCTGCAAGCCAGCCGACGGAGGCTGCGTCCGATTGTGATGACGGCGCTGGCCACAGTTGCGGGAATGCTACCGCTGGCATTGGCGCTGGGAGCCGGGTCGCAAATGCTGCAACCGCTGGCGATCGCAGTAATTGGGGGAATTCTGATTTCGATGGTGCTGTCGCTGGTGATTACTCCGGCAGTGCATTACTACCTGAGTCATGAGGATGCGGGCCTGGAGGAATTGGAGGCGGTGCAGCCCTAAGGAAACCGATTCGCTCGCCGGAACCCGCCCTAACCCAATCCGTGAGCGCCGAAGACCGGACACGGAAGGTCACTGTCCGATGCGAATTGAGCTAATCTTAGGCACCACAAGGGCTTGCGCGGTTTGATGTGGGCCAAGGCGGCAGTAGCTGGGGCTTGCCGGGCCTGCTAGAATCGAGGAAATTGGATCGTGGCAGAACACCGCCACGGCCACGCAGGACAGAGTGTGCCAGCCAAAGTCAAACAACAGGCTACCGGTTCACCGGACAGGATGACGCTGGACGAAGAGGCTTTCCAGCAGCTTCTGGAAGCCGCCTACGTGATGCAGCAGCACAACGACGCTGCGGCATCGGAGAACCTTCCGCCGGACCCCGCCCGGACCCTCACGCAAGTGGTAGAGCTGCAGGAGCAGCTGCGGTCGGGGGACTTCGATCTGCAAGGCGCGACCGATCTCATCGCCGAACACCTTCAAAGGATGACTTCCGCGAGCGGAGTGGCGATCGGCATAGCGCGCGACGGCCAGCTTGAGTTCGGCACCTCGTTGGGCACAGGCGTCAACGCGCAGGGATCACGGTTATCCATTGATTCCGGCCTTGCGGACCTGTTTCCGCCGAGCGACGAGGGCAATAACGGGGCGGAGCCGCGGGCCATTCCGGCACGCAACGCCGCTCACCAAGGGCTGCAGTCTCTGGTGGTACTTCCGGTTCATTATGAAAGCAAGGTCGCAGGTATTCTGGAAGTGCGGTTTGCCGATGATACGCCGCCCCATGAGCATGTGATCCAGACCTGTCACCTCATGAAGGGATTGATCGGGGAGGCGATTTCCAGGGCCGCCGAGCTGGAATGGAAACGCACGCTGGCGGCCGAAAGGGCCACGGTGATTGAGGCCCTGGAAAAGATCAAGGACAGGCTGGCAGCGGAGCCGGCTGCAAAACCGGCATCGCCAGTGCCGGAAAAGCCCCGGTTTGCGTCCCCCGCGATACAACCGGCAAAGACCGGGCGGCACGCCGAAGCTAAACCAGAAACAAAAACCGAGGAAGTCAAGAAAGAATCGCACTGCCGCATTTGTGGTTACAAGTACGCTGACGAAGAAATGTTTTGCGGAAATTGCGGTACGGCACGATCGTCAGAGACAGGCGACAACGGTTTGCAAAGCAAGTGGGCGTCGATGTGGCGCATGAAGCAAGCCGCGGAAAGAAAGCAAGAAGAGAATGCCGAAGAGCAGGCTTCCCCGGCGAGCGAGCCGCCGAAGGCTCTGGCGGAGAAGAGCGGACCCGAGGGCGGCAGCGAACAAGCCCCGATAACGGCGCTGGCAACGCAGGGGCAGCCGATTGCAGTTTCCCCGGTTGCAGTTTCTCCCTGGAGTTCGGCTACCCACGCCCGAGAATGGCTGGAGTCGATGCGGTCCCGCAGCCGGCGGAACGCATGGTTCTCCAAAAACAAGGCCAACCTCTATCTTTTAAGCGCGCTGTTCATACTGGTGGTGGTTCTCTCAGGCTGGGGCACACGGCGGGTACAGGACCAGATTGCCAGCATCCAGCAACAGAGCGGCCAGCCCCATCTGACGGCATTTGAAAAGCTGCTGGTGAGCCTGGGCCTGGCGGAACTTCCGGCCGCGCCCGCGAATCCTGGCAACCCCAATACCCAGGTTTGGGTAGACCTTCACACCGCTCTTTATTATTGCCCGGGATCGGACCTCTACGGCAAAACGCCGGGCGGGAAGTTCACTTCCCAACACGACGCCCAGCAGGACCAGTTTCAGCCAGCTGCGCAAAAAAGCTGCGATTGAGGGTCAGTTCAGCGCAGAGAGTGGATGGAACGCAGATTACTGCGGGTATCCCTGAGTTCGGGGCCTAGAACCATTTATCGAGAAGAACTCAGAGGATCGCGAAGGCCGCGAGGAAAAGCAAGTGCAGATTGGGACGATCCGTTACCGTACGGGTTTGACAATAGCGGCATTCGAAGTGTGCAATTGCCACTAACGCCCGTGGAGAGATTCAGTGCCGCCTGAGGACCCGCTAGATTTTTCCTCTGATTTGCCGCCAGAAGACCTGACTCCCGCCAATCCTCTGCTGGCGCAGAATATGGGCCGCTGGGCAGAAGCTTATTACCGGAATCCTCCGGAAAGGCGCGCCGAGGCGGTGAGGGATTTGTTGCGGGAGCTGAGGGCCGCGGCACCGGGCGCGACGGTCCCGGCAAGCGTTGCGGCAATGGGGCCGGAGGCGCACGATAGGCCGGAGACACTTCCGGGAACGGTTTGCGGACATTGTCAATATGTAAACGAGGAGGGAGCCAGATTCTGCGGGAGCTGCGGGGAGGATTTGTTATTGCCGAAGATCCTGGCTACGCATGGCGCCGCGGCGGTTGAGGTTTCGGGAGGTCAGAAAGACACCAGGCCGAAGCTGCGAAGAGCTCCAACAAAGGCCGCTGACACCCCACGATTTTCGAACGCGCGGGCGACAGCTACGAGGGGATCCGCGGCGAGGAAGTATGCTGGCGCGGCGATTGTGATTGCGATCATCGCTGCCGGCCTGGCCTCATGGTGGTGGACATCCGGACACACGTGGCCTGCCAAGCCCCGATTGCCGCTCACGGCCAGCCCTGCCACACCGCCCGTACAGGCCCCGCTACCGGAGGCAACCAGCCCGATACCTGAGCCAGGAAATCCGAAGTCGCGGGCGAAGAAAGCGGCCCGCGAGGCCAAAGTAACGCGAACCGCAGAAACAGTTGGCGAGGCGACTTCCGATTCGGGCGGCAACACCCAAGCGAGCGACAGCAAACCGCCAGCTACCGCACCTGGTGCAGAGACAGCAAGCCAAAACACAGGCCAGCAGAACGATGCCAAGCCTGGAACGCGGGACTTCCTGCGCGCCCAAAATCTCCTGGCGGGAAAAGACAGTGCGCGTGATCCTGAGGAAGCAGCCAAATTGCTGTGGAAGGCTGTGGCCAAAGGAAATACCAGCGCCGCCATGCTGCTGGCGAAGCTTTATCTGGCAGGGGACGGCGTGCCGAGGAGCTGCGACGAGGCGCGGCTGCTATTGTGGTCCGCGTCCAAGACTTCGAGCGCCGCCGGCGACGAATTGCGTGAACTCGAGGAAAAGGGCTGCGAATAAGCCATCTTTCTCAGCCCAGGAGAGACGGTCACGCGCAGACTGAGCAGGATCGCAGGATCCGACTTCCTGGCGGTTAACTGGCACTGCGCCGGTTGCGGGAACTTTCCTGCGCTACGTCGGAAATGGCTGTTCCCCAGGGACCCAGCGGGTCAGATGGCGAGCGGCGTTTCGTGCCTGCGGGCCTCGTACCAGAGGGCGAGTTCGACACGATTCCAGAGTCCGAGCTTGTCGTAGATAGCGCGAAGGTAGTTTTTGACGACGTGTTCGGTGGTCCCGATAATTCCTGCAACTTCGCTGTTTTTGAGTCCCTGGGCCACGAGTTCAATGACTCGCTGTTCCCGTTTATTGGGGATGCGCTTTCCGTACCGTTCGCCTCTAAGCATAGTTGCCTCCGATATAAGAGCGTTGCAAGTTTTACCCGCTTGATGCCGCTGGTGATTCCGAACCGCAGGAAAAGACGATTGAAATGGGCCTTGACGGTGCGCCGGGCCATGTTGAGTTGCTTGGCGATTTCTGCGTTATCACAGCCCTGCAGCAGCAAATCGGCGATCTGCTGCTCCCGCCGGCCGAGCCGAACAGGCGATTCCTTCATCGGACCCCCCGGAAGAGTGAAAATACTTCGCCTAAACTACAAATTCTGCGTGCCGTTTTTGGATTGCTTTGTCTCTCCAGCCGACGCGGGAAACAAAAGACTTGTATCTGACTACCAAAATCCATAGCATTCATTGGGCCATGCTCCTTGATCGAGGATAAAATTCGTACTTGCGAGATTTCCACAGATTAGGAATACAGAAATAGCAAGGATTGGAACGCACTTGCCAACCTGGACTGAGGCAAAATCCCTTTCTCTGCAAATATTTGTGTGTCCGCGCGGCTAACTAAGTCAAAAATAAGGTAGAAATTGCCGCGGCAAATGGATCGGTGCGCGCTGACTGAGGGCTCGACTTGCCTTGTGGGTCGCGGATTTCGGAGGATTCAGAGCTGCCGATGAGTGCCGAAAATTCGGTAGCAGTCAGTTTGCAAGGAAAAATCTCAGGCAATGTCTGTATTCCACAGACTACAGAGAATCCTGTAGAGTCAAAATTCCATGATCGTAGGGCCGTAAGGGAAGGAATTACATTGCTCGCTGTAAGCCTTTCGCTCCCCACTCGGACGTGATCATGGAAAATGCCTGCTGGAAGCGGGATATGCTTGGATGCGTTTAGCAAGTCCGTTTCCATTCAAGCCGAGATTGCGCAGAAGCCGCGCAAGTTGTTCTACACTGAGGCGATCTCAGAGCGGTGAAGTTATCTATCGTCATGCCGGTGTACAACGAGAGCGCGACGCTGCGCTATGTGGCGGAGCGCGTGTTGACGATCCCGCTTGAGATTGCCGGAGTTGATCTTGAACGGGAGCTGTTGTGCGTGGACGATGGATCGGTTGACGGTTCCCGGGAAATCCTATCCGAGTTGCAAGCACGCTTTCCGCAGCTGCGAGTTTTTCTCCATGCTCAGAATATGGGCAAAGGCGCGGCGTTGCGCAGCGGAATCCGGGAAGCCACGGGCGACTTCGTGGTAATTCAGGATGCCGATCTTGAATACGATCCGGTAGATTTTCCGATTTTGCTGGAGCCGCTCATTCAAGGCAAGGCCGACGTGGTTTTCGGCTCGCGGTTCCTGGGCAGCGCTCCGCACCGCGTGCTGTATTTCTGGCACTCGGTGGGGAACCGGGCCCTGACGCTGCTCTCCAATTGCCTGACTGACATCAATCTCACAGACATGGAGACCTGCTACAAGGCCTTTCGCCGTGAGATCATTCAATCCATTCCGATTGAAGAAAACCGCTTTGGTTTTGAGCCCGAGATCACGGTCAAGGTTGCCAAGCGGCGGCTGCGAATTTATGAGGTGGGCATCAGCTACTGGGGCCGTACGTACGAAGAAGGCAAAAAGATCAACTGGCGAGATGGCGTGCGGGCGTTGTGGGCGCTGTTGAAATACTGGGTCAAGGAACCATCCGCGCCCTCCAAACGGCCGCTCGCGGTCCACGACCCGGTTTCTCAGAGTGCTGCGGAACGCAGGTCAAAGACCGGGGACTAACAGAAGCCGGCTACTGCAGGCGCGCATATTCGTTGCGAGCTTCGGTGAGGGCCACCGTGCCCACCGCTGCCCCGGGGCTAGTGAGATGATCGGGATCGCTGGCGGCAGTGGTAACTCCCGATGATTTTGGCGCAAGCTTGGCAAGGCCAAAGTCAAGAACCTTGGCACGGCCGCGCTTGGTGAGGAAGATATTGGCGGGCTTGATGTCACGATGAATAATGCCCTCGCCGTGGGCGGCATCCAGAGCGTCAGCGATTTCGATGCCGAGGCTGAGCAACAGTTCGGGGTCCAAGGGCCGGCCAGCAATGCGGTGTTTCAGGGTCATGCCATCGAGGAATTCCATGACGATGAAAGCCTCGCCGCCTTGTTCTCCGATGTCGTGGATGGTGCAGATATTGGGATGATTCAAGGCGGATGCGGCCTGGGCCTCCCGGCGAAAGCGGGCCAGGGCGTGCGGATCGTGGGCGACGTCTTCGGGGAGAAATTTGAGCGCGACAAAACGACAAAGACGGGTGTCTTCAGCTTTGTACACCACGCCCATGCCGCCGCCGCCCAGCCGCTCCAGGATGCGGTAATGCGAGATGATTTCGCCGATCAAGAAATGAAGGCTCGCCCTGTGTGCCCCATCTTAGGAGCGGAGGCAGAGGCACGTCAACGAGTGCCCACCGATCCGAGCTTGCCAGTCATCGCGGCACGATCTACCATTCGTGGGTCATGCGGCCGACGGAAAAAGGGCTGGCAGTCCCTTCTGCGCGACTGACTTTCATATTTCGCCAGAATGCGAGCGAGGCGGCTGCGGCAGAGCAGATCGCGCTGGGAGAAGACCAAGTTCACATATGGCAAGGCCCGCTGGAGGGCGTTGCCGGCACCGACCTGGCCCAGTTCAACGAAATTCTTTCCGAGAGCGAAAGAGAGCGGGCCAGCAGGTTCCGCTTCGAGAAGCACCGCAATGAATTCGTTGTGTGCCGCGGCCGTCTGCGTTTGCACCTCGCGAACTACCTGAAGATTTCGCCGAAGGAGATAGAAATTCGCTACACGGAATACGGCAAGCCCGAACTCGCCGGGATGATGGCCGCGCTGCAATTCAATGTGTCTCATTCCGGCGGCGAGGCGACCTACGCTTTTACCCGCGGCCGTAGAGTTGGAGTTGACCTCGAGAAGATGCGCGACGATGTCAACGTCGAAGAATTAGCGGCACGTTTCTTTTCCGCGGCTGAAACTGAAAATTTGCGCGAGCTGACGCCAGAAGAGCGACGAGACGCGTTCTTTCGATGCTGGACACGCAAAGAAGCATATATCAAGGCAATTGGAGAAGGACTTTCACATCCGCTGCATCAGTTTGACGTTTCGTTGCAGCCGGGAGACTTACGCGCGTTGCTGCGCACACGCCCGGACCCCGCGGAAGCCAGCCGGTGGGTGCTGCGAGATTTGCCAGCCGGGGGAGGTTACGCGGCGGCAGTGGCCGTGGAGAGCATCGGCACGGCTGCGAGTTGATTTTGACGGCAGCTTACTGGTTCTTTCCTGCTTGCGGCGCTGAAATGCCGCCATACTTCTGGAGCCACTTCAATTCCTCGCGCACTTTGATTTTTCCGTGCCAGGGATTTTCGCCCAGGTCGTGGCCTTCGCCGGGAAAAATCAGGAGGCTACTGGGAATCCCGAGGTTGTGGAGCGCATGGTCAAGGAGATAGTCTTCGGCGACGGCGACACGAACATCATCTTCGCCTGCGACCATGTGCGTGGGAGTGCGCACTTTGTCCATATAAAAAATCGCCGCTTCGTCGTGGTAGCGCTTCGCTTGTTCCCAGGGCAGGCCACCGAGAAAATAGGCATCATCGAAGGTGGTGTCGTCATTGCCCCAATTGGCGACGTGTTCGACGGCGCCGGCACCGGTGACTGCGGCCTTAAACCGCGTGGTCTGGGTGATGAGCCAGTTGGTCATGTAGCCGCCGTAACTGTAACCGCCGACAGCGAGGTGATCGGGATCGGCAATGCCCTCTTTCACGAGCGCGTCCACACCGGCAAGGATGTCTTTGCCAGGACGAGAGACAAGATCGGGTACGATCTGCATGAGAAATTTGTCGCCGTAACCGATGGAGCCGCGATAGTTGGGTTCGAAGACGAGCCATCCCTGGGTCGCGGCCAAGCGGTCCCACTCGTACCAATCGGCTTCGAAATGGTTGCCGTCGGCATCGTTCGGACCGCCGTGAATGAAAACGAACATGGGCAGATTTTTCGCTTCGAATTTTCCCGGGGGATACATCAACATGCCTTCGATGCTCGTGCCATCGTCGGCTTTCCAGCGATAGGTCTTGCCCTGGGGCAAATCACGATCGGCGAAGAGCTGGTTGAAGGAAGTGATAGGGTGAGCTTCCTGCAGTTTGTCGAGGCTTTCTGCAACGTACACTTCGGTTGGTTTCGCAAGCGCGGAATAGGTAAAGGCCACCCGCGGGGAGTGCTGCGCGGTGGCGATGGTTTCGTAGGTTCCCGGCCAGCCTGCTGCTTTTGAAAAGTTGGCTGATGGCTTGGCTTGAGAATACAGCTGGACTTCCGTGCCTTGCCGGGCGGCGGCCACGGCGCCTTCCCCCGAAGAAGAGTAGTAAAGGACTGCGCCGTCAAAATTGGCTCCCCAACGCTCGGCCTGGCCGGTGCCGGCGTCAACCCAATAGAGGCGCGGCTGTGTGTCAAGGTACTTCCCTTCCACCGAACCTTCCTCAACCTCGAAGAAAACATGCTTGCTGTCATTGGCCCAGTGGATACTGTGCTCCTGCGCCTGATTGCGGGTAAGCTGACGGGCGGGGTGCTCGCCGGGAGGGCTGGAAAGCTCGACCGCATAAATTTCGAACTCTGCGATCTTCTCTTCGCGCTCGGAGACGGATTCGGTGACAAATGCCAGCTTAGTGCCATCCTGCGAGACGGCGATCCCTTCGATGCGCCAAGGGCTGCTGGTCAAGAGCCGAGCGCCAGGCGTCACGTCGGAGTCTTTTTCGGCTTCGGTTTTTTCGCGGCTTCCGTCTGTTGCGCGGCGGGCCATGGCGGCGGCGAGGTCAAGGTTGAAAATTGTGTCGCCGCGTTCAGCATCGCGGTATTGACAGGTATCCTTCCATTCTTTTTCGTAGGCGTCTTTTTCGGCTTTGGCGCGGGGGGAGCGCGTGGAATAATACAGCGCCCGCGAGTCGGCGGACCAGGCAAAGGCGTGCACGGTTTCGTCACCCTGGGTGAGAGGGAAGGCTTCGCCTCCGGAGGGTGAGATCAGAAAGAGCCGAGCGATTTTGTCGTCTTTGGAGGCGTCCTCGCAAGATTTTCCGCCTTTTGCCCCTTCCCGCGAAGAGAGGAAAGCGATCCACTGGCCATCGGGCGACCACTGCGGCTTGCTGTCGTAGCCGGATTGGGTCAACTGTGTCAATGTCCCGCCGCCATGGCCGTCATCGCGGTAGAGCCAGAGATCTTCGCGGAAAATGCTCTGGTCCCAGTCGGCGCGCTCGGTGGCGATGACGATGGAACGGCCATCGGGAGAGAGCGCGATGGAGTCGAAGCCGACGGAATTAAAAAATTCGTCGAGAGTAAGTTTCGGTTTATCGGTTGCCGAGGCGAAGTTGAGAAGAACCGCGGAGGTCAGGAGAAAAAGCAGGTTGCGAGTTTTCATGGCCCGAAACAGAGATATACCGCGGCGGGGGGATTTTGTAAATTGGTATGAACATTTTAAAGATGGCCGCGGGTCACGTCTCGTTTTGTGTGTTGATGATCGTGCTCTCGCCCAGGTTAGCTCGCTGTCGCTACGCGGAACCTGGGGCCTCGGCTTGCTCCGGATGACAATTCGCATTCCCTTCTCATTGCGCTGGCTCGGCATCTTTCAACGAGTCGGCCAGGCTTTGATCGGTTTTCGCTCCGGTGCGTTCGAGCACGCGCCAGCCGTCATCATATTGACGAAAGGCGACTGTGGATTTGTACTGCACATCGCCGGCATAGAGGGCTGATCCCACTTCGTTGAGCGGGGCCCATTTCCAAAGAAACTCCACGTCGGCAAAATTGCCGTTCTTGCTGATGCCGGTGACACCGAGCAACTGGCGGCGGGCCACCTGCACACTGACGAATTGCGTGTTCTGGGCGCTGGCCGGGATGAGATCGCGAAACACCCCAACCCCGAGCGGAGTGAGCGCGACCTCCCAGCAAGGTGGAGGCGCGATATCGCCGGCGCACTTGGCGTTGGCGCCGGTGATCCAGCCGTGGCGCTGCAAGACCAGATAGTCGGGCGAAAGATAGTCTTTGTTGGAGATGAGTCCGGTACGCAGCCAGAATTCCTGCGGGGCTTCGAAGACGTCGGACGAAGCAATCAGGTCGGAGGCAAGCCGCCGGGTAAGAAAATCGCGCGGCGAGCAGGCGACGAGACACAACAACATTGCGGCGGCTGCCGGGATTTGGAAGCTGCGCATGAAATGGAATTGAAGCTAGTTGAGGATTGTAACCAATCCCGAGCGGCGGCGCGGAGAGAATGGACGGTCGGCGATCTGGCCGTCAAACTTTGCGGCCCATCGGCCGGGCAGAGGCGTTGCACAGCTCGGGCATTTTCCGTCAGATGTGAGGCGATAGTCGCGAATGAAATAACCGTAGCGTTCGATCAGCAATTCTCCGCATTTGTGGCAGCGCGTATTTTCGGCCTCAGCGACCATGCCGGGCAGATTGCCCGCATAGATATAGCGCAGGCCGGCTTGCTTGCCGATCTCAACGGCTCGAAGTAAATCTTCGGGGCGAGTGTCGGCGGGATCATCCATCTTATAGTCTTTGTGAAATGCGGTGACATGCCAAGGAATATCCGGTGAAACTCCGGCGAGAAATTCGGTCAGGCCGCGCAGTTCTTCTTCAGAATCGTTGAAACCGGGAATGAGCAGCGTGACGATTTCGAGCCAGACATCCATTTCGTGCAGGCGGCGGATGGTCTCAAGAATGGGACCGATGCGTCCGCCGAGTTCGTGATAATGCCGGTCGCTGAAACTCTTCAGATCAACCTTATACAGATCAATCCACGGGCGGATATATTCGAGCACCTGCGGCGTGCCGTTGCCGTTCGAAACGAACGCGGTCATCAATCCCGCGGCTTTGGCTTCTTTGAATATCGCGACCGCCCACTCGCTGGTGATGAGCGGCTCGTTGTAAGTGCTGACCAGAACTTTTGCACCTTGATGCAGCGCGTCCTGCACCAGAGCTTCAGGCGTGGCGCTCAGCGGCGGTGAAACCGCGTTGGGGTCGCGCAGCGCCTGCGAGGTCACCCAGTTCTGGCAATAGGCGCAGTGCAGGTCGCATCCGAGCATGCCGAAGCTGTAGGCGAGGGCTCCGGGCCAGGCGTGAAAGAACGGCTTTTTCTCAATGGGATCGCACTGCACCCCGCCCACGTATCCCCAGGGAACATAGAGTTTGCCGCCCTGGTTGAAGCGGACCTTGCAGACTCCGGGCTGGCCCTCGGGAATGGGACAGCAATGTCCGCAGGAAAAACAGCGCACGCGGTTGCGGTCAAGTTTCTGGTAAAGATGAGGATCGCCTTCGCGGACGTGCTGGTGGACGAGATCGTGGAGGGTGGACACGGGAGCGCCTACACATATTTTAGACCTTAGGGACACTCTGAATAAGCACTGTTTCTTAGATCGGGCAACCTCAGTGCTTGGGAAATCTGCTTCCGGGTGCGAGTCTCCGTCTCTTTCAGCCGTCTGGCTCGGCGGATTGGATTCCGTTGCGC